>Ga0316217_10005447_pt1 | contig 13201 bp, 8 predicted proteins | sample 1anoAmetaG_FD_203633 | JGI IMG/M metagenome (GOLD analysis project Ga0316217, IMG submission 203633) | Freshwater microbial communities from Trout Bog Lake, Wisconsin, USA - 1anoA | ecosystem: Environmental > Aquatic > Freshwater > Lake > Hypolimnion/Profundal zone | place: USA: Wisconsin...
CAGGCCGTGCTCGCGTCGAACGTCTCGAACTTCAGCCTCTCGCCCGACCACTCGCGCGTCGCGTACACGAGCTACCTGAACAACTGGCTCTACAGCGTCCCGACGGCCGGTGGCACCCCGACACCCATCGCCAACTTCGCCTACAGCAACTGGTTCACGTGGACGGCGGCGGCCAACCAGCTCGCGTACGACGAGTACCAGGTCCCCTCGCCGTACAACTTCCAGAACGGGCTCTACGGCATCGTCACCCCCTGACGAGGTCAGCGTCTCTGGCGCGCCCTGCCCGGGGCGCGCCGGGGTCAGCGTTCGTCGTCGGTCGTCGCGAACGGGGCGGTGACCGCGCGCCCCTCGTCGTCCACGCGGAGCAGCTCCTCGACCTTCTTCTGCGCGCGGTCGAGCCGCTCCTGCGACGTCCGGGAGAGCTTGACCCCCTCCTCGAAGAGGCGGAGCGACTCCTCGAGCGGTAGGTCGCCCTGCTCGAGCTGCTCGACGATCTCGGTGAGACGGGAGATGGACGCCTCGAACGAGGCCGGGAGCGTGGCGGCGCGGTCCGCCTTGTCGGTCTTCATGGCAGGGGAGCCTCGTACGCGGCGACGCCGGGTGCAAGCATCAGGCGCGCGGGGCCGTCGGGCGCGGGGAGCAGCGCGTAGCCGTCACCGTCGAAGGCGACCGGCACGGCCAGGCCGTCCGCGCGGAGGACCACGCCCGTGACCAGGCGCGACGGCGGCGTCCCGGCGCCGGTCATCACGCGGAGCCAGACGGCGCCGCCGCGCGAGGGGAGGGCAGGGGGGGGGAGTCCGCGGAGGGCCCGGTCGGCCAGCGTCCGGATGGCGGCCTCGGGGTCGAGGCGCGCGGCCGTGTCGAGGGCCCGCTCGCGCAGCGGCACGGTCCCGTCGCGTCGGCGCGTGGCGAGCGCCGCGATGATCGACCGTCGGACCGCCGCGTTCACCTCGGTCTCGTACGCCTGCGCCAGCAGCCCGTCGGACCACGGGGGGGCGGCCGACGCCAGGCCGCGAGCCACGTGCGCGCGGAGCACCGGGTCCGGCGACGCCAGGGCGACCGCGACGGCGTCCTGGTCTTCCTCGCGTGCGCGCCGGGCGAGCGCGAGCGAGGAGAGGGGGGCGTCGATTCCCCCCTCGCGCACCCGATCGGCGAGGCGCCGCGTCGTCGTGGCCTCGTCGTCCATCGCCGCCAGCCCGCCCGAGAGGACGAGAAGGGTCGGGCCGTCCGTCTCGGTCGCGACGCGCGCCAGCAGCCGCTCGGCGGCGGAGCGCTCGGTGGGCTCGCACGCCATCGCGACTGCGCGGCGGACCCTCGGGTCCGGGTCCGCGAGCCCTGCCTCCGGCGCGGCGCGTCCCAGCAGCACCAGCGCGGCCTGGCCCACGGCCCGGTCCGCGCCGTCCGCCGCGCCGGCGAGCTCCCGCAGCGATCGCGCGACCCCCGAGGGGAGGTCTCCGGTCACGACCCCTCGCAGCGCCGCCATCCTCGCGCCGAGGCGACGCTCGGGCGGCCGCGCAAGCGCGGTCGCGATGACGCTCCAGGCCGACTCCGACCTCGACCGCGCGAGGGCCTCGGCGGCGTCCCCGGCGAGCAGCGGGTCGCGGAGCAGATCGCCGAGCGTCGTCACGGCCGCCGCGAGCGCCTGCTTTCCGAGGGCGGTGACCGCGGCCTTCCGGAGGGGCAGGTCCGAGGACGCCCGGACGCGCGACGCCAGCGCGCCGACGAGGCTGTCCGCCGAGAGCCTCGTCGACAGCTCGATCCCTCGCTCGGCCGTCCTGTCGTCCACGATGAGCGCCTCGACCGCGCGGGCGGCCCCCTCCGAGCCGAGCTCGACGAGCGCCTCCGTCGCCGCCTGGCGGACCTCGGCGTCGTCGTCGTGGGTGGCAGCTTCGGCCAGCCCGAGGCCGCGGGTGTCACCGAGCGGTCCAAGGGCGTGGAGGCCCGCGGTCCGGAGCGGCGCGTCGAGCGAGCGGCTCGCCTCGAGCACCGCGTCTGCCGTGCGCAAGTCGCCGATCGTCGCGCAGAGCGCCACGGCCTCGGGTGTCAGCGCCGGCGGTTGCACGACGACCAGGGGGGGGGCCGCGGACAGCGCGAGGGTCGCGGCCGAGCGGCCCGGGCCGGCGCGACGCGCGGCCGCCAGGAGCAGATCGACGGCGTGCGCCTCGCGCGTCGCCGCGAGGGCCAGGGCGGCGGTGCCGCGCGCGAGCTCGACGCGAGCGCGGCGGGACGGGTCGCGCGGCGGCGGTCCTGGCGCATCCCCCGGCCCGCCCGGTGGCGTGGGGGGCGCCGTCGCCGCGTTCAGGGCCCCCTCCGCGAGCGCCCGCGCCACGGCGCGCTGCCCGGCAAAAGGGGCCAGCGCCCGCGTCGTCGCGAGCAGGATCCGCGCGTCGGTCCGCGCGACCCCGTGCGTGTCCTGCAGGAGCTGGACGAGGAAGGCGACCGCCTCGGGCGTGCCGATCGCCGCCGCGCGCTCGACGCCGCGCAGCGCGTCGCGGTACGCGTCTCGGGATCCGAAGACGTCCCCGCCGTGGAGCAGCCGTCGCGCCGCCTCGACCCCGAAGTGCTGCTGCAGCGACCGGGACGCGGCCCAGCTCGACGTCGCGTCAACCTCCGTCGCCGGGGCGTCCGCCGCGACCGGCCCGGTGGCCGTCAGCGCGACGGAGCCGACGACGAGAAACGCCGCGGCGAGCCTGGGCGGCAGGCGTCTACGGCTCATGCGCGCTGGAGGGGGGGGGAGGGGTGGCGGGCACGGCGGGCGGGCTCGGGCAGCCATTCTTGCGCGGATCGGCTGACGCAACACCCGGAACGTTGGGGCACGCGTCGTCGGCGTCGACGATCCCGTCGTTGTCGTTGTCGGCTTCCGGGCAGCCGTCGGAGTCCTCGAACCCGTCGAGGTCCTCGGCCAGGGTCGGGCACTGGTCGACGTCGTCCGGGATGCCGTCGCCGTCGCGGTCGTGGCTCGCGAAGCGCCAGCCGAAGCTCACGGTCGCGCGCACCGACGGGACGCCGATCGCCTGGTCGAGGCCGACGTCGACCCCCGCCAGGACATAGCCGTCCTGGTAGTGGCCGATCCCCACCCGGTCGGACAGCGCCAGGAGGACCGGAGAGAGGGCGGCGCTCCCGCCGTTCCCGATGCCGAAAGGGCCGACGGGCCCCGCCGGGAGCGAGCCGTGGAGCGCGACCTCCCAGGCGTGGCGCCCCGACGGATCGATGGCGTGAAGCACGGCGGGGCGGACGAGGACCCCGAGCGTCCAGGGGATCTGGTCGCCGAACCTGACCCCCGCCGGCGCGGTGTCCGGCCAGGTGACGTCGCGCGTGCGCAGCGTGTAGCCGAGGCTCGCCTGGAGCGAGGCGACGAGGATCGACACGTCCGCCAGCGCACGAACCGTGACGGTGGGACCCGCGTCGGAGAGGAAGCTCGTGGCCGCCCCCGTCGGGAGCGTGAACGCCCCCAGGAGCGCCAGACCGAAGCCCCCCTTGTCGTTGGCCAGGAGGCTCGCCTTCCCGTGGAGCGAGATGTCGCCGAGGCTCGTGGTCGGCACCCGGCCAGACGAGACGACCCACGTCGGCTGGCCGCTCGACCCCTGCTCGTAGAGGGAGACCGGAACCGCGAGGCCCACCTGCGCGTGCGGCCCGAGCCCGAGGCTCGCCACGAGATCGAGCCCGAGCTCGTTCGCCACCGGGCGCGTGACCGCGGAGCCCCCCCCCGTCCCGCGGATGGCGACCGCGTCGGACTCGTAGCGGGCCCACGCCCCGAGGGCGACGGTGCCGAGGTCGGCCGACGACGCGGGCTCGAGGACGAGGTTGGCCCGCGGGTCGGCGCTCGGCGCCCAGGTCCGGACGTCGACGCTCGGCGCAGCAGGGTCTGCGAGCGCGTGGCGCGTGACGAGCCCCGCGACCCCTGCCGCGACGAGGAACGTGAGGGGGGCCCTCCGGCGACGCCCCTCGTGCGAACGGCGGCCCATCCTCCGCGGCCTCAGTTCGCCCCGACCGCCGGGTCGATGAGCGCCGGCTCGGGCTCGCGGGTCCCCTCCTGGCGCTCCCGCCAGCGCTTGATGGCCGAGCTCAGGATGTCGCCGATGAGCGAGCGGTACTCGAGCTTCGCCCCCTTCGCGATGAGGCAGAGGTCGCTGTAGTCCGGCGTGAGGCCCGGCAGCGGATTGACCTCGATGACGTACACCTTCCCGTCCGGCGTGAGGCGGAGGTCTACGCGGGCGACGTCGCGGCAGCCGAGCGCCATGAAGGTCGACCGGCAGACCTTCTCGATGGTGCGCAGCTCGTCCTTCGTCAGGTTGGGCGGGCACTCGTAGCGGACGTGCTTCTCCCAGTCCTGCTTGCAGCCGTAGTCGTAGACCGCCCGCTGGCTCGGCTGGAGGAACACCACCTCCATGGGGGGCAGGACGCGCGGCCGCCGCTCGCCGAGCAGGCCGACGGTGAACTCGCGCCCCGTGATGTACTCCTCGACCAGCGCAGGCTGGCCGTACTTCTCGATGATCTCCCGCGCGATCTCGCGGACGCCGGCCTCGTCGTCGACCACGCTCTTGCTCGTGATCCCCTTGCTCGTCCCCTCGGCGTTCGGCTTGACGATGACGGGGTAGTTGAAGGGACGGAGCTTCTCGCGGCCGGTGAGGAGGAGCTGGAAGGCGGGCGTCGGGATGTCGCGGAGCAGGCGCTTGGAGAGCGCCTTGTCCAGGCAGATGCTCAGCGTCGCCGAGTCGCTCCCCGTGTACGGGATGCCGAGCAGCTCGCAGAGGTTCGGCACCTGGGCCTCGCGGTTGCGGCCGCTGATCCCCTCGGCGATGTTGAAGACGACGTCGACGCTGCTGCTCATCAGCACCCGCGGGAGGTCGACCGTCGCCTCTAGCGGGATGACCACGTGGCCGTGGCTCTCGATGGCTGTGGTGAGCGCCTGGATCGTCTTGGGGGAGTCGTACTCGGCCTCCCGGTCGTCGCCCGCGGAGTCGATTCGCTTCATGTTGAACGCGAGCCCGACGCGCAGGCTAGTCCGCCGGGTCTTCGCGCGCGGCTTGGTGCCGTCGAGGAGCGGCAGCAGCCCCGTCCGCTTCGCGGCGGCGCGGACCACGGCGAGGATCGTCGCGTCGTAGTCGAGCCCGCCGGCGCGCGTCGCGGCGAACAGCGCGGCGCTCGGCTCGAAGTTCGGGAGGCCGCTGACGCTGAGAAAGTAGACGTCTCCGTCCGGGCCGACCCGGAAGTCCATCGACGAGGCGTCGCGGAGGCCGAGCGCCTCGTAGGCGCGCGCGGCGAGCCCCTCCACCCGCTCGATGACGCGCGGGCTGAGGCGGGCCGGGACGACCCTCGACACGCGGGCGGAGTCCTCGTGCTTCAGGGCGTAGTCGATGATGTCGAAGCGTCGCGTGTAGTTCGGGTCGACCGCGAGCTCGATCGCCGGGAGCGGGGGGAGGCCGTCGATGTTGCAGACCCGGACGTCGACGCCCGGGATGTAGCGCTCGACCAGGACCCCGTCGGGGTAGGCCGTGAGGAGCTCGTCGAGCAGGCGGCCGAGCTCGACGGCGTCGTCGGCGACGCTCTCCTGCGAGATGCCCTTCGAGGAGCCCTCGAAGTTCGGCTTGGCGATGACGGGGTACGGGAGCTCGTCCAGCCCGCCGGCGCGGAGCGACTCGCGCGTCAGCAGCCGACCTCGGGGGCTCGGGATTCCGAAGCCCGCGAGCAGCTTCTTCGTGAGCGCCTTGTCGAGCGTCACGCAGAGCGCGTACGCGTCGCTGCCGGTGGCGGGCATCCCCAGCTCCTCGAACAGCGCCGGATAGAACCCGCGCCGCATCCGCCCCCGGCGCCCCTCGGCCGTGTTGAAGATGAGGTCGGGCGCGAAGGCCTCGAGCCGCGCGACCAGCCGCGACGCCGGCCCGGTGACGTCGATGCGCTCGACCTGGTGCCCCGCCTTCTCGAGGACTCGCACGAGGCTCTCGATCGTCTCGGGGGAGTCGAACTCGGCCTCCTCGATCGCGGGCGTGATCTTGAGGTTGTGGGTGAGGGCGATGCGCATGGCTCCTCTTCGATTAGAGCAACCGCCCCCCGAAGGGAACGAGTGTCGAGCGAACCGCAAGATCCCTCCCCGCGCCATGATTGTCCTTGCGCCGACCGGAGAACGCGCGAGGATCCCCCCCTTTCGCGATGCCGCCGTCGAGCGATCCCGTCATGACTGCCCCCCTGGACTCCGCGCTCCCGTCCGCCCCCGGGCGCTCGGCGCTGGGCCTCGGCGCGCTCCGCGTCCGGGGCGACCTCGTGGGGCTCGTCCCGGCGTGTCTCCTGGTCGCCCTCGCCCTGCGCGTGTGGGCCGCCATCTGGGACCAGGGGCTTGTCTGGCCGGACGAGATCTTCCAGACCCTCGAGCAGGCCCACCGCGTCGTCTTCGGCTGGGGGGCCATCCCGTGGGAGTTCCGCGACGGCGCCCGCTCGTGGGTCTACCCGGGGCTCATCGCGGCCGTGTGGAAGGTGGCCGTCGCGGTCGGCGTGAAGCGCGCGCTGGTCCTCATCTGCATCGCCAAGCTCTCCATGGGCCTCCTGTCGTTCGGGGGCGTCTGGGCGGGGACCCGCCTGGCGCGGAGCCTCGGAGGCGACCGAGCTGCCTTCCTGGCGGCGCTCTTCGGGGCCATCTGCCCGCCCATCGTCGTCTTCGGCAGCCGCTGCACCACCGAGACCGCGAGCGCGGCGCTCGTGATGTTCTCCGTCGTCCTCCTCGAGGTGACCCCGCTCCGGCGCCGCGCGGGCTGGGCCGGCGCGCTGATGGCGCTCGCCGTCCTCTTCCGCTACCAGACCGGCCTCGTCGCCGCCGGGCTCTTCCTCTTGCTCCTCGCGCGTCGGAGGTGGCTGGACGCGCTCGCCTACTCGCTGTGCGCGGCGGTCGTGGTGGCGATCGGGGCGTACGTCGACGTCAAGACCTGGGGCGACCCGTTCCACCCCCTCATCGCCTACCTGAAGTTCAACCTCGCGCCCGGTGGGGCCGACCGCTGGGGGACGTCGCCGTTCACCTTCTTCTCGGACCACCTCGGGACGTCCATCGGCCTCTCCTACTCGATCCTGCTCGTCGGGTTCCTCACGTCCGCGCGGCGGGCCCGGGGGCTTGTGCTGGTCGTCCTCTTCTTCGTGCTGGTCCACTGCGCCATCGGCCACAAGGAGCTCCGCTTCATCACCCCCATCCTGCCGCTCTCGGTCGCGCTCGCCGCCGTCGGGCTGGCGGACCTGATGAACGGCCTCCGCCAGGGGGCCCGCCCCACGTACATCCTCGCCCTCGTCTGCGGCGGGCAGATGGCGTGGAGCCTCCGCGCTCCGACCCTCGGCGACCTCGGCTACGGCGGGGACGAGGAGGTCGTCTGGCACGCCGACGAGGACTACTACCGGCTGACGCTCGAGATGGGGGAGAAGCCCGACCTGTGCGGCGCCCTCACGGTCGGGACGGCGCGTGCGTGGACCGGCGGCTACACGTACCTGCACCGTGAGGTCCCCATCTTCTTCGACAAGGAGCCCCGCAACTTCGCGGCCTCCAACTACGCCATCGGCGCCCCCGACGAGAAGCTGCCGGCCGGGTGGCGGGTCCTCCACGCGCGGGGCAAGTACGCCCTCTGGCGGCGCGATGGCACCTGCTCCGCGGTGCCCGCCGACTGGTCGCTCAACATGCTCTGAGCCGCGGCTTCTCCCGACGACTCCGCGCGGCGTCGCGGGGCGCACGGAGGCGGGCCCCCGAGCGGCGACTACGCGGCCGGAGTCACAGCCTCGAACATGCGGGCATCCCGCGCGCGACGGCCCCGGCGATCGACCAGGGCGATCGTGCACGCCACCAGGACGAAGAGCAGCCCCCACACGCCGAAGAGGTACCGCCCGACGGGGAGCCCGGCCTCCGCCAGGAGGTTGTGCGGGTGTACGTCCCCCTTCGAGGCGTGCTGCCAGAAGACCTCGAAGAAGGGGCGCGTGTACTTCTCGTCGATGACCGGCTCGGTCGCCGTGGCCGTGATGTTGACCGTGATCCCGATCGCGCAGAGCGCTGCGAACAGGCGTCGAAGGCCAGTCGAGGCGCGCGCCAGCGCCGGCGTCCCCTCGTAGAGCAGCAGCATCATCACTGTGGCCAGGTGGCGCGGCCCGACGCACCAGCCGCCGTCCCACTTGAAGTACGAGCTGACAAAGAGGAACTGCGTGACGCACAGCGCGGCGAGCAGCCAGCGGCTCCCCTCGGCGAGCGCGGACTCGTGGGAGGGCGACGTCACCGGGGACCGTCGGGCCAGGAACGCGAGCGGCGCGACGACGAGCAGCGGCGGCGCGTAGAAGAACATCCCCCGGTACTGGCCGAAGAGGAGCTCCCAGCCCGCTTCGGGGTCGGGGAGGCGCACGCCGAAGGCCGTGCGCATCTGCGCGAACTGGTCGGTGACGTGCGAGTACGGGAAGTCGAGCGCGTGCCCGGTCACCGCCCGGTTCCACAGGAGGACGAGGCCGGCGGGCCCGAGCGCGCCGAGCCCGAAGGCGAACGCCCGCGCGAATCGACGGGGCTGGAGCGCGAAGCTCGCGAAGAGGACCGCCACAGGGAGCACGAGCGGATACTCCGTCAGGACCGCGAGCCCGCCCGCCAGCCCCGCGACCCCGATCCGGAGCGGACGAAACTCTGCCGGTCCCGGCGCTGGCGCAGAGAGCGCGTACGCCGCGAGGAACAGCGCCCCCGCGAGCATGTGCCCGTAGTAGATGTTGCCGTATCCGTACAGGCACGTGCCGAAGAGCGCGCCGAGCGCCGTCCAGCTGGCCCGGGCGGGCGACATGACGCGCGCGAGGCGGCGGTGGAGCGCGAGCCCGAACAGCGAGAACGGGATCGCCGAGACGACCACGTCGGCGACGTGGATGGCGAAGTTGCCGTCGGCGTCCGTCCTCGGCCCGTGCTCGAGCGCCCGCTTCGCCCAGTAGAAGGGGAGGACCAGGAAGCTCGGCAGCGGCGCCTTGTCCGAGTAGATGTGGCCGCCGACGATCGCCTTGTCGATCGTCGTCTCACCGAACCTGTCGTCGTAGAGGTGCCGGCCGTCGACGACGCCGTACACCGTGATCAGCCTCGCCGCCGGGCTCGCCGTGACCCCCTGATGGAAGTACATCACGAGCAGCAGGCAGCCGAGAGCAACGATCAGACCCGTGCGCTTCATGTTGGAGGCTCGACGCCGGCGCGTCTCTACCACGCGCGCCGTTCCGCGTCCCAGGACGCTCGATCCGCGCGCGGCCCGGGCGTGGGGGCGCGATTGCGTGCCCCGGGGCGTTGTGGCAGCGTGCCGCCAGAATCATGAAGATCCTCGTCACCGGCGGCGCCGGGTTCATCGGCTCGGCCCTCATCCGGCACATCGTCAAGGACACCGGGCACGACGTCGTCAACCTCGACAAGTTCACCTACGCCGCGCCGCCGGGGGCCCTGGCGGAGGTCGAGGGGACGGGGAGGGTCGTCACCGAGCGAGGCGACATCTGCGACGCGGCGACCGTGAAGCGCGTCTTCGCCACGGCCCGTCCCGACGCGGTCATCCACCTCGCGGCCGAGTCGCACGTCGACCGGTCCATCGACGGCCCGCTCGAGTTCGTCCAGACAAACGTGGTCGGGACCTGCATCCTGCTCGACCAGGCCCGGGCCTACTGGTCCAGCCTGACGGGGGAGGCCCGCGCTCGCTTCCGCTTCCACCACGTCTCGACCGACGAGGTCTTCGGGTCGCTCGGGCCGGAGGGGGCGTTCACGGAGGACTCGAGGTACGACCCGAGCTCGCCGTACTCGGCCTCGAAGGCCGCGTCCGACCACTTCGTCCGCGCCTGGGGCAGGACGTACGGGATGCCTATCGTCCTCAGCAACTGCTCCAACAACTACGGGCCGTTTCAGTTCCCCGAGAAGCTGATCCCGCTCATGATCGTCCGCGCCCTCTCCGGCGAGTCGCTCCCGGTCTACGGCCGCGGCGAGAACGTGCGCGACTGGCTCTACGTCCACGACCACGCCACCGCCCTCCTCCGCGTCCTCGAGAGCGGCAAGCCGGGGGAGTCGTACAACGTCGGGGGCGAGGCCGAGCGGACCAACCTCCAGGTGGTTCACACCGTCTGCGCCCTCCTCGACGAGCTGGTCCCCGCCTCCCCCCACCGCCCCCACGTGAAGCTCGTGACGCACGTCGCCGACCGGCCGGGGCACGACCTGCGCTACGCCATCAACCCGGAGCGGATTCGCACGGAGCTGGGGTGGCGCCCCACCGAGACGTTCGAGTCGGGTCTCCGGAAGACCGTCGCCTGGTACCTCGAGCACAGGCCCTGGTGGGGGGACATCCTCGCGGGACGCTATGCGGGTCAGCGGCTGGGGACGGTCGCCGCTCCGCGCGCCTAGCGACCTCTGCCGGACGTCCCATGGCCCCCTCCACGCCGTCGAACGATGGGTTGCCGCGCTACGCCGCAGCGCGCGCCCTCGCGGGCGCAGGCGTCATCGGCATGCTGGTCGCCCACGCGACGAGCGACGCCGAGGTCGAACTCCTCAATCGCTTGGTGCCCCGCTCCCTGCCTCCGCCGGGGCTCGTCCAGGGGGCCGCTCCGAACGACGTCATTCGCATCTACGGCGCGGGCTTCGCGACCGTCTTCCTGTGTGTCGGGCTCGTCGCTGTCACCCTCTCGCTCATCGCTTCCCGCTCGCCGCGCGCGCTCCGCCTCGCGGCGGTGCTCACGCCCGCCGTCGCCCTGGTCGCCTCGCTGACCTATCACCGAAACGCGATCCTCATCGCCCTGGCCTCCCTCGCGGTGCTCATCCCGCTGCTTGTCGGTGCGTCGTCGGCCCGCCTCACGCCACGCCGAGGCCCCGTGGTGCTCGCCTATGTCCTCGGCGGGGAGTGGGCGGCGTTCCTGTGGGGAGTGTGGCTCTGCACGTCCGCGCTCGGCTCTGCGAGGGCTCTCGGAGCGGGGATGGCGGGTCTGCTCGCGGTCGTCCTGCGGGCCCACGCGGTCGCCACGTCCCGGTCGCCCCGGAGGTCCGCCCTCCTCGAGGCGCGCGCCTTCGCCCCGATGGCCCTCACGCCGCTGCTCGGGCTCCTGCGTGACCCTCCGCTCGCGTGGGTCGGCGCGTTGCTCGTCGTGTGCGTCGTCTTGCGCGTGGTCCGGCGCGCGCGACGGGTCGCTTCGGCGCTGTCGTTTGGCGCGCTCGTCGTGCTCGTCACCTGGTCGGGCGCGGCGATGCTGGACATCCCGCTCCGGCTGCGAGACCTGCCGAACATCAACTACGACGGCCACGAGGCAGGACCGTACGGCTGGGTCAACGCCGCCTTGCACGGCCGCATGCTCATGGCCGATGCGAGCACGATCTACGGCCCGCTGCGGGAGTACTGCCTGACCTTCTTCCTGCTCCTGGCCGGGGAGAACGCGCTGCAGGTCCGCATCGCCCAGGTGGTCATGAACCTGCTCGGGATTGCGGCCATCGTGCCCGTCTTCTGGCAGATCACGCGTCGCTCTGTGATGCTGACGGCCCTGGGCGCGTATCTGTGTCTGGCGTGGACGCACATCTTTGCGTTCCTCGACTACGCGAACAACGTGTCGTTCGGCTGGGCAGACTTCGCACGGACCGCGTTCCCGGCGGCCATCGCCTACTCCGGAGTGACCGCGATCGCCGACTCGCGCGGCAGCCGGCGCGATCGCCTTCGGGTCGTCTCGATGGGGGTCCTGTCGGGCCTCTGCATCTTCTATGTCCAGGAGCTCGGGCCCGTCAGCTGCGCCTCGGTCGTCCTCGGGGCGCTGGCGAGCGCCGCGCTCCGGCCTGGAGTGCCCTCGATGGGGCGCCGCCTCCTCGAGGGGGCGCGGAGCTGCGTGCCGTACGTCGCTGGCGCAGCCCTGGGCGTGGCAGTCTTCCTCATCCCTTACGTCATCACGGGGAAGGTCACGGCGCTCTTTCGTACGCTCTTCTTCACGGCGCTCGCCTTCAACGCGGGCTTCGGCACGTTCCTGTTTCCGATCGCCCACGAGGACTTCTTCAGCTGGGCGTCGCTCACCGCCGACGCGCCGCACGGCGCGCTGCGCCTCGAGTACATCGTGCCGCCGATGGTCTACCTCGCCCAGGGCCTCTGCCTCGTGGCGCCGGCCCTGACCCGCCGGTGGACCTCGCGCGACTCGGCGCTGCTCTCCGTGCTCGCCTTCGGCGTCGTCTCATTCCGGGTCGCCATGGGGAGATCAGACCCGGGGCACCTGCTGTGCGCGACGACTCCCGCTATCCTCCTCCTGACCAACCTCGTCAACAACGCCTGCGATGCCGTCGATGAGCTGCTCGGGGCCTTCGTGCCGCGCCTCTACACGCTGGGCGCCCTCGTCGCGACGGTGCTCGTCGTGTCCTCGCTCTCGACGGGGTTCAAGATAGGGGTCGTGCCCAAGGTCGTCGGGATCCTGGCCGGCGACGAGAAGCCGTCCAGTGGCCCGCCCTATGTGTACCCGGACATCCCGCGCGCTGGCGACATGAGGCTCGCCGACGCCACGCTCGAGATCGTACGACTGGTGCTCGCGCACTCGGGCCCCGGCGACGCCCTCTTCTACCGCGGTCACGCCACGTTCGGCGCGGAGTTCTACTTCCTCACCAACCGGCGAAATCCGACGAGGTTCGACCTCCCCGACGAGATGCTGACCCATTCCCTGGAGGACGAGGCGCTCGCGGACCTGAAGCGCGACCCGCCGAAGGTCGTCATCACCGACGACACGCACGTCGAGAGCCCGGAGGCCCCCGCGTTCTTTGCGGAGCACTACCAGTCCATCGCCCATATTCACGGCAACTCCGTCGACGTGTGGCGGGGCCCGTAGCGTGACCCCGCGCCATCCATGTTGACCCCGCGCCACGCCCTCCGAGGCTCGCCATGACCGAACAATCCGAAGCCCAGCCGCAGCCCAACGCGAAGCCCCGCGGAGCCCTGGCGCGTCTCCTCGAATGGGTCCTCCGGTCCGAGGCCATCGAGCGCGCCGGGCGTGCCGCCGACCGGCTCGGTCCGGGGCAGCGTATTCGCCACGCCCACGCTCGCTCTGCTGCGACGATCGCCGACGCGCTCGCCGACACCAACCGGCCCCGTCTGGTCGGCTCCGAGCAGATCGACTGCGGGAGCCAGCGGGGCGCGGCGATCAGTCTCTACCGCGAGGCGGCCTTCTGGGCGCTCGCCGCCGACAACGACGGGGCGCTGCCGGCGTCGCTGGCCGACGCTCTCGAGCGCGGTCGACC
>Ga0316217_10005450_pt1 | contig 13196 bp, 10 predicted proteins | sample 1anoAmetaG_FD_203633 | JGI IMG/M metagenome (GOLD analysis project Ga0316217, IMG submission 203633) | Freshwater microbial communities from Trout Bog Lake, Wisconsin, USA - 1anoA | ecosystem: Environmental > Aquatic > Freshwater > Lake > Hypolimnion/Profundal zone | place: USA: Wisconsin...
AATCATACGAAATCTATATGATAAATCACTAATAGCATTATTCTGTTTCATTCATGAGGCATGTAGCCTAATACCTGTGAACAAGATTCATAAACATTTGTTGTTTTTTGGTAGTGAGTCCTACGTTGCTTACTTCTGGCTGTTTGGTGGGAAACGAAAAGCAAGAAAATGGGAAAAAGTGAGTTTTTGAAATGATTTCCGTTGTTTAATAAACAGTTGTTGCGATGATTATAATGAAAGATGTCAAACTTTATCAAAGAGCCCAGCATCAAGCTGATCCCCTCTGACCCAATGACCAACACCATACTAATCATCTACTGTGTGTCCAGCACAGGCGCTTCAGTGCCTTACAAGTCGATTTGGCGCAAGATAAACCCCAAAAACAACAGGGTGTAAGAAATCAAGAGTAACAACGGCAGTTCTTACCGTTGTTCGCCACTTGACATCGATTGTCTCATTTAGGCCACCGTTTACTTCCAACATCAAAACCTCCAGCTTTCTCGGATCGTGCAGTCGAACGCAGTGAAAGTCTCACGAGAGCTAAAAGATAGAAAGCAGCATATCAGGTAGCCGATTCTTGCAAGAATTGCCATTGATGAAATTGTGCTAGAATCCAAAATTTTCATTCAGGAGGGAGCTCTAAACATCATGTTGGCAGGTACAACTGTAAATCCTAACTACTTGCTGCCAATCAATGATATTGCCATCTAGCTCGATGGCAGCCATCTTGTCTTCAAAGTTATTTTCAAGGAAAAGATGGAATTGTTCTTGGAATTTGTTGCATTGTTGTTAGGTTGGAAGCCCTAATCGAACAACCATTTCATCACTTTAACGTTCGGGTCCGATATCAATAGAGACATCATTTTGCTGGGGATTGCAGAATACCTTCAAAAGACTTAAACTGTAGAGAAACAAGGCTACAATATAACGATAAACACGAATGATGAAAGAAATTAACAAAAACAGAACAGAATTAGGGATTTTTAGCAGCAAGATGGCTGTCATAATAAAAACAAAAGCCAAACGTCACTATCTCCCGCCGGAGCATACAAGGAAAAGTTCAAACTTGCTGGGAAATTGGTTGAAATGAAGCGATCTTTCAACAATTTACAGAATGTCAACCAACAGGCAACTAATTAGAAGAAGAATGAACCCAAGCACTAATCCAAAACTTAACATAAGCTTTAAACCAAAGAAAAGTTCAAAGATAGATAGTGTTTGAATATTTTCTAATAAGACTAGTTATAGCTTTTAGGACCTCCTCGTCCGGTTTCTTTTGATGTTGCAATGAGACCAAAGCTAAAGCCTTAGGCACCGAATCCTAACGATCAGCCCTCGATGAATCTGCGGGGAAGCTTCTAGTAGCTTGAAAAAAGTTTCAGTAGCAACTTAAATGAATAAATGGTGGAGCGGTTGTTCAAAATGTAGAATGGGTAACAGACAAAAAGACTACATTAAGAGATAATCCGCCTACAAAGGTAAAATTAGCAGCTAAAGAAGCAAGTTGAAGGAAGCACTGCCCTTGCCAAATAAAACAACACTCTAAAAAGAAAATATCATGAAATGAAAGAAGAGATTAATCGCCTTTAAATGTAAAGAAAGGTGATTTTGACTGATAAACTGCGGTGTGAGGTCAACTGGCACAAGGAGATCCAGGAAAAGTAACAATTCAAGAAGGAGTTGTAGTATCTCAGAGAAACTGCAAAGGCCAATCAGCTACCAAACAATTACACAAACGAAAGGGCTGGAAGGACACATAGTACCCATGATGTGCAATCTTTCGACAGAAAGTTATAGAACCGTTAGGCAAATCAAAACAACCGAGATTTGAATCGTTCACCTAACGGCGGTTTATATCGTTGATTTTTTACTATTTGAAACATCATGTAAAAAAACTTGAATAATAATAGTATATAAATAGAGAGGAAATAAGATTATAAATAAAAATTTCAAAGAAGAATGCAATAGACGTAGAAGGGAAGAAGGAAACAACTAATACCCTCTCTAGGACCATTTGTGACGTGTAATTTGCCAATCGACCAAACAAATCCTCATCTTTGAAAACATATTTTACTATTGCCTCCATAAATGTTGGGTAAACTATCCAATATTTCATTACTGCCTATCTATTATATTATTCTTAAAATTTTTTTATTTTTCCAAAATTATTAGCTTATTACTTTAGAATAGATATTTTTTATTTGAAGATGTCAATAAATTTTTATTATTGATTTTTTATCAAACGGCCAATGAGTTGCGCTTACTCCAATCAAAATTGCTATTACAACTGCTGTGATGTTTATGGATTATGTCCTAAATACTCCTACCAATGCCACATCTACTATTCGTCTAATGACAATTCACTGCTCCTCTATCAAATTTTGGGAACCATCTCCTCAATCCTTTTTATAATTGCTTTGATATGCATTTGCAGAAGATGCTTGCGTGCAAGACAGGAAAGCTCCAATCAATCTCCTGTTCTGACTTAAGCTGCAGTCCTAGCTATGAGTCAACAAAATCTCCACTAAGCATAGGGGAACCCAAATCAACCACAAGGATATTAATCTTTGAGGCAGCCACTCCCTATTAAAATCGAATAGACGAATATAATCAAAAACTATGTACCCCATCAAAACAACAATGCAACCTCAGAAAACCGCCTCCATATGTGATAATTATCTCATTCGGCCTATTACAAAATGCTAGCAATAATTCCAAGATAGACTTTCCTTTAAAATTGCCAGTTTCGTAGTTTTCCCCTACCGCAATCAATAATAAGCATTGACAATCACACTTTTGATCATCTACACCCATTCTCCTGAAGTTTTTGACTTGAAGTAATAAGTCTTCTTTTAGTTCGTTATCGTAAATATTTTGCCTTATACTCCCACCGGTGTGTTTTTATAAAGAGCTATTTCTCCCTTCTTTTCTCCGGTTTATGTGCAATAGTACACTAACTTTGGGGTAGAGTACAAGATCATCATCCTTTACTTGAAATTGCCGAAAAACATCTTCTTGTTTACAACTCCGGACAGTATCACCTTTTCCTTGCTCTTTGAACCTATGATCACAGAGGGGTTACCGTTTTCGCTTTTTATGTTAAGTTTTGCGATTTCAACTATCTTTTCGATTGGCCTCGCAGCTTCCTTTTCCCAATCAAGTCCTTAGAAAAAGCGATGATTCTTAACATTTTTGTAGCCATTAGGTCCGCTCCCAAATCTCTTCTCAATGTCTTTCACTAAAATCTTCTTAATCAAGTCAATTAGGTCAAGTACAAGCTGATTGTCCTTTATATGAGCGTATGTACTTTGAGGTCAGAAGGAGGCGTTATTTATATTTAGTCGTTTAGGATCTTTTTCCAAACCATACCTTCACTGTTGTCAAAGAAAGGAGATTTCTTGAACATCATCTCATACAAAATACAGCCAAGTGCCCAAATGTCAGCCTATTTGTTACAAGTATCGCTAGCCAAAAGCTAAGGTGCCATATAACTAACTCAACCATTGCTTACCAAGCAGTGCCAACGAAAGTTGATCGTCTTTGCTCAATCTTCTCGATAGTTTACTAATTCTTTTTGTCTTTCTCTTCCTTCTCATAGTTCATTTGCTTTATGCCGTTTATTTTGGCAGCCACTTATGGTGCGAAAAACGAGTCTGGTGCATAGGATGTTCCAAAATCCGCTAGCTTTAAAAATCCTTGCTCTGTGAATAGAAAATTAGAGGGCTAAATACAGCAACTGTTACTTTTAGGTCCCGGTGAATCACCTTGAAAGAATGCAGTTTTTCCAAAATAAGCACCATTTTGGCGGCAAGCTGCTGAACGAGCCTAATCTCTAGCTCAGAAGCTGAGTAAAAGCAGTGATACTGAAGATGAAGTTTTACAGAGTGCCCCCGCCACAATACTACAACACAAGATACATGTTATCTTCGTCGGATTAGGTCTGGTGTATCTTAATGAAAAAGGGGAGATTGTGGCACAACTAGTTGAGTTTGTAGAGAATCTCCTTTTAGATGAATGGTTAATGCAATTTGTTGACCTAGGTCTCCAAGTGCGTACCTTGATGACTTGCTTCTTCGATATTTTTTTTATTGCGAACCTTTCGGCGTTTTTGGTAGCAAGCGTCACCTCACCGAAAGCCCCTTATCCCAATTTCTTTACAACTTCGTAGTCGAATATTTTCTGACCTTTCTCCATCAGCTATAATGCAATTTATTTCTACTATAAGGTCAAATCACAAATAAAACAATTAGCTCGTATTTTATAGCTCAAAAAAATAAACCACTCTAAGCAACCGCAATAACGCCTGTTTCGGATATTTATCAGAAGTGAGATCTTCAATTTATTCTTCTTCTAATAATGCTTCAAATTTAGCACTTCAAGATGTTAATCACTTCTTGTTCATAATCACTTCTAGTCAAGTTGAATGAACTAGGAGAAGTAGTTACTTGCTAGTAACAGTTGTACTATTGCCCTGGGCCAGGGGTTGCTACCTTGGCTGGCTACTCTCGGAATCTCACATCTTTCCCAATTATCGTATGAACTCCCGATAAGCCAATACTCTTCTTTGCGTTGTAGCTGATGTATCCTTAGTCTGCATATCTGATGCGTTACTTCTGTCGTCTATAACCAAAAGTCGTTCTTAAGACTGCTCGGTTTTTACCATCCTACGTTTGTTGCTTTCCGGCATCAGCTTTATACAACCTTTCTTTGTTTCGCTCGAAAGAACCTTGTTTTTCTAAAGCAGGGTACTCTCAAAATTGTACTTAGGACCTGGACTTAGGGTCTAATACGAAACTTTTATTTTACCTGCCATCGATACTTGAGGGCTATGGACTTCCCCTTTGGGATCGTACTTGCCGGGACCAGGGAATGTCAGCGTTGTGTTGTAGAAGATTGAGGATGCTTCGCATTTCTTTGTTACTTTCAATACAATACATCTCTTCCAGGAGCGAAGATGACTTTTCCTTTCGTACTGATTGGCCTAGGGTCATACTAACCAGGGGCAGGACCATCTTTATGAATAATCTTTTGGCAATCTCTCTTCGCACGTGAAAGGGCTCCTCCTCTTTTGACGAGAGTCGAAGGTAGGTTATAAAAAGTGGCAGCAGTTTGATGCTTTCTTTGATTATGTAAGAATCTTGAGTCCTTGGCGAAAGAATACTGATACTTAGCAGTTGATTGGTTACAAGGATTGATGTATGTGAGTCTAGCCCTTTACGCTGATTTCATTATAGTTATATAAATTTTATTGCTTATTTATTTTGGCCTTTAGTAAAAATCTTCATCTGTCAAAAACATAAAAGTTTGGAAGTTTGGACGATTCTAAAAGTTTTTCCTTCTATATATTCTAAAGAATTTGGAAGATTATAATATCGAAAGAACAGCGGACATGTAATCTTAAGTAAAACCTAGGTAAAACTAAGACTACAACGAAAACCTCAAACATATGACCTTCGACTACAACTAAATCGTTTAGCGCTAGGCTCTGAACTAAAGGGCTGCCCCTGACGACACCTTTGTGTTGGACAATATTGTCGTACCAAACCAACTATCTAGTTTACAGACTAACCCATTCTTAAAGTTTTTTGCCATGACTGCAGAAAATAGCTCAACAGAACTACCTCTATTCTGAGCGCCAACTCCATCTATCGCTGTGTGGGATGCTTCGCCAAACATTAACCCTCCGACAAACCCTACCAAGTCATAAAAAGCCTCAACTTCCCGCTGATTGACCATAACTGGAAAGCCTACCATGAGATCCTGTTCCTAAACTTCCTCTAAAAGTAAGGATTAAGTAATTGCAGACATGGCTTCAATAATTGGGCAGATATCAGAGAGCAGATGGAGTTTTATGGAGCCAAATTTACAGTGTCTGAGCTTGAAAACCATTACTATGAATGCTATCTGGTAAATGACTAGTTTCTGCCAGTACTTTTGCCAATAACCTAGAAAATTTTAAATAACGATAATTTCTTCTAAAAAAAATAAGAAGTTTCCTACGCCTTGAAAAGTGCAATCAACACTGCCTCCATACTCACACTTCCTTCCACTCATCGAGAAGAGTTCCTTCAAGATCACTACGACCATATTGAAGACAATTAAATCGAGAGCCAAATAAGGCCAAAGAAGGGCGCAAAAAAATAAAAGGAACCAGACAATACCCTCGAATTCTACAACGAAAAGAGGAAAGAGTTTGACATAGAGTATGATCCAGACGCCGAATTCATGCTTTCTAATTTGGAGTTTCGAGATGATGACACTGAGGAAGAAAAGAGAATCAAATTCAAAATTATTGGGCTCTATAACCAAAGATTAGAGAAAAGGAATCAAATCAAGCACTTTGTGATTGAGCATCATTTGCTTGACTAGAACTTTCAAAAAGAAAAAAATAAGTTTAGGACTGATTTGGAAAAAGAAGCGTTCGAGTAGTTAAAGCCAGTTGCTAGATTCACAAGTTTTTCAGAATACAACGAACTTGTGCAAAAGGTGGCTTTCACCAAGCAACTGAAATCCGTTATAGAAGGACTAAGAAAGTTCAGGAGAACACATCCTTCCAATTTCAAATCTTTAGATTAATTTATGAGCAGTCAACCTGAAGAGAGCAAACCGAAGAAGAAAGCACACTGCTAAAATGGAATAAAAACGGGGAAAAAAGTGGAATAATTGCTCTAGAGACGCTTCAACCTCAGCAAAAAGGAGTTTTAGAACATAGTCTCCGTCCTAACCGTCAACGGCAAAAAGACTGTTTACAAGAATATCTAAGCAGTCATGCTCTAACGCAACTACGAATGATTTTGACCCCTTAACTTTATAAAAACTATTATGGAAAGAGTGCTAAATGAAGCCGAACTTGAAATGATCTATAACTGGGTTGATTAGATCCCACTCTCACGTCCCAAGAGGAATATGGCACGGGATTTCTCAGACGCAGGTAAGGCGAATCAGACACAGTTCTCATGGCTGAAATCATAGCTTACTTCAACCCCAAAATTGTTGAATTACATAACTACATAGCTACAGGCTCACTCACTCAGAAAATCAACAACTGGAAAATACTAAATGGTAACGTTCATACTAGCCAGACAAAGTCCTGAAAAAACTGAAGGTTATCCTGACCAAGGAAGATATTTAAAACCTTGCGAATGGGGTACCAAACGAAGTAGAAAAACTCATGTTTATACTGAGAAAAAATCTTACGGAGGAGGGGCCTTCGCCGACAACAACTTCCAAAGTCTCCAAACTTTCGAAAGTTTCAAAAATGACGTTAGGGATAGGGGAGAAGAAGAAAGAAAAGAAAGAATACAGCTTCAAATAAATGTATTTCTGAGCTGATGTAGAAAAAGAGTAAAATAAGTGGCATAGCTGCTGGACAACAAAGACAAATGTGTGTAGATCCTGAAATAGCAAGTTTAGGTACATCTCTTGTTTTTGTAGATTTTGGCCCTTAAATTTAGCAAACTATAGGAGATCATAAAATCCAAAGACAGGCAAATTGAAGAGTTAGTGAAGAAAATCAAATCCAAAGGGTTGACGTGAAGTGTTCATTCAGATCATATTTTCTTTCAATTTTGAATAATATCAGCAACAATTTGGGTTTTGAAATGAAAATTGTCACTATTTAAGATAGGGCTCACTCGAATCTCTAGCTTAGGCAGCCAACTAGCAGCGATTTCGTTTCAAATTGATAACAATTTGAGAAACTTGTCATTTATGTTGATTGATTGTAAAACTACTAAGACATAGGCTATAATGTACTATTCTGTGAAGATCACTAAGTAAACTGAAATGATTGAATGCAAACTATCGTTAGTTTTATTTATTAATCCAAATGCGACCGATTAAGTCCCAAAAAATAATCATGTTCTCAAAAGATGTGAGCAGTCTTCCAAACTACTCCTCCTCTAAGCATCTTTTGCCAGTCGTCGAGGAGAACCAAATCTACCCTAGAGTGTTTCCAACCACCAACATTCCATTAAAAGTAGCTCTTGCTCGAAAGATCAAGGTCTATCAAGAATATGACCTCAACTCAGCTTTGAATGACATAGACTGGAAATATGGGAAAGGACTGCTAGATCTAATGTACTTCAACTTCTAAACCAATGCTCATTTATAGTAGTGCACTCCGGAAAAATTGGCTGGGCATATCGTCAAAGCTCGGGCCTTTGACCATAAGTCTAGTTTATTTAAAGACTTCACAGTCCTTGAGGTAAAGCAAAAGAATAACGAAGTTTACCTCAGAGGGTTTTTCAAATAAGAGAAAGAAAGATAGCGAGAATTGCCCAAATTTTATGCCTGTTTTCTCTTCGAAAACCCCTAAAAATATGTTGCAACTGTTCAGCAAGCATCCAGAAACAGGTAGTAGTTGCTCAGAAATGCCAGGTACAACTATTATATTGACAATATTGATTTAGAAGGAGCGCCTTAGATTCCCAAAGATCTGCTTTACAATATTGCTAAAAGGATGAATATTTAGTTCATGAATAGGGACAACTTCCTTGAAGTTAATACCCTTTTCAAAAGGACGATGAACTAAATACTTTTTAATCATACGCTAGCTAGTTAGCCGCATTTATTGTAGCATTCAGTTTAAAGGCTTTCGACTAAGAAAGCAGCTTTATTCAAGCCAAAGAACCGTGTGATTAAGCTGGTCAAAGACAACAAAATGTTCAAATTGGTCCTAAAATCAATGAAAACCAAAATCGAGTAGCTTTCGCAAAAAAACCTATTCTTCAAAGAAGAAATAGTAAGTCTTATGCAATTTACAAAGTAAAAGATTGTAGAGATCTACAAGTATGAGATTTTTGACCTAAAAGACGAAACAGTGGCAGTGTAACGATTCACCTCAGACCATATAATGATGGTTGGCTACTTCATCCACTTTCTTGAGTAGGAAATCGTCGGCAAAATTGCAGCAGAAATGAGAAAATAGCTGTTGGCCCATCCCGACGGGTGGTTCAAAGTTTACAATACAGACAAAAATACTTATCTGATGAGCAAACTCAGAAGATTCTTCATTCTTGTTTAGCAAAACGTCAAAACCGTGCTCAAGGAGCACATCCGCACTTAAATCAAAAGATATAGCAAAGAAATCAACAAAAGAAGAGCTATTTAAATAGAATTCAACACATTCAACGATTTCAGGTTAAAATACAGGCACAGTGCAATAAATTAGATCTAATACTCTCCGTTATTGATAGTTAATGTAGCTCTGATCAATGATGTGCTGATTCTTGGGACTAACCATAAAAAAGTTGAATAAAACCTGGTAAAAAACGTTAACAAAGTTCTAGCTAAGCTACTGAAAGTTGACAGTCCCCAAAACAAGGCTTTACTTGAGATATTTGCCATCTACAAAGAATAATACGGTATCTAAATAGAGCTGCCGAAAACTATTGATCCTGAGCAAGAAGTAACTCCTTTATTTGGAGCACAACAAAAAGAGGAATAGGTTTATAACCAAAGACTAAGAGTCAATAATCTTGAATTTTAATGGATCCAAACCTAATTGAACTAACTGTTTGGCATTCTTAAAAAAGCAGTAGACACCTTAATTCATATCGACAAGCATTTGTAGTAAATCAACGCTGAGATGGAGACTAAGAAAATCGCAAAAAATGTGCATACTAATCATATCTTGTCAATAAAAGACATAATTGCAGAGCTTAACCACTATAAAGCCCTGAGAACTAAGATAGAGGACTTATTGCCTGGAACAGGCGTCGACTTCGGTCTTTTTCATGTGGAGTACAAAATCGCAAAGGACCAACTAATCGACCTCATTGAAATCAATATCGGCATATTCAAAAACTTGATAGTCAAGGAGTATCAGTTCTTTTCCCTAAAATTAGAAGATTAGCTGGTAAAACTGATGAAGGAAATTGAGTAGAGGCCGAAGGATGTCTATGAGTTGGTCAAACAAAGGGAAAAACTTTAGAATCTTGAATCTATTATCAGCCAATTCAACGAAAAGAATCAACTCGAACTTTATTAGCTCTGTGATCTCAATTTCTGCATGTTGGGGAGGGCAGACCAAGAAAGGAGATGGCTGAACACTGGTAAAACAACTGCGCTCTTTCAAAAAAGAATAGACAAACAAAAGGAGTATAACTAGATCAAAAAGGAAATATCAGAGGTGATCACAAAACAGCTTTAGGAGATCAAAGATAGCCTAAGTTTGTTTGAGGTGACTCTGTCCCTGATAAAGTATGATTGGCATCGGTCGCATTACCTGCAAAATTATGGCAAATTGGAACATTTGAAGAAGCAATATGATATACTCAAGCAGTAGATCCAGGATGTTAGGTACAAAGAAACTCATTTATCATTGCCTGAAAATGATTTTGCCCTTTTCTAAACAATCTAAGAGGACTTTTTGGTCTTACACACATACTGGGAAAGTATAGAACTATGGGAAAAGAATAAACAGACATGGTATCAATCAAAACTTCTGCGGTTTTAGCTATAGAAGCCAGAAATGATGCTTAGTGACATTCTGGCCAACATCAAAAAGATAGACATCACTTTGAAAAAGAACTACAGCAACTAGCTCTACACGCAAATCCTTGAAATTAAGAGGGAAATCTAGCTATTCCAAGACAACCATTTGAAACTGCTCAAAATACTCAAAAAAGATGGGTTTAACAAGAAGCATCTTCAAAAGATAGGCATTTTCATTGAAGGGGAAATTTTAGACTTGAATCTTGAATGGGCCATTGAGAATGGCTTCCTAGATAAAATCGAAGAGATATAGGCCGTCTCCAATGATGCTTGGAATGAGTTCTACCTTGAGCAAACCTTGGACAGAGTGTTCGCACAATTAGTACAGATGAAATTTGATATAATCTTCTACCTTGACAAGAAGAGCAACGAAATACCACTTATCAATAACTACCAACCCCTCAACTAAAGACTATAGACCATTATCCTGGACCTGGAATCAGTACAATTCAACCCCATGAAAAATCAGTATTAAAAGAGAATAAACGACCTAGTAGAGAAAAGTATTTACATATCCAAATCCTTGTAAAGCTGCGAAATCTTCCAAAAAAAGCTTGTAGAACTTCACCCAATTTTCGACTCCACCGATGTCGTCAAGCAGCTGCCTGTAGAAAACAAGCTTTTCACTAAACTCCTCAGAAACTGGATTGAACTGCTGAACTACATGAAGAAGATAGTGTCAGTCTATGACTCCTGCAATGGCCAAAATATCTACGAAAAGGTGACTTACATGATCAACCACATCTAAAATGTCAAAGTTGGGCTGGCCAACTACCTCCAAAGGAAACGGCAAGGCTTTAGCCGCTTCTATTTGCTCACCGACCAAGAACTATATGAGCTGTTCGCTTCGACCAACGACATGAAAGTACTAAGCAAGCATATAAATAAGCTTTTCCATTCGGTCAACTATATCACCTTTGATCAATAGAGCATAACTGCAGTAGAGGGTTCTTATAATCTACTTAGCCTGCGATCGAAGGTACATTATCGGCAGCTGAATCTCTAGGACTGGCTCACCAATTTCGAAAGATCACTCCAAGCGACTATCAGATATCATATAGAGACTTTGATCACGATGAAAAAGAAATGGACCAACTTGTTGAACTATCCTTGCTCGCAGGGAGTTCTGCTTTGCTACTAAATGGAAAAGACTTTTGAGGTTTAGGAGGCATAGGATCTACAGAAAACGATGGAGGGATAAAGAAATATGATCAAAAGGTTAGTCGACATCAAAAAGAACTAAAAGCTATCTGAAGCCGAAGTCGTCACTTTGAGCTCTCTTTTGGTCCTGGCCCTTTACTTCAGCGACAAAGTCAGCTTTCTGATCGCCAATAACATCACTGACTCTGAGCACTTTTAGATGAAAAAAATGATGAAGATATTCTTCAAAGACGAATAGGTCAAAATCCGGTCTTTTTAGACCTAGATAAGTTACGGCTATTAGTACTTGGGACTGATCCGCAGACTGGTGCTCACCAACCTCACCGAAAGGATGCAACTCATCTACATGTCTGCCATCAAGTACTCTCTCGGCGGAGCAGCCATCGGCCCAGCCGGCACAGGCAAGAGCGAGACGACCAAAGACATAGCACGTATCTGCGGCAAAGCCTGCCTCATCTATAACTGCTCTTAGGCTCTGAACATCGAAATCGTTGCGAAGATACTGAAAGGGATGGTAGTTTCAGGGCTGTGGATTTGCTTCGACGAATTCAACAGACTCAACTACCAGGTCTTGAACATACTGAGCTAGCAACTTGCCATCATCTTCAAGTACAAGGCTATGGGGATGAAGCTCGAAGTTGAGTATGACCGGGAGGTGGTCAGCTTCAAACCTGACTTCCATCTCTGCATTACTTACAACCCCACCTATCTGGGCAGGCAGAAGATACCCAAACACGTGATGAAACACTTTCGCACAGTAGCCATGGTAAATTGCGACAAGAAAATGATCTGCCAGCTGCTGCTATACTCCAAAGGCTTCAAATCGGCTGAATAGCTCTCGAATAAGCTCAACAAAGTGTTCGAATACTCCTAAAGGCTGTGGTACAGCTTCAGTCTGTATGACTTCGGACTGCGAAGTTTGATTAGTGTGATATAGCTAGCCGGCTTGCTGTACAAGGGCGAAGGGAAAGGACAAACCGAGGTGATAGAGGCCATAAGGATATTGGTTATGCCTCGGCTCAGCCAGCATCACCGAGAGCTCATGAGCAAGGCCATCAGAGAAATCTTTGAGGAGTCGGTTAGCAGGCAGAAAAAACGAGGATACTAAGGAGAGGCCGAAAATTTGAAGAATATTCTGGAAGTGAGGGTGGGCATCATAATGCTTGGATAAATCTTTTCAGGCAAAACCACCACAATGTCTATCTTCTAAAGCGCAAGTAAGGAATACAAAATCTAACACATTCATATCAACACTCTTTCCGTGTAATAAATCTATGGCTAGACCAACCCCACAACTCGTAAATTCAGAGACGGCTATCTCACCAAAAAGATCAGAGAATTCATCAACTCCCCTCAGCATCAAAGGCTGCTTATCATGCTCGAAGGAGTCATCTTTTCCGAGTGGATTGAGAATCTGAATAGTGTGCTTGATAATAGCAGAAGTCTCAGTCTACCCTCAGGATAAATCCTCAACATCCCGGACAAAGTCAAGTTTCTCATCAACTGCACTCACCTCTAATTTGCCTCCCCTGCCACTA
>Ga0316217_10005451_pt1 | contig 13194 bp, 15 predicted proteins | sample 1anoAmetaG_FD_203633 | JGI IMG/M metagenome (GOLD analysis project Ga0316217, IMG submission 203633) | Freshwater microbial communities from Trout Bog Lake, Wisconsin, USA - 1anoA | ecosystem: Environmental > Aquatic > Freshwater > Lake > Hypolimnion/Profundal zone | place: USA: Wisconsin...
TTGGAAATAGGGCTGACGATACAACGGGATATAGTGCACCTGCGTGCCCACGCCCAAGGCCTGCAGCCGTCGCATGACGTCCGCGCGGTCGATGCCGAGTGCGGGGAAATCGATCAACACCTGATAGAGATGCCGGCACAGCGACTGTCCCGGCGGCGTCACGGTCGGGCGTATCTGCGGCGTGAATGGCCCTAGCGCTTCGTCATAGGCGCGGCACAGGGCGCGGCGCCGTTCGGCGAAGGTGGGCAGTTTTCGAAGCTGGCTCGCGCCCAGGGCGGCTTCGAGCTCGTTCATGCGGTAGTTGAACCCCAGCTCCAGCTGCTCATAAGCCCAGGGGTTGAGCTGGCCGTCGGCCGAGACAGCGTGAGACGTCGTCATCAGCGCCGGGTCACGGGTCACCCCGTGATTGCGCAGGCGCCGCATTCGCTCCGCGCGTTCAGGATCGTTCAGGGTCGCGACGCCGCCTTCTCCCGATGTCAGCGTCTTGACGGGGTGCAGGGAAAAGGTGGCGGCGAGGCTGAGCTTTGCAGCGCCCACCTTTCGGCCCTCGGCGTCCGCGCCGCCGATCGCGTGACAGCTGTCTTCTATGAGGTCAAAGCCCTTGGCCTGAGCGACCTGATACAGCCCCTCCATGTCGCAGATTGCGCCGCCAAGATGGACCGGCAGGACCACGCGGACCTGTCCTGCGCCCTTGAGCGCCTCCGTCAGCCTCTCTGGCGTGATTAGGCCGCTGTCAGGGTCGACGTCGCAGAACTTGGGCGTAAATCCCGCCATGACGGCCGCCGTCGCTGTGGCGAGAAAGGTGACGGCTGGAACGATGGCGACATCGCCAGGCCTTGGGTCAAGGGTTGCAAGGCTCAGGTGCAGGGCGGCGGTGCCGCTTGAACAGGCGACGGCCGATTCGGCTCCCACCCATTGGGCGAATGCGGCCTCAAAGGCTTCGATGCGGGGCCCGTGTGCGATGAGCGGGCTGCGCAGGGCTTCCAGTACGGCGGCTTCGTCCTCCGCGTCGATCCACTGCCGGCCGTAGGGTAGAAAAGGCGCAAGTGTGGTCAAAGTCCTGTTCTCCCGCCCGAACCTGGGCCGGAAGGCCCGCTTTAGGCATATCCCGTCTCGACGAAGAATTCACCAGTAGGCGGTAGTCTGGCCCCTCAATTTCGACAGGACGTCCTCCCATGCTTCGTCGCCCTTGGCCGGCCTTTGGTCATGCGCTCGGTAGCGCACTCCTTGCGATTGTCGTGAGCGCATCGGCGACGTCGGCATTCGCCGGCGCAAAGGCCCCTGAGCATCGCGGCGGCCCGATCACCTATGTGCATCTTCCCGGACTGACCACGAACGTGCTGCGATCCAACGGCAAGTGGGGCGTGGTGACGATTGAAGCGGGATTGGACATTCAGGACGAGAAACTTCGAATCCGCGTGCAAAAATCCATTCCCATTCTGATGGACGCCTATACGCGGGCGATGGCCGGCATTGGCCCCGGCGTCCGTCCGGGGTCCGAGCCTGATCTCGACCTGGTCTCCAGTTCACTGCAAGGCGTGACCAATCGGGTCCTTGGGCGACCGGGGGCGGTCTTTCTCGTCGGTTCCGTCGTCGTCAACTGATCTCGTCGCCGAAAATCCGGTTCATTTGCTTTGCCAAAGCCACATCCCACGCCGTGACGCCGCCGGCGTCGTGCGTCGTCAGGATGACGTCCACGCGATTGTAGACGTTTGACCATTCCGGATGGTGGTCGGCCGTCTCTGCAGCGAGGGCGACCCGGGTCATGAACCCGAACGCTTCGGAGAAATCCTTGAACTGGAATGTGCGGCGGATCGACGGGCGCGTCTCGTCGGCGGCCCAGCCTGAGGCCTGCTCTGCGGCGTCATGGGGCGACAAGAGTTTGGGGTTTGACATGCGAACCTGCTTCGAAGCGAAGGAGCGACGGGACGATCCACGTTCTACATCCAATCTGCTTGCCATGGGGACTTTCCTGCGCCATTCAACGTGGGTCTGGGGTCGAACCTTGGAGAACAAACGTGACCTGGAAATTCGATCTAAAGGCGCAAAACCGCTCATCGTTTCGTGCTTGGATTGGAGTTTCGACTGCGGTCCTGCTGAGCGGCTGCGCCGCGACCGCACCCTTCAGCTCCGCGCCCCGATTGCCGCCCAGCTCTGGCGCGTCGGCGGCCTCGGCGGACCGCCCGGTCGCCTTACCCTTGTCCGGTCCGCCGCCCGCGCCTCCCGGAGTGAATGAGTCTTCCGCACCGCACAGGCAGTATTACGACCAAAAGCGCCGCAAATATTACTATTTTGATCCGGTTCAGAAGCAGTATTTCTGGGAAGACGGCACGCCGAAATAGAGCCGATCTGATTTGGTCTAGGAGTCGAAATCGCTCAGGTCTTCGATGCGGCCAGGTGTGAATTCGAGCAGATCGCCCGGTTGGCAGTCCAGGGCGGCGCAGAGCGCTTCAAGGGTTGATAGTCGGATGGCTCTGGCGCGCCCCGTCTTGAGAATGGACAGGTTCGCTGCAGTCACGCCGACCCTGTCCGCGAGTTCGCTCAAAGACATGCGGCGCTCAAAGAGCATGCGATCCAGTCTTATTCTGATGGTCATCCGATCCGCGTCCTCATCTCTTCAGATCGTCAGTTCGGCTTCCTGTCGCAACCGTGCGCCTTCCCGGAAGACTTCAGCCAGAACGAATACGACAAGGACGGCGAACCATGCCGTCGGGTTGAACCAGCTTTCCCCGGCGCGGGGCGACGGGTGAGACTGCGGAACATGGGCCAGGAGCCACCGAAGCCCGTCTGTTGCGCATTCGAGCACGATCAGTCCTGCCCCGATCCAACGCAACCGGCCGACATTCTCGGGACGAAACGGATCGCCCATGACCAGGGTCTCCACAATGCGGCGGATCCGGTTGAGGACCACGACCAGGCACACGACATAGGTCTCGACGCCGATCAAAAGGCCGATCAGGGTCGGATTGGAGAACGGAGAAACCCAGATCTGACCACTCAGTCTGAATGACAGCGGCGAATGCGTGAACGGCGTTGCAATCAAAAGTGCGACGATTGACGGCCCAACGATGGCCGATACGCCGACCGTGGAGACGTAGACAACGTCAAGGGCGATTTTGAGGAAACTCGATACCGATTGCGGCCCCAGAGCCCGCATAGTCTTCTCTCCTACCGACGTCAGGCGCGTGTCGCGCTCTGGACAGGCGCGACTGACCAAGGCAAGAGCCAAGCTTGCGGCGGCTCCCCCTGGCGATACGGCCTGTCGCCCTCTTCGTCACGTGAATCTTAGGACAGAGACTATGCTCTCGCTACTCCCCGGTCAGCGCCTGATCGCTGCGACCCATAATCCGGGCAAGGCGCGGGAGATCGCTGCGCTGCTCGAAGGACGATTTGAGCTCGTCGCAGCAGGCGAGCTTGGTTTGCCCGAGCCCGAAGAGACCGAAACCACCTTTGTCGGAAACGCAGTGCTGAAGGCGCGCGCCGCCGCTGACGCCTCGGGTTTCGTCGCGATCGCCGATGACTCAGGGCTTTCGGTCGCGGCGCTGGGCGGTGCGCCGGGGGTCTTGTCCGCGCGCTGGGCCGAGACCGGGACAGGTCGAGACTTCGGCGTCGCCATGCAGCGGCTGGAAGCGGCGGTCGCCGCCGCCGGCTCCGCCGACGCCAGCGCCTGGTTCACCTGCGCCCTCGCGGTCGCCTGGCCGAATGGGCCCATCGTTGCGGTTGAAGGCCGGGTCGACGGGGAGCTCGTCTTCCCGCCCCGCGGTGACTTCGGCTTTGGCTATGACCCGGTGTTCAGGCCGTCCGGCGCACATCGCACCTTTGGCGAAACGCCGGCGGACGAAAAAGATCAGGACAGCCACCGGGCCCGCGCGTTCGTAAAGCTCAAGGCGGCCCTGTGGTGAATGCGGCGCCGGCCCTTGGCGTCTATGTGCACTGGCCTTACTGTGCGCGGATCTGTCCTTATTGCGACTTCAACGTCTATCGACATCGCGGACGAAACGACGCCGAAGCCGCCCTTGTGGATGCGATTCTCACCGACCTTTCCACGCATCAGAAGGCCACCGCCGGTCACCGCCTGACCTCGATCTATTTCGGCGGGGGAACGCCGTCTTTATTGTCGCCGACGGATGTGGCCCGCATCATTGCGGCCTGTCGGTTCCTTTGGACCGCCTCGAACGCCCTCGAGATCACTCTGGAAGCCAATCCGACGGACGCCGAGTCCGAACGTTTCGAGGCGTTGGCGAGGGCGGGCGTCAACCGGCTGTCGCTTGGCCTGCAGAGCCTTGATGACACGTCGCTGAAGATCCTCGGTCGAAACCATGGGGCTGAAGAGGCCTTTGCCGCTGCGAGCCTCGCCCGCCGCATCTTCGCGGCCTTGTCGATCGATCTGATCTACGCCCTGCCCGGCCAAACCGTGGTAGACTGGCGACAGGCGCTGCGGCGCGCTGTGGAGGCCTTCCGTCCGGATCACGTCTCGCCCTATCAGCTGACGATCGAGACCGGGACGGCGTTCGAGCGCGCGGTGCTGCGGGGAAGATTGAGCCCGCCTCCGGAAGACGTTTGCGCGGACCTGTTTGAAGAAACCCAGACGGTGCTCAGCGACTTAGGGTTCGACGCCTATGAGGTCTCGAACCACGCGCGAGGGTCAGGCGCTCGCTCTATGCACAATCTGACCTACTGGCGGGGAGAGGCTTATGTGGGCGTCGGGCCCGGCGCGCATGGACGCCTGCCGACGGCTTACGGCTGGGCGGCGACCGAAGCGGTCGCGCGACCGGCCGACTATGTCGCGCAAGTCTCTAAAGAGGGGTTCGGCCACCCCAATCCGCCGCTGCTGACCCCGGAACAAAGGGCTGAAGAGCGCATCATCATGGGGCTTCGCACAACAGAAGGCGTGGCGCTGACCGATCTTGCCCCCCTTCGCCTGGTTCCCGGCGAAGGGGTGATGCAGGAGCTCGCAGAGCTTGGATTGCTGACCGTGAGCGAACACCGACTGTTCGCGACAGAGGCTGGACGATGCCTGTTGAACGCCGTCACGCGACGCCTTCTGACCAAGGCCTGAGGCCTAGACGGTCAGGCCTTGGTGTCGAGTTCGCCGCCCACAGAGTCCGGCGCTGCGGCGCCATAGGGCGATGCGGCGTGTTCGGCCGTGGCGACGGCCGCTGCGGCGCTTTTGGCGCTCACGACAACCAGGGCGGGTCTGACAATCCGTCCGAACAGCTCGTACCCCGCCTGCATCACAGACAGGACCGAACCTGGCGGAAGGTCGTCGGCCGGCTGTTCCGTCATCGCCTGGTGCAGGTTCGGGTCGAACCTGTCCCCACGCCCAGGCGCCACGCGCTTCAGCCCGTTGCGTTCAAATGCGCCCTGCAGCGCCTTCTCGGTCATTTCCACGCCCAGCACGAAATTGGAAACGGCCGGGTCGGGATTTGACTTCGGCGCATGCGCCACAGCGCGCGCCAGATTGTCCGACGCATCCAGAAGGTCCCGCGCAAAGCGCTGAATGGCGTAGGCGCGGGCGTCGTTCGATTCGCGCTCGGCGCGGCGCTTGGTGTTTTCCGCTTCGGCTGCGTAGCGAAGCGCCTGTTCCTTCAGCGCCGCGTTCTCTGTCGCCAGTCGCTCGAATTCCGCCGCCAGATCAAAGGACTCCGATTCGGCCTCTGCGTGCTCCTGCGCGGAATGGACGTCGTACCCTTCGCCTTCAGCCATATCACCTTCGCTCATCGCCTCCACTCCCATGCGAGGACCGAAGGGCTCCCAAAATCGGCTAGCCCTCCAGCAATCTTCCCAGCGCCCGGGCTGTGTAGTCCACCAAAGGGATCACCCGGGCGTAATTCAAGCGCGCAGGGCCGATGACGCCGATGGCTCCCAGCACGCGTTGACGCCCCGACATATAGGGCGCCGCGATCAGAGCGGAACCCGAGAGTGAGAAAAGTCTGGTTTCGGCGCCGATAAAGATGCGCACGCCCTCAGCGTCCCGCACATGGTCGAGCAGGCTGATGAGTTGCTCCTTCTGTTCGAGATCGTCGAACAGCTGTCGCACGCGCTCCAGGTCCTCCTGGGCGCCTGCATCCGCGAGCAGATTGGCGCGGCCGCGAACGATCAGGGCGCGGGTCTGCTGTTCTCCGCCCCCCCAGGCCGCAAGCCCATCCTCCACCAGACGCGCGGCGGCGGCGTCCAGGGCGTGACGCGCGGCCTCAAGCTCGGCGCCCATTTCCGCCATCGCCTCGCCGAGCGTCAGTCCCCGCAGCCGCGTGTTCAGAAAGTTCGAAGCTTCCTGGAGCGCTGACGGCGTTAGGCCCGCAGGCGTACGCATCAGACGATTCTCAACCGATCCGTCCTCGAACACCATGATGGCCAGCGCCTGTTCAGCGCTCAGGGCGACGAATTCGACGTGCTTGACGCCGCCTTCGCGGATCGGGGCCACCACCACCCCCGCTCCGCCGGCGAGGCCGGACAACAACTGGCTGGCGGCATTCAGGGCGTCGTCAAAGCTCCCGCCCCGCCCGGCGAGCCGACTTTCGATATTGTCACGGTCCTCATCGGAGATGTCGCCGATCTCCATCAGCCCATCGACAAAGAGCCTCAGGCCCGCATGGGTTGGGAGACGTCCTGCGCTGGTGTGCGGCGAGGCCAGCAGTCCAAGCTCCGTCAGATCCTGCATGGTGTTGCGGATCGAGGCGGGAGACAAAGAGACGCCGCCCCGCGAGACTGTGCGCGATCCCACCGGCTCTCCGGTTTCGAGGTACGTCTCGACCACGCGTCTGAATATGTCCCGCGCCCGCTCGTCGAGTTCGCTGAGCGGCGGGCCGGCAGACACGCTTGTAAAGCTGCTGAAGGGCGCGGTCGTTCGGCCAAGGGGGGGGATGGGTGGATGTCGTTTCATGGCCTGACGGGTCTGAGAGTCCTCACGTCGGACAGCGTTCACCGTAATGGGCAAGCGATATTGGGAATGTCGGTCTGTTGGGCGGCGCTTGCAACTCCCAAGTTCCGGATTCTTGTCTGAAGGCCCTGACGGTCATGGACCTTTCCTGCGGAAATGATGATAAGCGCCCTTTCCGTTGCGACCCCAAGCTGGAGCTGCGCCTGATGCGCCCATCACAACGCCGACCTGACCAACTCCGAGACGTCGCCATTGAAACGGGGGTCAATCGGTATGCGGAAGGCTCGTGCCTGATCAGCTTCGGCCACACGCGCGTTTTGGTGACGGCCAGTCTGGAGACCGGCGTGCCGCCTTTTCTGAAGGGCAAGGGGCAAGGATGGGTGACCGCCGAATACGGCATGTTGCCGCGCGCAACCCACACCCGGGGACGACGCGAGGCGACGGCCGGAAAGCAGACCGGACGCACATCAGAAATTCAGCGGCTGATCGGTCGGTCCTTGCGCGCCGTCGTCGATCTGAAGGCCTTGGGCGAGCGCCAGATCAGCCTCGACTGCGACGTGCTCCAGGCCGACGGCGGCACGCGCACCGCCGCCATTACGGGCGCGTGGGTGGCGCTGCGTCTGGCCTGCGACTACCTCCTTGCAGAAGGCGTCATCAAGACCCAGCCGATCCTTGATCAGGTCGCTGCGGTCTCCTGCGGCGTTTTCGAGGGCCAGCCGGTTCTGGATCTCGACTATGAAGAGGACTCGAACGCCGAGGCGGACGCCAACTTCGTTCTGACCGGCGAGGGCGCCATCGTTGAAATCCAGGCGACGGGCGAGAAGCGGGGCTTCAGTCGACAGGAGTTCGACGAACTCTTCGCCCTGGCGACCAAGGGCGTTGGCGAGCTGAAAGCGAAACAGCTCAAGGCCATTGGCGGCTAGACGATTCTACCGGCGGCTTGTCAAGGACACGGTTTGGGCGTATGCCCGCGCGCTTTCGCAAGGAAGGGCGCGTCGCCCCCCGCGAGCAATCCCCGCGCAGGCGTCCGAACCGTCGCCGGGGTCGGAGGTTCGTCGTTCAATGCCGCATCACGATCCCAAGGATCGCTCTTCCCGTCGCGGTCAAGGCCGGGGCGAAGCTCCCGGACGCTCCCAACGTCAGCTCAAGGCCGGCGAACTGGTCCGCCACACCCTGTCGCAGATCCTGCGGGAGGAGCCGCTGCGCGATCCGGTGCTGCTGAACCGGTCGATCACGGTGACCGAAGTGCGTTTGTCGCCGGACTTTCGTCATGCGACCGTGTTTGTCGAGCCGCTGGGCGGCGAGAACGCCTCTGAAGTGGTGGCGGCGCTCAACCGCGTGTCAAAGTACTTGCGCGGCGTGCTCGGCCGGTCGGTCGAGATGAAATTCACCCCAGAGCTTCGCTTCTTTCATGACGAGAGTTTTGACGCGGCGCTGTCGATGAACAAGCTGTTCGCCAATCCGGTGGTGCAGCGGGATCTGTCGGCGCCGGCGCATGACGACGATCAAGGCGAGGATCGCTGATGGCCCGTCGTCGCAAGGGCGATCCGGTCCATGGCTGGGTGAATCTGATTAAGCCCCTCGACATGACGTCCACGGACGCCGTGTCGAAGGTGCGCCGGTTGTTCAACGCCCAGAAGGCGGGGCATGCAGGCACGCTCGACCCCCTCGCCACGGGTATTCTTCCGATAGCGCTGGGGGAAGCCACCAAGACCGTCCCCTTTTTGATGGAGGCGGACAAGGCCTATCGTTTCACCATTGCCTGGGGGGCCACGACGGCGACCTGCGACCGGGAAGGCGAAGTCATCGCCCGGTCCGACGCCCGCCCGGACGAAACGTCGATCATCGAAGCGCTCAAACCGTTCGAGGGAGAGATCGAACAGGTTCCCCCGGCCTATTCCGCCATCAAGGTCGATGGAGAGCGGTCCTATGATCTGGCGCGGGCCGGCCGCGCCGTCGAGCTCGCGTCGCGTCGCGTGATGATCCACAGCGCAGTGCTGCTGGACGTGCCGGATCGAGACCATGCGGTCATCGAAATCCGCTGCGGCAAAGGCGTTTATGTTCGCGCCGTCGCCCGTGATCTTGCCTCGTCCCTCGGAGTTTGCGGGCATGTGTCGCAGCTTGCCAGGACGCGAGTCGGCAAGTTTTGCGAAAGTGACGGCTTTACACTGGAAAAATTGCAGGATCTGGTTCATATGGGCCGCGAACTGGACGGCATGTCGCCGGTCGAGACCGCGCTGGACGACATCCCGGCGATGGCCATGACCGGAGAAGACGCCTTTCGGCTCAGCCAAGGGCGATCGATCGTTCTCGTTCCCCGCCAAGTCGAAGCGCTCAAGGCGTGTCTTGTTCCTCGAACCATCGGGGGGCAGGACGCGTCAAGAACCGTTTTGGCGACGCGGAACGGAAGGCCGGCCGCCCTTTGCGAATTGCGCGCGGGCCGGCTGAACCCCACCCGCGTGTTTCACCTCGAACCGGAGTTATGACCGATGTCGATTACCCCTGACCGGAAAGCCGAAGTCATTTCGGCGCATGCGCGTTCCGAGCGCGATACCGGGTCTGCTGAAGTCCAGGTTGCGATTCTGTCCGAACGGATTTCGAATCTGACCGACCACTTCAAGACCCACAAGAAAGACAACCACTCGCGCCGCGGGCTTTTGAAGCTCGTCTCGCAACGCCGCCGGTTGCTCGATCACCTCAAGGTGACCGACGTCGGCCGGTATCAGTCGTTGATCGAAACCCTGGGCCTGCGCCGCTAAGCGCAGACCCGATACTGATCGGACCATCCGTCCGCCTGGCAGGCGCGGCGGAAGGCTCCGGCCCTTCCGAAGTTGCGATGAGCGGACGTCGGAAGCCATATTGTCACGAGAGGGTCCAAATGCGGTCCTCCTATCGCCTGCCAGACGGCGTCGCCATGGGGCGGCGTCCGTCCATCTGGAGAGGATCACCGGACCCGTCCATTCGTTCGCGCCCGCCCCTGTCCGCCCGCTTGGAATCCGCCTTGCGGGGCAGTTAAGAGAAAGTCCAAATCATGTTTGATATCAAACGCAAAAGCATCGAATGGGGCGGCCGCAAGCTGACCCTCGAAACCGGTCGCATCGCTCGTCAAGCCGACGGCGCCGTGCTGGCCACCTATGGTGAGACATCGGTCCTGGCGACCGTGGTTGCAGCCAAGGCGCCCAAGCCCGGTCTCGATTTCTTCCCGCTGACCGTGAACTACCAGGAAAAGACCTTCGCCGCCGGCAAGATCCCCGGCGGATATTTCAAGCGCGAAGGCCGCCCGACCGAGAAGGAAACTCTGGTCTCGCGTCTGATCGACCGTCCGATCCGTCCCCTGTTCGTCAAGGGCTTCAAGCACGAGACCCAGGTCATCGTCACCGTCCTCAGCCACGATCTCGAGAATGATCCGGATATCGTCGCCATGGTGGCGGCGTCTGCGGCGCTGACCCTGTCGGGCGTGCCCTTCATGGGCCCCATCGGCGCGGCCCGCGTCGGCTTTATCGATGGCCAGTATGTGCTGAACCCGACCCTCGACCAGATGGCGGACAGCCGGATCGATCTCGTCGTCGCCGGCACCGATGACGCCGTGATGATGGTGGAATCCGAAATCCAGGAAATGAATGAGGAAGAGGTCCTGGGCGCGGTGACGTTCGCGCACAAGGGCTTCCAGCCGGTCATCCAGGCGATCATCGAACTCGCCGAACATGCAGCCAAGGAGCCCTGGGACTTCCAAGCCGAGGACTTCTCGGACATCGTCGCAAAGATCAAGGCGATGGTGGGCGACGAGATCCGCGCGGGCTACGCCTTCACGGGCAAGGCCGAGCGTCATGAAGCCGTCGCCGCCGCCAAGGCCAAGGCCTCCAAGGCGCTGGTCAAGTCTGACGAGAATCCCGACGGCGTCGATTCGGCCAAGTTCAGCTCCGCCTTCAAGGAATGCGAAGCCGACGTGCTGCGCCGCGACATCATCGAACATGGCCGCCGGGTGGACGGACGTCCCCTAGACAAGGTCCGTCCGATCGTGTCGGAAGTGGCCGTTCTGCCGCGCACCCACGGGTCGGCCTTGTTCACCCGGGGTGAGACCCAGGCGCTGGTGGTTGCAACCCTTGGCACCGGCGATGACGAGCAGTGGATCGACGCGCTGGAAGGCACCTACAAGGAAAGCTTCCTGTTGCACTATAACTTCCCCCCCTATTCGGTGGGCGAGACGGGCCGGATGGGCTCCCCCGGACGTCGGGAAATCGGGCACGGCAAGCTTGCCTGGCGCGCGGTGCGCCCCATGCTGCCGTCCAAGGCGGACTTCCCCTATACGATCCGTCTGGTGTCGGAGATCACCGAGTCCAACGGCTCGTCCTCGATGGCGTCGGTCTGCGGCGCGTCGCTGGCGATGATGGACGCAGGGGTTCCCTTGAAGAAGCCGGTTTCCGGCATCGCCATGGGCCTGATCCTGGAAAAGGACGGCTTTGCTGTTCTGTCCGACATTCTGGGTGACGAAGACCACCTGGGGGACATGGACTTCAAGGTCGCAGGCACGGCTGACGGCATCACCTCGCTGCAGATGGACATCAAGATCCCCGGCATCACCGAGGAGATCATGAAGAAAGCGCTGCACCAGGCGCGCGACGGCCGCCTGCACATCCTCGAAGAGATGGGCAAGGCGATCCAGGGCGCCCGCAGCGAGATCGGCGAGTTCGCGCCGAAGATCGAAACCATCACCATCCCCACCGACAAGATCCGCGAAGTGATCGGCACGGGCGGCAAGGTGATCCGCGAGATCGTCGAGAAGACCGGCGCCAAGGTGAATATCGAGGACGACGGCTCGGTCAAGGTGTCCGCCAACGAGGGCGCCAAGATCAAGGCGGCGATCGACTGGATCAAGTCGATCACCCAGGAGCCGGAAGTCGGCGCGGTCTATACCGGCAAGGTCGTGAAGGTCGTCGATTTCGGCGCCTTTGTGAATTTCTTCGGCGCGCGGGACGGCCTCGTCCACATCAGCCAGATCTCGAAGGAAAAGGTCGGCAAGGTGTCCGACGTGCTGAGCGAGGGCCAGGAAGTGAAGGTCAAGCTCATCGGCTTTGACGATCGCGGCAAGACCAAGCTGTCCATGAAAGTCGTCGACCAGGAGACGGGGGAAGACCTGAGCAAGCGGGAAACCGAAGAGGCCTGACCCTTGGAAATTCGACATTTTGACTAATCAAAAGGCGCCCGGCTTTGCGGGGCGCCTTTTTTCTTGGCGGGTTATCAAGGTAAACGCGATGCCGATGTCGCGACTCGACGGACATGCTCAGCCCACTTAAGGTGTAGCGAGTGGGGAGGGCGTAGTTTATGTCGCCAGTAGTTCGTCGTTTCAGTATCGCTATTCTACAGTTTTTGTTGGGATCTGCGCTTTTGTATTTGGCGGCACGGCTTTATTTGCCCCATCTTAAATCAGAGATGTGGGTCGACCACGTTTTCGACGCGTCCAGTTTTGGTCGAGACTGGTGGATGTTGGTGCTTGCCGGACTGGGCGTCGCCCTGGTTTTGTTGGCGCTGCCGTCGCCCTGGAGCGGAGACCGCCCGGCGCAGACACGAGCCGCCGCGCCCGTGACACCATCATCGAACCTGCACACGCCTGCCCAACTGGACCATGCGCTGATCGTCCAGGCGCCGAGCTTGCCAGAGGTTCTCATGGCTCAAGTCGCCACGCCCGTCGTTCGACCGCCCGAGGCGTCTATGGCGTCTACACCAAGCTTTCGCAGCAAGCCCCTACCGCCGCGTCCTCGGCGCCGGCTTGTGGTGACAGGACCAACAGGTCTCGTTCAAGAATAAGCCGCCCCTGCGCAAGCATTTGTGTGGCCCGGACGGCATTGCGCGGCTGAGGCCAGGCGATTCGCGTAGAAGTTAAGCGATCGCCGCGCAGAATTCCAACCAGGGGGTGAGGGTTCTGCTGTCCGGCTGCAAATGAAAGAAGTAGAATAAATATAACTGTCGTTGAATTTGTATGTGCCCAAATAAAACAATTCATCATCTGCATGTAACTCAACGAAGCGCCGCTCATTTGACTTTATTTCTATAAACATTTCGATATATTTTCGGATATTTGGCCAGATCCTTCATCTGTCTCGAATTCAATATCGTAAAATTCGGAAAATATTTGCCCCAGAGGCTTTTGAATGTTGGGACAAGATCGCCATATTCCAGTCAACGGGAATGGGGCGAGAGGCTTATCCCTCTTGATCCGGACCCGCAGGATGTAGTAGAACGCAACGAGAACAATCGGTTGGCGAGGTCCCAAAGTGTCTGATTTTCCGCGCTCTTTGCTCGATTTCCAGCGCCGG
>Ga0316217_10005454_pt1 | contig 13189 bp, 21 predicted proteins | sample 1anoAmetaG_FD_203633 | JGI IMG/M metagenome (GOLD analysis project Ga0316217, IMG submission 203633) | Freshwater microbial communities from Trout Bog Lake, Wisconsin, USA - 1anoA | ecosystem: Environmental > Aquatic > Freshwater > Lake > Hypolimnion/Profundal zone | place: USA: Wisconsin...
CGCATCGGCCCGCTGCCCAGCACAGGCGACCGGCTCCTGATGGGGTTCTGGGCGGTGCGGGATTCTCTCCCACCAACCACCGCTGGGCACTGGGGCGAGCGGGGCTTGCACGTTGGTAACCTATCCAATCCAGTCAACTTGGCGTTTGCACCAAGTCCGGCAACTGGTCGCGCCTCAGCCGGAGCTGGATCGACCGGCCCGCTCCCGGCGTGCGCGTGATGAAGCCAAGTTTCGTCAGGGTGACGACCATATTATGGACCGAGGGCGGCGAGACATCAAAGTACCGCTGCATGTCGGCCTCGGCGGGCGGGACACCGTGGATCTTGGCGTAGTAGTAGATGAAGGCCAGGTATTGGACTTGCGTGTCGGTATAGGCGGGTTCCACGCCGAGATTGTTGACTTTCACAGCCTACGCGTCAATGGAGGCTTCTGCCGCTGGCGCTCTCGGTTGTCGCTTGCCATTACCCTGAGCCGGTGCGAAAAACACGATCAACATGGGCAACGAGTTTCAGTCGCTTTTGAACCAGCATGAGTCCGGCAACCCTGGGACTGACTTCTGGTCGACCGAGTGCCGCCTGACCGTCTTCGCGCTGGCCTCGACCTCCATCCTCAGCCTGCTCATCCAGTTTTACGGCCTGTGCTCGATGCGGGCGTTTACGTTCTCGATTTCGTTGCCAGCGCTGCTCGGTCTCATGGGGTGGGCGCTGCTCGACCGCGCTATCGGCAGTCAGCGCTTATGGCGCGGACTTGTTGTGGGCAGCCTGGCCGGTTTGGTCGCCGCCTTCGCCTACGACATCTTCCGGCTGCCCTTCGTCTTCGCCCACGGCCTGGGCATTGAGCGCGTTCTGCCACCGCTACAGCTCTTCAAAGTGTTCCCGCGCTTCGGTGCCATGATACTGGGCCAGCCGCTGGAGCAGGCCGTTTACTCTCTGCTGGCCCAATGGGTTGGCTGGGCCTACCACTTCAGCAATGGCCTGACCTTTGGCATCATGTACCTGGCGCTGGTAGGCGACGCCGACAAGCGGCACTGGGCGTGGGCGGTGGTGTTCGCGCTGGGCCTGGAGCTGGGGATGCTCTTCACGCCCTACCCGAGGTTCTTCGGTATTGCCCTCGCACCGAGGTTCGTGGTGGTCACGCTGGCCGCGCATTTGGTTTTCGGAGCGGTCATGGGATTGTCGGCGCTGGGCCTGTCGAAGCTGTTGACGCCTTCGGCGTATCGATGAAACTGGCCTCATGAGCAGACGCCATGCAGGGAACCCAGAACTCGCCGCTCTTTGAGGCCAGCGGCCTGTTGCTGAACCTCATGCTCGGCCCGGATACCCTCTATCGTCGGGCGCAGCATCTCCCAGGGGCGCAGGGTTGGCGTGGCGTCGATGCTGGGCATCAGCTCAGGCTGCGCGGTCCACACCGTTGCCGCCGCCTTCGGGTTGTCGGCCATCCGGGTCGCAAGCGTATCGGCGTTTACGTTCGTGAGGCGGGCCGGTGCCGCCTACCTGGTCTATTTGGGCAAACGCCTATGGCAGGAGGGGACGGCCATAGCGACGGGCACTGGTGAGCTTCCGGCGCAGAAACGGTGGACCATCTACCGGCAAGCGCGACTCGACGAGATGACATCGACGCCGCTCGGGGTTTTGGCGGTAGTCTCGCCCCTGTTGACTTGCTCCCTCGGACGTGAATAATTGCGGCATGTTCCTTGCCTAAATGAGCTTATGGCCGAAGCCCTTGGCCAAGACCTGGTGCTGGTGTACGACCTCCGGCGTGACCGTGGGCGGCAAGAGCGGCTTCTTTCCCAGGTTCAGGAGCAGTGGCAGGCTTACCGACGCGGCCAGTGGCCAGTTCATGTCTCGGAGGGGCGAATAAGCCGTTTGTTCTTCTACCCCCACGATGATGAGCACATGTTCGAGGTTGACGAAGGACGGCAGCGTAGTGCCTGGGTTCGGCTGGGGGATGATTCGTGGTACGTGGTGGGCTGGCGAGCCAGAGTGGAGCAGGTCATTTTTCACACCCCGCCACCGGGCGGAGATGTGGCGGTGGTGACGAGGATTTGGGTTGGGAACGCCGCCTAGCCGGTGGCGCGGGCTTTGGTCGAGTGCTCGCGACAATGCTCGATTTTCGCTGCTTCCCTGCTCATACTTTCACCATGCGGAAGCGTGTCTATGTCCCAGTCGCCTTCCTGCTCGTCGCCATAGTCGGCGTCATTACGTGGCAGGTGCTGCACGAGCACGAACGCGAGCCGGTCTATCAAGGGAAGCGACTGAGCGCTTGGCTGCGCGAATACCGTTCGGCCCTTAATGTAATAGATGGGGACAGAGAAGAGGCAGGGAAGACGGCAAGGAACGCTATCCAGGCAATCGGCACCAATGCAATCCCAACCCTGGTGAGGATGCTCGGCAAGAAGGATTCTTTCGTTGTCTCCAAATTGCTGGCCCTGTGGAACCGGCACTTTTCCAGCCTGCCACGGTGGGCAAGGTACCCAGGTTGGCTTCGGCATCAAGCGGCCTTTTTGAACAATTACGCCGAACACGGCTTCGAGATTCTTGGTGCCGATGCCCAGCAGGCCGTGCCCGCGTTGATAGCCCTCTATGAACAGAACGTTTCACCGTACTCTCAGGTCGCGACTAGCCGCGCATTAATAGCGATTGGGCCAGCGGCACAGCGGATGGCGATTCCGTCGTTCTTGCGGGCGGCTGCCAGTTCCAATGCGCCCGCACGAAACGTTGCGGTTCAGGCGCTGTCAGGTGTTGATGCTGAACAACGACAGGTCGTGCCCGCCTTGACGGCGGCTCTGAGCGATACCAACTTCGTTATCCGAATGGTCGCCGCCAGCGGCCTTGGCCGGTTTGGAACGAACGCAGAACAAGCGGTTCCGGCGTTGGTACTCATGTTGAGCGACCCGAGTCCACAGGTCCGCCCCGAAGCAACTAATGCGCTGAAGAGAATCGACCCCGAAGCCGCCGCGAGAGCGGGCGTGAAGTGATGGGGCGGATGGTGGTGAATGCGCCACCTGACCTGCGGGCACCCCTGAGCCGGTTGTGCTTGGGCCAGACTGAGTGCGCTGGTTCGATGGTTACGATAACCATCGCCAGCATGGACCCGCATTTGATGCGGCACCCAGACGAGGTTGCCAACGCCGGATGCGCCAGCGACTGTGCCGGGGCTACACCGACCTGGGTTGGACTGCACGGCATCCACTATGTTCCCGCTTGGCTGGCCGAAACTTGGGCGATTGCGCTCCCGGATACGTTGTCTTAGGTTAGGGCGAACAAAACTGGTTTCTCTTGCTTATGACATCCTTGCTCGGAGTTCTGGAAATCGGTGACTACGCCATCTTTGCAGCCATCATTGGAGCCATCGTGGTCCTGCTCACCAGAGGCGCAGCCTATACCACACGGCAGGCAGGTGACCTGCGACGCTTGGAACGGCAGTTGGACTGGCTTCACCAGAAGATAGATGCCCTCCTGAAGCTCCAAGGCGTTGAATTACCACCGCCACCTCCATCCGGCTTGTCTTCCGAGGTTGAGCGACTTGCTCATGAGCCAGGTGGGAAGATTGCCGCCATCAAACTTTATCGGGAGCAGAACCCAGGCACCGGCCTGGCCGAGGCCAAGGCTAAAATTGAGGATGTATTGCGGGGCAAATAGATAGTCTTGTGTCGCCTAATCGTCGAAGTGGCATTGGCCTCCCGAACGAGCGGCCATGCGCGAGCTGGGCCGCACCATATCGATGCCGTGCTTGAAACTGGATGGGGGACATTGTCCCGACGCCGACGCTCGACCAGCCTCGCCGAGATGGCCCAGCCGGACTCCGCACTCAATAAGGCGAATCGTAAAACAGGTCGCCTCTCGTAACAGTACCCGAAAGCGAACGGGCTACGCGTTTGCCGCCGTCGTCCGCGCCGTCCTCGCCAACGCTATACAACAACCAGTTAGTGCCTTGTGGCCGGTAAATCATCGGCCTGCCTCGGAACGGGTCTGGCGGAATCCTTGAGAGATAGTTGGTAACCAGGTCATCCAAACGCGCCGGTGGATGCCCCTGCTCGAATTGGTAGCAGCGCAATGCCAATTCAGCCGCCAGCAGGCGCTCATGGGCTACCAATCGCTTGTGCCTCATTGCCGCCCTTTGTTGTGAGCGCCAAGTTCCCCATCGGGCGAGAGCCCATGCCATCGGGTTGAACCCCTTGCCGAGTTGATACTGGGAAAACCTGTTCTCATTTCGCCGTACTTCCTCCCATGTGACACCGGCGCGGTCGATTTTCTCCAACTCGGCTACGACCGGGCGAGCCTGCTCGGTGCTAAGGTCCCGTGCTAGTTTGGCCAGCGCCGTGTCGCCAATTGCCTCACAGGCAATCCCCACCAGCCGATTGATGATGAACCCGCCCCGGCTCATCTCGTTTCCGAAGCGCATGGCATCGAGGTAACTCTGCGTGGCTTCCGCAAGGCGACCGTCCATTTCCCGCGACCGACCCTCCGCCGCGAGTAGTTGAGCCAGCCGTTTCAGGGATGCCAAGTCCGCCAGCAGACCGGTGGTATTAGTCATGGCGGAATCTGCGGGCAGAGCGCACTGGCGGGACAGGCCAAGGCGCAACAGACGAAGCGATTCGGAGTTCGTGGATACCAACGCCGCCAGGCCGCTGCGGTCGAGTGCCGACGCATTGCCCACATCGCCGGTCAACAACGCGGCGGCTTTCAGGAAATCGTCATACCCGTTCGGATTCGGCAATGGTGGGCGCGGGGGAGTCCAGCTCCCGGTCGAAGCAAGTATCGTCAGCAGGGCCAGTACGAAGACGACCAGCAACGCGAGCAAGATATTGCGGATTTTTCAAGGCATCGTTGAGGGAGCAGCATGGCAGAACTACAAGTGCCGTCAACGACCGCGACGAGCGCCCCAGAAGAGATGCTGCTGGTCGTTAGCGCTGGGCCAGCTCCACCTGGACGGCCCGGCTCAGCATCGCGTAGGCAGCTGACCCCGGTCTCGTGGCATGGCCCCAACTGAACGCCGCGACACCGCCGACCTCCACAATTACCTGGACGAGCTGCGCGTTTTGCCTTGAGAGAGGGGCACTGCCGAGACGTGGGCATTGACGGCACGGGTGATGGCGGCTGCAAACTGAACAGAGTGCGGAATTGCGCCTGGAACCTTGTTGGCTCAAGATACGAACGGCTGGTTACATGAATATTGGTTAAGCGGCATTGCACAAAAAACCACAGGAAATATTATGGAACAGAACAAACCAGATAGGAAGTGTTCGAGACCTTCATTCGCTCAAGCGTTGTCTATCGGCATTGGTGTCGGGGCTGGTGCCGGGACGGCAATAGGTGTAGCGATGCACAGCATGGCCATTGGTATCGGTATTAGTGTCGGTCTCGCCGTTGCTTTTACATTTGCCTTTGGTGGCAAGAAATGCAAAAAAGATGCCGCCTAACCTTGATATCAAGTGGACGGCGGGATTCCGTCTTTGTTGCGCGTCACACTCGCTCAGTCCGCCGCCACTGAGGCAATTCTTTGATGGCGGCACTTGTCCCTAATCATGATGGGCCGCGAGTGTTTCGCTGCCGGTGGAGGTTACGCCGCTGCACGAGCAACCAGCCCGGTTTTCCTCGGCCCTAGCTGAAGGCTGCGGTGATGCGGCTGGCCTCGGCCACGCCACTGCGGATCCCTGCGTATCAGTCCTCGCCCTCCAACATGATGGTGATGACGGGCTGGGCGTCGTCGCCGGGGCCGCAAAGCGCCCACAGTTTCACCAGCTCGTGCCGACCATCGCCGTGAACGTCTACCCGCACCTGGAAGTGGACCCGGTCGGTATCGGCAGCCTGACCGCAAGCCACGCGCAACATCCATAGCACATCCCACAGCCTGCCGGTGAGCGACTGGCCACCACTCAGTTCGAGAACCTCGCCAACCCCGTCTGGTTTCCAGGTGCCGCCCGCCTCGATGGTCTTGGCCCAGGCGGTGCGCGTGATGGCGACGGGGACTTTGAATCCCGCCTGCTGGCAGAGGAGTTGCCCCTTGTCGTCCGTGGCGGTGATCAAATCCACGAGGACTCCATCGGCGATGGCCTGGGCGCGGGTGTAAATGTGAATCGGGTGGCCCCAGACCATCGAAGACTTGTTTTGGTTTGGCATGGTGTGATTTTGACCGGACTCTACCACACGCGAGAGCTGAGCCGGAATTAGTGCTGGGAGGGGCGTCTCTGAAAAACGCTCGCTCGCGAACGAGATTTCGTTTACGATTTCGACCAGCAGTAAGCAACCATGATGAAATAACAGCAACGTTTACATTTTAGCGTAGCACGGCTACGGCCTCCTCATAAAACCGCGAATTTTATCCTCCAGAGGCCAACCGGGCACGCGCCCATCGGGGCGCGGCTTGGCCATTTTCTGGAGAGGCGCTTCGCGGTGCCTATGAGGAAAGTGCGCTGAGTTTGCGCCCTTCTTTTGGCCGTAGTTCGTTGGCTCCGCCATGAAAATTACGAACCATGAAAGACCGATGCATCTCGCCCTTCCCATCACCGCACGTCCTCGCCAATTTGGCGAACTCCAGCCTCCAGGTTGACACGATTACCGGCACTTGGATGGACACAGGCCCGAGCGGTAGCCGCCCGCTCACGGATGAAGGAACCAAGCAATAAAGGAGGAATCATGGGCGACGACGAGGACGACTTTGACATGCGCGATGTTGACGTCCAAGACCGAGACGAGGTCCTGGCCATTTGGGCACAACTAATTCAGGACCTCCGCGCAGTTCACAGGGTTTGCTTTTACCCTGGCCAACATGGAGCTGCACCCGACTTTGAGGATTTTGTGGGTGCCCTGCCGCTGATCGGATCCTGTGACGCCCTGGTCTATTCCGAGCCTCGCCTCACCAAAATCCAAGCGTGGGAGCGAGTCGGATTGCACAGGGCCAATCTCCAGTTTCCCATACCGAACCTGGGATTTGCGACCGGCATCGACCTGGTGCAGACTGGCGACTTGCTGGGGGTGGATCGCAAGGGGTTGTTCGGCCAGCCGCCTGCCATGGAGTGGGTTTCCCCGGAAGATGGCCATCTGCTCGCGTCTCCCTCCACCCCTGACGACAGATTCTGGGGGCAATACTGCCGTTTAACGGCGGGGAACCGCATAGTCCAGGTTCTCCAAATCGGCGTTGGCGGAAACTATGCCTGGGATTATTTCTTCCGGCCCCATGACATTCACCCCGTTCGGATCATCGCGAGCCCGCCGTGGGCGCGAGGTCGTAGACGTCCACGACGATAACCGCCATGATCGAAGGGGCTATCCTGGGCGATTGCAGTAGTTGCCGACCCACGACCCGGTCCAGCCGGTTGGCTCTCCGACTTCATCGGGGGCTTCCGAGCGCATGCGGCCATCGGGCGCGGGCAAGACGGGCGCGGCCTGGAGGATCTGAAATGGACCCAGATGTACAGGATGTTCTACTCAGCCCTGGAGCCATCCTGGGCCTAACCTCACTGGCGGCACTGGTCGTGCTAATCGTCATCAACCAGTTCAAGAAGCCAGAGCCGCTGAAGGACCCCGATCTGAATCCGAGGAAGATCACAGCACTGTGGGATGAACCTGATAGCAAGGACCGCGAGCGCGAATACGACGAGGCCCGGAAGGAGGACGAGGGCACGGCAGCCTGGCAGAACCGCACCCGCGAGACAGAGGATCTGCCGCAGAAGAGCCAGCCGGGGCTACTGAGCGAGCCCATCAAGGACTGGTGTCCTATACGGCTGCCGAAGCCGCCGCACAAACACTAAGCCCCGCTTGGGATTTTCAGGGATGTGATCAATATGCCGACCATTATAACGTCTCTACCATGAAATCCGCGCCACTGAAAGAACTGGTTGCGTGGGTGGAGCGGTCTTACGGCTGCGGCGGCCCAATCGGCTCGGCCTTCGAGGAGCCGGTGTTTCCCGTTCTGGTCATGAAGGTCGAAGCCGCGCTCACCTGGTCCGTCACAACCGGGCTGCCGGTCCAGTTGTTCACCACAGACATCAGCGTACGCGCATTGCTGTCAGGCTTGGTCCTTCGCCGGTCCAGCCTGGACTTCCGACGTGTTTTTCAAGGGGAACTGACGGAAGACGATTTTGGGCGACTGACCTGCTGTGTCGGGGAAATCAGGCAGTCGGGATTTGAGATGATCGAGGGTTCGCCGCCATCAGCGTTGCGAAGCGCCGCGTTCATGGGTGGGCCGCTGTTCGCTGTCGTGGCCCCGGAGGACGCGGTCGGGTCGCTCGTCCAGCGCTCTGCCCCCAAGGTTCCGGCGTTGGGGTGAGGGGGATTGCGCCGAACCGCCGACCGCCAGCAGATTGATCTCGCTCCAGACATTGGCCACGCGGACCCCACGGACGGCTCCGATTAACTCCAGGATGTCCATGACCAAATTTACTCGCCGACAAACCATTTGGGCAGAGCCGGGCGCATTGGTAACCTAGCGCCCGGTGAAAGCGTTCAATCTTGACCGCGACAGGCCGCTGCTGGACTCCGCCGACGCGCACTTCCTCGTCCCGCAAGGAGCCTTCGCCGAAGCTGGGCTGCTTAAATGAAAACCCTTTCGGAAGACGAGATTGAGAGCCTCTTAGGCGTGTGTCAGTCCGAAGACCACCCTCTGGATATTCTTGGTTACGGCTTCACTTCGGAAGGCGTGCGGCGCTTTCGCGCAGAGCGCCCTGACTTCCTGCCGCAGATTTTCGCCTACGTGCAGCGCATCTTGCGGGAGTCGCGTGTTTTTCCAGCCCTAACCAGCCCTGACGATGCGGGCTTCAAGACTTTCATCCATGCTGACGGAGCGGCCTTTAAGGTTAGCCGTATGGAGGAAATTGGCGTCGGCAGATACGAGCGAATTTCCAGTGGCCCATTGTCGGAGGCAGAGGCCATCCGTGAGTATGTCCGACGAGTAGTGAATCCCGACTACATTCGCTGCCCGTAGCGGATGGGTTCAGCCAGCGGCCCGACGTTTCCAGCGTTTTCCTTCCGGCCACCCTGTGCCACTCTTTGTCCCTATGCATCGGGTGATCTTTCATCTGGATATGGACGCCTACTACGCCTCGGTCGAGCAGCGTGACCATTCCGAGCTGCGCGGCCAGCCGGTCATCGTGGGATCGCCGCCGACCCAACGTGGAGTGGTCTGCGCGGCCAGCTACGAGGCGCGGAAATTCGGCGTGCGCTCGGCCATGGCCAGCGCTACTGCGGGCCGTCTTTGCCCCAGGGGCGTATCCGCCCAACCTGCCAGAGGAGTGGCGTGAGTCGGAATTGGTGAAAATGGCCCCTTGAGGAACAGCTTGCGGAATGGCAGCGCCCACCCCGAGCGGCTTAATCGTTCCGGTTCAGCAGACTGTTCGGTGGGTCTTGCTCGTCCTCCAGCAGGGAGTTGTTCCAGGTGATGAACCGGCAGATACCATCGAGATCGGGGAACATGCTCAGATCACTCACGCCGAGTCGCTCCAGGTCGTCTCTGAGGTCGCAAAACACCCCCGGAGGGATTCTAATCTCGACCAAGTCTCCCCCAAGCGTCGGGTCCTTTCTGAGCGGCATAAATCGCGAAATGCTCAAGTCGAGGGGATGGAGGGTGAAATAACCGGCCTGGGCGATTAACCGAGGCGTAATGTGTCTCGGACGGTAAACTTTCAGTTGGCTGATGCCGAAAGGCCGCACCGTCGAAGTCCCCTCCAAAAAGTCCCTGTTCGCAGGGTTTAGCACCCACACGACGCCGGGCTGCTGCCCACCGTCGCTCATGACAGGCGAGGATCGGACGGCGAACCACAGAGCAGCGAGCGCGTTACTTGTCCAGTCCAATAGCCGCGTTGGAAGCCCGTGGTGCTGTGCAATCGCCAGCCAATCCAGATCATCCTCCGGTTTAACGTGCAGGAAGGGTAAAGCGAACCGCTTGAAATTATCGAAAAGCCGTTCCTCAACGCTGGCCAAATCTGATTGCTTTCCTCCCTTCAATCGGGTTCCAGGCCGCCCGACCTTGGGCAGGAGCGGCCAAGCGCAATCCTGATGCCCACGGAAGAGGATCAGGTCCTGATTGTTTTTGGCCTTGAGCCGAGAGATCAACTCCGTATAGCCAGCAATACTCACAGCTTCGTGGGTCCTGGTCGTATTGTTGGCGGAACTGATTTCCCGGCCTTGCCTTCTTCTCTTTCCACCCCCGCGCCTCATCTGCGGGTATAGTCTCGTTGCGGAGCGAATGGTTGGGCAGGGGACGCCGGATCGGCTGGAGTGGGCGGAGCCGTAGTGGTTGCGGAGGTAACTAAGCATGACACGCTTATATTTCGGTTTCCTCGCGTCAGCAAGCCTCTTGGCAGAAGCTCTTACCTCCACTAGGAGCACCAATCTCTTCTACGGACCATCGCAATAAGTTTTTCCAGTGCTTGGCGCTCCTCGTCCGTCCTGGCCAAATCGTAAACGGCGGCGATTTCGGCCCGGCTCAATGCCCACTCCGCCGAAGCCCCCATGCCCGCTTCCTTAATCTCGCCGGTGGTCCATTCGCGCCAAAGGTCCCGCAGAGCCGGATGACGGCGGAGTTTGTCGAAGGCGCTTTTTTCGACCTCGCGAACCGTCCGTTCAGAAAGACCCAGGATCAGCCCGACCTCCGCCTGGCTCAACATGCCAACCGCCCGCTCGGCGCTTCCAGGCCGGACGCGGATGGTCGCTTTGCCCGGCGATGGAGGCTGAACCGCCTGGCCGCGCCTGGCCTTGGCCTCCCACTCATTGGCCAAGGCCAGCGCGGCTGTGCGGTCACTTAATTTCGTGCTGCGCCAAGTACGGCGTCCTGTCTCGTCCCGGAAGGCGGCAACCCATCGACTGCTGCGGTTTGGCAAATGGACGCTGGCCTCATCGATCAGAACTTCGATGTCCACCGGCCCATCGCTGTCGAGCAGGATCTCGATTATTTCGTGCGGTCCCATACGCATAACTACCCTCGACCCATGTGGACGCCAACACGTCGCTCCCGGTGCCCCAGACCCGGCAGTATTCCTACACCCTTGAGACCACTCGTTACGCGTTTTCTGGGCCGTCAGGCGGCAGACCGTGGACTGCGCGATACAGTTGCTCGACCGCTTGGTCTTCGCGGGCCTTCTGCTCCGGCGACAGCTTGGCATAACGAAGCGCAGAATCATACCGCTCGGTCAGCAGGCTGATGCCGTGAGCCATGAGCAGTTTCTTCTCCTGGTCAGGTGATTTCCTCGGAGCCGCAAAATACGCCCTATCAGTGATGTTACTCGTCCCGTGGACGACGGCTTGCTCAAACAGGCTCTCAGCGAGTATCGAGCACTGCTCATCCGTGGGAGCCTTAAAAAGCGACCGGTCGACGATGTCGCTCGTCCCCAGGATTAAGGCTAGGTCGTAAGGTCTTTCGAGTATTTGGCAATCGTCTGCCATGAGATTCGCAAGCCAACCGCAAATATTCCACAAATTGGTATTTGCTTCCGAGTTAGAGCTGCGTTTGCCCAGAAGGCGGATGTCCGCGTCGGTGAATGGCTCGCGTCGCCTTAATTTGGCGAGGAGGCCCCGGCTGGTCTCCAAATCCACGTCCGCATCCCGGTATTCGCGGGTGATGCGGACGATGTGGCAGTAGGAATTGATGGCCGCTTGCAGCCTGCGCTGGAGCGACTCATCGGTCGCAACCTCCGGGCCGGTGCAGTCGAGCAGGCACACCCGCAGCAGCCTTTCCAGGTCCTCCTCGGAGATGGTTGCCTCCGCCGCCTGGTCCAGCCACCGGTCAACCCTTGCCGGGGCGGATTCGATCTTGCTGTTGGTTTCGTTCATAATCTTCCATTTCTCTTTGGCGGCACTGAAACCGGATGACGATCCGATTCTCGCCTTGATGGACCGATGCGCGAGCGCAAAGCGGCCACAGGGCGCGTCCGACGTGGACATGGCGCAGCCGTTCAGGGACTGTTCCCGAAAAAAGAGGGGGCCTCGCCCAGGAACCAGGCGAAGCCGAGGAAGATCACGTGCGCGTCACAACAGAAACCTGGTCCGGCCAGGGGATGGAGTCAAGGCTGGGATTTGGGCTGTTCTCGTTGGCCCAGGGCGCTGAGCTCCGCAGCTACTCAATCGCACGTTTTACGGCACTGGCCGTTCGGGTCGTTTGCTGCAATACATGCAACCAGGGTCCCCGCACTTTGACTCCATCCATCGGTTGCACCGCCCGCAGAAGAACGCGTCATAATCCTCGTTCCTCTCGGTTCGCTGGCCGCACCGATTGCAGTATTCCCGCCGCCGCCGAAATCCAGGCGGCTGCGGCAGCACTGGGGCGTCCTTGGCAGCCATAAATGCGTCAAATCCGGTCAGGCCCCGTTCCTTCGCATACTTGCTCCATGCCTGGAGGCTCTGCTCCAGCCACTCCTCGTCCATGCGGTCTTCCGCCTCGGCGCGAGCCAAGCGGGCTGCCGAGGGCTGCCGGAGCGCCTTCTTGGTCTTAACTCGTTTATCTCTTCTCATACTCATCCTCGTTGTTCCCCTAGCGGACAGCGCGAATAACGGACGACCGCCCGATCTTGGCCTTGAGGTCGCGATGCGCGTACGCAAAGCCGCCACAAAGCATGTCCCTACGCGGACATGGCGCTGCCGTTTAAGGGGCAGGACATGGTCCTGCGCTTTTCAAGGAGGAGCCATCACCCCGGAGTCGGGTGAGGGCGTAAGAAGTTAGGTGCCGGTCACGGTTGAAGATTACCCGGCCCAGACGACAGCGTCAACGCCATTTGAACCTTTGCTGCGCCGGAAATGCCCTGTCCGAGGTTATACCATTCCAAAACCCGGTTTGCACATGCCCAAGTCGAAGCCGAGAAGGTCGTCGCCAATCCTGGGGTGCGCCTTCTTCACCCACGCAGGCGCGTAGAGGGCAAAATCCAGCTCGCGCAAGACCTCGAAGCTCATCCGGCTACCGTCCTGGTACAGCCATCGCTCCAGTTCGGCTCGCGGCATCAAACGCGTCAGCGCCATCGTCGCCACGGTGCTCACCTTCGGCGAAAGATCGACCGTCCGGCTCCTGAGGAGAGCGATGTCATCTGGGCGACCATAGAGACCAACGGCCCAAACCGCCTCCAGGCGTACTACCTTCGAGGACTCACGGCTCATACGGCGTAGAAGCGGCAGGTCTTCGGGATGGCGCATCACTCCGAGGGACGATGCCGCCGCCGCCCGGACATATTCGTCTTTATCCCGCGCCAAGCGTCGAAGAAAAC
>Ga0316217_10005455_pt1 | contig 13185 bp, 12 predicted proteins | sample 1anoAmetaG_FD_203633 | JGI IMG/M metagenome (GOLD analysis project Ga0316217, IMG submission 203633) | Freshwater microbial communities from Trout Bog Lake, Wisconsin, USA - 1anoA | ecosystem: Environmental > Aquatic > Freshwater > Lake > Hypolimnion/Profundal zone | place: USA: Wisconsin...
CGCCAGGCGAAATACGCCCTGGACCTCCGGGAGGTGCAGCCGTACCTGCAGCTGGACCGGCTGCGCGAGGGCATGTTCTGGGCGGCCGGCCGGCTCTACGGGCTCAGCTTCACCCCGGCGCCGGGCCTGCCGGTGCCGCACCCGGACGTGGCGGCCTGGGAAGTGCGCGACGCCCAGGGCCGGCTGGCGGGCCTCTGGTACTTCGACCCGTTCGCCCGGGCCGGCAAAAATTCCGGCGCCTGGATGAACAACTACCGGCGCCAGGAAACCCTGGACCGCCCGGTCGCGCCGATCGTCTCCAACAACTCCAACTTCGTCAAGGGCGCGCCCGGCGCGCCGGTGCTGATCTCCTGGGACGACGCCGTCACCCTGTTCCACGAGTTCGGCCATGCCCTACACGGACTGCTCTCGGAGGTGAAGCACCCGTCCCTGTCCGGCACCGCGGTGCCCTGCGACTTCGTGGAATTCCCATCGCAGCTCAACGAGCACTGGCTGCAGACTCCGGAACTACTGGAGCGGTTCGCCCTGCACCACCGGACCGGCGCGCCCATCCCGGCCGGGCTGGTGCGCAAGATCCAGCAGGCGGCCACCTTCAACCAGGGCTTCGCGACCATGGAATACCTGGCTTCGGCCATGATCGACATGAAGTTCCACCTGGCCGGGGACCGGCCCATCGACCCCGCCGCCTTCGAACGCGACGAACTCGCCAGGCTGGGCATGCCGGAGGAGATCGTCATGCGCCACCGGCCGACCCAGTTCAACCACATCTTCTCCTGCGACGGCTATGCCGCCGGCTATTACGCCTACCTGTGGGCCGACGCGCTCACCGCCGACGCCTGGGAAGCCTTCCAGGAGGGCGGCGGGCCCTGGGACCGGGCCGTGGCGGAGAAGTTGCGCCGGCACATCCTCGCCGTGGGCAACACGGTGGACCAGGGCGCGGCCTTCCGGGCCTTCCGCGGCCGGGACGTGGACACCGGTGCGCTCATGCGCAAGCGCGGCTTCCCCGTGCCCCCGGCGCGGCCGTGAGCTGGCGCCCGCCCGAACCGGTCGACCCGGCGCAGTGGCGCCGCCGGGCCGAGGAGCAGCTGGCGGCGCTGGAGGCCGAGGACATCCCGGCGGTGGAGGCCTCGCGGGTGCTGCACGAACTGCGGGTGCACCAGCTCGAGCTGGAGATGCAGAACGAGGCCCTCATGGAGGCCAGGATGGTGGCCGAGGCCGGCTGGGAGCGTTTCCAGGAGCTCTACGACGGCGCCCCCACCGGCTTCTTCAGCGTGGCCGCCGACGGGGTCATCCTGGAGCTCAATCCGGCCGGCGCGAGCCTGCTGGGGGGGCGCCGGGAGAGCCTGAAATACCGTCTGTTCCCGTCCTTCCTCAGTGTCCGCGACCAGGCCCGGTTCGCCCGCTTCCTCCAGCGGGGACTGGCCAATCTCGATGAATGCCCACACTGCGAGGTGTTCCTGCCCGGCGCCCGGCCGGGCGGGATCCCGGTGCGGCTGCAGTGCGCGGACTGCGCCGATGGCAAGGTTCTCCATCTGGTGGCCATGGATATCACCGGACTGTCCGCCCCGGACACCGGGACTGCCGGATGATCGGGGGAGACCTGAACGCCAGGATTTCATCACCGCTTCCCGATCAGGTTCTCGGCCCTTCGGGGAGACGGACGCCACAGATGTACAGACAGTATTGGCCCTATTCGGCGCGCACCCTCAAGGCCACCAGCCGCCAGGCCTCCGCCAGGTCCCCGGCCGCCAAGGCGGCCTGGATCGCCCGCTCCAGGCCAGCCCCGTCCGGAGGGTCGCCCTCCCGCCGGCCGGCGCCGCCCGGGGCGGGCGGCGCGGCGCTGTGGGCCAGCCGGCCGAGGTCGTTGCCGGTAAGGATGGTGCTCGCCCGGATGACCGCCGGCAGGGCGTCGTAGCCGATGGGACAGCCGGACGGCTTGGGCAGTTCGAACAGGGCCGCGCCCGAGGCCCGGGTATACCAGGAGCCGCCGTTGCGGCCCACCAGGTCCAGCCGGCCCGGGTCCAGGGCGCCGCCCAGGAAGCAGTCCTCCCGGGCATGGAAGGCCAGCACCTCGCCCACCAGCAGCAGCCCCGAGCCCGGGCCCGAGCCCAGCTCCAGCGCCTGGTGCAGCCGGCACTCCATCTGGAAGGGCGATTCCGCCACCAGGTCCGGCTTCACCCGCAGGGCGGGCAGGGCGGTGAACCCGGCCTTGACGAATTCGTCGACCCCCTCGGGATATTCGGCGCTGGCGATGTTCATCTGCTGGACCATGGCGTGGCTCACGGCGGCGATGACGAACTCCCCGGTGGCGACGGCGTTGCGGTAGGTGTGCTTGACCGTGCCGTCCCGGCCCCGGCGGTTGGGGGCGAACGCGACCATCGGCGGATTGGCGCCGAAGGCGTTGAAGAAGCTGAACGGGGCCAGGTTGCGCACCCCTTCCGGGGAGCGGGTGCTGGCCAGGGCGATGGGCCGGGGCCCCACGCCGCCGGTGAGGAGGGCGCCGGTCTGGAGCGGATCCAGCTGCTCCGGCAGGATGGTCCTGAAGCTCATGGCGTCCTCCCTATGCCTGGCCCGGATGATCCATCGGCCGTGGCCCCCGGGCCACCAGGGTGAAGGGCAGCTGGGGCCCCTGGCCCTGGACCACGGTGTTCTCCAGCCGGCCCAGGCCCTCCACCTCCATGCTCACCACGTCGCCCGGCTTGAGCCAGAGGTCGTCGGTGACCTTGGAGCCGTTGAGCTCCAGCAGGCAGCCGGTGCCCACGGTGCCGCTGCCCAGCACCTCGCCGGCGCTCACCTGCGCCCCGTAGGCGGTGCGCTGCAGGATCTGGGCGAAGGTCCAGTTCATGGTGGCGGCGTCGCCGTCGCTGAGCAGCCGGCCGTTCACGGCGCAGGTCATGCGGGCCCGGAGCACCCGGCCCTGGGGGGAGGGCGACAGCGGCAGTTCGTCCCGGGTGACCAGCCACGGCCCCAGTCCGGTGGCGAAATCCTTGCCCTTGCAGGGTCCGAGGGACAGCTTCATCTCCTCGGCCTGGAGCCCGCGGGCGCTCCAGTCGTTCATGATCATGAACCCGAAGATGGCCTCGTCGGCCTCCTCCAGGGTGCAGTTGCGCAGCGTCCGGCCGGTGACCACGGCCACCTCCAGTTCGTAGTCCAGGCGCCGCAGGTGGTGCTCCAGCACTTCCAGCGGCCCCGGGCCGACCACCGCCTGGTGGTTGGTGAAGTAGGTGACCGGGAACTGGTCGAACTCCGGGATCATCTCCAGCCCGCGGTTGGCGCGGGCGGTGGCCACGTGCTGGCGGAACGCGTAGCCGTCGCGCATGGCCACCGGGCGCGGCACCGGCGCCAGCAGGGTGACGCCGGCGGGGTCCAGCAGGTGCGGGCCGGAGGCCGGCAGGGACCGGGCCAGGGGCATGAGCTCGTCCTGCTCGCGGATGAGGGTCAGCATGTCCACCGCGAGGCGCGGCTCGGCGGCATGGAAATCGAGGATACGGCCATCGGCCGTGACCGCGCCGATGCGCTCGCGGCCGTCGTTCACAAAGGTCACCAGCTTCATGGTTCCGCTCCGGGGGCGGTCCAGGTCGGCCCGGATCGCGTGGGGGTGATGGTACAGCGGCGGGCGGGTCCCGGCCCGGGAATTTCCGCTGGCGGCCGTGCCGGAAAAGTCATATTGTATTTTCCAATATAACGCTCCACCCCTTTTGCCCTTTTCAGACCCCTTTTTCCGGACACCCATTCAGAGGACAGCATCATGACCGACGCGTCTCCGCAGCCCCCCGTACGCCGGCCTTCACCTTTCCTGGAGATCATCCAGCCCTTCATCGGCCTCGCCCGGGCCCCCCGGGCCCTCTGGGCGGTGTACCTGAGCACCCTCCTGGAGGGCTTCGTCTACTTCGGCATGCTCATCTACCTGGCCATGTACTTCAACGAATATGCCGGGCTCAGCGATCTCCACGCGGGCTGGATGGTGGGGACGCTCACCTCGGGCATCACCCTCAGCATGCTGTTCTTCGGTGGCAGCGCCGACCGCTGGGGCCTGCGCCGGGCCATCCTCCTGTCGCTGTTCCTGATGTTCCTCGGCCGGAGCCTGCTGGCGCTGGCCCCGGGCCTGGGCCTGGCCGCCGGCGGGCTGGCCACGCCCTTCATCGCCGTGGCCATGGCCGGCATCCTGCTCGTGGTCCTGGGCTACGGCATGTACGTCCCGGCCGGCTACGCCGCGGTGCGCCAGTTCACCACCCCGGCCACCGCCAACATGGGCTTCGCCATGCTCTACGCGGTGATGAACCTGGGCGCCTGGCTGCCGACCTTCATGTCGCCCATCCGCCAGCGCTTCCACATCCGGGGCGCCTTCGCCTTCTACGCCGCCACCACCGCCGCGGGACTGGTGGTCTCGGCCCTCCTGCTCAGCCGGAAGGCGGTGTCGGCGGCCCGGGCCGTGCCGGAGGGCGGGGCCGCGCCGTCCCCCGAAGCGGCGGCCCCCGCGGGCGTCCTGGCCAACGTCGGCCAGTGGCTCCGCAACCATCCCCTGGCCGATCCGAAATTCGCCTGCTTCATCTTCTCCCTGGTCCCGGTGCAGACCCTGTTCGCCTACAACTGGCTGGTGCTGCCCCAGTACGTGAACCGGGCCTTCGCCGGAACCTGGGTCGGGGCCCGGTTCGAGGCCGCCACCAGCCTGAACGCCCTCCTGATCTTCCTGCTCTGCCCGCTGGTGGCCGCCCTCACCACCCGGACCAAGGTCTACTCCATGATGATCCTGGGCACCGCGGTCATGGCCGCGCCCACCTTCATCCTGGCCCTGGGCCCCACGGTTCCGGGCCTGTTCGGCTTCATCCTTGTCATGACCGTCGGCGAGGCCATCTGGCAGCCCCGGTTCCTGCAGTACGCCGCCGAGATCGCCCCGGAAGGCCGCACCGGCGCCTACATGGGCGTGGCCCAGTTCCCCTGGTTCCTCACCAAGATAAATTGGGTTAAGCCAATCTCAATTTCTGTCAATACTACCATGTGATTTGCTCTTATTTCATCATGTTATGTTGAGACAAATTACAGGCAACTCGAAAAGGGTTGGAACTTTCGGTCCAGATTGCCGTAAACTTTTCCGTGAACTAATGGAGGCCCCATGGGCCACACCCTTGAACAGTTAAGAGCGATCGCCCCGACCGACAAGCGTTTCTTCCCCTGGTCGGGATGCCCCGAACTGTATTACCGACCGGGGAAGCGAGTAGGAAGCTGGTCCTTCAGAGGAACGATCTCCCGGCCCCGTGGCCTCTCCGAAGAGATCCTGATGAGCATCGGCAAGGACCGGGGGCCGGATGGCAGACCCCGAACTGAGAGATGGCTTCGTGAGCAAGCCCGAATTCTGGCTGGGCAAGTTGAGGCCGGGATCGATCCCCGGAAGGCTCTTGAACCCGTTCTGAGGCCAAAGAACCCCACTCAGGCAGTTTGGGATGAATTCATGCTCCGCAGAAAAGCCATCAGCGAGAATTACCGGGGCCAGCAGGAGCTGGCTTGGAAGTACTATGCCAAGCCCTTTTTGGCAGAAGTAGCCATCGAAGATGTTGATACGGGGCTGATTGAGCGAATGTTTGATGCAATTGCAGATCGTCCAGCAACCTCAAACGACCTTCATGCAACCCTGAGATACTTCTTCCGCTGGGCTGGCCGCAGGTATGAAGTGCAGCCCAACCTTTTGAACCGTGATCTTCTGGATGAGCATCCGGCCCGAGAACGATTAACGGAATCTGAGATTGTAAAGTTTGGAACTAAATGCTTAGAACACAAGAATGACAAATTCACTCCGTCCATCCTCTTTCTCTTGCTCTCTGGTTGTCGGGTGAGCTTGTTGAGGCATTGGAAGGAAGAGTGGATTGAGGGGGATGTGATGCTGATTCCTCCAGGGATTGAAGATTTAAAAGATGCTTGTTTCTTGCTATTGACCCCAGAGGTCAAGCGTTTACTCCCACACTTGGTAAGGCCAAACTCCCGTCACAATGTGGGCGCAGCCGTCCGAAGGCTCAGCCGCCAAGCTGGCGTAACCCAGATAAGTAGCCACAATCTCAGGACGACCTACATCAGCTATGGTACGGACCTGGGCCACCACGAATCAAACATGCTTGCACTTACCGATCACAAACCCATCAGCAGGGTCGCTCGGGCTTACATCCAGCGGGAGGCAACCAAGCTTATGCCGGTTGCCCTCGATGTTGCCCAGCGGCTAGCTATGCTGATTGAACTTGATGCCTTCTTGGGACGTTTATCCGTTTGACCCACCGTCAGGGGTCGGACGGTGTTTACCAGCCTCAATCGAGTGTTGCAGATTGCAACTGGTGACATTTTGCAACGATGAACGATTTAATGCAAAAAGTCGCAGATGCATGAGCTGATTCCAGCTTTGCACAAATAAACCACACATGCAAAATGCAACATAATAAACTATTTATTTTATTTAAACATTGATATACTTTAATTTAAAAATTGGCATCGAATGTGCGTATATGAATTATCCCAAATTAACTAAATGGGATGGTGGTTGCTAAGGCGCAACAGAACCTTACAGCCATTGTTATAATACAAATTAATCATATATGCGGATATTTGAAAATTTTATAATGCCTTGCCCGAGGAGGAGGCCCCCCCTCAGGCGTGCAACACCGGGTATCCAACCCCCCAACCCAAAAAACATCCATATAATCATCCTCCCTAATAAACTTCCTCCTGTACGCATCCACCACATCCCAAGCATCCCCTATAACATCTCCTACATTCCCCTACATCTCCAGTCTCTCCTAACAAGCATCTCCTAAGCATCTCCTAAAAACATCCAAAAGATATATTCAAATAAGATAGCAAATTCCATCCACAAAAGCAAACATAATCAACAATGGGGAGATTTAATAATTATCTCCCCTTTTCACTTTTACAGGAGACCAAATGAGTGAAAAGCCCAGAATCTATGACCTAGTGTGCCGATTGCATGATATTGGCCTGAAATTGAATGATTATGAGGACGTATTTATGGATCACCATAATTGGACCTCCGAAGAAATGAGTTATCCGGAAGGAATAATTTACGCAATGGAGACAACCAATAAGAGAATAATACTTCTTATGGAATCAATCGCAGGTTTATGCCTCTTAAAGAATGAATTGAAAAATGCCAAAATAATTCTTCATGAAGAAATTAAATTATTTGAAATTTATCATTCAAAATCAGATCCTAAACCTTTGGATTCCAGAGATATGAGCAGTTGGAATTCTCGGATGGAAAAGTCATTTGGCATTCTTTATGACCACAATTCAAGCTCCATAAAATTGCAGATCAATACCTCTCAAAATCTTATAAATATAATGAGAGAGGAATTGAAACATGTAAGAGGTTTCAATTATTTCCTTGGGAATGCACTGAAGCGGGTATCAAGAAAGAAACGTCCAGACCATGGAGTACATCCAGAGCAATCTGAAATCAAACCATACGCAGTTAACATCAACAGTTGCGCTCGTTATACGCCAAATGGACCCAAAATGATAGGATTTGACTGGTCAATGGCTTAATTGTTAATGTCCAAGGTCCAGGGAGTTTCATGAAAAATGATAACTCCTTGGTTTTTAGGTTTGAATCCTCTACATTTGATGAGGTGCTTTACATTGATTTTCATCTTGTGGTGGAACAGTATTCTTGTTCTCATTCTCCCCCCAGATGCTTGTTGCGTGTTTCCCAATTAAAGATCCTTGGTCGCTGAAGGTCGGGTGTTCTAGGATAAATGGGCTGCTGGCCCGAAGAGGGTCGATTGATTTAAGTATTTTCAGTGCTTTCATTGCTTCAATTCGCAACCCACCATTCAAGGCAGAACGCAGTCGGTAAAAAGCAATGTCAGAGCACGGGATGATGTCATAACATAATTTAAAATATGATATTGCCTCATGCCATCTTCCATCCATTTCACATTTTAATCCTGAATCGCACCAAGTTTTTATTAGATTATTCAGGAAAGGCGAATGCCTAACCCACCTAGCAGGTATGAAAAGATATTCATCAATTTCTCTTTTCGTTCGGAGAATACTAGACGCTTTAACCATGATGTGGCTCCTGTATTAAAAGTGATAAGATAAATACGTCAACTATCAGTGATTAAATCAAACCCCAGTCATCAAATTTTAAATAGCATAATCGCCGCATGGTAAAAAACAAGAAGGCCAATGATTACAAATTACATTAATTCAATTAAAACAAAACTTATATGCATTTATCAATATGCGGAAGCACCATGTTATGGCGTAGTAGGCAAAAAATACCTATACAAATCAGGACTACCAATCGGGGGTCTTTGGCATTCCTTCTTATGAGAGGTCTTATCACGAACGTTGGTTTTTGAGAACCTGACATTGCTCACCAGTCTTCCACCGTTTATCAAGGAATGATGGTTCTCGAAATCCATTCTTGGATTTCTTTCTCGGTTCTTACGTATATAGATGAGAACCGAGAAGGAGAAAGTTAATGGAGATCGGGTATGCAAGAGTGTCCACCCTCGACCAGTGCTTGGATCTCCAGGTCCAGGCACTTCAAAAAGCTGGCGTTGAGAAAATCTTTGAGGATCGGATGACCGGCTCCCGAATTGATGACCGCCCAGGCCTCCAGGAAGCTCTCGGGCACCTGCGTAAGGGGGACTGCCTCACAGTTTGGAAACTGGACCGTCTCGGGCGCGGAGTTAAAGGCCTTGTGACCCTAGTTGGAGAACTTGAGGCTAAAGGGGTCCAGTTCAAAAGTCTCACGGAGGCAATCAACACGAATTCGCCTGGAGGCCGATTGTTCTTCCACATCTTGGCGGCTATGGGCCAAATGGAGCGCGAGTTAATCCAAGAAAGAACCCGCGCTGGCCTCGCCGCTGCTCGGCGGCAGGGCCGGATCGGTGGCCGAAAACGGAAAATGACCCTTGGGAAAGTAGAGGCTGCTCAGCAGCTTCTCGCTAACGGCACACTCCCGAAGGATGTGGCCCAGTCTCTCGGCGTCTCCATTCCAACCCTCTATCGGTGGGTTCCGGCTTCAGAACGGGCCTAAGGGCCTGGCTCCCCTCCCGCCAATTCCGATGGAGATCTCCATGAAAACTCTCTTCGATACCGCCAGCACCCTCAAGAAGGTCCGTTCCGCCTTCAAGGCCCTGCGGAAGGAGGGAATTAACGCCATGATGAACTATGGCTGCTGTCAGGAGTGCGCCCTAACCTCGGCCCCCTTCATGTCGTCTACGGTCTACTTCCACCAGGAAGACGCCAAGAATTTTCCTGGATCTGGGGTACTGTTCATCCGTTTCATTTCCGGTGACGGCAACAAGAACAGCACCCGCGCCCTGGGGGATCAGGTACAGTGCATCCTGGAGATGCATGGCCTTGTGGTGGAGTGGTCTCGCCGTCCCGACCAACCGATCATGGTATTGGCATAAGGGTCGGCTGAGGATGCCACGGCTTCCCGAATGGGATCCCATCTGAACGAGAACAGGGTAGCGGTTTTGAAAGGCATTCCAAGAGATCGAGTCGGAATGTGGGGCCTCAAGGGGACCCCAATCCCCCGCACCGCGTCTCGGGCACTCTGCGAAGAAGTTCTGGAAGGGCATTCTCAACGTTAAATCGCATATTAGTTTTCTGGAACGCGCAATTGATTGTTTACATGGGGATAGGAATGGGCTATTATGAACCAATAAATAATTCAGATTGTTATATTACCAACTGCGAAAGAAAGGGAAACAATGTCTTATAGAAATTTCATGACATTCCTGCCTTTCATTATGTTATTGGGGTTGGGGTGCAATCCCGATAGGATGCCTTCCCAATGGAAAACTTTCCAGGTTGATATTCCTGGAACAAATTTTAAGGCCAGATTCCCTACAAATTTTCAAGAACGGAAAACGGTTGAAGGTTCAGATCTACTGAAGGGGGTGACGAAAAATCTAGCATTATCAAAATATGGTTACCTTGTTGCGGAAATTTATGAATTCAGTTATGACGTATCGGATCGTCCAGAAGAACTTGACAAATTATTTGATAAATATGTAGAAAATCAAAGGTCAAACTTCAAAGGTCCCAATAAGATATTAGGGAGAACCCAATTCCGAGTTCATGACTCTGGAGGTGGTTACGATGAGCTTGCTAGATACATTTATGGGGAGGGAACAGCAAAGCACCCACTGGATATGGTATGGGGATTTGCGGGAATGGTTGATGGCAATAAAGTCGTAATGCTTTATTCTGTCCTATCCAAAGCCAATGTTGGAGAAGGACAAATGAGGGACATGTTTACTGGCACTTATTATCTCGGTCCGGAATATAATAACATTTATAAACGATCAAATGATGCTACTGAAAAAATCTCGCTGAATAATGGGAAAAGCATTTTATACTATGATCCTAAAATTTGGAAATTGTCAAAATGGTGGGGAAACAAAGAAAAATCTGGCACAATGTTTATGGATATGAAAAACAATGAGGTATCCGCACAGATGGAATTTCGCCATATTGATATAAGATTTACACAAATTGAAAATTTTGAACGACAACAAGATTTTAAATTGTCCCATGATAGTGTGGTTGTTCCATTTGATATAAGATGTATTAATGGCCCGAAATATAAATTATTTCAAGCAGATATGACAGTTAATGGTAAACCTATGCGGTTTTTAATTGCTGATCACTCCAACCAATGGAATTTTTCAAGTATAAGGACTTATTGTGAACGTTCTCATTTTGAAAAGAATAAAATCGCCATGCTGGAATTAATTAACGGATTTGTTTTATTCCCAGAAATGGAAGGGAAAGACTTCCTCATCGTGAATAATTAGTGAGAGGTCATAGGCTCCATGCTTTACAGGGTGGCAAATGCCAAATCACTTGGATGGGAAAATGGGAGATAACAAGAAGAGTCAGAGTAACTTTTGGGTAGAGGCCCCAAGTCACATCAAGCGTTGCTTGGTTGTTAGTTCATCTATCTCTGTCCTGATTTTTATATTTTTCGCACTTGATGGTTTAGATAATGAACGTGGGTTTTTCAATAAAGATTCAACAGTATTATTGATGTTTGCAATAGTGCAAATATTAATTTTTCGATCAATCAAATTTCGGGAGAATACCCCAGATCTAACTGGTTATAAATGGTGGATCAGTATTTTGATCGGAGTTATTATGCCAACATGGTTTGCGCATTGGATTACCTCTGGAAAAGTGTTTCCATTGAATTGATAGAAAGAATAATACTCCCGAGAACACCGCTCCTGGAAGGCATCTCAAATTCTGGTGATTCCAAGAGGGGCTGGGCTGCGTGCGTCAGCCCAGCCTGGACCCACTCTTGGTCAATATCTGTACCGGATGGTATCCCTGAACGTAACTATGCCCCAGGACGCGCCGAACGATTCTGGACAGACAACGGGCTGGCCCGATCGCTCCTGGGGCCTCCTGGGGGTCGGCACGGGGAGATTGATGGAGTGCAAATTTCGCTCTGGGGAGGGTCTAATCGAACTTCCGCAGGTAACTCCAAGTGAAGTTCTCACGTAAACAATCCGTGAACAATTTTTAAATTATCCGTATAAGTCTTTATTTTTCAATGTATCTCCCCTGGTTCCTCACCAAGATGTTCGTTCCCATCTATTCCGGCGCCGCCCTGGCCCGCTGGTGCCCCGACCCGGCCAAGGGCGCCCTGAACACGACGCCCATGTGGCTGATCTTCGGCGGCGTGGCGATGCTGACGTCGATCCTGCTCATCCTGGCCAAGGGATGGCTCGGCAAGGACTTCAAGACCTCCGGCTGCGTGCCGCAGACGGACTAGCACCGTTGGATCCCGTCTGGTCTGGACGCCCGTACCGGGCACAAGCAGCTGTAACGGAGCGAGCTCCGCAACAGCTGCTAGCACCGTTGGATCCCGTCTGGTCTGGATGCCCGTACCGGGCACAAGCAGCTGTAACGGAGCGAGCTCCGCAACAGCTGCTAGAACCCCGTCAGCAGCAGGTCCATGGCCTGGATGATCTCGTTTCTGCAAGCGGCGAGATCCCCCACGGCCGGTCCGAGGGCTCGGCGGGACACGCCCGCGAGTTCCGGCACCATGGCGACCAGGGTCCTCTCCTGGAACCGCACGACCGGCGTGAGCCGGGCCATCGGCCTGGGCCCCAGGGCCTCGCAGCGGTACAGCGGCACGACCACCCGGGTGGCCAGGACGGAAAGGACGTCCGCCTGCACATCCAGAAGGAAGGGCACTTCCGACCGGGTCCTGGCATTGCCGTTCTTGTGAACTGCGAATCGAGCCATCAGAACGTCCTCAGCCCATCGCTGAACACGCCCTGCTCGTCCACGCGCAGATTGTAGGCCTGGATGGCGCCTTCGTTCTCTTCCAGCCAGCGCTGGCCCAGGCGCTCCTTGACCGCGCGCGCCAGGGCCTCCTCGGCGACGCTGGAGAGGTTGATGCCCAGTTCCTTGGCGACTCTCAGCAATTCGATGTTGAGGCTGAGGTTGACCGGCCTTTTCGGGCCGTCTTTCAGGTAGGGCACTGGCAGGGTAGGCATGTGGCATCCTCATTTTCGATGCACATCAATTATGCGCATCGAGCAGATCCTGGTCAAGGGCAGGTCCGGCAGCGGCAGCTACCAGGGCAGCTTCTCCAGATCCACGTTGCCGCCGGACAGGATCACCCCCACCCGCAGCCCGGTCAGGTCGAAGCTGCGCTCCCACAGCAGCGCCACCGGCACTGCGGCCGATGGCTCGATCACCAGCTTGGCCCGCTCCCAGACGAACTTCATGGCGGCGACGATGCCGGCTTCGCTCACCGGCAGGATCCGCTCCACCCGCTCCCGGATGATGGGGAAGGTCAGGTCGCCCAGGGAGGTCAGCAGGCCGTCGGCGATGGTCCGGGGCGCCTCCGAGGGGATGATCCGGCCGGCCGCCATGGAACGGCAGGCGTCGTCGGCCCCGGCGGGCTCGGCGGCGATCACCCGGATCCGCGGCGACAGGCCCTGGGCGGCGATGGCGGTGCCGCTCAGCAGCCCGCCGCCGCCCACCGGGGCCAGGATCACGTCCAGGTCGGGGAAGTCCTGCAACAGCTCCAGCGCCGCGGTGCCCTGCCCGGCGATGACCCGGGCGTCGTTGTAGGGGTGGATGATGGTCGCGCCGGTGGCGGCCACCACCCGGGCCTGAGTGGCCTCCCGGGCCTCGAGGGTGGGC
>Ga0316217_10005456_pt1 | contig 13183 bp, 3 predicted proteins | sample 1anoAmetaG_FD_203633 | JGI IMG/M metagenome (GOLD analysis project Ga0316217, IMG submission 203633) | Freshwater microbial communities from Trout Bog Lake, Wisconsin, USA - 1anoA | ecosystem: Environmental > Aquatic > Freshwater > Lake > Hypolimnion/Profundal zone | place: USA: Wisconsin...
GAGTCACCTTCCACCAGGAATATCTCACTTTCATCGCGGTTCTTGCTGGCGCAATCTGCCAGTTTTCCAGGTAGTCCACCACCACTTAATGCACCTTTGCGCTGCACCATTTCGCGGGCTTTGCGGGCTGCGTGGCGGGCGGTAGCGGCCAGGGTTACCTTATCGAAAATTATTTTGGCCTGCCGAGGGTTTTCTTCCAGGTAATGCTCCAATACTTCGCCAAAGATCTGCTCAACTGCACCGGCAACTTCGTTGTTACCCAGTTTGGTTTTGGTTTGTCCTTCAAACTGTGGTTCAGGAACTTTTACAGATACAATACCTGTTAAACCTTCGCGGAAGTCATCGCCACTGATCTCAATCTTTAGCTTTTCGAACATCTTGTTCTTTTCGCCGAACGATTTGAAGGTTCTTGTAAGCGCACGGCGGAAACCGGCAACGTGTGTTCCACCTTCAATAGTATTGATGTTGTTAACGTAGCTGTGCACGTTTTCGGTGTAGCTGGTATTGTATTGCAGAGCTACTTCTACCATAATGTTGTCACGTGCACCTTCTACCCAGATTGGTTCAGGTATCAGAGGTTCGCGGGTAGAGTCAAGGTATTTTACAAACTCGATCAATCCACCTTCAGAGAAGAAATGTTCTGTGCGGAAGTTGCCTTCAGCATTTTTATCGCGCTCATCAACAATATTCAGATGAATGCCTTTGTTAAGAAAAGCCAGCTCGCGCAAACGTGCTGCCAGGGTATCGAAATTATAAACGGTTGTAGTAAATATGGTAGCATCGGGCTTAAAGGTGATAATGGTGCCACGATAATCTGATGGCCCCATCTCTTTTACCGACTCTAAAGGTTTACCTTCAGAATAATTCTGCTCATATGATTTACCGCCACGAAATACCTGCGCTTTTAAAGCTATAGATAAGGCGTTAACACAAGAAACGCCCACGCCGTGCAAACCGCCCGATACTTTGTAAGAATCCTTATCGAATTTACCACCGGCATGCAGCACGGTCATTACAACCTGGAGGGCACTTACGCCTTCTTTTTCGTGCATATCAACCGGAATACCCCGGCCGTCATCTTTTACTGAGATTGAATCATCAGGGTGAATAGTTACGAAGATGTTTTTGCAATAGCCGGCAAGTGCCTCATCTATCGAGTTATCTACCACCTCATAAACCAGGTGATGGAGGCCCTTCATGCCTGTGTCGCCGATGTACATGGCGGGTCTTTTACGAACCGCCTCTAAACCTTCTAATACTTGTATACTACTGGCTGAATAGTCTGCTTTTTGCTTGGTTTCTTCCATAATTATTTCCTCAGTTGCTTCGCTCATAGAGTTATTTTAAAAATAAGATGGACGAAGGTAATCAAAATATGCCTTTCAGACGTGTTTTAGGGCTTTATTTTTCCCCTATTTGGCTTAAATTGTTGAAAAGTAGTGGCAGGGGTTGTTTTGCGGTCTAAAAACGGGGTTTCTGTAAAAACAGCGGTACCGGAAAAATGAATTTCCGGTACCGCCATAAAACGTACATTATTTCGGGCTTACCGCATCAGGGTAACGGTGCCGGCAATGGTCTTTGCTGTGCCATCGAAATAGGTAACCTTTATTTGGTAGGTGTATGTATCTTCAGGGGCAGGTTTGCCTTTTATGGTTCCATCCCACCCGTCGGTACCTGTTACACTATTTGTTTGGTTTGAGTTGTAATAAAGCTTTTCGCCCCATCTGTTAAATATGCTCACCTCCACAGTGTTTGCGCCTAAGATGGCAAACTGGAAGCGGTCGTTCAGTCCGTCATTATTAGGTGTAAAAGCTGTAGGTATGAAAGAAACCGGCTGGTTGGTAACATTAACCGTAATGGTATCTGAAGCAATACACGAATCGGCATTTATCATCTGAACGGTGAATGTTGTGGTAAACGGAGGCTTTACATAAGGTGTGGAGCAATTGGTTGTATCAGTACATGTACCGTAGTTAAAGATGTCGTAGCCATTTTCAACTATCGGGCTCCAGATATAACCAACTACAGCGCTGGTTGATGTAGGTGTTGCTATTAACTGCGTTTGCTGGTTGGTTAAGATAGATTGCTCAGTTAAGCTCAACTTAACTGAGAATGCTGATGGAGAGGCAACAACGAAAGATGAAGTTGCCTGGCAGCCATTTGCATCAAGCACCAAAACTGAGTAATTACCTGCGCTTAAATTGCTGAAGGTATCAGTGTTTTGCTGCACACCGTTTACCAGGTAAGTAAATGGTGGAACCCCGCCACTGGTAGTAGCAATTACGCTTCCGCTGGCGGTGTTAAAACATTTAGCTCCGTTTACATTGGCGTTTACCGTTAAAGAGTCGGTTTGCGATAAAGTATCGCTTACAACCACTGAACAACCGATGGCATCAACCACAGTAAGGGTATAGATACCTGCACCCAGATCGCTGATAGCTGCTGTGGTGCGTGCGGGGGTTGTGTTCCAGGTATAAGTAAATGGTTCAACACCACCTGTTACTACTGCAATAATAGTACCGGTGCTGGTGCCGTGGCAGCTTGGACTGACCGAGGCCAGATTAGGTAAAATAGGCGATGCGGCGCCGGTTATGGTAATGCTGTCATGTATAGCGCAACCGTTGGCATCCAGGGCCATTACTACGTAAGTACCGCCACCGATATTTGTCAGATTTTGAGCCGAAGAACCGTTGTTCCAAACATAGCTGTAGGGTGGTGTTCCACCTGTAATGCTGTAGCTGATTGAACCATTAGAGGTACTGCCACAGGTAACGTTGGTGCCTGCAATTGTTGATGCCAACTGGGTAGGTTGGGTAATGGCCTGGCTAAGCGAGTCAACGCAGCCGCTGGCATCATGCACGGTAAGTGTATAGGTGCCTTGCTGTAAGGCATAGATGTTTTGGTAGGTAGATGAATTGCTCCATGCAAAAGTATAAGGCGGGGTTCCGCCGCTGGCAGCTGTTTCAATACTTCCGGTTGAATCGTTGAAGCAATGCAGGTTATGGTATGAAGCCACATTTACAAACAACGATAAAGGCTGAGACACTGTTGTGCCCGAATAGCTATTGCAGCCTTTGGTATCAACAACAGTAACATTATAGGTGCCTGCTGCCAGGCCGGTAATATCCTGGGTTGAATCGCCGTTGCTCCAATGGAAACTGTAAGGAGCGGTTCCGCCCGTAACGCCCAGATAAATTGCGCCGGTTGGCGAGTTGTTGCAGGCTACATTTACAAGTGTATCAATTTGCACCTGCAATAAATTAGGTTGGGTAATCTGAACCAGCACAAAATCAGTGCAGCCACGGGTGTCTTTAATGGTGCCCACATAATTTCCCGAAGTAAGTCCTGTAAAAGTAGGGGTAGATTGGAAAGTAAGACCGTTAATAGAGTAAGCGTAAGGTGGAATGCCGCCACTAAGTTGTAAAGTTGCGGTACCATCGCTGCCGCCGAAGCATGATACGTTGGTTTTGTTAACCAGGCTGGCAGTAACTACGTAAGCAGTATCGACAGTAGCCGAGGCTGACGAAGTGCATCCATTGGCATCGGTTACCTGTACGGTATAAGTGCCGGCAGACTGACCATAAAAGCCATTGCCTAATTGATTGGCTCCGCCGTTGATTGAGTAAGCGTAAGGCGCGGTGCCCCCTGATGCAGTAACAATTATTGAACCATCATTTACATTGTTACAGCTTGCCTTTGTAGCTGAGTCGGTTTGTGTAAGTAATGTTGGTTGCTGAATGTTTATTGGGTTAGAACCCCAAACAACCGGACAACCGTTAGCGTCTTTTACATACACGTTGTAAGGGCCTGCGCTCAATCCGCTGAAAACGTTGCTTAACTGGTAGGTTGTTCCGCCGTTATCAGAATAATAATATGGCTGAACACCTCCGCTTAATGAAACTGTGATAGAACCATTAGAACCACCGTTACAAAGTTCGTTAACCGCATTTGCTGAATTGATAAGCGGGGTTGAAGTGATGGTGATGGTAACAACGTTAGTCCAAACATAACAAGGCCCCGACTGCACCAGAAGCTGGTAGTAAGTAGTTGACCCGATTGGCCCGATCGTTGATCCGGGAAGTGTTGCTGCCGTTGCTCCGTTTATTGCAGTCCACCCGTTAGCCGGTGTGGGTGTTGAGCCAGATTGGCCCAGCGGGTTGGTACCTGACGAATACCATTGATAATTAAATACGCCGATCCCTCCGCTAACACCTGCCGATGTAAGCGTAGCCGGGGTGTTACCCGAACACAAGGTTTGGCTTGCACTTATTGTTGGAGTTGCAAAAGGGGTATAGCCCGGAAAATAAATATTGGCTGATTGATTATAAACTATGCCTGCTGCAGCGGTGTTGCTACTGATGTTACCATCGGTACCTAGGCCCGGGGTTCCGGCGCTGGCTGTCATTACTGAAGGGCTGAAAGTATTGTTAGCGCAAGGATCGTATACAATTTTAATTACCCCACCTGAACCTGCACCACCGCCGCTGGCGTAGTGATTGCATGCACCATCGGTCAATTTAGGGCTGCCGGCATTTCCGCCGCTTCCTCCATTTGCGGTGATGGCTCCGGTTATATTAGTAACACCTATGGCCTGTAACTTGATTCCGCCACCTGAACCGCCTCCGGCACCTGCGCCGGCACCACCCGGCCAACTCCAGGTATAATAAGTACAAGCTCCGCATAAAGAACCATCGCGGCAGGTGTTAGATCCGCCGCCATCGTTGTTGCTGCAGGCATCGCAATTATAATCTCCACCACCAGAGCGAACGCCGCCGTTACCGCCTGCGCCTCCATTAGTACCGTTTGCTGAAATAACGCCGCTTACAGTAAGATTACCTGCAGCATTTAAATTTATAGCACCGCCGCCATTACCGCCGCTTCCGCCGGCCGTACCACTGGTGTATCCACCACCACCTCCTCCGGCTCCGCCACCGCCTGAACCAACAGGAAGGTTTGATGCATCAGCAGTAGTATTGTAGGCCGCCCTGGCATTGTTAGCTATAGAGGCCGCACCGGGAACCGGTGTTGATCCACAATCTGAATTGCCGGGTTCGTTTTCCATTCTGCCGGCTGCGCCGGTACCACCTGTTCCGCCACTGCCGCCAAAAGAGCCGCCTGAGCCGCCTGAGCCGCCGCCGCCGCCTGCACGGTCGGCGTCGTTACCGCCCGTACAAATAAAACTTCCGCAACCTATGCTGCAGCCGCCTGTGGCATTTCCACCGCTGTAACCTATATTTCCACCGCCAGTGCCTGTTCCACCACCACCACCGCCGCCGCCATTGGCTTCAGCGCCTCCGCCGGCACCACCTGAGCTACTTCCTGCGCTGCCGCCTGATCCGCCGGGGCCACCTGCACCATTGGCGTTAATGGTACCCGCAATGGTAATGTTGTTGGCATTTACCGTAAACGCACATCCGTTGCTGTAATTAATAGTGAGTGTAACCCCCGATGTAACAGAAAAATCACCTGTAATATTGTAAGTTCCGGCATTGAGTGTGGTATTAGAATTAATAGTGTAATTGCCTGAAATGGCAGTTGTTGTGCATTGCGTATTTCCATAAAAAAAGCCTAAGACGAGGATGGAAACAAGGAGTGTAAATTTTTTAATCATATAGCAAGGAATATTGACGGTTGGGTGTAATTAATTGGTTGGTTTATATGATATAACAGCGGGTAAATATATCCAGAACAATGGAATAAAGAAATGATTATGATTAGGCTGATTTAAGGAATGAGACGAAAGAATCGTAAAAGACAGTTGCATCAATTAAAAAGGAGCGGAATAGAAGTGATTTATTGCCGGAAGTGCCGCGGGTAAGGAATAATTAAAAAGCAATTAGATTTTCAGATATGCAACATCAAAAGTCCGGATTGAAAATTTGTTAAAAACTAAACTCTGAGGCCGGTGGAAATTCAGGTTTAACGGCTATCATTTACCGCGGTAAAATGATAGTTTGCGGGCCTGCGGGTTTATTGCCTTTTAGCTTAAAGGGCAATTCATTATCAAAGTTTTAGGCCAGATTGGCTGAAAAAACATGAGCAAAACTTTTGAAATTGATTTATACGTCTTATTTTGCCAACAAGTTTCATCGTTTAGATTTTTTAGCGAATCGATTTTAATCATAGGCCGGTATTAAAAAAATGCTGGCGTTGTAAAAATATTCTGATATCCAAAACAAGTTAGCATGAGAAAATCTCTATCCTCCTATGAAGTTATTCTGCAGTGCTTAATATGCCTTTTGGCCTGTGTTTTTCTTTCGTCTGAAAATTTAAATGCCCAATGTGGTTTGGCATCTTATCCCATTATTCCGGGTGCCGCTTTAAACCCTGCCAACGGGTTTCAAAACGCCCCTGCTACAGGTAGTGGTACATACCAGGAATTTAATGTTGTAAGTGGCAACATCTATTCTTTTTATTGCACCCCTACCCAGGATCCCACTACCCACAATTACTTCGACCTTACTGTTTCAAGTACTTCGGCCATTATACCTTACAACAACTCTACCACGCCGATAGCGAATTCATGGACCGGGGGCGCATGTGTTGCCACACCGCCTGTATCATCAACAGAATGGTATGCAAATTATACGGGTACTGTAAGAATAAACGTAAACTCATGGAACAGCACCAATGGTTGCCAGGCATGGGTTGCCAGTCAAGGTTCAGCCATTCTTTCTTACAAGGAATGTACCCCTGTAGGAGATCCTGGTCCGGGTAATGGTGTGTGGAACGTGGATGCCTTTGCTACAACAGATATTTCAATTCCATCAGCAGTGGCCAATGCACGCTATGGTACTTACGTTGACACCGTTTCGGGAACTAACTTTGTAAGCACTAACTTCTGGAATCAGAATTCTAATCCCTCTACAGCAGCAGGATGGACTGGATGCCAGATGCCTAATAACAATTTTGTGGTGCGTGCCAGAAGGCTGGGTTTCCCTTGCAGCGGCTATACTATTGTGGTAAATAAAGCGGTAAATACAATTGCAATTTTTCTGAATGGTACACAGATATATACCGGTACAAACATAAGCTCAGCAGTTACAGTGGGCAATTACGCTTTAACAAGTTCTGACCTGGTTGAGATAAGAACTACTGACGTGTGCGGATCTGCCGGAGATGGAGGTGTTGCTAATGTAAGTATTGCGCCAATTGCCTCTTCACCGATAGCGGGGGGAACCATTGGCGGAGTATTGAATAACTCAAACATTTGCCCCGGACAGGTAATTGGCAACTTTACCAATGTTACATCAGGTAGCGGTGGAGTATCCTCTTATAATAATGGAGGTGCAGTTAACTATACCTGGGAATTATCAACCGATGGTGGCTTAACGTTTACACCGGTTGCAGGGGTAACTACTGCAACATGGAATTCAACTACTACTGTACCGGCAGGTTCTACTTATGTAATTAAAAGAGTTACCACGGATGAATGCGGTAACCGTGCAGTATCTAACACCATTACTGTAACCGGCAGGCCGGCACCAAACGGATCAATTACACCTGCAAGCCAGCAAATTTGCCCAGGCGGCAGTGCTACATTGACATTTAACTTCAGCCCTGGAACTGCACCGTTTAATGTTTCATATACTAATTCCTTAGCTACTTTTAGTGCATCGAACGTGTCAAACGGAAGTACTGCTTCAGTAAGCCCTCCTAGTACTGAAACCTATAGCTTTACTTCTATTACAGATGCTTATGGTTGTACTACTACCAGCGGCTTTACTGCCGGTGCATTGGTTGTTGTATCGCCGGCCATCAATATAAGCTCTCCAACAATTGCACCTGTGTTGTGTAACGGCAGCTCGTCAGGCTCAATTACTATAAATGCAAGTGGCGGGGAGCCTCCGTTGAGCTACTCTATTTCAGGAGGAGCTCCTTATCAGGCTTCAAACAGTTTCAATAATCTTTCGGCAGGCAACTATAACATAAGTGTGCAGGATAGTTTGGGTTGCAGCCAGAGCTACGGAGCTAACCCGATTGTTATTGGCCAACCTTCTTCAATTTCAGTAACGCTATCAAAAACTGATGCAAGCTGCGCCAGTGTTTTTGATGGCACCATCACGGTATCGGCATCGGGCGGAACACCTGCTTATTCTTACGCTGTAAATGGTGGCCCTACCCAAACAAATAATGTAATTACAGGGTTGCAAACAGGATACTATGTAATAACTACATTTGATAGAAACGGTTGTTTTGATACCGCCGGTATTAATGTAGGCACCCAATATGCGGTAACACTTGATACCCTTGCAACCAGCGATATTACCTGCTATGGTTCTGGTAACGGTTCTTTATCCGTAGTTCTTTCGGGTGGTATTGCTCCTTATCAGTATTCTATAAATGGTATTTCGTTCCAATCATCAGGTAGCTTTACCGGCCTTGCCGCAGCTAACTATATTGTGGTAGGACGTGACTCGAAAGGTTGTACGCAGTCGTTGAATGTGGATATTACCCAGCCTGCGCAGTTGATCATGGTTATTGATTCAATTACGAATGTGTTGTGTAATGCCGCAGCCAACGGAAATATATATGCGCATGCAACAGGAGGAACACCGGGATACACCTATAGCTGGAGCAATGGGCCAACCACCGCAAGTGACCTTAATATTCCGGGAGGAACTTATAATGTAATTGCTACCGATTCAAGAGGCTGCACTGCTGTTAATGGTGCTACAGTTGCATCGCCGGCACTTTTCTCGCTGAACATTGCCTTATTTAATAATCCATTCTGTAATGGAACTTCAAGCGGAGCCATATTGGTTACAGCAAACGGAGGAGTTGCACCTTATTCTTACAACTGGAGCAACGGAGCAACGACTGAGGATATTGACAGTGTTCCTGCCGGTAATTATGTAGTCAGCGTATCAGATGCGAACGGATGCCAACAAACGATCAGCCAAACTTTAACCAATCCGGCCGCCCTTACGGCGTCTACAACTTCAACAAATGTGAGTTGTGCCGGGGCTAATGATGGAACTGGCGGTGTAACTGTGGGTGGCGGAAATCCTCCGTATACCTATCTTTGGTCAGATTTTCTGGTTACATCTAACGTTACCGGGTTAGCGGGCGGAGTTTATTACGTAGTTGCTACCGATAATAACGGATGCCAGATACGTGATTCTATTACCGTTGCACAACCGGCACCACTGGTTGTAACTTATGCGGTAACGGACATATCATGCTTTAACGCCAATGATGGTGCAATTAATGTTACCGTTACCGGCGGAACTTCGCCTTACAGCTTTATCTGGAGTAATGGTGCCACCACTCAGAGTCTATCGAACCTTGCCGGTGGTACTTATTCAGAAACTGTGACCGATGCCCACAACTGCTCGGCAGTGATAAGTGTAAATGTGATTAATCCGGCTCAGATAATACCTCAATTCGGGGTTAAGAATCTTAACTGTTTTGGTGATACAAGCGGTGCAATCAACCTGAGCGTTTCGGGCGGTACGCCGGGCTATTCTTATATATGGAGCACAACTGCTACTACAGCTAATATCGCTAACCTGCTTCCGGGAACTTATTATGTAACTATTACAGACTCAAGGAACTGCTCAATCGCTGACTCAGCTATAGTTAATACGCCGGGAGCCTTATATACTTCGGGTATCTTAAAGAACGTAAGCTGTCACGGCCTTTGCGACGGAACAATATTAACTACGCCTTACGGAGGTACGTTACCATATAGTTTCCAATGGTCTAACGGCCCATCAACCGAAAACGTTATTCAGTTGTGCGGAGGTAGTTATTATCTGACAGTTACCGATGCTAATGGATGCCAGGTTGCTTCGTTATACATTATACATGAGCCTGCCCAATTAACTGATTCAATTGTGGCTACGCCTGTTTCCTGTTTTGGCAACTGTGACGGTGCAGTAGCGGCCGTGCCGGTTGGTGGAACCAAGCCATATCAGTACTTATGGAACGATTTCAGTAATGATTCTGTACAAACAGGATTATGCGCAGGGCGTTATACTTTGTTATTGACCGATTCGAACGGATGTCATTTGTCTGATACCATTACCTTGGCTAAACCAGGGCAGATACTTGTAACAGGAACAGTTAGTAATGTTGTATGTAATGGAGGCACCACAGGTGCTGTGGCACTTACTGTTACAGGCGGGGTTTCACCTTATACCTTTAACTGGTCTAACGGTTCTACTTCTCAGAATTTAAGTAATGCCGGAGGTGGAGCGGCAACGGTTACAGTTACAGATGCTCACTCCTGTTCGCAGGTAACCACCTTTAATATTGGGGAGCCTGCAGCCATACACCCAACGGTTTCAATAAATCAGCCGCGTTGCAGTGCGGGTAATGATGGCTTTATTTCGGTGGTGTTAACCGGCGGAGTAGCGCCGTACACTTATGGCTGGAATACGACCCCGGCACAATCCGGAGCAACGGCTACTAATCTTTCGGCCGGTAGCTATACTTTAACGATAACAGATTCAGCAGGTTGCTCTATTACGTTAACTGATACCATTACTGATCCAAACCCTGTTACTGTAACTACGCAGGGTGCAAATTCGAGATGCTATAATAACCCGAATGGTGGTGTTATTGCAACTGCAACGGGTGGATTTCCTCCGTATACTTATATCCTGAACGGGGTTTACCAAACCAGCGATACCTTTGCTGCCCTTGCACCTGCAAATTATGTGTTACTTGTAATGGATGGCAACGGCTGCCAGGCTACCAGTTCGTTTATTGTAAGGGCAGCCAGTACTATATCAGTGTCATTAACAGTGACCGATGCAAGAATACTTACAGGTATGGAAACGCAGTTAGCAGCGGTGGCAACTTCTGATACTACTATTACCCATTATTTCTGGACGCCGGGAGTTATTGATTCGGCTGATGTGCTTGATTTCAGTAGCTGTGGTGATACCAGCAATTGCTCAACCCCTTATGTTAAGCCTCCGTTTACTACCACATTTACTGTAACTGTTGAAAATGCAGATTCATGCTTTGCAACAGATACCATTACCGTTTATGTTGACAATGAACCAGGGGAATTTGCACCTACAGCTTTTACGCCTAACGGAGATGGTTTGAACGATCGTTTTGCTCTTACCTACCTGGGGGCTAGTAAAATAGAGGTAACGATATTTAACCGTTGGGGCGAGCAGGTTTACTATAATGCCAACCAAACCAACAGTTTGAACGCAGCTGACGGATGGGACGGAACCGCACATGGAAAAGAAGCTCCACAGGACACCTATGTATATAAAGTGAACGTTACGTATTTTAATGGAGTGGTTAAACACAAAACGGGAACGGTAACATTAATGAGATAAAGGTTTAAAACCCCCGGAAAATCCGGGGGTTTTTTGACTTATAGACTTAGGCACACAACACACAGTATTATTTTAATTTTTGGTAATGAAAAAGCTGTTTCACCCTGGCAACTGCTCTTTCATCGCGTTGAGTGGTCCTTACTCGGCGGGGTTGTTATTTAACGCCCATTTGAATCTGAATGTTTTATTGAACGAGAGAGGATTGGCAGTGTTGCCGGGTGCACCTGTTTCATATAGCTTTAATGAAAGAAATGATACCGGCAGATATACTTAGCGAAAGCGCTTTTATTTTATATGCCAATGCCTGACGGCACTGCTTATTTAAATAAGTGTTAATTAAAAAATGAATACTATAATTGCAAAAAAAACGGGAGAGTCGGTCGTTTATCAGGAATAAATTTCATTTATTATGAGAAGAAAATATTTACACGTAGCTTATTTGCTGTTATGTTTATTTGCGGGCTATAACGGCACAGCTCAAAGTGTTACCTACGACCTGACTTCAGGCAACCTGACCGGTATTTATTATACCTGCAACAACGGAAACTACTATAACAATTGTGGAACAGAGCAAACCGGGTTTGTATGGACTGACAACGCTTTGCCTTGCGGTGCAATTGTTACCGGTGTAACTGTTTATTTTTGTGAGGGAGTAAACTGCGGAAGCGGGGCATATCCGTACTCCCTGAATGGAACGATCAATGGTTCATGGACGGGGGCCTACAATTGTAACTGTAACGCGTATGTTGGTACTTACAGTGTAAGCTGCTCGGCGGCCAACTATACAGTAGGCGGCACTAATACTTTTTTAATATCTCCGAACAGCTGTTTTGGATATTATGATTTTGCCAATAACATCAGTGGTGTATATGGGCAGGTAGTGGTTACCTATAGCAATGCATCTAACGGATGCAATATTGGTACTGAATCAAACCCGGGAACACCTGCTGCCGCAGCCTGTTCGCCTACCTGGGCATTTGCTGCCAATTGCGGTCCCGGTGCAACGGTAACGATGCCGGCCGCCGACGTTCTGGCTAATACCTATTATGATTTTCAGGTAGCAACTGCCGGAGGAATTACTGACGCAAATGCTATTTATGTAGGAGGTAGTTGCCAGACATCAAGTAACATATATCTGGGCTGGGAAAATGCATCTCCTTCGGTTGCTATTGGTACCGATCGTAGCTGTGGTTCGTGGGGTTCTGCCACATCTTCAGTACTACAGTACCGTTATTCTGCACCCACAGTTTCTTTGATAGCGGGTACCGGTTATGCAGCAACTGCCGAGGTTTGCGCGGGCTCATCTACCTCATACGCCATTTCAACTACTAATGTTAGTCCATCTGGCGCTAATCCTTATTCATGGAGTATCGCATCGACCACGGGAACGGCAAGTGCAAACTTTTCGACCACTACTACCAACAACCCGAACGTAACCTTTACTAACAGCGGTGCTACTGCGGGTACCGTTGTTTTGAAATGTACGGTAACCAATAATAATAAGTGTTCGGCATCAGTAAATACCTTTACTATTACTGTTGATGGAACATTGTCGGCAACCATAAGTGGCGGTTCATCTCCTATATGCAGTGGCACATCACCGGGAACCTTTACTGCTACAGCCAGTGGTGGCGGTAGCGCGTATACTTATCAATGGTATAACAGCTCGGGAGCCATTGCCGGGGCAACTGCCAGTACTTATACTGCACCTACGCTTACTTCGGCAAATTCTTATTACTGCATTGTGAATACTACTACAGGTGGCTGCAGTGCAGCTACTACTGCAACTAAATCTATAGCCGTTGACGCTGCCGTAAATGCAACTCTGAGCGGCGGTACAAGTCCTATTTGTTACAACACCTCGCCTGGCACGTTTACTG
>Ga0316217_10005458_pt1 | contig 13179 bp, 15 predicted proteins | sample 1anoAmetaG_FD_203633 | JGI IMG/M metagenome (GOLD analysis project Ga0316217, IMG submission 203633) | Freshwater microbial communities from Trout Bog Lake, Wisconsin, USA - 1anoA | ecosystem: Environmental > Aquatic > Freshwater > Lake > Hypolimnion/Profundal zone | place: USA: Wisconsin...
GCGTGGCGTCCTTGTCGTCGATCTTCAGGTGCGCCTGCGCCGCTTCCAGATGCGCCCGCGCCGCGTCGTCGTGCGCTTCCGCCGCCGCCGCGTGGTCCGCGTCCTCGCCCCGTGCGTGCGCCCGCGCACTCATCGTGTGCGCCACCGCGCTCAGCTCGGACGCCGCCGTCGCCTTGCGCGTCGCGTGACCCGCCGCCGCACCGTCGCTGGTGCCGGCGGCCTTCACCTTGGCTGCGGCTGCCGCCGCTTCCGCGCCCTTGACGCGCTGCGCAATGTACCCCGCGATCTTCTTCGCCGACTCTTCCGAGTGGCCGCCGCCGCACTCGCTCTTGAAGTGCTCGACCGCCCCGTCGAACCCACCCTTGAACGTCCCGTCCTGATTCAGGTGCTCGCACTTCGGCGCGGCTGCGGCACGCACGGCGGTGGCACTGGAAGTGGCCTCCGACGCTTTGAACCGATTAGCTCGGCCAGCATGGTATTTCGCAGCGGTCTCATGCATCGCAGCGGCCTCGCTGTTGCCAGCTTTCTCCTGTGCCGCCGCCGCCTTCATGTGCGCATCAGCCGCCGCTTGGTGACTGGCTTTGTCGTGCGCTTCGCTGCTGGCGATGTGCGCCTTCCGGCTGGCTTCATTTTCTTTTCCGTGCGATTCACCGCCGGCATACTGGTTTCCGTGGAATTCATGGCCGGGATAATCGCCCGCCCGGACGGCCGCCTCGTGCTCGGCCACGATCCGGGAGTACACCGTGGACTTCTCCGTCTCCTGCGGGTCGCCGTCCGCGAAAGTCACCTCGCCGCTGTCCGCGTCGTGCGTGAACGGCAGCTTCACCAGCTTGCCCTCCGGCGTATGCACGACCGCGCTGTGCTGGCCGTCCGCGTCCTTGGTCGTCACGTCCACCAGATACGGCTGGCCGTTCATGGCGGGAGAATTGTCAGCTTGCGCGCCGGGCTTGCCGCCGAGGCGCGGCTCCTGCGCCACCGCCTTGCGCACCGCCTCGTGCATCTTGGCGTGGTGCTCGACCGCGCTGGTCTCCCCACGCTTGAACGTCGCCCGGACCTTGCCGTCCATCACGGGCTCGCCGTTGAAGCACAGGCTGGCCTCGACGTAGTTCGTCTGGCGCGCCACCGGCACCGCGTCGTCGCCGAGCGCCGTGGCCTTGCCGCCCTCCACCGTTACCGCCACCTTGAGCAGCGCGCCCGTCTCGGTCGCGTCGGGCAGCACGGCGTAAAGGTCGCCGCCGTCCATAATGAGGTCGTAGCACCACGGCGCGCCGAGGCCGAGGCCGCTGCCGAAGCGGTCGTCGTCGGCCGCCAACTGGCTGATCTGCGTGGTCAAGTCGTTGAGTGTCACTTCGCTCGCGTCCGCCGCTCGGACGGCCGTGGCGAGGTTGTAGATCGTCTTCATTTCAGTCCTTTGGTTCGCTTTGGTGGAAGTGCTGCCGCCAGCCGTGCTGACCGGCTTCACGCTGTCCATAATGTCATTGTCGTCGCTCATGGTTCGTCCATCTGTTGATTGTTTGGTTTTATGCCGCGTTTCGCTTCAAGTATTTTTTCTAGATTGTTTTCAGTGCAGCGCTTGGAACCCGCTGCTCGCCACAGCCGCGCCGCCGCTGCCGCTCGCGTTCGTCACCGCCACCGAGTCGCCGCCGTTCACGAACAGCACCGCGTTGTCGTAGTTCGTCCACGTCCCCACCGTGTTGCCCATCAGCACCACCGCGTGGGTCGTCGCGTTCGTCAGCCACACTACCTGCGTGTTCGTCACCAGCACGCACACATTCACGAAGCCGACGCCCGGCGCAGCCCGGAACGTGCCCGGCGCGAGCCAGCCGCCGGCGCTGTTCGTCAGTGCCAGCCCGGCGAAGTTCGTCAGCCCGGCCGCCGAGCCGGCGAACGCAGCGGCCGCGACAGTCCCGCTGTTCGTCTGGTTTCCGAAGACGCTCAACTGGCCGCCGACCACGACGCTGCCGACCGTCTCCAGCGCGTTCGTCATGGTGTTGCCGTACGCGTCGGAGCTGTTGGCGTTGGTCTGCGCGATCATTCCCCACGGGAAGTACACCGGGCCACGGTCGGAAATCGCTATCTCGACGTTCGTGCCTTGCGATCCGTCCGCCGCGATGGACAGCATCAGCCCGTTGCCGAGCGACCCGCCGAAATTCCAGTCGCCGTAGCTGACGCCGTAGTCGAACCGGTAGTACTCGGCATCGGTGTCGGTCTGGAGCCGGAATGGAAAGCTGTTCGACTGCGTGTAGACCTTCCCGTTGAAGTGCGCGGATGTCGGGAAATTGTTCGTTAGCACAGGCGGCGCGAACACGCCCGTGAAGCTGCCTTCGTAGATCGTCGTCGACGCGAACCCGACCACCAACACCGCCGCGATCCCGGCCAGAAAATACTTCAGTTTGTTCATGCGATTCCTTTGGTTCAGTGCCACGCGCCGCCCCAGTACTCCCAGCGCCGTCCGCTCGTCGTGTTCGTGTAGCTCTGCGCCGCGAGCGACGGCGTGTGCGTCGGGTCCGCCGGGCCGGCGACCGTGGAGTTGATCTGCAACTCGGTCGGCGTGCTCGCCGTCTCAGCCGGGAAGCCGTAGAAGTACTTTACCGTCGGTGGATTCGTCGTGTTCATTCGTCCTCCTTCGCTCGCGCCGCGATCTTGCGCAGGTGCCGCGCCAGCAGCGCGCTCTCGCCGTTCTGGTGCGGAGCCGCCTCCGCCGCCTCCAGCACCGGCAGCAGCCGCTCCAGCTCGTCCGTCGTGGCCACGGCCAGTATGCGGTTGACCGGCACGCCGCTGAACAGCGTGCTCTCGACGCCATCCGGCTCGTCCTCGGCCTGCTCGTCGCGCTTGGCCGCACGCCCGAACGCCCCGCCCCCGAACGGCCTTCCGAACGTCGGCGGCTTGCCGCCCGCGTCCGCCCCGGCTTCCGGCACCGCCGGACCCGGCAACTGCACCGGGTTGCCGTCCGCGTCGAGCGCCATCTGCGGGACGGGCGGCGGTGGCGGTGGCGCACCCACGTCCTTCTGCAACGCGGCCATGAAGCCGAGCTTGCCACCCTGCGCGCCGCCGATGAACACCACGTCGCCGGGCTCGGGCAGGTCGAGCGCGTTGTCCTTGTAGAGTTGCTTGGCCATGATCGGCAGTCCCTGCTGCATGAACACCGCCGTGACCTGCGCCTGCGCCATCGGGTCGGCTGACCCGGTGAAGTCCGGCTCGATGGTCGGCCGCTCAGCCAGCGCGTCGGCCATCTGGTCCGGGCGGTTGCCGTAGTTGGCGAGCATCACGGCCCGGACGAAGTTGTTCAGCACGTCGGTCGAAACCCACTTGGCCACGCCCTCCACGCGCTCGCGCTTGGTAGCCTCCTTGGACGTGTCCTTGCCGCCCAGCGCGCCGGGCTGCGTCTTGGTCGTCGCCTCCTGCCCGAGCAGCAGGAACGCGCACGCCTCGTCGGCCATCTTGATAATGTGCGCCTGCGGGTTGTCCGAGCCGAGCGACTGCGCCGGGAAAACTTCGAGCTTGGTGCCCTCGACGTGCTTGACGTAGTGCAGGGCCAGCCCGCGCTTGATCTCCGCGTCCAGCCGATCGAGGTCGGTCTGTAGCGTGCCGGGCAGGTACGTCAGGTCAAGGAACGGTGCGCCGAAGTGCTCTGCGCTGCGGCAGAGCCAGTCGCGGTTGTACACCATCGCCGCGAAGTACCACCCGAGCGGGCGCATGAAGCCCGCGCCGAGCGAGCTGCCGCTGTTGGACGAGAACTGCGAGCAGACGAACTTGCGCGGGTCCGGCGCGGCCATCTGCGGCGAGCCCGCCAGCGGGAACAGCAGCCGGTTGTACAGCTTGTCGAACACCGTGACGTACCCGTCGTTGGTGTAGGTGAAGTGGCGCGGGTGGATGTACGTCGCGGCCTTCGGCAGCCACTCCCACTGCTCGTCCTGCTGCTTGGCGCGGACGCGGGCGGCGCGGGCCAGCGTGGCGCGCACGACGCGCTGCGACTCGTCCGGGCGCAGCCGGGCGCGCACCTCGTCGTCGGTCGGCGGCGGCGGGAGCTTGACCTTGTGGTACGTCAGCTCCGACATCTGGATGCCCATGGCGACGGCTTCCGTGAAGTCGAAGACCATGGAGTTCCACCCCTTCTCGTCGTTGAACTGGCACGGGTCAAAGTTGGCCATGGCCCGGCGCACGAGGTCGGCCTTCTCCTGCGCCGTCTCGCTCGGCTGGTCGCCGGTCGGGCAGTACGGGCGCACAATGAACGTGACGTTGCTGACCGGCTCCCGCAGCTCGTGCAGGCACTTTCGGAACATCGGCCAGCTCTGGGCCATGAGGTTGAAGAGCTGCCACTGGTGCCACACGTCGCCGCCGAGCCCGGAGCGGAGTATCTGCGAAACCTGCTTCGGCGTGAGCTTGTCCGGCAGCGAGAAGTACCACGCGTCTCGCGGGTCGCTCGACACGAAGCGGTCGTCCAAGTCGTAGCTGCCGTTGCCATTGAACACCACCGGCCCGCGTGGCGGAGACGTGCCGAATGGCGGTAAAATGTTATCAATCGCCGTGTTCTGCCCCGGCTGCGCGTTGACCGGCGGCACGGGGTTCGGCGCGGCGTAGCCCGCCCGCACGGTGTCCACGGTGTCGGCCTTGCGCGACGCCCGCGTGATGTTGAAGCCGAGGATGTTCACGCGGCACCTCCGCGCCGCGTGCCGATGCCGCTGGCCGCCGCTGCCGGGTCCGGCGCGGTGTCCGCTGCGGTCGCTGTGGCCGTGTGTTCTGCCATCTGCGACCGTGTTTGGTTGTTTACGCTACTTCACTTCAAGCATTAAATCTAGTTTTTGGGCGGCGGCCAGACGCGGACAGCAAGAAGCCCGCTGCTGGGCTGTCCCGGCAGCGGGCGGACACGATCGACTCCGGTCGGCTGTCACAGCAGCCGTGGCCGCTCCGGCGCGCTACCCAGCGGCGGCGTCTGCGCCAGCCACGCCACCTCGCTCGGCTTCAGCCAGTGCTCCCGGCACTGGTCCCACCCGTGGTCCGTGGCGGGCACGCCGTACACCGCGTCGCGCATCGACCGCACTTCGGCCTCGTCCGGGTGGTCCAGCGGCAGCACGGCGGCGGTCACAGCGCGGCCTCCGGCAGCGGCAGCTTTACCACCATGTATTCATCACAAACCGCCGTCAGACCTGCGTTTGATGGATGCGGGTCATAAACCATCTCATCCCGAATGTAGATCACCGAGTGGTGTTGATTCATTGCCTTGCTGCGCGGCGTCGGTCCACATTTAATCACGGGCACCCGGCACCGCTCGTCACTCCAGCAATAATCCACGCAAAAATGATTCGACCGCACCAGCGCATAACCCCGCTCAATTAGCCATGCTTGCGTAAGCGAATCCATGCTCTTGTAATCATCCCTTCCGCGCCGGTCAAGTTCCTCCTGCAAAAAGTGCGGCACCATCTCCGCCGGCAGGTGAAGCATTGCCGCAATGCAACACCGCCAACAATCGCCCGCCACACCGTTCTCCACCAAGCGCGTCTGCTTCGGTATGTTCGCCCAGTTCATCCCACCTCCCCATTAGTGATAAATCCATGAAAACAATTTGCAATATGTAAGCTGGGAGATAATGGTGGCGCATTTTTTGTTGCATCAATCGATGGCGTGAGAGTCAAAGTTTCAAAACTCTCACCAGTTCTTCTCCATAGTATCTCAGTTCCAAAAGCTGGAGCGTACCCATCAATTGGATTTTGGAACCAGACACCAAGCCGGTGGTTTTTACACACTGGGCAGATGAAGGTAATACCCATTCCGTGACGCTTCGGATTGATCTGTTTTTTTTCGTCCCACAAACCATATTCGTCAGTGACCGTCCATTTTGGTTTAAGTTCTACGAGTTTCATTTAATTAACTTCGCCCTTTGTTGCCGCGATTTAAAGTGGTCTGGCGTCCCGTTCCAATCGCACTCTGCGATGGCCCGCCACACCGTCCGCACTGTCTCCAGCGGCGGCGGGCGCTGCGCCAGTGCGTCCATGCGGCGCTTTAATTCTCGGGCGCGCTCCACCAGTTCCGTCTTCGCTTTGAATGTATTTCGGTCCATTATAATCCTCTCGGCCGCCACTCCTGCGGCAGTGCCCGCAGCGCGTGCGCCTGTCGCGGGTCCGGCGGGTAGCCGAAGCCGCCCCGGTACTTCGCCCGTGGCCACATGCTCACCGTGTGCTTGGCCCGGTCGTGCCGGACGTTCGCGTCGTGCAGGTCGCGCACCGGGACGTCCGGGTCGTCGAATGGTTTGGCTCTTGTCATGTCTAAGTTGTTCCGGCGTGGGCCGCTTTTGCTGCGGACACGGCCCGCGTGAATATTGTGACCAGCTCGATTTCGTCCAGCCGCCGCTCTACGCGCACACTGCCCGCCGAAAATTGTCCGCCCGACAGCAGGAGTCGAACCTGCATCACCCCGCTCGCGCTGCGCGGGCTACTGCCGCTTGTACGATGCCGGGCGGCGGGTGGCTGGGTTCGCACCAGCGGGCCGCTCGTCGCGGCTGTGCCGTTGTCGGGCTGGCGGCTGTCTCCGCCTCGGCACCCGTAAATTGGTTCCGGTCGCCATTACACTCCCCCGGAATACTGTGGCTGTGACACCGCCACCGCGCCGGACTCTTACCGGAGGACTTACGCGAACGCTATCCGATTCAAATTGGTGACGGGAGCAATAGTCAGCTTGCGTCTGCGAGTTTAGAAGCCCGCCGTGCTGTCGCCCCTTTCGGGAAACGATGAACCTCTGCACCATCCCGTCGTAAATTGGTGGACGTGGCGGGAGTTGAACCCGCGTCCTTGGCACTACTGAGCCCAGCCGATACAAGCTTCCACAGGGCGCACCGTTCTCCGGCGACGCCTCCACCAGTCCCAAGATTGCGCGCCTGAGACACCGCGTTGTTCCGCTGGCGACGTCCGGTGGCACCGCAGCGGAGTCGGGTGCCGGGACGGGTGGCCTGTTGTTAGGCCACAGCAACTTCGCGCTCGGCGTACCCGTGCTGCGCCAAGATGGCGTCAGCTTGGGCGACGCTGGGAGCGAAGTCCACATTCACGATGTTGTCGTTTATGTTTTTCGGTCGGGATTTAACGTGGCCAACGACCATCCACGGCTTGCAGCCAGTCTCCGACATGCCGAGTCGAAACCAGTACACGCCCAACATTTTCAAAGAACAAACCGTAAATTCACCGGGTGGCCGCGCCCGCGCCGCCGTGCCGAAAAGCCCGTGCGGCCAGCTACGCTCCGACACCGCCACCCGCTGCCGCCACTGTAGCCGAAACCGCAGCGGACGTCAAGGCCAATCATCGGTCGAGCACGCCGCCGAGCAGCACCCACTCGGTCGCGCCGAGCAGGAGGAGCAGCACCAGCCACTGCCAGACCGGCGTGCCGCCGAGCTCCCGGCGCGGCTGCCGCAGCAGCCACACCACGGCGGCGGCGCAGGCCATCGCTGCACACCACGGCCACGGTATCTCCGGGCCGCCCGCCGGCTCGTCGCTGAGGTCGCCGTACCAGTCGTCGACGGCAGGCGGATCGCGGCGACCGTCCACCCGATCCTTGGATGAACCCGTCGTTTTCACGGGATGTTGCACCCGCTCATGGCGGTAAAGAGTCCGACTAAGAATACGATTGCCGCAGTGAACATCGTCGGGAGCACCCACCACGCATCCAGTCTCGCTCCGCCTACCAGCCATGCGCAGAGCCAGATGCTTCCAAGAGACACTGCCAGCCCGCCGTAGAATTTCCGCTTGTCGTTTATCATAGTTTTCCTTTCTTCCTGTACAGCCAGACGGCCTTCCCGCTGAACTTGCGCCGCTCCAGCACGCCGGCCTTGGCGCACGCGGCCAGCATGTCGCGCCGACGCCGTGCGCCAGCCACGCGTTCAACTGGTCCGCCGCGAACTCGCCGGGGTGCAGCGCCAGCCACTCGTCGAGGCAGCACCAGAACCACTTCGGCACCCAACTCTCGCGCCGCTGCGGCACCGTGGCCGCCCGGCGGCACGCCCCGATGGCGACCATGCGGTCCACCAGCGCATTGCGCTCGATAATCTCGTCGTAGCCGACTGGAAATTCCATAACGCCCCTCAATTGTGGGCCATCCGGTAGAACCGGATCGTCGGCCCGGCGTTCGTGAACGTCGCGGTCGCCACGAAGTCGGCCACCGCCGGGACCGCCGTGTTCGTCGCCCACGGCCCGTGCAGGTCGTCCGCGTACTCGAGGTGCCACCGCCGGAACGGCAGCGTCTGCCACTGCACCACCGCGACCGTGCCGCCGCCGGTGCCGGACGCGCCGAGCCCGAAGTCGGCTGGTGCCGGTGGCGGGACCGGGACGAACTGCACGGCGTCCAGCGCGGCCTTGCCGCTGTTGGCCAGCACCCAGTACAGCTTCGGGTACGCCCCGGACTCGACCAGCAGAGGCTCTGTGACCTGCGTCCAGTTCGTCGTCTGCGGGCTGTTGAGGATGACGATGTTGTTCGTGCCGGTCAGGTTCGTCGCGCACCGGAAGAACGCGCTGGTGCCGACGGTCGTGTTCGTGAAAGTGTACTTGAACTGCAAGATGTAGTCCACGCGGTCGCCCCACGCGTTCGTCTGGTAGGGTATCGTGCAGTTGATCTGGCTCCGGCCGTCCGGTATCCCGGCGTTGGTGAAGCCCCAGCTCACGGCCACCCACCCGTTCGTCGGCGCGAACGCCCGTGGCTGCTTGATCCACCACGGCCACGTCGAGCTCCCGCCGTTGTTCGTCGGGTCGTCCGTCCACCAAGTGATCCCGTTGTCGAACGCGCCGATGTTGAACATCTCGTTCGTCACCGCCCCGGACGCGGCGACCACCTGCTGGACGTACGAGTCGCCCGACTGCACCGGCTGGACCTGCGCCTGCACGCCAACCGGGTCCGCCTGGGTGTCCATGGGCGTCAGCGCCAGCGCGCCCGCCGCCCGCTCCTTCAGTTTCGGCTCCGCCAGAGCCACCGCCACGGGTGCCGCAATCGCCGCCTGCTGCGCTGCCGCCGCGTGGTGCGCCGTTCGGTTCGTGCCGGGCTGCACCGTGGCCGCCGCGACCGCTGCGGCTGTGCGGGCCGCGTCCGCCGCGACCTGCGCGGGTGTCAGTTCCTGTGCGTAGCCGCTGGCAGCCAGTGCCAGAAGCAGGACCGTCCATGTCGTTCTCTTTTTCATGTTTCGTCTTTAGTGTTCAGTTTTCGTTTGTTTCGTGCCCAAAATTCGCGCCCGCCCGCTCCAGCTACCGCTTCCGCAGCCCTGTAGCCGGGCTTCCGCTGCGGTATCCGCTGCGGTTAGCGCAGCAGTGCTGTCCGGGCTGCCGTTCAGTTGCGGCGACTGGGCGCTTGAACATATTGGCTCGGCGCATATACAGCACGGCCACCGGGAAATTTTTCCCGTTTTCTTCTTGAGCGGTGTCCGCCGCTAGAGTCATTCGCATCGCGAGGTTCTTACGTTCGCTTAGCATTCGCATCGCCGGTTTCTCACGCCGACTAGCTTTCCGACTGGACACCGCCCCGCTGTGATTCAAGAGGCTGACTTGCGGACTCTTTTTTGTAGGCCCAACGCGCCCCATTTCATCGGCTGGGGTCCGACCGCTATGCACTGTTGCAACTGTACTCTCCGCGCTTCGCACCGACTTGTCGCGTCCCGGCGAGTTTTTCGCCGGCGATTCCAGTTGAGGCCGCCGCGAGGAATGCCCCGCGACCGGGTTGTGATTTACGCCGCACCTGCGGCCCGAAGTGTAGGCTGCGCCATGCCATGCACGCTTGCCATCTGTGTTAAACCGCAAACATTGAATCTTGCCGCTGCCATCGGATGCATCACGCACGGCCGGCGTGGGCTCAAGTGCTGGACCGGTATCCCGCTCGGCTCTCGCCGAATCACGGAAAAAGCCACGCCCGGCGTTGACCGGGCGTGGCACGATGCCAGAGACCGTGAATGGAACCCAACAAGGCGCTGGGACCGGCTTTTGCGAGCCGGTTTTAGGTGACTGGAATCTAATTGTTTGACTCTTATCATCGCTAAATCCATTCACGGATTTGAACGGCGACAGAGTATTATGGCTGTTCTGCATAGTCAACACAAATTTTGGTAGTGGCTTAATTTGAAAATACTTTTATTTTTCTGCGATTCTGCGCAGCAGCCGGACGATTTCGGCGAAACCTTTAAACACGATCCGCCAAATGAACCCAGCTACCGCCGCCGCGATGGCGTAGCCGAACCATGCGAACCTCGTCCCTGTCTCAACGTCCGTTGAACCAAAGGCCACCCACAGGCAGACGATTGCCGCAAGAATGGCAATTGCCACGACGGCCTTAGCCAAATCGTCAATCCTGTCCTCCACCAGATTCTCCTTTGGCTGCGGTAGCCACGCCCCTGTTTGTGTGGCTGACAACGGGGAGGTAGTTCGGACATTAAGTACGGTGTCCTTTTTGCAGTGTGGGCACGGAACCGTCAGTCCCGCGTTGTGCGTCTCAAATTCCAGTTTGCCGTCACAATGCTGGCATTTGCACGTCATCCATTTTTCGTCGCTCATTGGTTTCCTTTCGGTTTTTCAGTGCATGGAACACCCGACCCGGCAAACCGTCAAATCAAATTAATACAAGTTGTTTGTTTTTAAACCGAAATCCGCCAAAAAGCCGGATTTTATTGGTGTTTTTAGTACTTTATTCATGGATTGACAACGGCAAAAAGCTTGATAGGATTATAGTAGTCGTTGGTCGGGAATCCGACCAACGCGCATGAACTACGAATTCTGGCGTGAGCCGGGGTTCGTTTTTTTGTTTAAGGGGTGAAACCACCCCGGAAAGGCAACACAGATGAACAGGAAATAAAAAAGGCCGGACAAGCCCGGCCACTAAAAATGAAAGGGCGGCAATTGCTTGCCGCCCTCTAAACCGACCTGCCGGGGGTTAACCCATGCAAGCGTGTAACCTGAACAGCTACACGCTACACAGAACCTCCGGCGGAGTCAACGAAAAACCTCAACAGAAAGACACAATATGAGGATCACTCGAACTACGTCCAGACCCGGCCGTTATTGGCCCAAATACTGGCTGCCACGCCCACATGGGCTGTGGATGAGCAGCCGGTAACAGACCGCCCCGCCGTGGCCGTTCCACGGCGGGGCCAATATGCGGGAGTTTTCAACGTGACAAACGACCCAACAACGAAAGGATCGCAATGGTAAGAGACCGATGGGACTGGTGACGCCGCAACCAGCCGCACAGAAAAGAAAACGGTGGGTGAGACTGGCCCTTGCAAAGTTCGTCTCATCCGCCGCTAGGCATAGCAGCGCGGGGGCTAACAGATTCGTCGCACGCTCGGCCCTACACCCAGCAGCGGACGGCTTGATTCCGTCTAGCTCCACGCAACTACGCACCACGATTGCCATCGGTGGTCGCCGAAAGCAACGCTTTTCTGGCGAATTCCGACTGGCTTAACCCGCTGGCTTTGACCGCCTTTTCGATCAAAACCCGCTCGTCCGGCGTCAGCCGAACCGAGATTCCCGGCGATTTCGCCCGGTTTTTAGGCACTTTTGGCCGCCCAACGCTCTTTTTCATAAAATATTTTGCGTAATACAAAAATAGATGTTGCAATCACCCTATACTTGTATTACATTTATTGCAACATAAAACGAAATACGAATATGGCAAACAACCTGGCATTTGAACAAAAAGTGGACGTGGTCTCCATGCTCTGCGAAGGCAGCAGCATCCGCGCCATCAGCCGGATCACCGGGGTCAACCGCAACACCATCATGAGCCTCGGCGTCCGCATGGGCACCGCCTGCAAAGAAATCATGGACGCCAAAATGCGCGGCCTGACCTGCAAGCACATCGAGGTGGACGAAATTTGGGGCTTCATCGGTGCCAAGCAGAAGAACGCACCGAAGTCCAAGACCCACGCCTACGGCGATGTCTGGACGTTCATCGGCATTGACGCCGAAACCAAAATCATCCCGGCGCACGTCGTCGGCAAGCGGGATGCCTACCACGCCAAGGTGTTCATGGACGACTTGGCCAGCCGGATGGCCATGCGCGTCCAGCTCTCGTCCGACGGGCTGGGAGCCTACACCGACGCCGTTGAACGCGCCTTCGGCTCGGAAGTGGACTACGGCCAGATCGTAAAAACCTACGCAGTGGAGCCGCCCAGTAAGCCAGCCGCGATTCGGTACAGCCCGGCAGAAGTCATTTCCGTTGAACGCACCGTGGTCTCCGGGATGCCCGACGTGAGCCGGATTTGCACGTCGCATATTGAAAAGCAGAACCACACGCTGCGGATGCACTGCCGCCGGTTGATCCGGCTGACCAACGCCTTCAGCAAGAAGTTTGAAAACTTTGAAGCTGCGGTGGCCCTGAATTTTGCCTACTATAATTTCGTGAAAACTCACGGCGCATTGCGCATGACGCCCGCCATGGCGGCCGGCATCGAAAAGAGCCACTGGACGGTGGCCGAACTGGTCCAACGCTGTGGCGAATAAAGACTACATCGAACGGCTGACGCAGGTGGTTTGCCATCTGCACAAGTGCCGGGCCGCGCACACCGGCACCGTGCCCGTGCATGAGGTCTTTCGCGGCCAGACTGTCTGGCGCGGTGAAGTCGAAGTGTTTGACCTGACCGGCCACCAGAAGGCCGCACGCTGCTACGGCTGGTCCCACCCTGACGGCCCGGACGACCGGGGCGAACGCTTCGTGACCGTCCTTGAACTGCCACCCGTGGTGTCGCCCGTTACCGCCGTCCGCGCCAGCATCGTGGCGGATACAAAAAAGCAGAGAAAATAACATGGGATGCTGCCCGCTTGACACAAGGCTGGCCGCCTGATTATCTGGCTTCCATTATGAAGCCACGTTCTGACGAAGACGCAGAAAAATCGTTCCTTGCAAACATTGCACGGCAACGGCAGCTAGTTCAAACCAAGGGTGGATATATTGTTATCGATGTCCCAGTTGATCCGTATGATATCCCGCTTGATCGTTGCACCACATACAGACAGGCTTTGGACTGGATCACCCACATTGCAGAAAAAAATTGGGCTACCGTCGAAATCTTGGATTTGTTCTCGCTCCGCGCCAAGGCGCACATTGATGAATTGCACAGGAAGTCCGGCAAACCGATTGAATAGAATTATTTGCATCTAATACAATGTCGCCGCATGGGTCACAATAGCCTTTTCCGCCAATGGTGTACCATCCCCAATCGGC
>Ga0316217_10005459_pt1 | contig 13178 bp, 17 predicted proteins | sample 1anoAmetaG_FD_203633 | JGI IMG/M metagenome (GOLD analysis project Ga0316217, IMG submission 203633) | Freshwater microbial communities from Trout Bog Lake, Wisconsin, USA - 1anoA | ecosystem: Environmental > Aquatic > Freshwater > Lake > Hypolimnion/Profundal zone | place: USA: Wisconsin...
TGTGCCGGGGGACAAGGCGGCTTGGGCGGGGGCGGCGGGGGCGGCGACGTAACCGCAGATGGTGGTATTGGTGGCTTCGCCGCAGGCACCGGTGCAGGGGGTAGGGAAGTTTATTTTACGGGTGGTGGCGGCGGCGGCGGTGCCGGGCTGGGGGGCTCAATTTACGCGGACAGCGGAACCGTGAGTTTAGCAAACTGCTCGTTTTGGCGAACTCAAACCGGAGGTGGATTGGGTGGGGCTGGATCTTACGGGGGCGCGTGGGGCGCAGGTGTCGTCGGCGGTATTTTCACGCGATCCGCTACCGTCACCGTCTCCAATTCCGCCGTCAGTGTCGTAAACGCCACGATGCCGATGGAAACATGGTATTACCTCGGTGCCACCCAGATTGCTCCCGTTGGAACCCCCTTGGTTCTTGCCGATGGGCAGGTCGTTCTCTCGGGCGAAGTAGTCAAACGGGGTGCTGTGCAGGTCTCGCTGCGAACTTCATTCACAAACGGGACCGTTTTTTATTCGCTGGACGGCTCGGACCCGCTCTCGAATCCGACGCTCTATACCGGGTCGGTAGTGGTAGCTGCTTCCGCTATATTGAGAGCCGTCGCTTTCAATCCGAGTTTCTCGGCTTCTGCTGGCATGGACCCCGTGCAGATAACGATCTATCCCACTTTGACCGTGAATACGGCGCAAGGGGGGACTGTGGCAGTGGAGCCGCCAGCCGGGGCGTATTATCCAAACAATGTCGCTCAAATCACGGCCCAACCGGGTCCGGGCTGTACTTTCCTGCAATGGCTCGGCGACGCGAGCGGCACAAATCCAGTGACAACCATCGCCATGAATGGGAACAAGCTCGTGCAGCCTGTTTTCGGGACGACGGTGGGAATCCAGGTGGTCGGGGCGGGTTCGGTCACGGCTGGTCCCTCAGTGCCGGTTTACCCATTCGGCGCGACAATCAAGTTCACCGCCTTGCCCGAGGCTGGTAATTATCTGGCCTTTTGGGGCGGCTTGGGGGCGAACAATCCATTGAACCTAGTGGTCTCGGCCACCAATCCGACCGTCACCGCTGTTTTCCTTGGATTGGGAGCAAATCAGTCCGCCCTGACGGTGATTGAAAAAGGTGGAGGACACGTCGAGACCCATGCGAACTACTACCCGAACGGTACGGCGGTAACCCTTACCGCCGTACCGGACGCGGGCCAAAGTTTCATCGGGTGGAGTGGGTCTGCGGTCGGAAGCCAGCCGTTGCTGACCTTAACGGTAAACTCGAACGAAGTGGTGACGGCGAATTTCAGTGAGTGGCCAAGATTGGAGGTAGGAACACCCCTTGAGGAAATGGCCGAAGGCGGCTTCCGCGTGACGTTGATAGGGGAGTACAGTGCATCGTACGAGGTCTTCAGTTCAACCGACCTAGTCAATTGGACATTGGCGGACCTGCTGACGAACCCCTATGGAACCTGCCAGTTCACCGATCTTGCCGCTACGAACTTTTCTCGGAGGTTTTACCGGGCGCTGAAACAGCCGTGAAACGCGGAGCCTGAGTGCCGTGGCGTAGAGTTGCTATTCTCACCAGACCTACCGGTTTCCGCGAGGATTCTCATAATCTTGCGCGACTTCTCCTGGTAATGGTCCATGCGGGGGCGCACGAATACCCCCCCGGGGCAAAGTCGGCCCGCAGTAGCGCTGGGCATGGCCGAGCGCACGCCGAATTTCCGCGCCTCGTAGCTGGCCGCGCAGACCACTCCGCGCTGGGTCGGCGGCGATCCCACGATGATCGGCTGGCCGCGCAGTTCGGGATGGTCACGCTGCTCGACCGAGGCGTAATAGGCGTCCATATTCAAATGGGCGATGACGAGGAACATCGACGTGCCCTAGCTTAACGATGCGGCGATGGTGGAGATGGCTCTCCTCTCCGCCCGGTTGGTGACGAACACGAACGTCCGCCGCTTCAGCCCCGCCGTCTTCTCCTCCGCGCCCAACGACCGGCCCGCCGCTTGCGCCAACGGGTTCTCCTTTTTGATGGAGTCGTATGGCTCGAATGCCTTTCTCGGTGCCGTTCAACGCTTCGTCACCACCATATCCGGGCAGAACATCGAAGCCCACTCCTTAGCCGCCAGCCGGTCCTCCTTGGAGCCGTCGTGCAGCTCGTATTTGCCGTCCAGGTGTTGACGAGATGGGCGTGGCCGGTCCTACGGACGGGAGCCGGTCCACGTTGCCGCCCCTTGGCAAATGCCTGCGGGGGGGGGCTAGATTTTTCATTTAGGGAATTATGCTTGCATTCGCTTCATAAGTGGTTCAATAGGTCAAGCGTTGCATAAGGTCATTTTGGTTGTCGGGGACCTCTGTTCAGTCCCTGCCAGGATTGGGACTTGCGCGGACGAGGGCATGTTGACTTCCCGACAAAATGAGAGGCTGCATGATGAAAACATTGATATCTCGCACTTGGGTTCTCGGGATGAAGAATAGAAACCTCGCCGCAACGGCCCTGGCGTTGCTTGCGCTCGCAGGGACCGTAACCCAAACGCCCGCCCAGTCAACCTACACGCCTTACGCTTTTACCAACTTCGCCGGAATGCCGGGCGTTTCCGGCAGCGCGGACGGCACGGGCAGCGCGGCGCGGTTTAACAGTCCTTCGGGCGTGGCGGTTGACAGCGCGGGCAACGTGTTTGTGGGGGACTCTTCCTGCATTAGGAAGGTGACGCCGGACGGGGTGGTGACGACATTGGCTGGACTGGCGGGCACCGGTGGCCACGCGGACGGAACTGGTAGCGCGGCCCGGTTCAACATCGCCACGGGCGTGGCGGTGGATAGCGCGGGCAACGTGTTTGTGGCGGACACCGACAACAGCACGATCCGCGAAGTGACGCCGGAAGGAGTGGTGACGACGCTGGCCGGGGTGTGGGGCGGATATGGCTGCGAAGACGGGACGGGGAGCGCCGCGTCGTTTGCTTGGCCTTACGGCGTGGCGGTTGACAGCGCGGGCAACGTCTATGTCGCTGCCGCAAATTGCTCGACGATCCGCGAAGTAACGCCGATGGGAGTGGTGACGACGCTGGCGGGGCAGGCGGGACGGGTGGGCAGCGCGGACGGGACGGGGACGAACGCGTTGTTTCATAGTCCTTACGGCGTGGCGGTTGACGGGACCGGCAACCTGTATGTGGCGGACACCGTCAACAACACGATTCGGAAGGTGACTCCGTTCGGAACGAACTGGGTAGTGACGACAATGGCCGGACTGGCCCAAGTTTCGGGTAGCGTGGACGGGACGGGGAGCGCCGCACGTTTCAACGAGCCCTTCGGGGTCGCTGTGGACGGGCGTGGCAACGTGTTTGTCGCGGACACCGGCAACAACACGATTCGGATGGTGACGCCAGGCGGGGTCGTGACGACGTTAGCCGGACTGACGGGCACCCGTGGCACGAATGACGGGGCGGGCGGTGCCGCGCTGTTCGTTAACCCTACCTCCGTGGCTGTGGACAGCGTGGGCTACGTGTTTGTGGCAGATAATGCTCGGGTCACCAGAGGAACGCCGTGCCCCGGTGTCTGTGTTCCGCGTGACGCCACGGCCACCGCGACGGTGGTGAACGGTTTTGTGGTCGCGGTCAACATCACGGATGGCGGTTGCGGCTACACCAACACGCCAACCGTATGGATCACCGGTGGAGGCGGCACCGGGGCGCAGGCCGTGGCCGTGGTCGCCAACGGGTTGGTCATTGCGGTCAACATGCTGGATACGGGCCATAACTACACCAACACGCCCGCTATCGTCATCGCGCCGCCGCTGATTCCGCAGCCGACCATGGGCATTGCGGCGATGTCGCTCTTGAGTTTCAGCAACCTTGCGTTGGGGACGAATTACCAGCTTCAGTCGTTTGTTGGGGGGGCATTCTTGAACGTGGGCGCGGCTTTCAACGCCGTCAGTTCGACCTTTACGCAATTGGTCTCAGGAACGGCTGGCCCAATTAGCTATCGGCTGGCGACGACCCCGGTTCCCGAACAAGCCTATGCCACGGCGCAAGTGGTCAACGGCTTTGTGGTGGAGGCTACGGTGACCAGCAGCGGGTCGGGATACACGACCAACCCCACAGTAACCATCCTCAGTCAAGGCGGTGGCAGCAACGCCACGGCCATCGCCACGGTGAGCGGCGGAAGCGTCACCGGTATCACTATCACCAGCACGGGAATCGGTTACACCAACACGCCCGCCATTATTATCGCGTCGCCCCCGGCGATGGCCCTCTGTCCAGTGGTGACTCAAGTGATGGAACTGGACATTGGAAATCTTTACCCCTACGACAACTACCAACTGGAATTTGCGCCGGTTGCCGGTGGGGCTTGGAGCAATCTCGGTATCCCGTTCACTCCAACATCCACCACAGACACTCAACATGTTGATGCAGGCGGCGACGCCGGGTTCTTCCAGGTGAAATACCTACCGTAGAAAGCAGAAGGGTCTATGAGAACGTTTGCCGTGGAAGAAGCCAATCCCGGTCTGGGCCGGTTGATGCAATTGGCGCTGGCCGGTGAGCACATTCAAATCACCAAAGGAAATGCAGTCGTTGAACTATGCCTGGCTCAGGCGAACCGCTGGAAGGAGGGCCAGACCAAGGACGGATACATGGAGGTGAGCCTTTCATCATATAGGTATTTTTATGAACTGATTACCAGCCTTATCACGGACACGGATAAGTCCTACAGTAGCCTTATTTTTAGAGGGCAGCGGCGCGAGGATTGGAACCTGGAATCCACACTCGATAGGGAGTTGATGAAACTCAAGAAGTTAAGAAATCCTCATATTCGCAAAGAGCACCTTGACAGATTTAAGTTTGCGATGCGAGGTCGGAGAGGCCCCAACCCAGTAAGAGACAAAGATATGAGCGAGAACGATTGGTGGTCCTTGGGGCAGCACCACGGACTCGCTACGCCTTTACTTGACTGGACCACTTCTCCCTTCGCAGCAATGTATTTCGCCTATTTTGAGGATTTTGAAAGGAGGAAAGGTCATGAGACGCGTTCTGATACGGATCGGCGATGTGTTTTCGCTCTTTCTCGTATCAACGTTCAGATGAAGAATCAGGAAATCAAACGAGCGGATCGCAAACCCTTGACGGCGAAGACGCTTGAGGTCTTCCGCCCTCTCACCGACGAAAACCCTCGTTTGGTGAGCCAGTCTGGCTTGTTTACGCGGTCACCAGACGGCATGAGCGTCGAGGGTTGGGTGAAGAAGCACTTCGCCGGGACCAATTTAATGCCGATCTTGTTCAAGATTACGTTTCCGGAACTGGATCGGGAAGTGGCCCTACGCACCCTGAATCTCATGAACATCAACCACCTCACACTTTTCCCGGATGCTTTGGGCAGCTCAAAGTTCTCCAACCTTGGTCTGTTGATTCGACATTACTAATGGGGCCACCAGACTGCTTGGGGCTTGGCGCTAGCAAACACTCCAAGAAATCCTGCGACCACGCTGCATACCGAGGGCTTTGACACTCGCGGAACCAGACCTGATGGGCCTGGGCCGGATGGCCCCCGGTTACGCCCGGGCGATGAAGTAGAAGTCGGACTCCTCCTGCCTGGCGGGCATCTCCGGCATGAGGCCGTTGTGATAATCCGGCTATACGCTGCCTGCCGGGACACCTTGGTCAGGCACACCACCGGCATGATGCTGCTGTCGATGAGGCTCCGCAGGACCATGCCCACTGGCACTCGTAGCAAGCGAGGTTGTAGCGCATGATGGCGTCGTCCGGGAACTTCTCCACCACCGGCAGCAGGTTGTCGCGGGCCTCGGCGGTGCGCTTCATCTCGTGGAGCACGTAGGAGCGGTTGACCCAGCCAAGCGGCTCGCCGGGGTCGAGTTGGATGATGGCGGCAGCGATGTCCAGCGCGGCCTCCCACTTCTTCGCCATCGCGTGAACTTCCCAGCGCACCTGCAACACGTCGGGGGTGCGCCCGCAGCCCCGCCCTGAAGTCCTCCAGTTCCTCGTTGGCCTCGATGTGGTTGGCCAGTTCAAGCCAGCCCTGGGTGGCTCGAAGGTGGAGGGAGTCAGGCGGTTGGAGATAACTGGGCACCATCTTGTCGGTCATACTCCCATATGGCCAGATCGGCTTCCTGGACCGGCCATCCGAGCGCCCCGGCCAGCTCAGCGACCCGGCGTCTATACTGCTTGTAGTCCTCGACCGTGAACCACCGCTTCTCCTCGCCGAAGACCCGTCGCCACCCCCGAAAATCAACCACGCAGTATTTCTCCGGCTCCGACAAGGCCAGGACCGCCGAAGAGACGCCGACGCCCACGCCGCGCAGCGCCCCCATCAGGCCCACCCTGATTTCAAGTTCGTGATCAAGGTCGTCCAGAACTATCTCGAAGGCGGCGCGGGTCACCACGCAATACGCCGCCCTCGGATTGGTATCCCGCTCCCGCTGCTGACGCCCATACTGGCCGCGCAGCTTCCATTTAACGACTTCGTCGAAATCATCGGCATCGAGGAAATACGGCTGCCTTTTTTTACGCAGCGAGGCGAGGCGCTCCTTGAGGGCCACGGTTGCATGGTAGTTGTCGCTGGTGTCGTGGAAGGGCGCGATCTTCTCGGGTGTAATCATCGGATTATCGGCTAACCTGGATGAGATTGGCCATGATCTCCACCACAAAATGTAAACACCAGGCTCCTTGCTCGCTCGCGGCCCGGTCACGTTGAGCACCCTGACGCAGTTGTCCTGGATAAATCGCGGCAGCCCTTGGTGCGGCGACGCTGGACCGCCGTCACGCGGCGGGTGGAGGACTGGCTTCACGTGCTTGTGCGCCAGCTCGACCATTTTCTTCGAGCCGCCCGCCAGCACTGGCGCGGTGGTGAAGACCACGGTGGCGTCGCTAGCGCGGCCATTCAACTCCGTCCGCCTGGCGTCTCATGGAGCTGGTAGCGCTGGTCGATGGTGTCGTCCACGGTTCTTGCGCCCCCGTGGGCACCAGCAGCGGCGTGGGATGCCGTTCTCGATGGGGAAATCGAGCACGGCGCAATCCGCGCCCGTTTGCCCGCCAGGCACCAGCTTGATGCCGTCCAACCCCCATAGGACCATCTAATTCGTTCGCCCTCCGGCCTGCTACCTGAGCTGCGAGTTTGCGCTCGGCGGTGTAGCAGGCTGAGTGCGCTGGGCCTGGCCATAATTGGCGTGATCACTCGCTGGCGCGGGCGGCTGTTCGCTTGACATTGTTGGGCTTTGGCTCTGATGGAGCGACTTTAGTACATCATCCAAGCGCCAAGCAAACATTGCTAACACGAGCGTGAGAATACCAGTTATTATCGCGAACGCTTTAATCCATCGTGAATCGGCTTCCAGACTGCTGAGGGCTTTCTCTTGGCGTTGAAGCGTTCGGACCGTAAGGTACGGAATCGAATACTGGAGATAGGTGTCCGGAGACGCCTCAATCTGCTCACCCGTATCATTCGCGTGCTTGCGACAGAATGCAGCTGCCGCCTTACTAGCCACTTCGTCCATCTTCTTGTCTCGCTCGCCGGGAGACATGGTTTCTAATGTCATAATCTTCCTCCACTTCGTGATTGTCAGCAGGAGTATTCACTGTACGAACTGGTTCGCAGACTGAACAGCAGAATCGCAACACAGTTGGCGGCGCGGTTGCTTGCGACGGGCCGCTGCGTGTTGGCGTAGCGCGGCACCAGCGGAATGTCTGCCATGGCAGACATTCCGCTGGTGCTAGACAGGGAACCTCTCCACAATCGGCAGGAGATTAATCACGGCTTGCGATGAGGTTTGGCTGGACGCGTTTTTTGTAGGACCTTGGCGACTTGACTTAAAGAGAGGTAGTGGCACTCTATTGCGAACTTGAGCGCCTGCGGAAGGACCTCGACAGGGATTTCACCCCCACGTGCGACGTGCCCATTCTTGTTCTTCCAGGCGTATTTTACAGACTTCTCTGATTCATCTCCCTCATCCCATGACGCAATTCCCAGGCGCAATTCGGCGGAATGCGAGCGTTTCACTCGCTCGCTAAATATGGTTCTCATGATTGTTCTCCATTCGGTTTGAGTCGTGAGTCGCTAACGGTTTCTGACCGCGCTCATTCTGTTTAGGCTTTTGCCGCATTTTGCCTGGGATCTGAACAGCGTCAAGCCCAACCGTTTGGAAGATCGCTGTGAAATACAGGGTCGTCGGTGACACTCTCGTCCCCATGTTCGCCGGTCTCGTCGTCCGCCACGAGTAGTGGGGAGACCAGCGTCATGAGCGAGACCAGAGCCATGCCCGTGGCCACGGCCAAGACCTTGAACGCACCCAACGACTCGCCCGACCGATGCTGAGTCTCGGCGCTGTCTCTGGCCTGCGGGCGCGGCGCACGCGGTTGGCGAGGACCTTGGCGGAATGCCCGCTGAAACCTGCCGATAATCCTCGTGCCCAAAACACGGCTGCGGCGTTCCCAGGGTCCCGCAGGAAGGCATGTTTACGCTGCCTAGCTGGCCCTCAGAGCGAACGCAGCCCTCGGGTCGGCCTTCGGCATCCCCTCACGCACAAGACGGTCTGCCGCTCTCAATTGTAGGGAGCCGCCGCTCTCTCACCCAGTCAGGCAGCGGGGAAGACTCCAAACCTAAGGGAATACCAGTTACTGGACCTCCATCCGCATCAGAATAAATGACCTCGCTTCGGCGGGTTTTTTTTGTTGACACCGGCTAATGCAACTCCAAGGCTGGTAGAATGCTGGTCAAATGTTTATGCAACGTTTGCAGTGGGCAGTTGGATTTCCAACTGGTGGACACAGGGAAGCACATAAATTGCCCGCACTGCGGCATGGAGACCGAGCTTTACATGCCAGCGGTTGCCGTGACGCCTCCGGCCCCGATCAACCCTGCCGACCCGGTATTCCTAAAGGAGCGCGGGATCGAGGTCAGCAAGACGCGGGTCATGATAGGGGCGCAGACCTTCGCCGTGTCAGCTATCACGTCCGTTCGACCCGGGATACCGCCATCCGGCATATCTCTCTGGACGGTGGCCTCGGTGCTTCTCCTGCTCGGTGCAATCGGTTTGCCAACCGCAGGGGAAATCATGGACATGATCCCCGATTGGGTGGCCGTTGGGGTCTTCATCATGATCGCCCCAATTGCCGTGGTCTGCTACTTCGTCTCCAGGAAGAAGAAACCGATGGTGTCTGTCGTGCTGGTCACCGCTGGGGGAGAGGTTCGGGCCTACAGTAGCACCGACGCCATCTTCATCAGCAGGGTGATCGATGCCATCACGCAGGCCATCGTCGCCAGGGGCTGACGCCGACTACGACGTCCTCAGAACCCTCGCCGATAGTATCGGCGCGGGCGTAGCAAGCGGCTGAACTGCCTGGCCAAATTGTCTTTGCCCACCTGTCGCCCCAGTCGGTGGGCGTGGCAGCCGTGGCCCGGCCCGAGGGCGAGGAGCGCCTCAGGAATGAAAACAAAAATTCATAGCCTCCAGTGCCCTGCGAGTTGGACTGGGTTCAGCGCGGCCCGAACTGGTAAGTTTTACCAGTTGTATGTCAAGGCGGACGCTCCGCTTCGACGTGTCGGCGCAAGTGCGCCATCCCCCATCACCCGGTAAGGTCCCAGCTCCGAGTCGGTCAGGCATTCCATCAGCTCGCGCTCCGTGGTCACCCTGGCGACGTCGCCGTTGCCAGGAAGGTGCGTTTACGCGCACGGGCGGTCGATATGGGCGACCGCAGCCATCAGGTCGTCCTTGCGGGGAGCCCCCCCCCCTCCGCCGCAAAAGCCACCTGCCACAATCTCCGCTAACCTCATGGCAGGATCTGACTCCTGGCGGCGTTATAACCGCACCACGCCCGCCACCGCATCAGCTTCCACCAAGCGCTCGGTATCGCTCTTTGAACCCATTCAGAACCTCGGCATTCGCCCTTCTCCAATCCTCTAAGTTCTTCACCTTCGCTTCGTCGTCAGCCCACTCACCACTCGCCAGCATCCACCAAACGTAAAAAAGCGTGCGCCGAAGACCAAGTTCGCCAATTATGCGTCCCGCACATTTGCATCGGATGTATCCATCCCTTGGAATGGGCTCCAGGTCCTTTCCTATTGAGGACAGTTCGGAGTGGACCTGCCTGACCAGGACTTTCAAATCCCCATCTGCGACCCTGGAAAGGGTGCCCTCCAAGGACACCGGAGCCGCGAACTCATTTTCGGGTTGATTCTCAATTTCCCGGCAAACAACCGCTCTTTCGTTGCCCGGAGTCGAGAGGTAAGAGTATTCGAGCAAAGTGAGGTTGGGCTCGACATGCCTCGCGGCCCGCCTTAATCGGTCGCTGAAACCAGAGGCGACAAGGATGATGCGCGGGTCCTCTTCAATCTGAATCGACGCTTTGTTGCCATACGCGCCTTTCAAACGGTCGCGGTTGGAATAAACCCAGTCGTAATAGTCCAAGGCTTGGACCAGCATCTCGTCCTCCTCCCCCAGCTTGAGTTCGATCACGGCCAGAACCCCGTCCGCGTCGACGCCCAAAACGTCGATAAACTTGCCGTTGCCGCGCACTTGGTGGTCCAGAATCCTCATGCCCTCCTCAAGGCAATCGGGCTCCTTCATCACCAGGGCCTCCAGGTCATTCTCGCGGTCAATTTCTATGCGCTTGAACATAAACAAAAAGGTTCAGGTTCCCATCGGCGCTGCGGAATCCCGCGCCTGGAGCCTCGGCCCGCAGCGGTCAAAGAGGGGGCCAATAAAAGGGTTGTTACCCCTCTGCGCGATTCTTCGCAAGCACGAATCTTTCCGACTGCGTACCCTTCGATGTTGCCGTAGCCGGTCCACCAGGTGCTCCGTCATCTCGCGCACCATGGTCGTGATGGACGGTGTCGCCGCCAAGAACATCCGTCTACAGTGCTTGGCAGCCCCCCAGCGCTGCCGCAGCCATTCGGGTGCCCCAAGGGCGGCGATGTGCGTGTCGACCTCTGGCATCCCAGCCCTTTGGGGCAGCATCCGCTGGTTCTCGACCTCCAGCCCAGCCAGGGCCTCGACGCTGAGATCGGCCATGACGGGGTGGAGACCTCAGTGCTGTCCGTGTAGCGCAACGTCCACTGGATGCCCTGGATGTAGCCGGTGCGGGCGTCTGCTGGTTGCTCGACATCTCACGCTGGCCGCTGGCGTGCTGCCAAGTCTGCGCTCCCGCCGATGTCCTGGGAGGCTACCACGAGCGGTGCCTCGCCCCCCGCCAGCATCCCGATCAGATACAACCCGAGGGCAAGGTGACTGATTTGCGACGGAGTCCACCATTGGCTAAGGTGGCGCAAACGGACCCTCGGGGCCAAGGCTACGCAAAAGGAGCGCATAGAGGCGAGCGCAGTCGGAGGAGAAGGTTATTGTTGTCGTGATGCTGCCGTCCATATTGCCCAATCCTCATGGACTTCAGACTGCTGGCCAGGATTGACCTGCTGTTGGATTCTAACATCCAAAAGCCCGAGGTTGCTCAATCTCACAGCCCACCGCCCCAGGGCCTTTTCCCACGGGAACGCACCCAGCCCTCCACGTGCGCTGTGGCGCAGGTCGCGCTTTCAGCGCCGAGGAGATGCCTCCGCCGCCGCTTCACAACTGCAATTTGGCTATGTGCGGCTTCAGCGCCTTTTCGAGCCGCACCATCGCGTCGGCCATGGCACGCTGGACATCGTCCCATTTCGCCCCGTCCCTGTATCCGCCAGCGTTGATGATCTTCCTGATGCGGCAGGCCCGCTTGCCCTCCAGGCGCTGCCACTCCAGCGGCCCGCCGAAATCCCCTTCGATGGCCTCCCTGGACTGCGCGAGCGAGTCGAAGATCGCCTTGTTCTCCTCGTCGGCGTCCTTTCCACGGTCGATGTAAAGCTCGACCGCGCCCTCGTGCTTGCGGATGCCGTAGTTGAAGCCCAGGCCGCGCTTCCCCGAACCTGCGCCGACCCAGCTATAACGGCCAGGGGATATGTTCGCGTGCAGCTTTGTGCTTTCCTTGGCGCGGGCGAGCAGTCCCGCCCAGAACTTCTCCCGCAGGTCGTATCGCTCGGCCAGCTCCTTCTTGGCCTCCCCTACCTCGCGCCCCTCCTCGCTGGGGCCGACAATTAGCGTGAGCAGGGGCGCTGGCGCGGAGTCGTTGATGCGGATACCCTCTATCTTGAGCAGATAAAACGCGGCGGACGAGGATTCGTTCAGCCAGGTGATGGCCGCAACGTGCTCCGGGCGCGGTTGCGCCACGATCCAAATTGCCTTCTTGGCCCCGATTGCCGTCAGGTAAGTAATCAGCTTGCCCAAGTGCGCGTGGTCGCTCTTTTCGAGCTGGTTCTCGATCACGACCAAGCTGCCGTCCTCTTCCTCGGCGACTAGATCCACGTTGAAGTCGCCCGCCGACTGCTCGCGCTCCGCGTTGGAGAGGGACATTTCGAGCGCGTCATTCAGCACGTCGATGTTGTCCTGGAGCCATTTGGTGAGGTCGAGGGCCTCGTGCTTCCAAACCTCGCGCAATGGGACTCGTTGTATCTTCCCGATCATAGTGCCACTCTCCGGTCGGTTGGTAGGCCCCGATCTACCAGAGGGCGAGGCCTGGGTCAATCCAAAGCCCTGGGGGAAAGCTGCCGAGAACCCTCTAAGCCCAAAACGTGGTAGCCGCGCCCTCGGGGTGCTTGTAGCCGAAGGGATAGTCCCGGACCTGGGCCATGCCGCAGAAAACGAAGCCATCTTCGCGGTGGACCTTGCCGTCCAGGTTCACGCACAGACCTTTCGTCGCCAAGTCATCGAGCAGCGGTTCGAGCGGGTGAAAATCGTCGTTGCCGAAAAAGGTTAGGATGGTGGTCTCCCCGGTGCCGCGCATCTCAGCCAGGTAGTCGGCCAGGATCGGGAAGAACTTGCGCTGGCCGTGGAAGCCGCCGTCCTTGGGCAGGAGGTCCCCGGCGACCAGGACGAAGCGGGGCTTCTCGCGCTCGACCACACGCACCAACTGCTCCCACTTGTGGATATGCTGGTGGAGGTCGCTGGTGATAATGAATTTGGTCGCCATGGCTGGGGTTACTCTACCGGCATCCAACCAAGTTGGCGACTGCGAACCCTCCGGTGCTCGGCATCCGGGGCACCGGCGAAACGCGCCTGCTGGAAAACCAGGCTGGCGGTGGTGCCCTCCCGGATGGGCAGGGTGTCGTAGGTGCGGCCCGTCAGCGCCGGGAGCACGGACTTTATGCTGGCCGACCCATTCTGTCCG
>Ga0316217_10005460_pt1 | contig 13178 bp, 8 predicted proteins | sample 1anoAmetaG_FD_203633 | JGI IMG/M metagenome (GOLD analysis project Ga0316217, IMG submission 203633) | Freshwater microbial communities from Trout Bog Lake, Wisconsin, USA - 1anoA | ecosystem: Environmental > Aquatic > Freshwater > Lake > Hypolimnion/Profundal zone | place: USA: Wisconsin...
ATGGGCTCCGGCGCCTTTCTCGTCGAAGCCTGCCGAGCGCTTGGCGAGCGGCTCGTCAAGGCCTGGGCCCGCTGGCCCGAGACGAGGCCGAAAATTCCCGACGACGAGGACGATCATCTGCATGCGCGTCGGCTCGTCGCGCAGCGTTGCCTCTACGGCGTCGACAAGAACCCGCGCGCGGTGGATTTGGCGAAGCTGTCGCTTTGGCTGGCGACGTTGGCGAGGGATCACGAATTCACGTTTCTCGATCATGCGCTGAAGTGCGGCGACAGTCTCGTCGGGCTGACGGCGGCGCAGATCGCGGCGATCAACTGGGATGAGTCCAAGCCAGGTTTGCCGCTGTTCCGCAAAATGGTGCGCGACAGCGTCGCCGACGCGATGCGAGGTCGAACGGAGATCCAGGCGGCACCCGACGACACCGTGCGCGCGATCCAAGAGGTTCGTCATCGTTCGCTGGAGGCGCGACTCGCACCCGTCCGTATACTTGGAGACGCGGTACTGTCGGCCTATTTCGGCGCAGACAAACCTAGGGCACGGGAAAAGGCACGGGCCGAGATCGAAAGTTCGCTTACCGGCTCTCTCTCTGGGAACTGGAAGAGGCTTGAGGCCGCTGCCCTCACGTTACATCAGGGCACGAATCCGATTGCGCCGTTTCATTGGCAGGTCGAGTTCCCGGAAGTCTTCGCGCTTAGAGATGGCGGGTTCGACGCTGTTGTGGGGAACCCGCCTTTTATTGGTGGGACCCGTATATCCACTCTCTTGGGAGTCAAAATCAAACAGTTCTTGACTGAGCTGCATCCTGACGTATCAGGACGGGCAGATATAGTGGCTCATTTCTTTCGGCGAAGTTTCGATCTTATCAAGAAAAACGGCGCTTTTGGATTAGTTGCAACAAATACAATTGCCCAAGGTGCAACAAGGGCGGGATCGTTGCGCCATCTCGTTAAGAATGGGGCGCAAATATTCCGTGCGCTGCGTAGGTATCGATGGCCAGGAGATGCTGCGGTCGTAGTCAGCGTTGTTCATGTCTTGAAGGGAAGCGGCCATTTATGTTTGCTAAACAACAAACCAGTAGGTCGGGTAAGCGCGTTTCTTGTCTCTGGGAACGAGGATGATGACCCAATAAAATTGGCGCAAAACAATAAAATCGCTTTCTTAGGTCATTATGTTTTAGGCATGGGCTTCACATTTGATGACACCGACAAGTCGGGGGCTTCTTCCCCGATATCTGCTCTAAGGGCGATTCAAAACGCGGATCCCAGGACGAGCGAATGTGTGTTTCCTTACCTTGGCGGAGAGGAGATCAACACAAGTCCATCGCAGTTAAGCCATCGGTATGTGATCTATTTTGACGAGAAGACCGAAGCACAGGCTCGTGAATGGCCTCAGTTATTTTCGCTCATAGAGCAAAAAGTTAAGCCAGAACGATTGAAGCAAGATGAGACAAAATATCCACGAATGGTTCAGGAGTGGTGGAAATTTTGGAATAATCGCAGTGCTTTGCAATACGCAATTCGAAATCTTGATAGGTGCATCGCAATACCAAGAGTATCAACGCTGTTTATCGTGGCGATGGTAAGCGCGAGACAAATATTCTCGGATCAAGCTGTAGTCGTAGCGCGAAGCGAATTTTCCGCTTTTGCGGCGATCGCATGCCGCACTCACGAATTGTGGGCGTGGTCGTTCTCATCTTCGATGAAAGACGACCTGCGATACACACCATCGGAATGCTTTCGCACTTTTCCGTTTCCTAACAACTATCAAGGTAACCCCCTTCTCGAAGTCACAGGAGAAAACTATCACAATTTTCGCGCCGAACTGATGAAGAGCCGAAACGAAGGCCTCACTAAGACCTACAATCGCTTTCACGCCCGCAGCGAAAACGCAGCCGATATCACCCGCCTGCGCGAACTGCACGCCGAAATGGACGCCACCGTTCTGCGAGCCTACGGCTGGGACGATCTCGCCGACCGCGCCGCGCCCGAATTCATCGAGCAGGACGCCGACGAGGGCAAAACGCCCAAGACTCGTCTCGACTGGCCGGCCGAGTTCAAAGACGAAGTCCTCGCCCGCCTCCTCGCCCTCAACGCCGAACGCGCCGCCGCCGAGCGGGCGGCAGGTGTCGTTGCGGCCGCCGAGGCGGACGAAGAAGAGCCGGCGGAAGCCGATGACTGAAGCTGAAACCTGGGTTGAGCCCGTGGGCGCCGAACGCATCCGCATCTGAGGGGGAACGCATGGCGAAACCGCGAGAACCCTACCGGAACGTGATCGTCGAGAGCTATCGCGAAAGCGGCTCGGGCCTGCACGGCGACGTGCACATACGTCCTGTGGCGAGTGAGGGCTTTCCCTCCGGCACCCGCGTCGAATGCTCGAAGAGCCTCATGCGCGACTTCCCGGTAGGAACACGCTTTCGCATCAAGGCGAAGTTGACGGACCGGGAGGGCGGCGGCGAATTCCTATATTCCTATCATGGCTGGAAATTTGAAGTCGTTCCGTGATGGCCCGACGCGTTGAGGTTCCGCCCTCACCGAGCGGGTGCGCCACATGACGTCGAAGAGGGCAAGACAGCTAAGCATCGTTTCCATTCGCCGGCCGTGTCCAAAAACAGCGTCCTCGCCCGCCTGCTCGCTCTCAACGCGGGAGGCGCCGAGCCGGCGGCGGGTGCAATGTCGGCGAGTCTAGTGACTGATGAAGAGGGCGACGGTGCTGACGAATGGGAAACGGCGCCTCGCGGCGCCGTTAGTTTGCTTTTTTCGGGGACCGTTGGCTTAGCGGTCATACGCCGCGCGAAGGACCGAAGGCGTGTTCAAGTAAGGATCATCACGCAAACCCGTCAACGCATAGGACGACGACGCGATCACGATAGGGCTGTCCACCATATCTTTCTCCGCGATGCTCTCGTCGATGCCGACCAGATGGCCATCCCAGGTTGCCCCGTCTTTCGAGCGAGTCAACGAAATATGGCCGAGTATCTTGCCGTCCTCGTTCGTGTAATTCAACTCCGCCCTGGAGCCGTCGCTATTGCCGCTGATTTCCCACCAGCGCGGGTCCTTCGGCGCGTCGGGGGGCCAGCCATCACCGCGGAACCGCCCGTAGATCGACCCCGCGGTATCGAGTTTCGTGATCCGGAACTCGTAATGGTACTTTTCGCGCTTGGTCAGGTTTCCCTGCATCGGCGCGGCTTCAGCGGGTTCGTTCGTCGCGGCTGCGCGGGTCGTATGGTATCCGAGGACTTCCGCCACCGGATAATAAAGTTGATTCATGACATGCGGGGCGGCCGCCGTAGCGCCCTGCTGCATACCGCTCAGCACCAACCCGGAAACGCCGATTCCCTTCGCCCAGCGCAAGGCCTTGCGGGGAAGGGGCGCCTGGAACTTGGCGATGAACTCGTTGAGCGAAAAAGCGCTGGCCACGGCGGGCGCAGCGCCCGCCGTCTTGTCGTGCGAGATACGGGCGGCGGCATCATGCGAGATGCGCGCGGCCGTTTCGTGGGAGATACGCGCCGCCGATTCGTGCGAGATACGCTCGGACAACGGTGCGACGAGAGACATGGGTAGCTCCTTGAGAACGCCTCCAGCGGGGTGCCGAGAGACGAGGGTTGCCCCTGCCGGTGATGTTGAACACCCAAGATGGCAAGTGGATGTTGGAATTTTGTCAGACGGTTACGCACATGCTCGTTGGCGAGGCTGCGTCGCTGTCGTATCCCTAGCCCACCAAGTTCCCGGGCTAATTGGACAATTTGACGTCGTTCATTTACAATTCATTTACCAAATTGGGCCGGATAGCGGCAATTTCCGGGTTCTGCCGTAATTTCGGGGCGCGATGTGGACAAAGCTTGCCGCGCGCCACCTGTTCGATGAAAGCGGGGAAGCGCCAGCAAACGCCGACGCAACGCAGAGCGCACGGCAAGCAGGGATTTCTACAATAGACAAAGACGGCGTGGAGGTCGATGACTGAGACAATGGGTAGGGTCGTCCAATGGAATTGATGATAACCGAAGTCACCGAAATGCGGGGCAACACATACTGCGTCGCCGGATGGTGCGTCGCCGAAAATCGAATGGTTCGCCCACTGCCGAACGGCGGCAACTGGCCTTCACACCTACTGGAAATTCACGGCGTCGTTCCGGGGGCAATTATTTCAGTCGTACAGAATGGGAAACCGTCGCATGGGGAGTTCCCTCATTTGACCGAGGATATGCCGATAGACCCACAGCAAATTGAGCTTCGCAGTCCAAGCCCTTCAGCGTGGTTTGGCGGGAATTCTCCGCCGACCGCTAATCAGTTAGCGAGCGCATTTCAGGGCAATTTGGAACGGAATAGCGTCTGGAACGGGTGCATACAGGGAGCGCATGTACTCCAAGATTCAAAATGCCGCTCGCTTTGGGGATTGGGCATCAACCGCCGGAGTCTCAGTTTTATAGAGGATGAATTTAAGGGTAGCATCAAGCTTCGCGGACTGCTTCACGACGGTGCTGCCTTGTACAAATTGCCTATTTCCAGCAGGGTACTAAATGAAGCTTGGAGATCGGGCGGTTTGGGGGCAGTTCGGGCCGTGCTACCGAATGAGGGCCGGCTCCACGTCAGAGTTGGCTTGGCGCGTGCCTTTGAGCAGCAACCGAACAAGTGCTTCGTTATGATCAATGGCGTTCACTGGTGATCCATGGACGATACTGGAAAGCTATTTGTTCTGACGATCGGCCACTCGACACACCCCTACGATCGCTTCCTTGAGTTGTTGCGGGGGGCAGGTGTTACGGCTGTCGCTGATGTTCGATCCTCGCCCTACTCACGTCATTACCCTCAGTTCAACAGCGATGACCTCAAATTTGAACTTAAGCAGGATCGAATCGCATATTCGTTTGTGGGCAAAGAACTTGGAGGCCGACCCGCGAACAAACAACTCTACTGCGACGGTGTCGCCGACTACGAGAAAATGGCGAAGACCGAAGACTTCAGGGTCGGGCTTGATCGGGTCATCGAAGGCGCCAAGAAATATCGCGTAGCCTTGATGTGTTCCGAACACGACCCGTTAGACTGCCATCGATGTCTCCTCGTTGCGCGAGCGCTGGGCAAGCGCGACGTTGAAGTCAGGCATATCCTGTCAAACGGGAAGATCGTCTCGCAAACCGATATCGAGAATCGTTTGCTCAGTATGACCGGGCGTCAAAACGACGATATGTTCGCTCCTCGGGAGGAGAGACTCGCCGTTGCCTATCGCGAGCGGGGCAGGAAGGTCGCGTTCGCAGAACCTAAAGACGGCCCCAGGCGGCACGCGGCGGCGGAGTAATTAATTGAACAAGGCGAACGTTTTCACGATCGGGTTCACGCAAACAAATGCCGAAGGCTTCTTTGAACGTCTGTTGAAAAGCGGCGTGAAGAAGGTTGTCGACGTCCGATTGCACAACACCTCCCAGCTCGCGGGCTTCGCTAAGGCCGACGATCTCGCCTACTTTCTCAAGAAAGTCGGTCCGATCCAATTCGTCCACCAGCCGCTCCTCGCGCCGACCGACGTCATGCTCAAAGCCTTCAAGAAGGAGAAAGGCGACTGGAGCGTCTACGAGGGACGCTTTCTTTCGTTAATGGCGGAACGAAAAATCGAAGATCGTTTCAAGGCCGAGATGTTCGACGACGCCTGCCTTCTTTGTTCCGAAGCCACGCCGCATCATTGCCATCGCAGATTGGTTTGCGAATATCTGAACCAGAAATGGGACGGGGCGCTTTCCGTCAAGCATTTGTAGATTTTGACCCTTTCGTCGGCGTAGGATGGGATGCGCGAGGCGTCGTCTGCGCGCCAGAAGCGTTATCGATCCAAATTGGGAAGGAAGCCGACGCTTGACCGCATTGCCGACGTCACCAAAAGCCGGATCGGCTGCCGTCCGCGCCCATCTCGTCGATGTCTTGCGCCGCGATCTGATCGGCCCCGGTCCCTTGGACGCGGACATCGTCGATGAACGGCTCGATGCGCCCCCGTCGCGCTGGTATCTCGCCGGCTTCCTTGCGCCCGCGCCGAACGGCAAAGCCAAGGACGGCGACACCGTCGAAGATCCCGGCGATCCGCTGCCGGGAATGGAGGAGGGCGCCGATCCCGAAATGGGCGGCGGTCGCGCCGCCGACGACACGCCCGACGACGAGCCCACGCGCAAGATCCGATTGCCGTCTTCGTGTGGCTTGACCGTGCTGGTCGACGCCCGCGTCACCGAACTCGAAGTGCGGCTGAGCTGGGGCGACTACGTCACCGTTCCGCCGCTGCCGGAGGAAGTCTTCCTCGACGAGTCCAAACAATTCGATCCCGCCTTTCGAAAGGTGCAGTGGCAGCGCATTCCGGGCAAGGCGGCGCTGAAAATTCCAGTTCCCACCGACGGGCGAGGCGCTCCTGTCCTCGTTCCTGATTCCGCCGGCCGGCAACGTCCCGGCGGGGCGCTGATGCTGGAGGCGCACGCCCGACCCTATACGATCACGGAAGCGGATGGCACGACCAAGAACCTGCGAGCCGTCACCATCATGGTCGTCAATCGACGCAAGGAGACGCTGCGCCGATTCAACGACGTAACCCACGCCTTTCAGGTCCGCCTCGAACTGCATTGCGAGTTGGGGCTGCATCCCCGCACCGACATGACGGGCCGGGGATCGAGCGATCCCGACGCCGCGCTCGCGGATCTTCACTATCGGGACGTCGCGGAATTTGCGCGCGGCGCCAATACGTCGGCGGGCTGGCATGCGGACGAAGACGGCCGCGTGCGCTGCGGCTACACCGACTTCCTTCCCTCCGCCGAAGTGGAGCGGGTCGAACCCAACGAGCATATCGACGGCGTCGAGTTCGAAATGGAAGCGCTGGCGAAATTGGCGGCAGCCGGTCCGGATGCGCTTGCCGACGCGATCAGCGCTCTGCCGGCGCGCCACGAAGCGTGGATCGCCATCCAGGACGCTTCGCTCTCGAATATACCGGGCGCTTCGCGGCAGGAGACCGGACGGCGTCTTATTGCCTCGGCGCGACTGGCCCGCGACCGCATAGCGGCCGGCATCGCATTGTTGCGCTCAGATCCTCACGCGCGCCTGGCGTTTCGGGCCATGAACGAATCCATTGCGGGTGCGGCGCGCCAGCGTGACGCGGGCCGCGGCGGGGATCCCCTGGCGCAGCGCAAGCCCAAGTGGCGACCATTCCAGCTCGCCTTCATTTTGCTCAATCTCGCCGGCTTGCAGGATCCAACGCACGAGGATCGTGAAGTCGTAGACCTGCTGTTCTTTCCGACGGGCGGCGGCAAGACCGAAGCTTATCTCGGCCTCGCGGCGTGGACGATCGCGCACCGGCGCATCACCAACGGCGGGAAGCTCGGCGCCGGCGTGGCCGTGCTCATGCGATACACCCTTCGCCTACTGACCCTCGACCAGCTCACCCGCGCCGCTGGCGTCGTCTGTGCTCTCGAACTGATGCGCGACGAGCCGACCTGGAAGCAGGGCGAGAAGCGTCTGCTGGGCGATTGGCCGATTGAAATCGGCCTCTGGGTGGGATCGGCGGCGTCGCCCAATCGGCTGGGCAAGACGGGCGACAACCGGACGGACACGGCAGTTGCCCGCGTGCGCCGGTTTCGCAGCGACGGCCGCGAAGCGCCCGCGCCGATCAAGGCTTGCCCCTGGTGCGGCGAGCCGTTCTCGCGGGAGAGCTTCTCGTGCCTGCCGAATGCGAAGGCGCCTCGCAGCATGGAAATTCGCTGCACCGGGGATGCTTGTCCGTTCACGGGCGCTCGGTCCCTGCCGATCCTCACGGTCGACGAGGTAATCTATCGGCGACTTCCGGCTTTCGTGATCGCGACGGTCGACAAATTCGCGGGATTGCCTTGGCTAGCCGAGGCCGGCGCCTTCTTCGGGAACGTCGATCGGGAGGACCAATGGGGCTTCTATGGCGCGGCTGACGCTATCGGCGAAGGTCGGAGACTATTCGGCGGCGCGAGCCTCTTGCCGCCGGCGCTGATCATCCAGGACGAATTACATCTCATCAGCGGCCCCCTGGGCACCGTCGCCGCACTTTACGAAGTCGTTCTCGACCATCTTGCGTCTCGAAAGAAGGGCGACAAGACGATCCGTCCCAAAGTGGTGGCGAGCACGGCGACCGTTCGGCGAGCCAAAGCCCAGATCGAGGCGATTTTCGATCGGCATCGCACCGAAGTGTTTCCGCCGCCGGGACCGGATCGCCACGACAGTTTCTTTGCCAAGACGGTGCCATCGTCCGAGAAGCCAGCACGTCTTTACCTCGGCGTCGCTGCTTCCGGAAAAGGTCCAAAACTGATCTTTTTACAGGCGTTGGTGACGTTGCTCGCGGCGGCCGAGAAAGAGGCCCAGGCCGGGAATGACGCTGACCCGTATATGACCGCGCTTTGTTACTTCAATGCGCTCCGGGAACTGGGCGGCGCGCGGCGTATCGTCGAAGACGAAGTCCGGGCCCGCCTTGCGACCTACGGCGACAAACGTCGACGCCTCGCGCCACCGGATCAGCCCTTCGCAAATCGACGTTTACGCGAGGTGCTGGAACTGACTTCACGCGAAAGCACGGACAAGGTGGCCGCAGCCAAAGAGGCGCTGGGCAAACCGTGCGCCGACGCGAAATACGGCGTCGATGTCGCTCTGGCGACAAATATGATTTCGGTCGGTCTGGATATCGGCCGACTTGGGCTCATGATTGTGCAGGGGCAGCCGAAGGCGGCGGCCGAATACATTCAGGCGACGAGCCGCGTCGGACGACAGGCGGACAAGCCGGGCCTCGTGCTCGCGATCCTCAACGCGCATAAGCCCCGAGATCGCCTCCACTACGAAGGATTCCGCCATTTTCACGCATGCTTTTATCGGGCAGTCGAAGCCACGAGCGTGACGCCTTGGGCCGCGCGCGCGTTGGACCGGGCGCTTGCTCCGGTCGTGATCGCGGCGGCTCGCCATCTTATCCCGGCGCTGACGGGCGATAGCGCTGCCGTAGATATCGGCGACTACAAAATGGCGCGCGGGCAGATCGTGAAGATGATTCTCGATCGTGCGCCGACCGCAAGCATTGTGGGCGGCCACGCCGCTTTGAATGCGGCTATTGACGCCTTGATGGACGCCTGGGAGCGGCTCGCGACGGATCGGAAAGCGAACGCCGAGCGGCTCTACTGTGGATATCCGAAGGAAAAGGCGCTGATGCATGACCCGCTCGATCCGATTCTTTCGGCGCTGGATCCTGAGTTCCAAAGGTTCAAAGCGGGGCGCTCCATGCGCGACGTCGAGCATGTTTCGGCACTGAAGATCACCGATGTCTATGGCCAGACGCTGACCTGAGTGGATCGAAGAAATGTCTGACAACAAGGTGCGCCTTAGCCAGATCGTCGGGGTCTACGGTCCCGGTGCAATGCTCGATCTCCCGGATCGCTCGGTGCTCGTGATGGGCCTCGACCACTGGGAGATGACCGGTCTTAGAACCTTCAAGGTTATTGAGGAGCCTCGCCTCCAAAGATTGCTCCATTTGCGGCTTAGAGACGACGCGCGCCTCCTCGGCGACCGTCCGCCGGAATTCCGAACTCCGCCAATCGATGCTGGCGATCCGAAGCGTCCGTCGCCGGCGATCAAGGCGACCGTATTTCCGCGATGGTTCGCCTGCGACGCGATCGTCGGTGATGCGCCCAATCGACGTCGTCTTGCTCGCTTCCAGGATCTTGAGGCTCCCAAGCGGCTTGAGCACAAGGGCGACGATGGAAAGCGCCGTCGCGCCTCTCCCATCCGCTTCGTCTGTGGTTGCGAAAATGGACATCTCCAGGACATCGAATGGCGTTGGGTCGTGCATCAGCGCTCGACCGGCGAAGGATCGGAAACGGCTGGGCCGTGCCGTCGGGAAATGTGGCTTGAGGATTCTGGGACCAGCGCTGATCCTAGAGACACCAAAATCACCTGCGATTGCGGCGCAACGCTAACCCTCGAAGAGCTGTTTCAGCCGGGCCGTCTTGGCCCTTGTCTGGGCGAGCGGCCTTGGATTGCCGACAAGGATCCGACGCCTTGCGACGCGCCGAAAGGTTTGCGGCTACTCACGCGAAGTGCGACCAACACTTACTTCGCGCAAGTTGCTCGGGTCATCTCGCTCCCCCAAACCGTTGACGAACTCGCTCGCCGTGTGGAAACCGTTTGGAGCGTACTCAGTGATTGCAAGAGCATCGCCGATGTTCAAGCGGCGCGACGGTTCAATCCCGAAGTCAAAGCGAATCTCGCTTCCTACTCTGACGAAGAGATCTTTGCGACGATCCAGACCCTCGTAGGCGGCGCGTCCCATGCAAACGCCGATATTGTCGAGGATCCTAAGATCGCGGAGTTCAAATTGTTGGCGAGCGGGAAATCGCTCATCGGCGAAAACAGCGCGGCCGCGCACCTCCATGCCGAAACGCTCAACCGCGACATCTGGGATCCGCAACGAGACCCGTCATTGACAGGAATCGGATCGCTCGTCGCGGTTCATCGATTGCGGGAAGTGTCGTGCCTTTATGGATTCACCCGTTTTGAACCGGCGCCGCTTGCTTCTGACGATGTCGAAGATGTTGGTCTAGCGGTGAGAGGCGCTGCGCTCGCAGAAAATCCACAGTGGCTTCCAGCCGTGGAGCAGTTTGGCGAAGGCATTTTCCTGCAATTCTCCCCGCAAACGTTGGGTGCCTGGTTGCATCGACCGGCCGTCATGGCGCGCGCCCGGCACCTTCAAGCGGGTGTGGACGCTTGGATTGACGCGAAGAATGCTCGGGGTCAACCTGTCAGCAAGAACAGTCTCGCCGAGCGCGAAAGGCCCGAGTATGTTATGGCGCACAGCCTCGCGCATACCTTGATGACAGAAGTTGCGATCGATTGCGGCTATCCCGCGAGCGCTCTTAAGGAGAGAATTTATCTGCTTCCGCGCGTCCCGGGTCAGCCCATTGAAGCTGGAATTCTTATATATACTGCGACGGCGGGCAATCAGGGCACGCTCGGCGGCCTAGTAGAAGTGGCGCACCGTTTTACAAGCGTGCTGAAATCTTCGCTGGAGCGCGAACGTCTGTGTTCAGGTGACCCAGTTTGCGCCGACCATGATCCAACACATGCGGATGAGGACCGAATGCTTCATGGCGCTGCGTGCCATGGATGCCTGTTGGTATCCGAGACAAGCTGCGAAGCTCGCAACCTTCATTTGGATCGGTCGCTGTTGGTCGATACCGTTGGTCCGACCGGCGCGGCATTCTTCCAGTGAGGTGGCGCCGCGGGTGCTAAGTCTTCGGAGTTACCGCATCATATTGATTGAATGCGCCCATCTCGTCTAGAAAATGCATACTAGTCGATCTGACGGAGTCCGGAGACCAGCCAACTGACCCTCCGGTCGGGGTGGTTGCCCCACTTGCCTCCGCGATTCTTGCTGACCCGATATTTGCCTTCCGACCAACGCGTCTGGCGAGAAAATTGTGCAACTCTATACGTGTACGTTCAACCTCGGCGACATAAGCGGCTTGCTCGGCAGCCTCCATGGCTAACCGGCCGCGTGATTTCGGCGCAGGGACAGGCATATCGAAAATTGGATAGTCGAGCGCTAGGAGGTCCGACGCCGAAGCAAGCTCGTTTGCAAGAGATACATTGATTTGCGAAGCGGATTCGACGCTCCGCGCAGCATTCGTTTCCTGCGGCCTTGCTCGATAGGCAGAGACCGAATCCGACAATTTAGATAGCGGGTCGAAAGGGTTCAAATCGGCTAATAAGGCTACGCCGCTCGGATCTGCGATGGTGATCAATGCAGCCGAAGCAGTCGACCGGTTTATGGGAACGATTCCACTCGTCGCTCCCCGAACGGCCAAATTGTCGCAAATATCCTGGTTGCCTTCAAATGAGAATGCGCGCCACCCCAGCGCTTTGACGAACTCGAAGAGTCGCTCTGAGTCTCCTGAGGTAGACAACGACTGAGACAATTGGAATTCATTCCCATCGAATTCGATAAGACCGCGCCCGGATTCCATCAGCATGAGATAGGGCAGATCGTCGGTATCGATACGATGCACCGTCATGCCAGCATCTGTGGCGATGCGCTCGATCTCGGCAGCGCGGATCCAGAGAAGGTTGGGATAAGCATTGCGTTCGCCAACTGCGGAAACGATCGCGTTGATATTCTCCGGTAATCTGGGCGGAAGAGGGAAATCCTCGATGAATGTTAGGAATTCTCGGTTTTCGAAAATTTCGTCAAGTTCCGGGCAATACCCCCCCCGTTCGTACTTCCGCCATGCGATTTCTGAGTGATGATACTCAGGGCGTCCTAGGCCACGCTCGTCATTGCGACGAGGATCGACATGAGCCGAAACACCGAGTAGCGCGCAGACTGCGGTCAGACGTGCAGCGAGAAAGCCCCTCATGCGCTTGCCATCATTTTCGCGAAACTTGGCGTCCCAATCTCGGCGCTTCGGACCAAATCCGGTTGGCGTGAGTTCACGCTGGGTGAGGGTCACGTGTCCATGCGGATTATCGCCGCCGTCAGAAGCGGGCGGCCGTTCCACGTCGATCTGTGCCGCCATTCCGAGATCGATGAGTGGGGCAAATACCCAAGATAAACATACCAGTTCGAGGCCTGCCGGGATGGCTCGGGGGAGGGTGATATTCACCGTCCGACCCTCTTGAGCATCCGCTCGACGTTCGCTTTTTGTCAGAGCATCCCGGAATTCGGCAGGATCGGCGTAGGTCGGTGGCGCGTCGCGAGGAAGGAGAACAACAGTCCCACGGTGCCACTTTAGATGTGCCGTGTAGTCCCCGGTGTTGCCGAGGTCGTCGCGAAAATGACCGCAGCTTTGATAGGCAAGGCGCTTCACGGCGGTCTGGTTCGCGGCGCGTTGGATGACGCCGAAATTTATATGGCAATGACCGTCCATGACCTTGCTCGTAAGTGGCAGTGCAATTCTAGCTGATGGCGAGTGTCTCGGATCCATTGGCAAGTTACAAACAAAAAAAATTGATCTTCAGTGACATACGCAAAGTATAGAGCAAGCGCATCGGCTTTACGTTCGACGTATCGCCATTTTCAAGCCGTTCGCAATTATCCGATTGGAGGCTTATCCCGTTGACTCAGGTTCGTCTATATATGGTAGCGGCGTTGCGCCGGATCGTGCCGCGCCTTTCCTCGGATTGTCGCGCTTGACGAGGTCCCAATAGCTCGCTGGTTCTTTGTCG
>Ga0316217_10005462_pt1 | contig 13177 bp, 8 predicted proteins | sample 1anoAmetaG_FD_203633 | JGI IMG/M metagenome (GOLD analysis project Ga0316217, IMG submission 203633) | Freshwater microbial communities from Trout Bog Lake, Wisconsin, USA - 1anoA | ecosystem: Environmental > Aquatic > Freshwater > Lake > Hypolimnion/Profundal zone | place: USA: Wisconsin...
CGCTTTGGGCTTGCCAAGCGGCGCCAGCGCTTTAGTTTTCGCGACATGGAATCCCACGAATTGCTCCGCGAGGTTTTTGACAAAAAGCCGCCCAAGGAGGTTTCCGCCGACCTCGATCTTTCCACGTCCATGGTCTATAAGTGGGCCCAGCCCCCGGCCGGTGGCGGCAGCGGCATTGAGAATCCGCTCGATCGCGTGGAAGCGTTGTTTGAAAGCACGGGCGACCACCGGCTCATTCAATGGCTCTGCCAGCGCGCGGGCGGGTTTTTTATTCTCAATCCTCAAAACGCGCCGCACCCGCATTTTTTGATCCCGGCCACCAACCAAATTGTCCAGGACTTCGCCGACCTGCTCCAGGTTATCGCCACGGCGGCGGCGGACAACCAAATCACGACTGCGGAGTCCAAACAGATTCGCGCGCGCTGGGAGGAATTGAAATCGGTGACGGAAGGCTTTGTGGCGGCCTGCGAAGCCGGGGACTTTGGCGCTTTGAAGGCAGAGGCCAGCAAGGAATCTGCCCGGCGCAGCCCCATGAATTTCCGTGACTGAAACGGCCTTGCAACATTTTTCCCGTCAGATCTGGGAAGCGGGCGTGCGCTTGAGCACCACGCGGATCATGCCGATCATATTGTCTTTGTATTGCGGATCGTCCTTCAACTGCTTCCAAACCGGTGAGGAAGAAAATGCCTCCCAATGCTGTTTGTGAGCCTCCGGGCTGGCGCCGCAGGTCAGGTACATCAGGCAGGGCATGTTCGGGCCGACAATTTTGCGCCCATAAAAAATCGGGGCCAGGCCGACGTCCTTCATGAGGGTGATTTCGCCGCTCTCGAACATTTTAATTTTGTTCGAACCCTTGCTCTCGCTGGGGCTCAGGTAGGTGCGCAATTCAAAGACGTTCGGCGGCTGGCTTGGCGGCGGCACGATGAGATGCTTCATCCCGTTGAAGGCCACCAGCAGCGAGCTTTCGAACCGCTCGTAGGCGGCATTGGTCTTGGTGGCGCCCAGGAATTCGGCGGCGGCCTGCTGATACGCCCTATCTGCGGCTAGTTTGGCGGGGATCGCGCCGAAAGCCTCCAGTGAATCGCACGGAATCAGCACATAGATCTTGTTTGTGGTGGAGGCTTCCTGTTCGGTGAACACCCCGATGGGCCGGAGGCCCATGCGGTTGTACGCCGGAACGGCGGCCTGCTGCCAGTAATCGTTCACGCGCTGCCGTTGACTGTCGGATTGGGTGGCATAAACGCGCACCTCGTAATATTGCGGGCTATCGGCGTTGGCATCGGCGGCCAGCGCGCACGAGGGGCTGCCGGCAACCATGGCGGCGAGGGCGAGGGGGATTATGGCTTGGAGGAGGGTTTGCGGGATCATGTGGATTTAGGTGTCTGATTTCAGACGAGTTCCGACGGTAAAGGTTACACGTCTGGCATTGCGCCGCGACCTAATCCCAAAAAAATTCAAAAAATCTGTGGCGACAAACAGTAGAAACTTTTAACCTTCCGCAACTCATGTCAAGCGCAACGCCGGTCATCCAAAGCGACGTCAACAGGGCTCAGGTCAAAGCCGCCTATCCGAATCCGTTTCTGTGGGTGCCCTCCAGTTATTTGGCGATGGGGCTGATTTATGTCACGGTGGGCAGCGTCGCCAACGTCATGTTTAAAAACATGGGCATGGACAACACCAAGGCGGCGTTCTGTTCGAGCCTGCTGGGTTTTCCCTATACCTTCAAGTTTGTCTGGGCGCCGCTGCTGGAGTTGTACAAGACCAAGAAGTTTTTCGTGGTGGTGATGCAATTCTGCCTGGCGGTGAGCGTCGCGGGCGTCGCGTTGGCGTTGAAACTGCCGGAACTGACTTGGGTGGGGCCGGTGCTGGCGTTGCTGGCTGTCTCGTCCCTCCTGGGGGCCACGCAGGATATCGGTTCCGACGGCGTTTATGTGACCACCCTGCCGCCGAAGGACATGGCAAAATACACCGGCTTTCAAAGCATGTGTTGGAACGCGGGATTTCTGCTGGCCGCCGGTCCCCTGATTCATTTCAGCGGCATCTTGCATGAGCAGACCGGAAGCTGGGGGTCGGCGTGGATGGTGATCATGCTGATCATCGCCGGATTAATGGTGCTGGCGGGCATCTATCACAGCCGCCTGCTGCCGCCGGGGGCCGCCGCGCTGGACGCGCCGAAAAACTTCGGCGATGCCATGGGGACTTTCGGTCACACCTTTGCGACCTTCTTCCAGAAGAAGGACATCTGGCTGATGATCGCGTTTGCATTTTTTTACCGCACTGGTTTCGGCCTGATTGACAAGATGGGGCCGCTCTTCATGATTGATGATCGGGCCAAAGGCGGGCTGGGACTTTCCAACCAGATGCTGGGCGACATCAACGGCACTTTCGGCACCGCCGCGTTCATCGTGGGCTCGCTAGTAGGCGGCTGGTTTGTGGCGCGCTCCGGACTGAAGCGTTCGCTGCTCATTCTGTGCCTTTGCCTCAATGTCCCGAACGTCACGTTCCTTATTTTAAGCCAGACCCTGCCGTCGAATTATTACGTCATCGCCGGCATTGTGACGCTGGAGAAGCTCGGCTGGGGCATCGGTTGCGTCGGACACATGATTTACATGATGCAACAGATTGCGCCGGGACCCTATAAAACGGCGCATTACACCATCGCCACCGCGCTGATGGGCGCGTGCATGATGACCACCGGCGCCGTCAGTGGGTTCATTCAAAGCTGGGTCGGCTACCAATGGTTTTTTATCATCGTGCTCTGTGCCGCGGCGCCGTCTATTCTGGTGACGCTGCTGGCGCCGTTTCATCATCCGGACTCGGCCGGGCCCAACCGCGATTCTCAACCGGATCAGACCACGTCAGCCGCTCCTTGACCATCCCTTTCATCCTCAACGACCATCAATTCCAAAAACCAGCATGCGATACGGACATTTTGACGACCAGAACCGCGAGTATATCATCACCCGGCCTGAAACTCCGCTGCCCTGGATCAATTACCTCGGCTGCGAGGCCTATTTCGGCCTGATCTCGAACACCGCCGGCGGCTATTCGTTTTATCGTGACGCCCGGCTGCGCCGGCTGACGCGATACCGGTACAACCACGCGCCCTTCGATGTGGGCGGACGCTATCTCTACCTCCGCGATAACGACAACGGAAAATTCTGGTCGCCGTCCTGGCAACCCACGCGCACCCAGCTGGACCACTACGAATGCCGCCATGGCATGGGCTACACCGTCATCGGTTCGACGTGCCGGAAGATCGCGGCCCAGACGACTTATTTCGTGCCTCTGGGCGAGACGTTGGAGATCTGGAAACTAAAAGTGACGAACCAGCGCAAGCAGCCGGCCCGGCTCTCGGTCTTTTCGAGCATTGAATTTTGCCTGTGGGACGCGCAGGACGACGCGACCAACTTCCAGCGTAACTTCAGCACCGGCCAGGTGGAGGTGGCGGACGGGGTGATTTATCATAAGACCGAATATCGCGAACGGCGCAATCACTTCGCGTATTTCGCCTGCTCGGAGAAGCTGGCCGGTTTTGACACCCAGCGCGACACCTTCCTGGGCGCCTACCGCGGTTGGGACAATCCGGCGGCCGTGGAGCGCGGCAAATCGTTTAATTCAGTAGCCCACGGCTGGGCGCCTCATGGTTCGCACCACGTGAAAGTGACGTTGAAACCGGGCCAGACAAAGGAAATCATTTTCGTGCTCGGCTACCATGAAAACCCGGCCGACCAGAAATTCGATCCGGCCGATTCGCAGACCCTCAACAAGAACAGCGTCAAACCGGTCGTGGCGAAATATCTCGACGCCAAAAATGTGGCGATGGCCTTCGAACAGTTGCGCAGCTATTGGGGCGGGTTGCTCGGCAAGTATCAGGTGCAGTCGCCGGATGTCCACATCAACCGCCTGGTCAACATCTGGAACGCCTGCCAGTGCATGGCCACGTTCAACATGTCGCGCTCGGCGTCGTTCTATGAATCCGGCATCGGGCGGGGCCTGGGGTTCCGCGATTCGAATCAGGATTTGCTGGGCTTTGTGCACATGGTGCCGGCCCGCGCGCGGGAACGCATTCTCGATATCGCCGCCACGCAGCTCAAATCCGGCGGCGCCTTCCACCAATATCAACCGCTGACCAAGCGCGGGAACAACGACATCGGCAGCGGGTTCAACGACGATCCGCACTGGCTCATCCTCGGCGTGGCCGCGTACCTCAAGGAAACCGGCGATTGGAGCATCCTGGACCAGCCGGTGCAGTTTGAGAATGAACCCGGTTCCGAGCAGCCGCTGTACGAGCACTTGCGCCGCAGCCTCAACTACACGCTGGAGCGCCTCGGGCCGCATGGCCTGCCGCTCATCGGCCGCGCCGACTGGAACGATTGCCTGAACTTGAACTGTTTCTCGGACACGCCCGGCCAGTCTTTTCAGACCACGACCAACAAAGAGGGCAAGGTGGCCGAGTCGGTGTTTATCGCCGGTTTGTTTGTGCTCGCAGCCAAGGAGCTGGCAGCCATCGCGGCCAGGCGCGGCTTGGCCAAGGAAGTGACGCAATACCTGGCGGAAGCCGCGAAAATGGAACAGGTCGTGTTCCAGCACGGCTGGGACGGCGAATGGTTCCTGCGCGCCTACGACGATTCTGGCCGCCCCATCGGGTCCAAGGTTTGCCCGGAGGGCAAAATCTTCATTGAGTCGCAGGGCATGTGCGTTATGGCGGGGCTCGGCTTGAATAACGGCAAGGCCAGGCAGGCGTTGAATTCGGTGCACCAGCATCTGGCCACCAAGCACGGCATTGTGCTCCAGCAGCCAGCCTTCTCAAAATACTATATTCACATGGGCGAGATTTCCTCCTATCCGCCCGGTTACAAGGAAAACGCGGGCATTTTTTGCCACAACAACCCGTGGATCATCATCGCCGAGACGATGGCGGGCAACGGCACCCGCGCGTTTGATTATTACACCCGCATCAATCCCTCGGCCCGCGAAAAGATTGGCGACTTGCATCGGTGCGAGCCGTATGTTTTCGCCCAGATGATCGCCGGCAAGGACGCCCCGACACATGGCGAAGCCAAGAATTCCTGGCTCACGGGCACGGCGGCCTGGACCTACTATGCCGCCACGCAGTGGATTCTGGGCCTGCGCACCGAATACGACGGCCTGCGGGTGGATCCCTGCATTCCCGCCAAGTGGAAGGGCTTCAAGGTGACACGCGTGTTCCGGGGGGACACCTTCAACATCGAGGTGCGGAATCCCAAGGCGGTGGAGAAAGGTGTCCGGCGCATCCTCCTGGATGGCGTCGAAATTTCCGGCCAGCTCCTGCGTCCCACCGGTGAGGGCCGGTCCCATAACGTGGTCGTGGAAATGGGCTAAAACCGGTTTATCTTATATGGAGAATCATTTCAGCTACCTTCGGATTTGACGGGGCGGCGGAATTGGTGCAAGGTTGACGCCATGATGAACACCAATTTATTTTCCCTGGTCCTGCTGATGTTGACCTCCGTTTCCATGCTCGCGGCGGATTCCCTTTACGACATCCCGCTCAAGGATATTGACGGCAAGGATACCACCCTCAAGCCCTACGCCGGCAAGGTCATGCTGATCGTCAACGTGGCGTCCAAATGCGGTTATACGCCCCAATACACCGCGCTGGAAGCCGATTACCAAAAGTATGCCAGTCAGGGACTCGTCATCTGCGGCTTTCCCTGCAACCAGTTCCTGTCCCAGGAACCCGGCACCGACGCCCAGATCAAGGAGTTTTGCTCGGCCAAGTTCCATGTGACCTTTCCCATGTTCGACAAACTCGAAGTGAACGGCGCCAATCGCCATCCGCTTTATGTGGCGCTGGCCGGCAAGGACTCCCCGTTCCCCGGGAAGATTGGCTGGAATTTCACCAAGTTCCTGGTCAACCGCCAAGGCCAGATCGTCGCCCGCTTCGATTCCAAGGTCAAACCGGACTCGGATGAAGTGATCAAGGCCATTGAAGCGGCCCTGGCCGCGAAGTAAAACCATCGTGGTTGAAACATGTGTGGTTGCGGTGTCAGCTGCGCTGTGTTGCTGTGGCCCTGACTGCCGGGCATAGCTTCGGAGCGAAGCCCGGTGGTGTACCCGGTCTGTGGTTTTGGAAATCCCCGATACCGCAGACTTCAATGTCTGCGTTACGCAAAGGCGAAGCCGGCACCGGCAAAAGGGCATGCAAATCGGTGACGGCAGAGGACGGAAAGAATAACCGAAAAGGCCTGCGCAGGTTGTGGTCACGAGTCCAAACTGGAACCCCCGGGTCAATACCCTGCGGCAAAGCACGAAAGTTAGTTGTAATTGCCTTTCCAAGGTCCAAGTCCCGGGTACAATTTCTCTATGTCCCGCTCCTTGAAAATGCCTTTTGCCATTCTGCTCGCGGCGGCATTTTCGTGGCGCGCCAATGCGGATGGCGCAGCTGAATCTCTGCCGGCGATCCGCGTCAATGCAGGCGGGCATTATCTTGAAACCGCCGACGGCAAGCCGTTTTTCTGGCTTGGCGACACCGGATGGAAGGTCATCCACTGTTTGTCCCGGGCCGATACCAGCTACTACCTGCACACGCGGGCGCAACAAGGATTTACCGTGGTGCAACTGATGGTGCTGGACGAGAATGACGGCATCACGGAAACCAACGCGCTGGGCGAACGGCCATTCGTTGAAAATGACCCCGCGCGGCCAAACGATAAGTTCTTTGACCGCGTCGTTGCGGTGGCCGATGAATCCGCAGCCGACGGCTTGTATGTTGCCTTGCTGCCGGCGTGGGGCGATCAGCTCACCGCGCCGTGGGGCAATGGCCCGCGCATTTTCCGCAACGATAATCGTCCGGCCGTCCGTAGCTATGCCAATTATCTTGCGAAACGGTTGAAGGGAAAATCCAATGTCGTCTGGATGCTCGGCGGAGACCGGCCGGCAAAGCTCGACGAGACCCGACCCGATCAATGGCCGAACGTTCCTGCCATCGCCGCCGGTTTCGCGAAGGATTACGATTGGACGCCCGTCTGGGACGAGTTCGCGGCTGGCATTGCCGAAGGCGCCGGAGCGCCGCCGGTGATATTGTATCATCCCCAGGCGGGAACCTATCGCACGTCCGCCTTTCTTCCGCAGGCAGCCTGGCTTTCGATCAACGGTATGCAGAGCGGCCATGGCGGCGGCCACGACATTCCGGTCTGGGATTGGATCGCGGAGGATTATGCGATGACGCCGGCGAAACCGACGCTCGATTTGGAACCGAATTATGAAGATCACCCCTATAATCCATGGCCGCAATGGGATCCGGCGACCGGATATTTCCGTGATCACGATGCGCGGAAACAAACTTATCGCTCGGTTTTTGCCGGCGCGTGCGGCGTTACCTATGGCAATCACGCCGTTTGGCAATTTGCCGGTTCCGGCGCGGACGTCATCAATCATGCCGACCGCGATTGGATCACCGCGTTGTTTTCTCCCGGCGGAAGGCAAATGGGCTATTTGCGGCAACTGATTGAATCGCGTCCGTTTTTTTCGCGCATTCCCGATCAGGCGCTGATCGTCGGCGACGCGGGCAAGGAAGGATTGCATATGCAGGCCACTCGCGACCGCGAAGGCACCTATGCATTCGTCTATTTTCCCGTCAACGACCAACCCGCGACGATCGATTTGTCCCAGTTGAGGGCGAAGCAGATTCGCGCTTGGTGGTATGACCCGCGAACCGGCATCGGGAAAATGATCGGTGAAATTCCCGGCGGCGGCCCGCGCGCATTCCGCAGCCCGCCGCAAGGGCCGGACTGGGTGTTGGTGCTGGATGACGTTGCAAAAAGTTATCCACCGCCCGGGCTCAAGGCCTCGGGCTACTGAGTCAGTAATTCCAATTCGCTGCAAGAAACAAACGCCTGTGCCGGATTGTCACCGGAGGCGGGGCGGCCGATCACGCGGGCGGCCACCACGCTGGTCGGCGCGCGCAGACGAAACTCAAATTGTTTGTTGGCCCAAGTCAGGCGCGCGTCGTCCCCTTTGGCGGCGGTGGTGTCGGGATAATCGGACAATTCCCCAATGGTTTCCCAGGCGCCATCGAACATGCGCTGGATTTGCACTCGCGGCTTGCCGGCACTGGTGTCAAACCAGCCGCCGTCGTGGAAATATCTACCGTGAACGAAAACAATCCGTTGAATCTGCGCCGGCTTGGGCAGCGTCACCTCAAACCAGTCTTCATCGGCTTTGGTGCCATCGAAGGTGGTGACATAACTGGCCAAATCGCCGTCGTTGATCGAGCCGGTCACGTTGCCTTGACGGGAGCGGGCTTCCGTGCCGGTGAGCGCGACATTTGCCAGCGGTTCGCCGGCGACCGGCAGCCAGATTTTGTATCGCGCCCCGGTGATCCCGGCATCGGCAAAGGGCACCAGCCGCACCGTGGAAGCTGTGTTTCCCGGCGTCCTCGTGGCAACGCGGAAACATTGCGCACCGGACCAGGTGCGGCGTTCTGGCGGCGCGCCTTCCGGCGTAACCGCGAAATTTGCGGCCCTGGGTTTTGCCAGGGCCAGGGTGTTAAACGACTGTTGGCCGTCATCGCCCAGCAACGCCTCATCGGCGGCCAGCACGAGCGGGCCGTAGAGTACCGCGACCTTGCCTTGGTTCAGGTGGTCGCCGACGACCACCCGCGGTTCGAGTTTCAAATTCAGTTCGACGCTGTCGCCGGATTCCCATTTGCGATGCAAGACCAGATAGCCATCGCTGCCGATTTTCTTCTGATAGTTCGGGCTGAGGGAAAAATTCTTGCACCAAGCCGGAATTCGGAGTTTTAAGGAAAATTCCTCCGGCTGGCTTGGTGCAACCTGGAAGGTGACTTTGCCGTCCGCCGGAAACTGCGTTGTCAGTTTCAACCTGAGCGGCGTGCCGTCAACCAGTTTGAGCTGCGCGCTGCCGTTCTCAAACAGATTCACGACTGCGCCCTCGGCATCGGTCGTGATGGCAAAAGTGGGAATCAGGGCGATGCCGCGCGGACCGCTGGAAAGACAGCAATGGCCGTCCAGATCCGCGCTGTAAGGCTTCTTTCCTTCCAACTGAACGTAGTAGCCCCAAGCCTTCCCATCGGGCTGTTGCGCGCCGAACAATTGGTTCAAAACGACGTGCTCGAGTTGCTCGGCAAAACGCGCCTCCCCGGTCAACCGCAGTAACTGCGCGTTGAACTGAAGCCAGGTTACAGTCACGCAGGTTTCGCCGACATTGTTGTTGTTGGGCAAATCGAAGTCGTCATGAAACACTTCGCAGTAGCTGGCCGCACCGGTGATATAAAGCCGGTGATCCACAATGTCCTGCCAGGCATTCAAACAGGCATTCAATAAATTTGTGTCGCCGCACGTGCGGTAGAGCTCCAAGGCGCCGTTGAGGCAGGAGAGCATTTCATAGGCTTTCGCATCGCCGATTTTGTCCACGCGCTTTTGCGTGAGCAAGGTGGACACAATTTTCGGGCCGTTCGGCTGTTCCCAGGCATGGACGAGGTAGCGGCAGAATTCGAGGTAACGCGGCTCGCCGGTGAACCGATAAAGCAGGACCATCGGCTCGAGCACGCTGGTTGGCGCCATGCCCGTGTGATAACCGGCCTCGATGAGGTCGCGCTTGCCGGGCGTGTCGCCAAAAGTCTCGCAGAGCAGGTCGCCCATGCGTCGGCAGGCGGACAGGGGCGCGAGATTTCCCGTGTAGCGCATGTAGGTGAGCAAGCCGATCAAATTGTATTTGTGCGCCCAGACATCCCAAGCCGTCCAATGATCCGTCGCGGCGTAAGTGCCCAGATAGCCATCAGGAAGCTGGCATTTGACCAGCTCGGTCGCGACCAGATCCAGCTTGCGGCGCAGCGCCGGATCGCCGGAATAAACCCAGGCGAGTGTGGCGGCGTGCAGCCATTTGCCAACGTGTTCGCCATCCCAGGCCTGCCTTCCCGGCCGATGCCGGTAACCGTCCAGCAGTCGGTCGGGGTCCAATTGCGCCAGGCGGTTTGATTCGCTGGCCCAGATGCGGCTGCCCAGCCAGCCGTCCAATTGCACCGTGTCGGGCGTTTGGAATGCCTGCCGGTCCGGAATCGCGCAGGGGATTTTATCCGGCAACGGCACCAGCGCGACCTGATTGATGGATTCGGCAGAAGCAAGGGTTGCGACCACGCTAAACAAGACCGCGGACAGGATGCGTTTTGCCATGGCGTTTCCTATTGGACGATTATTCTTGTGCTGGCCGGGGTCAGACCCTCGGCTTCAGCGCGCAACACGGCTTTGCCGCTTTTCCCAATGGGACGGACGATGGCTAGGCACCGGCCTTCAAACGTCGTTCGCTTCGGTTGCTGAAAACTTTCCGGCAACTTGGGATTGCCGCTGCCAACGGCGGCAAGCTCACCGGCGCCGGTGATTTTAAACCGCACTGGAATCGCCGCGTTCGGAACCAGATTCCCGTTCTCGTCCAACACCTCGACTGTCACAAACGAAAGATCGTTGCGGTTCGCATGAATGGTGGAACGGTCCGGGGTCAGGCGCAATTTTGCCGGGGCGCCGGCGGTGTGAAAGGCAACGCGCGCGGCTTCCTTGCCGCCGATGAAGCCCGTGGCGCGCAGTTCGCCCGGGGCATAAGGCACTTCAAAATGCGCCGTCAGCTTGTTCGCCTCCGACAGCGGTTGTTCGCCGATGAGTTTACCATTCAGTTCCAACCGCACTGTATCGCAGCGTGAATAAACCGCCACTTTCAGCGGCTGGTCTTCCTGCCCCGGCCAGGTCCAGCTTTGGTGTTCGTCGGGCCAGCCCCAGTCGCTGATTGTTTCCGTGCGGCCTGCCGGCAGCGGCGCATGCACGGCCATCGTCAATGGCGACTGTTGCCAAACCACGTCGCGAAAATAGGACTGCGGCTTCTTGAACCCGCACAAATCAATGTCGCCGCAGAAGGCGTTGAACCACTGCCACGGCTGGTTCCACTCATATTTTGGATGATCCAGGCCGGCGTGACCAATGCCCGACTCGCCCAGATAGTCCATCGCGGTCCACACGAAATCGCCTACGACGTAAGCGTGCTTTTCCACCGCCGACCAATAATCAAAAATATCTTTCGGGAAAGATTCCGTGGTCAGCATCACGCGCTGCGGATTCCGCGCATGGTCCGATTCAAACTTATACGGCTGGTAATTATAGCCGCCGAGGTCGAGAGATTGGAAGGCCACATCGGATTCCTTGTCCCAATCGCGCTTTCGCATTTCCGGTTCCCACATGGCGTTGACGGCCTCGGTGATCGGACGCGTGGTGTCGCTGGCCAGCACGTCGTTGCGCAATCGCCGGGCGATGTCCGGGCGGTCGAAACGGTCGGGTATTTCATTGCCGATGGACCACAGCACCACGCAGGGGTGATTGCGGTCGCGCCGCACCATCGCGGCGATGTCGCGGTCCGACCACGCGTCAAAAAACCGGTGATAATCCTCCGGGTTTTTCCCATGCACCCAGCAGTCGAAGGCCTCGTCCAGCACCAGTATGCCCAGCCGGTCGCAGGCGTCGAGAAACGCCGGGGACGGCGGATTGTGGCTGGTACGGATGGCATTGAACCCGGCGGCCTTCACCAGTTCCACCCGGCGTTCCTCCGCACGGTCAATGGCCGCCGCTCCCAGCGGGCCGTTGTCATGGTGCAGGCAGCCGCCCTTCAATTTGAGGCTCGCGCCGTTCAACCGGAAGCCGTGTTCCGCATCCACCTCGATTTTGCGGAGGCCAAAATCTTCCGAGCGCGCATCAACGACTTTGCCGGAAACGACCAGCTCGACCTGGGCACGATACAAATAGGGCGAGGCGGGCGACCATAGCTTGGCCGGTTTCACAAACAGTCTTTGCTCCGAAATGTTCGCGCCGGACGCAGCCAATTCAATTGCCGCTTCGCTGTGCGCCACCATCTTTCCATGCGCGTCTTGCAGGTGGACACGAATGCCCGCCCGGGTGGTGCTGGCGCGGCCGTTTTCGACCTCAATTTTGACCAGAACCGTGGAGTGGTCCGGCGCCACTTCCGGAGTGGTGATTTGCAACCCATTTTCCGTCACCCTTAAGGGATCAGTGACTTCGAGCCACACATGCCGGTAAATGCCGGAGCCGGAATACCAGCGGCTGTTCCGGCCTTCGTTGCGGACGCGGACCGCCATCACGTTGGTTGCTCCGGCGGGCTTGAGGTGCGGCGTCAGATTAAACTGGAAACTGGTGCAGCCGTACGGATGATTGCCGAGCGGCTGGCCGTTGAGCCAAAAATCGGCGTCCATGTAAACGCCGTCGAAGCGCACGAAAACCATTTTGCTGCAATCGTTCGCGGACAAGGTGAAATATTTGCGATACCAGCCGGTACCGCCGACCATGTTGCCAGTCGCGTCCTTGCCGGCGCTCAAATCGCGATCAAACGGCCCGATGCGGTTGGCGGAACCGTTGGACGGCAAGTCTTCTATGCTCCAGTCGTGCGGCACATCGAGCACGCGCCAGGCGGAATCCTCAAACGCTGTTTGGTCGGCTCCGGGTGCGTCTGCGCGCAGGAAATGCCAGTTGCTGTCAAAGTTTCGGTCACCTTGAGGCTGGGCGAAGGCGGCGACCGCGCAAACGAGTATCAGCGGCGCCGCCCAACATGCGGGGTTTGTCTTCATGTGGCTTTTTGAGGAAAATGATCCGGTCAACCTGGATTTAAATTTAGGATGCGACCGAAAGATATGAACTTCCTCACTTGGGGTGCAAGAGGTCATTTGATGGGACAATCTTTCCATGGCGGATTGTGTTAAGAATGAGGAAATCCAGAAGCCGGCGCCCGTAGGTCATGAGACGCAAGTGCTCGCCTGCGATAACGGACACAAATCGAGTATGCAATGGCTCAAGACAATTTCGGCGATGCTCATGTTAACTGCTTTTAGCGTGCGGGCCGAAGGCGACACCCTTGGCAACAAAAACGCCGCACTGATTCAGGACGCTACCGGCAAAGTGCCGAAGCGAACCGTGCTGCTTTGCTGGGTTAGCGGATAGCCGCCGCCTCCAATCAGTCCTGAGGGTTCTTCCAACCCTTTTACTGGCTGGCGGCGATCGTCAACGTGGCGTCCAAATGCGGTTATACGCCCCAATACACCGCGCTGGAAGCCGATTACCAAAAGTATGCCAGTCAGGGACTCGTCATCTGCGGCTTTCCCTGCAACCAGTTCCTGTCCCAG
>Ga0316217_10005463_pt1 | contig 13177 bp, 10 predicted proteins | sample 1anoAmetaG_FD_203633 | JGI IMG/M metagenome (GOLD analysis project Ga0316217, IMG submission 203633) | Freshwater microbial communities from Trout Bog Lake, Wisconsin, USA - 1anoA | ecosystem: Environmental > Aquatic > Freshwater > Lake > Hypolimnion/Profundal zone | place: USA: Wisconsin...
GTACCCGTTTTGAAACAGCAGCTACTTTTAATTACGCCACCATTTACGCAACTAAATACGCCTTACCCCGCCACGGCTTATTTAAAGGGCTTTTTAAATACACAACAGGTTGTTTCGTACCAGGCCGACCTGGGCATTGAGGTAATACTTAAACTCTTTTCGGCCGAAGGCTTAAAACAAATGTTCAGCCACCTTGAAACGCTCGACCTCGAACTATCAGAAAATGGATTCCGCATCTACGCCTTGCAGCACCACTACCTGCAAACCATTGATGCCGTTATCAGTTTCCTGCAAAATAAAAACACCACACTGGCACATGCCATCTGCGGTGGCAGTTATTTACCCGAAGCCTCGCGCTTTGCACAACTTGAAGACCTGGAGTGGGCCTTCGGCACCATGGGCATACAAGATAAAGCCAGGCACCTGGCAACCCTGTATCTTGAAGACCTCGGCGATTTAATTACTGAAGCCATCGACCCCTTTTTTGGTTTTAGCCGCTACGCCGAAAGGCTGGGCCGCACTGCTACACATTTTGATGAAATACACGCGTCATTACTAGCCCCCAATTCGCTGATAACCGATATGCTGGTTGGTTTGCTGAGCAAAAAGATTGAAGTGCAGAAGCCCACCATGGTGTGCTTATCTGTCCCATTTCCGGGTAATTTGTTTGGCGCCTTAAAGTGCGGGCAATTTATAAAACACCATCATCCGCAAATAAAAGTAGTGCTTGGCGGGGGCTATGCCAATACAGAATTACGCAGCCTGAACGACCCGCGCGTTTTTGATTTTATTGATTACGTGAGCCTGGATGACGGCGAGGCTCCTATTAAGTTTTTAATTGAGCACCTGGAAGGTAAACGCACAGCCAGCGAATTAAAACGCATTTATCTGCGCCAGGATGGACAGGTCATTTACTGCAACGCTGCCACCGAAAAAGACATAGCCCAGCGCGAAACCGGCACCCCTGACTACAGCGACCTTTTGCTGAACAATTACCTATCTGTAATTGAGGTTGCCAACCCTATGCACCGTTTATGGAGCGATGGCCGCTGGAACAAGCTTACCCTGGCACACGGTTGCTACTGGGGCAAATGTTCTTTCTGCGATATCTCGCTGGATTACATTAAAAACTACGAACCCATTTCTGCCGCTGTGCTTTGCAACAGGATTGAAGAGATCATTGCCCAAACAAAGCAAAATGGCTTTCATTTTGTGGATGAGGCCGCTCCTCCGCATTTATTACGCGACCTTGCCCTCGAAATAATCCGCCGAAAAATAACGGTTGTATGGTGGACGAATATCCGCTTCGAAAAATTCTTTACCGACGACCTTGCAAGGCTGCTGAAGGCATCCGGCTGCATTGCGGTAGCAGGTGGTTTGGAAGTTGCTTCAGACCGGTTACTGTCTATGATGCAGAAGGGCGTAACCATTGCACAGGTGGCACAGGTAGCTAACGGTTTTACCAAGGCCGGCATTATGGTGCACGCTTACCTTATGTATGGATTCCCCACACAAACCATGCAGGAAACAATAGATGCACTGGAAGTAGTAAGGCAGTTGTTTTTAAACGAGGCCCTGCAATCAGGTTTCTGGCACCGTTTTGCCATCACAGCCCATAGCCCCGTGGGCCTTAACCCCGCAAAATTTAAAGTAACCCGCACCGGCCCCGACTTCGGCGGCTTTGCCGATAACGACCTTTACCACGACGATCCAACCGGTGCCGACCATGATATTTTCAGCGAAGGCCTCAGCAAATCGCTGTTCAATTTTATGCATGGCGTGGGCGTCGATTTTGCCCTGAGCGAGTGGTTTGATTTCAAAACCCCAAAAACCACTATTAAATCTGATTACATTGAACGCTGTTTAACTGAAGGCCGCAACGAATTGCCTAAAGAAAACGCCATCGTTACCTGGTTAGGCAACATGCCCGAGATCACATTTTTTGAGGCAGGCACAGGTAACAAAATTGTTGAAATGGCCGAGCTTGAATTTTGCGATAAGAAGCGCGATTGGTTCCACCACGTCAGTGCTGCCGAAGGGCAATGGCTGATGGATATCTTTCCTCAGTTAATGATAGCTGCGCATGCACCAATAAGTTATGCTGCTTTAAAAAAGAGTTACGAAACCGCCGGCCTTCAAAATTTTGATGGGTTCGCACGATCACAAAAATTCAATCAACTGCGCAAAAACGGGTTGCTGATTTTATAAAAGAAAATTCCTATCCCTTAAAATGATTCCAGCCCTGCGCCTTTAACGGATGCTTGTTATTGCTTTTGGTTATCAGGATATAGCCCTCTTCTTCAGGCACTATCTGGCCAATAATAGAGAAAGTCTGGTCTCCACTTAGTTTCGTTTCGTCCTCTGCCTCAATTGTAAACAGCAATTCATAATCCTCACCGCCATTTAACGCACAGGTAATAGGGTCCAGATTAAATTTAAGGGCCATGTTATAGGTTTCTTCAGCCAATGGCACCTCACCCTCCAGTATCTGGCAACCTGCCCCGCTTTGGCTGCATATATGCATGATATCTGATGACAAGCCATCGCTCAGGTCCATCATGGCGGTTGGTTTCAGGCCCATTTCTTTAAAGTAGGCAATTACATCTTTCCTCGCCTCAGGCTTTAACTGGCGGCCAATCAGGTAATCGGCGTCTTCCAGTTCAGGTTGCAGGTCAGGGTGCTCCAGGTAAATTCTCTTTTCCCTTTCAAGAATCTGCAGGCCCAGGTAAGCAGCGCCCAGGTCGCCGGTTACGCAGATCAGGTTACCCGCCTTGGCACCGTTGCGGTAAACCAGGTCCTCTGCATGCGCTGTTCCAACAGCCGTTACCGAAATTACCAGGCCCGAAAGCGAAGAAGTAGTATCGCCACCCACCAGATCTACCTTATAATGCTTGCAGGCCAGTTTTATGCCTGCATACAACTCGTCAAGAGCCTCCACTGTAAACCGCGATGAAAGCGCCAGCGAAACAGTTATTTGCTGCGGCTCGGCGTTCATAGCATAAATATCACTCAGGTTAACTACTACACTTTTATAGCCAAGGTGTTTAAGCGGCGTATAAACCAGGTCGAAATGAATACCCTCTACCAACAGGTCGGTGCTTACCACCGTTTTTTTGCCAAAGCTGTCAATCACGGCGGCATCATCGCCTACGCCCTTCAGGGTTGAAGGCTGCAGGGATTCGAAACCACTGGTAAGCCTGTTTATCAGTCCAAATTCGCCTAATGCGCTGATAGGTGTCACTTTCTTATCTTCTGCCATAATACCTGTTTGATTCGGCAAGATTACTATATTAGAACTCAATTAGGAAAAAGGAATCTGCCAAAGCAGCAATTATAAACTTGCTCCCCGCTAAAACAAGCGCGCCCGGATTACGTAAACACTTGAACACCCGAACATAACACCACTTTTAAATGGTCATTCCCGATAAAAAGCGCCTTCAGTATTTCAGCTGGTTAACCTTGCTGGGCATGAGCGCTATGGGTATTTTGCTCATCAACTTTTTGCAAAAACGCGATGTTCAGGCCGTGCTTTCAGGCGGCAAGGCTTATTACCTGCAAATGCTGGCAGGCGTTTTTTTTGGTAGTATTTCAGGGCTTTTAGCACTGTTGCTCATCAGAGGTAAAAAATTCAATAACCTGCGCATATTTTTCGAAAACCTGTTGCACGAACTAAACCCCTCGTTTTTAAATATCCTTTTCTATTCTTTTTGCGCCGGGGTGGGCGAAGAAATACTCTTCAGAGCAGGGATCCAGCCACTTATTGGCATATGGCCGGCTTCTATGCTTTTTGTCTTTCTGCACGGGTATATCAACCCATCAAACATTAGCCTCAGTATTTATGGTTTGTTTCTGATTATAATCTGCTCGGGATTTGGTTATCTCTTCAAATTTTTCGGGCTTACTTCCGTTATAACAGCTCACTTTGTGTACGACGTGGCCATGTTCAGCGCACTGAGATATGCTCACCGCGGACACGAGGTGGCCAACAAGGGGAACTAATACCTCCTTTTTGCACGGAGTTCACGAAGGGCGATACAAAAAATGTATTTCTCAGTATTTCTTATCCGTAAACTCAGTGCGAAAACCAACACACTTGCCCCGAAGGTGATTTAATCAGAAACCCGACATTTACCCAAAATTTTTTCACACATTATACACAATAACTTTTTGTTGAAGATTGCCCGCGAAGTGTAAGAAGTTTTTCCCTACTTTGCGCCTTATTGAAAAAACCCTAGAAATCTTTCCAAAGCATGGCTTTGTTTAACTTTTTAACTCAGGAAATTGCCATTGACCTTGGCACCGCCAACACACTGATTATCCATAACGATAAGGTAGTGGTTGACCAGCCGTCGATCGTTGCAATAGACCGCAGAACCGATAAGGTTATTGCCGTGGGCCAGAAGGCCATGCAGATGCATGAAAAAACACATGCCAACATTAAAACCGTTCGTCCGCTAAAAGATGGTGTAATTGCCGATTTCCGTGCTGCCGAAAGCATGATACGCGAAATGATCAATATGATCTATGGAGCAAAAAAACCCATGTTTCCTCCAAGATACCGCATGGTAATTTGTATTCCGTCAGGTATTACCGAAGTTGAAAAACGCGCGGTAAAAGACTCAGCCGAACAGGCCGGCGGACAGGAAGTGAAAATGATACACGAACCTATGGCTGCGGCTATCGGTATTGGTATTGACGTGGAGGAGCCCAATGGCAACATGATCATTGATATTGGTGGAGGTACTACCGAAATTGCCGTAATAGCGCTTTCAGGTATCGTGTGCGACCAATCTATACGCGTTGCAGGTGATGAGTTTACCCTGGATATTGTAGATTACATGCGCCGCCAGCACAACATGCTGATTGGCGAAAGAACAGCCGAAATGATCAAGATAAACGTAGGCTCAGCGCTTACTGATATCGACGTACCGCCAGATGATTATGCCGTAAACGGACGTGACTTGATGACGGGTATTCCTAAACAGATCATCGTTTCTTACTCAGAGATAGCACACGCCATTGATAAATCCATTTCGAAAATAGAAGAGGCAATTTTAAAGGCTTTGGAGACAACTCCGCCTGAATTAGCTGCGGATATATTTAAAACAGGTTTATACCTTACCGGTGGGGGCGCATTGCTGAGAGGGCTTGATAAACGGATAGGCCAGAAAACAAAACTACCCGTTCATGTAGCCGAAGACCCTTTGAGGGCCGTTGTAAGGGGCACAGGTATTGCGCTTAAAAATATTGACAGGTTCACCTTCCTGATGGATGACTAAAAAATAATGTGCCAGTTAGTCAATGCGATGATGAGTTCATGTGGATTCCGCTTGTAATTATCAAATTGGCTGATTATCAGATTATCACATTATAAAACATGTATAACTTATTTCGTTTTTTTCTTCGTTATCATCTCTTTATCCTGTTCATTTCGCTTGAATTCTTTTGTTTTTTCCTAACGTACCGCACCAAAAAATATAACCAGGCAGCATACAATAATTTCGGGCTTGCCATGGGCGGCAAGGTTCACAATACTTTTACGGGCATTACCGATTACCTGTATTTAAGAAAGATGAGCGATAGCCTGGTAAACGAAAACGCTGCCCTGCGCCAAAAGCTGATTGAATCGAAATTTGATACCAGGGTCGATTCAGCGCAGGTAAGCGACACAGGTAGCAGGTATGTACAGCATTTCAGTTACCTGACGGCCCGCGTAATTTATAACTCGGTAGACCAGGCATCGAACCTGATTTACCTGAACCGCGGAAGGTTGCAGGGCATAAGCAGGCAAATGGGTGTATTTAATGCCAATGGCATTGTAGGGCAGGTAATAAGTGTTACCGATAATTACGCTGCTGTAATGAGCGTATTAAGTAAAGATTTTAAAGTAAGTGCCAAGCTTAAAAAGAGCGAGTACTTCGGCAACATGCACTGGGATGGCATCAACTCAACCACAGCAACGCTGGAGGAAATACCCAAACACGTACCCGTTAAGGTAGGAGATACTATAGTTACAAGTGGTTTTTCAGAACTGTTTCCCCGCAACATTATGATTGGCACGGTAAAGAAAGTAAAGACCCAGGCCGACAAGAACTTTTTAGAGATTACCGTTAACCTGAGTACCGATTTTGGTAACCTCAGCTATGTGTATATTGTAAAAAATATAAGGCGCAATGAATTACAGTTATTAGATAGCCTTTCAAAGAAAAATGATTAGTCAGATACCTATTAATCTTATCCGTTTCTTTTTGCTGTTGCTGGCACAGATACTTATTTTCAGCAACCTCAACTTCAGCTCATTTATCAATCCGTACATATTTCCGCTCTTCATACTGCTGCTTCCGTTTGAAACACCCCGCTGGCTGCTGATGCTGCTGGGCTTCTTTTCGGGTTTGGCGCTTGATACCATGCTTGGTTCAACGGGTATGCATGCAGCGGCAGGCCTGCTTATTGGCTACCTAAGGCCCTTTCTTATCAGCATTATTACCCCCAAGGGCACCGAGTTTGAAATAAGCCCCAATGTATACGCACAGGGCGTAACCTGGTTTGTGGTTTACCTGGGTGTGGCTACCACTGTTTACCTGGGCTTCTATTTTGTAATTGAGGCCGCTACGTTTTACAACATCTTTTTTCTGCTGCTGAAAACCATTTTAAGCGTTATTATGTCGGTGGCTTTTATGCTCATATTCCTTTACCTTTTTTCTTCCAGAAAGAAGCGGAGGTTTGAATAGGCCGGCGTTTATTTTACAGCTGCAATTTGATTAAAATTCTGAAAAGCTGATGCTGCCAGTTAGTATATTTGCCATGCGTAAAACTTTGATGGCAACAGGAATGCCCGGAGCTTTGAAAATGCGTTTTATTGGTAACCCTGATTTAATTTTTTTGTGAGTAAGGATATTTTCAAAAACAGATATAATATCATACAAGGTATCATTATAACCTTCGCAATCATATTTGTGTTGAGGTTATTTTACCTGGAGGTTATTGACCGCAAGTATGTATCGCTGGCGCGGAACAATGCCGTTAAGGAATTGGATGTATACCCCACCCGCGGTTACGTTTACGACCGCAACGGCGAACTGATAGTGTACAACGAAGCTATTTACGACCTGATGGTAATACCCCGCCAGGCCAAGGGTATTGATACCACCAAACTATGCGAGCTGCTGGGCATTACCAAAGACGATTACATTGCCCGTTTAACTGCCATGCGCAGCGCCAAAGGCTTCTCTTCCTACAAGCCTAATGTATTCATGAAACAGCTTTCGCTGAAAGATTATTCGCGCCTGCAGGAATACCTGTATCTGTTTCCGGGCTTTTACGGCCAGGTGCGTACCATCAGAAAATACCCGCACCATTGTGCAGCCACTATTTTAGGTGATATTGGTGAAGTAGATGATAAACAGATAGACGAGTCGAAAGGCTATTACAAACCCGGCGACTATGTAGGCAAAAGCGGCATTGAAAAGGTATATGAAAAGGAACTGGGCGGTACCCGTGGCAAAAAATTTGTTTTTGTCGACGTACACAATCGTGAAATGGGCCCTTTTAATAACGGAGATTTTGATACCCTGGCCCGTTCAGGAGATAACGTTGTTACCACCCTGAACATTAAACTGCAGGAGTATGCCGAAAAGCTGATGCAGAATAAGAAGGGAAGCATTGTTGCCATTGAACCCAGCACCGGCGAGATCATTGCCCTGGTAAGTAGCCCCGGTTACGACCCTAACTTATTATGCGGTGGTGTACGCGGGCAAAATTTTAAAAGCCTGTTGACCGATAGTTTGTTGCCCCTTTATTCGCGCCCAACCTTGGCTACCTATCCTCCGGGCTCATCATTTAAACCGGTGGTGGGGCTGATATCGTTACAGGAAGGCGTTCAGGGCATTAACTACACCGTGCCCTGCAACGGCATGTACATCTTTGCAGGTATGTCGCTGCATTGTTCGCACCACCACCCTTCGGCTACTAACATCCAGTATGCGCTCGAGCAATCCTGTAATCCTTACTTCTGGCAAACATTCCGCAACTCAATTGAAAACAAAACATTCAAAACCATTCAGGAAAGCTATGGCAAGTGGGTTGATTACTGCCATAGTTTCGGGCTGGGCATGAAAACCGGTGTAGACCTGCCAAGTGAGGTTAGCGGAAACATCCCTACAGTTCACTACTTTAATAAAGTATATGGCGAGAACGGCTGGCATTCGGCAACCATCATATCGCTGGGTATAGGGCAGGGCGAAATTCTGGTAACGCCTATACAGATGGCAAACTTATACGCCTGTATCGGTAACCAGGGTTATTACATTACCCCGCATATTGTAAAGAAAATTACTGACCCGGAAACCAATAAAGACCTTACCCGCAAATACGAAAAGCATGTTTGTTTAATTGATGCCAGTCATTTTCCTGCGGTAGTTGAAGGGCTTTATGATGTGGTTGAAGCCGGCACAGCCCGTGCAGCGCATGTAAACGGGATAACATTGTGCGGAAAAACCGGAACAGCCCAAAACCCGCATGGCGATAACCACTCTATGTTTGCAGGCTTTGCGCCCAAAGACCAGCCTAAAATTTCGATTGCTGTAATTGTAGAGAACGGAGGCTTTGGTGCCGATTACGCTGCACCCATTGCCAGTTTACTGGTTGAAAAATATCTGAACGACACCATACAAACCAGTCGTTTACCTTTAGAGAAACGAATGATGGAAGGCAACCTGTTGAACAAATACGGCGTTAAGACGAACAAAACCCTGCAAATGAACCTGGATGGTGAGTAAAGGATAATTTAGAACGTGGCAAAAAGAAACGAATCATTAACGGGAAAGATTGACTGGATAACGGTAATGCTGTATGCTATACTGGTGCTGTTTGGCTGGGCTGTTATCTACTCATCGGTTTATACCGATGAGGGTAAAAGCATATTCAATACCACGGTAAACAGCGGCAAGCAGTTTCAGTGGATAGTTGCCTGTGCCATTATAGGCGCCATTATTTTAATAGTCGACTCGCGGTTTTACGTAACGTTCGCCTATCCTATTTACGGGCTTATAGTATTGTTTGTTACCTCAGTAATTTTCTTTGGCTCAGTAGTAAAGGGCCATCGTAACTGGATTCACATAGGCAGTTTTTCCATGCAGCCTTCCGAGCTGGCTAAGTTTTCGGTAAGCCTGGGCCTGGCCAAGTTTATGTCAGGGCTTAACGTTGATATCCGCAAAACAAAAGACAAGCTGAAAGTGGCAGCGCTTATTGCCCTGCCCGCAGTTATTATCCTTATACCGGGCGATGCCGGTTCGGCCATCGTATTTTCGGTCTTTTCGCTGGTGCTTTTCCGCGAGGGGCTTGAACCTTATTATTTAATTATTGCGGCTGTGGTAATTGTGCTTTCGCTGCTGGCGCTCATTTTTAGTCCTGTATATGTAGCCATTGCCCTCACCCTTATTGCTGGATTATTTGCCTACCAGTTAAAACGAAAAAAGCTGCTGTGGTACATAGTAGGTATTTACCTGGTGGCCGTGGGCTATGTGTTTTCGGTTAACTACGGGTTTAATAAAGTATTAAGGTCGCACCAGAAAGACCGTATCAATGTGTTGCTGGGCAAGGAGGTTGAGAACGGAAAAGACTGGAACATCCGCCAATCTATTATAGCCGTAGGCTCGGGTGGATTCTGGGGCAAGGGCTATCTGAACGGCACACAAACCAAGCTGAAATTTGTACCTGAGCAAAGCACCGATTTTATCTTCAGCTCTATAGGTGAAGAATTCGGCTTTGCAGGCAGCACGCTTCTTATACTTGTTTACCTCGCCCTGTTTTACCGGGTTTTATACCTGGCCGAGCGACAGCGCTCAAAATTCAGCCGGGTATATGGGTACTGCGTGGTTTGTATCCTGTTTTTCCATTTTCTCATTAACATGGGCATGGCCATAGGCGTAGCCCCGGTAATTGGTATTCCTTTGCCGTTTATAAGCTATGGCGGGTCTTCCCTGCTGTCGTTTACGCTGCTTCTTTTTGTGTTTTTACGTTTAGATACCCAGCGCTATGAACAAATGAGATAGAGCTGTTTTGCCCCGGTTAATTTGTCAGCCTTTTTACCGCGTGCCAAACTCAGTTGGTGGCTATCCTCCAAGGCAATTCTTTTGCACATTATTTCTATTATGTTTATAATCTTCTATGCTTAACCTATACGTTTGCATCCTAAATTATTTTAATTATGGAACAGATTTTGGTTTTTGCGATTCCTCTCGTTGTTTTGATATTATGTGTTATTTTTTACCGGCTTATCTTCAGGCTGTTCGGCATTATTGTAGTGCCCGAGGACAGGATAGGCCTGGTTACCGTTAAATTCGTTTTAACGGGCCAACACCGCCAGTTGCCGCAGGGGCATATCATTGCCACCAAAGGCGAGGCCGGTTACCAGGCACAAACGCTGGCCCCCGGTATTTATTACGGCTACTGGTTCTGGCAGTACGATGTTTTGTTACAGCCGCTTACAGTAATACCCAGCGGCCGCATTGGCCTGCTGCTGGCGCGCGATGGCAAAGAAATGCCCACCGGCCAGATACTTGCCCGCGGTGTTGATTGCGACAGCTACCAGGATGCCGAAAAGTTTTTAAGTAACGGCGGAAGTAAAGGCCGCCAGGCAGCAATTTTGCAGGCCGGTACTTACCGCATTAATACTTTTTTGTTTGAGATAACTGTTACTGAAATAACTGCCATACATGATAATATGGTGGGCGTAGTAACCACGCTGGATGGTGTGCAGATAGGCCAGGGCCAGATTGCAGGTAAAGTGGTAACCGGTCACAACAACTTTCAGGATGCAAACGCCTTTTTAATGGAAGGCGGTAACCGCGGTTTACAGGAACAGGTTATCCTCTCAGGCTCGTACGCACTTAACCCATGGTTTGCCAAGGTTGAGGAAGTGAAAATGACAGAGATTCCTATTGGCTATGTAGGTGTTGTAATTTCATACGTAGGTGAAGAAGGCACCGATTTAAGTGGCGTGGAGTTTAAACACGGCAACATAGTAGCCAAGGGCTGCAAAGGTGTTTGGGCCGAGCCTTATGGCCCGGGCAAATACCCTGTTAACCCCTACATTATGCGCGTTGAGCTGGTGCCAACCACTAACCTGGTATTGAACTGGGCCTCGGGCCGTACCGAGTCGCATATGCTTGATAAAAATCTTTCTACTATAACGGTGCTCTCAAAAGACGGATTCCCTTTTAACCTGGATGTTTCGCAGATCATTCACATACCCAACACACAGGCGCCAAAAGTAATTGCCCGCTTTGGCAATATGATAAACCTCGTATCGCAGGTACTGGAGCCTACTATTGGCAACTACTTCCGTAACTCAGCACAGGATAGCGATGTGATCGCCTTTCTGGGCACCCGTAAAGAACGCCAGGAATCGGCCCGGAGCCACATAGGCACGGTGTTAGAACAATATAACGTGTTTGGGGTTGATACGCTGATTGGCGATATCGTTCCTCCTGAATCGTTGATGAAAACATTGACCGACCGTAAGATTGCAGAAGAACAAAAGGTTACTTACGATACTCAGAAAATGGCTCAGGAAACCCGCCAGGCTCTGGAGAAAGAAACCGCTATTGCCGATATACAGAAAGATATAGTAAAAGCCGACCAGGGCGTTGTAATTGCCAAACGCATAGCCGATGCTGCGGTTGAAAAAGCTACGGGTGAGGCCAACTCCGTCAGGTTGCAGTCGAACGCGGAGAGTGATAAAATGAAGATCATTGCACAGGCTGAGGCACAACGTACCAAAATGCTTGCTGAAGCTAACTCGGAACAGGTTCGCCTGATGGCTACAGCCGAGGCCGAAAAAATTGCCAAGACGGGCCAGGCTGAAGCTGAAAAGATATTAGCCATTGGTAAATCAAATGCTGAATCGTACAAACTTTCGGTTGAGGCGATGGGGGGCAATAACTTTACGCAATTAAAAGTAACCGAGGCTATAGGCTTAAATAAAATTAAGGTGATACCAGATGTTTTAATAGCCGGTGGAGCAGACGGCGCTAACGGACCCATAAGCGGCTTATTAGGCCTTGAACTGATGAAACAGATTGCAGAAAAACAGAAGGCTAAGGAGTAGTTGCAATCTTGCATTTAATTTGAAAAGCCTGCCGGCAAACCGGCAGGCTTTTATTTTTTAAGCAAGCCCTTTAAAATAAATTTGGCATTAGTGCTCAACGCAACAGGCTTTAAAGATGAAAGCGGGCTGGCGTGGTATTTATTAAAGGCGTTAAGGCCAGAAAAAGGTGTGGTGTTGTAATGCAGGTTGAACCAGTATTCAGCAAGCTTAGTTTCGTAAAAAGACTTGTTGAAGAACATTTCATATCCCCTGGCATGCATCATTTTTTCCAGCAAAACAGTTGCGCCGTGCAAAAACTTATCGCTGTGCTCGTACCGGTGGTAACTGAGCGATTGAAATATATCCATCTCCTCACGGGTAACATCTACCCCTATCAATTTAAACAGGTGCGCTTTTACCCGGTAGCTGTTGGCCTGCTGCACATCTGAGTATTTTTTTGAAACCTCATTTTCGTGATGCCTTACACGGTATAGTACCTGTTGTAGGTTGGCCAACCTGGTTACGGTTGATATGCGGCTCCACAATTCATAATCCTCAGCATGCGAAAAATCAGGATTAAAATACAGGCCGTGCTCTTTCAAAACCGAGGTGCGGAACATACCAGTGCCATGCGATAAATGAATTTGAAAAAGATGTTTAAAACAGATAGTAGCATGGTCAGGGCCATAAGGCACAACACCCAGTACCTTATCATCATTAAAAGACTCGTACCAGGTGCCACACAAACCAATTTCAGGATGAAGCTCCATCAATTCGTACTGTAATTGCAATCTGGCAGGCAAACTGATATCGTCAGCATCCATGCGGGCGATATACGGAGTACTTACCAGGTCGATACCCTTATTGAGCGTAGCAATCAGTTTTAAATTCTGTTCGTTTTTATAATACCTGATGCGTGGGTCGGTATAGCTTTTAATGATCTCTTCTGACCGGTCGCTTGAACCGTCATTGATAATAACAAACTCAAAATCAGTAAAAGTTTGATTTAAGATGCTGTCAATTGCCTCCCTCAAAAAAGGCTCGGCATTATAAACGGGCATTAAAACTGTAACTGCTGCTTGGCTCATG
>Ga0316217_10005464_pt1 | contig 13175 bp, 9 predicted proteins | sample 1anoAmetaG_FD_203633 | JGI IMG/M metagenome (GOLD analysis project Ga0316217, IMG submission 203633) | Freshwater microbial communities from Trout Bog Lake, Wisconsin, USA - 1anoA | ecosystem: Environmental > Aquatic > Freshwater > Lake > Hypolimnion/Profundal zone | place: USA: Wisconsin...
TGTAATCCTAGCTTTAGCCGCTTGTCGAATAGTTCAAGAACTTAGGCCTTGACGAAGCACTCAAACCTCAAATACAGCAGTAACTCAGATCTTAATGCAGATTCCTCTCTTCTTCATACGCAATGATTCAGCTTCCGTAACTTATGAATGCCATCACAAGTGACGACATCCTGCAAAAGCACTACGGAATCATTGGCATTCGCAAACTTGTCTCAGTCAGTGACAATTCTCCCATTCAATAGATAGTAAATGCCAACATATTTCCAAGATTGATGTAAATGATTCAACAGCAGTAATATCACCGACTAAAGCTATAGGCAACTTGGGTGTTGACCAATATTGCTTCGAGCAGCCTTTCACTTCAACAGATTATCAGTCCTGAATGTATACCTTTGTTTCTGAATCTCCTCAAATAAAGTGAGGCTGAAATTGTGGAGCATGCGGTTTGGCTTCTCGGCAACTTAGCAGGCGATAGCCCCCACTTTCGAGATATGATTATCAACTAAGGGGGAGTGATGTACTTAGTCCAAATGTGTTAATCCAACTTGACAACAAAGATGATAAAAAACTGTAGCTGGGTGCTCAGCAATTTGTGCAGGGGACAACCAAAGCCAGCCTACTAGTTGGTTCAGCCTGCAATCTGGATACTCTGTCGAATTGTGGCTGAGGGGAACATCGAGGATCAGTAGATATTGGCGGACTGCTGCTGGGCCATTTCATACCATTCGGAGAGCAAGTAGGAAATAAAGACAGTTATCTAGACTAACATAATTCCTCGGCTTCTGCAGCTTCTCAATGCTACAACCACAAACTTGTTGATTCCAACTATCCGTATTCTTGGCAATATTACGACTGATCTGGACTAGTATAGCAACTTATTGGTCAATGCTGGCATTCTGGAACACTTTTAGAAATTGCTGCATAGTCCAAAGAAGGCTGTGAGGAGAGAGGTCTGCTGGGTTATGTCCAACATAGTCTCTGTAAATAAAGCGGTAATATACATACATACATACAAGATCAAACAGCTTCCGCTGCACCACTAATTAATTTTGAGTGCTCCTGCCGTGCACAGGGCTAGCTCATCACTCTTTAGTGGATTTCGGGATTAAAAGATTATCATTATTCAATTGAGTTTAAGCGGTAATATATAAATAGTCCCTTATATCAAAATTGTTGCATCTCTTCGAAACGGACCACTTTGAGGTCAAGAAAGAGATCAGCTTTGTATTCAGTAACCTCACTAATGATGCAGAACCATCCTCAATTTTTAGCCTCTATCAGAATGCCCTTATAATCAGCTACTATGTCAAAATGCTAAAATGCTCAAACGATGAGATTTTGATGAATGTTTTGGAGTCTCTGAGTAACTTTTTGAAGTACGGATAAACACACGCAGTTGAAGGCGAGAACATTTTTGCGTTATAGCTATAAAAATCAGCAGGAATCGAAGCTTTGGAAGCCCTGCAATATCACAGCTCTGTCAAAGTTTACCAGAAAGTGGTGTAAATCCTGTAAAACTATTTCCAAGTAGAATGATCATATAGATTTATTATGCCTAATATTCGAAGATCAGTAGTTACTTATTTTTTCAGCTGATTGGCAATATTTAACTTATTGTAACAAAATGAATAGCAGACTATGACTCATGATCAAGGGTTCATTATTGGATTACTTTATTTCTTTTCCTACTCTTTTACTTATAACAAAGTTTTCAATCCTTAATAGCCATTTTTTAAGTTGGAGTGGATCTTGGCCAATTTGCCCACAGAAATTTTCTTTGGATTGTGTCGGCTGATTTGTTTTAACTGATTACCCAGTACTTATAGATTAGCTACCAGCTTGACCAACTCTTCAACAGACTATTCTATGTTGACTTACACTTCAACCTACTCTTCTTTCTCTTTCTGATTGCTTTCATCCTTAATGCTATCTTCTTCCTTGTCATTCTCCTAATTTATCACAAGTGAGCAGTAGCCTACTTTAAGCTTTGCTTTTCGTTTAAGATTAAAAGCAGAGATGGCAGCTGATTCATCATAAGGAGTCATTGCTTTTTGCCCAGGACAGCCAACACGCCCCCATCGTGTAAAGAAGATGAGTTTGGCCTCAGGGTCTGATTGTTTCTTCAGTAGTTGCATAATATAGAATTTGTTGCTATTGCCTCCAATGTTTGTCTGGTTCAATACTTCTGAATAAATTTTACTGTCCTTTGAGTAAATTTTATAAGCCCAGGCTTCAGGGACCTACAAATCTACAGCTAACAGTCCATCTGGTTTCTTAAACTTTTCGGCTGGCTCTTATGGCTATTTTCCAGGCTCTTTCTCATACTCTTTCATGTGTTTACTTGAACCCAGATCTACCATCGCAAGTTGTTGTGAAAGGAGATCATCTTTTTGGTTGTGTGTTGGAATCTATAGGTTGTTGAGTGTTTAATGTTCGGATTTAAGCCCAACTTGGTTAATTGGTGTCTTAATTGGGTCAGATGGATTGTCGGCTTGACTTCCACTCGCTTTCCCTTACATCACTCACTAGGTATAATTCATAAAAATACGATAAAAACCGCCAAGATTAAAATAGGATGTGGATGTTAAGCAAAAAAAGACATATTTATAGTAATTATTTACCGCAGGAAAAATATTTTTGAATGAAAATTTACCAAATAGGTCAAAAATGTCAATGATCATTCTAAAATATGTTACGAAACACTCTAATTCAGATAATGTTTAATCTAAAAGCAAATCGTCATTTTCTCTATTCTACAAATTTGCTATATTGCTATTGATAAAAAATATGGGTGAAGCTTTTTTATTGATTGATATATTATTTACGTCAGATGAAAAAAAACTAGCCAAGAATCAAAAGCAAGGACCAACTCAAAACTTTTTTACTTGTCAAATAGGAAGGGAAAAACGAAATCCAGCTCCAAAACACTTGCAGCCACGAGAAAAATTAAAATTCACCTCCAAAATAATCATCTAACCTCAAAATAGATATAACTCCCAAAGATAAATAAATACTAGCAATAACAAGTATCCACTAAACTGAAAGAAAAGTCAAAAAGGATTTGTAAGAAATGATTGAAGAATACAAAGACGAGGCGTAAAAAATGATGAACAATCATGGACATGATCCAGAAAAGTAAGCACAAATACGCAACCATCTCAAAAAGCTACAGATGTAAAAGAAGTAGCGCAGGGCGAAGTTCGAGCGCGATTTAAGCAGACTTGAGTAAAAGAAGCATACAGTCAATCAATCAAACCAAATGAGCGAATCGTAAAAAGTAGAGAAAAGGAAGAGCATCGAGAAGCGAATTGAACGCATAAAGTAGAGGGAGAGGAAAAGGCAAGAGTAATAGACCAATTTCGCAAAATTTTACGGAGAATTCAAAGCAATGAAGCCGTTATTTAAACAGCTTTAGGAAGAGTACAACCAGAAGGTTGAGAAAGAGAAGGAGGAGAAGATAGAAAAACACAGAAACTAGATCAAGGAAAAAATAAAACCCATGGATTTGGAATCTCTGACCTAGTTTTAGGAAAATTATATGAATAACAAATACGAAATATAAAAGTTGAGACTCAAGAATAAGCTGCTCTAAAAGAAGAGAGAAGAAGCAAATATGGAGCAATTGAACCAATTCTACAAAGGTCATTGCCATAGCTTAGTTTTATAGGAATTGGCAGAAAAGAACAATAAGCTCAACTTTTCTTATGAAAAAACCAAAAGGATCAAAGAATATAGTGAGATTGTGCGAGATTAGTACAAGCCTAGAACTATGAAAAGTTCAATTGATTTAGAGTAAGAGTAAAATGATTCTTAAGCTGCCCCACATACTGAGAGAGGCAGAAGAGTCATCAAATAGAAGTATCTTAAAGGCCAATATCAGGGAAAAATGATTGCGTTTGAAAAAGTGCCACTTTCTCATAATTAGCAAATTAACAAAGGTATTGAATACCTTTAATTTTTGAAGTCTTTACCGAAGAAACCCAAAACTGTGGCGGTAAGCACAACAATTACTCCAGACATAAAACCTAGAGCTGAAGTTTTTAAAGTAAAAAGGCCAGAAAACCCTCTTTACAGAGGCAGTAAAAGATACAAATCCATAGATTTCGTCCTGAAGGATGGTAACACATAAAGTGTAAGAAAAGTAATGTAGTTTATGCGGTTTAGAAGGTAGCAGTTAAAATCTGATGAAAAGCTATTGAAAAATGCCAATCCTAGAAACCGCAAAGAGTGGTAGGCTAATCAAAAGAATTATGATTCGGAGTTAGTAAATAACATTGAGTAAAAGCTGTAGATTCTCAAAAAACTTTGAAAAATGATCGTTAATAAGTTTTATGAGCAAAATTAAACAACTTCATTTCAATCAAATTGAAAGAATAGAATATCCTTTTGGCCATCTTAGGATATCAGAAACGAATATTTGCTCTATAAATTCATAGTAGAGATATAACTGCTTTATAATCATCTAATCAACAATAGTTATATAAATTACACAAAGATATGGAAAGAGAGGAGATCTCGCACTCTGAGGCTGCTAGCCATCAACATAATCACCACGGTACATCACAAAATTCCAACATGATAAAAATCTACACCATCTTCGTCTGCCTGAGTTGCCTCTACCTCTAAACCCAAGTAGAAATCTCGAGATCCAGCACTTCCAAGGTATCCTCAACGACAAGAGAGCAACGTATATGGCTATGCTGACCTACTTCGACGTGTTTATGTCCATCCTGAGCTATATACAGACCATCAGGATCAAGAACACTTTGCCCAAACTACGCAAAATCGACAAAACGGAGCAGCAGAATTAAAAGTTCATTGACTTTGCCTATAGCTTAACGCGAAACCACTGCAATCTTTGCAATAATTACAAATTTCCTAGAGTTTCACATTGCAGCAATTGTGGATAGTGTCAGTACAAAATGGACCACCATTGCGTGTGGACTCAGACCTGCATTGGCTTCAGGAATCAGAAGTGTTTCTACCTGTTTTGCTTTTACATGTCGATCGGAGTGTTCCAGTTCTGGTATTTTACTATTCGAGTAATAGGCTAGAGGACTGTGCCTCTGTTTCAAATCGTCTAGCCTGGAGTGTTGATACTTTGGGTCTTTACTGCATTTTCTGCCTTCCTTGTGGGCATAATGATTATTATCCTCTTGGTCTCACACACTCTGATGATCTTCACCAACTATCGAACTCTAGATGGAATGAAGACTCACAAATGCTGTCCGCCTCCGTTCTGCAACACCAGATAGAACCCAAACAACCTCAATCTTTTCGATCGTGGGGAGATCCAAAACGTCAAATCTGTGTTCGGGCAGTAATGGTGGCTGTGGTGGTTCCCAACAGCCAGATAGATCTAGAATGAGCTCTACCCTGAACCAATGTCGCCCCACCCTGATCCCATCACTCTAATGCAGTAGACTACACTTTACGACATCTAGATGAAGTTTAACCAAGAAATGCAGCGTGTTCACGAACGCAATATTCTCAGTCTATTCGTGGGCAAAAAGATGTTAATCAATGGAACAACCTTTTATATAAGTCGCGAATAAACCCAAGTCAAATAGAAAAGCAAGATTTACTTTAATTAGCTCGAATGATTACTTTTTATCCGTAAAGTCATCTAATCATCAAACCAGAATAATCAAGGGTTACTACTAAACTTCGACTGTATCTTGATCCCAGTTGAGAAGGAGTGCTAGGTATATGGGTTCCTTTCTTAGTTTTTCTGGGATATCTGCTGAGACTATTTATTTGGCTCCCAGTTTCCATTTAAGTTGCCACTGCTTGGTGTTGATGACCAGAGTTATGACTTAGTTATCATTGATTTTAGTAAAACCGCCTCTCTTTCTAGTGTTTTACCAAATCTATCCGTATTTCGCATCATAAGTTACACATTACGAAGAATACAAGGGAGCATTTGCGATTCCGAAGGCATTTTTAGTGGCTATCCCTGTGAATACGTGCCTCGCGAAGGTGTTAACTTGCCTTATTTTGAATGAAATGACCTTATTTTTGGGGATTTATCCAGCCTTTGCAAATAGGTAATGGTTTTTGTCCTGGCCTCTTTTCTTAATAGAGAATTTGGTGAGATTCCCTGAGATTTCAAACTAGCTATTGTGGGGATTGCCAAAGTATCCAATGCCTTCTACAGCTTATTTGGGCTTAGATAAGTTCACTGGTTACTTCTTCCCTTGTAACTATTTGAGCTAGCTCTGCAAAATTTCAACTACTGTTTTCAAAGAAGCTGACTCTGCAGCAAACTTTTTTGCATTTTCTCTCAGAGTAGTATTCTAATTCATCAACTGTGTTACAAGTACTTTCAAATCTTCGTTCTACACTTGGACTTTATTGAGCTTTGATGATTACTCTTGTTCCTAATAATACAAGATGCTGGAAGGGTTGTGGCGGTAGGGAACGAAATTTACGCTGTCTATTCTAAATTATTTGGCCCATTAGAGGAGTTGAGAAATGATTTCTTCAGTGACCAGGGTACAAACATTCAATTTTCTATCTCTATCATATCCTTTGTGAATACCTATTATCTATCCTTTAGGACTGTTCTGGAGTAACACTGGGGAGCCACTTTGACCACTTTCTGTATCTATGGCATAATATCCCGCACCGTTTTCCAGATACATTCGCTAAGAATGATGATAGATATTAAATTCATTATCAGCTTTGAAGTACCCTCCAACATCTACTTTAGCTTAAAGGCTGCTGTTGTAAGCAAAAACCCTTGCAAACTGCTCTCTATTAACAATCTTCTCAATCTTCAGCAAGGCATAATCGTACCTACAGCTTTCTTTCTTGACTTTGTAAGTTTCCTGCTATATTTTTAGTTTCTAGGCCTGCTTTTAAGGATCCGATAGAGATGAATTGATTAGATTTGCTTTTGCGATTCTCAACTATTTCGCTCTGAGCATCAATTCTTTGAATTTAGGGCATATTCTGAAATCCACTATTTTGCAGGCTTTTAATGGATCTAAGTATCCAATGATATTGGCGTAGAAGCTAGCAGGCTTCGGCTCCACCAACTTGTGGGTTTTTTTTCCGAAATAGCAGAAAGTATGCGCAGAGGTGAGTACGAGACAACTTGAGATCAAAAACCCAGTTGCATAGATCTTTTCACCGCAGTTAAAGGTCTAGATGACGCCAGTGCAGTTGTAAGGATAGATTTAGTACTCGGGAAGAGTCAGTTTGCTCCATTGGGGCCCATCTTGACTGATACACTTCTCTTAGTCGCTATCGAAGCAGAAGGGGTCAAGCATCGCGATAAAAAGTATGAATAGAGATATAATTTATATCTTTTATATTGAGTATTGAGTTATGTTCGACAGTAGCCAGATCAGAGAACATGGTACCTTTGCTTGTACTCTTTCCAACCGTTTAGTTTATTTTACTTAGTTTTTATTGTCTTCAATTGATCAATTTCATAGTTACTTAACTTATTTTAATTGATTCAAGTTTTTCATTAAGTTTTTAAGTTTATTTTCTTTTTTTTTATTTTGCTAGTTCTTTGCACCATACCTTGAAAATTTGAAATCGATAGCAAATAAAATCTAAATGTTAGCCAAAGACATGTTCTTTGTGGGAAATGCTGAGTTTATTTGATTTGTCCTCAAGTAAAACAGAAACCCGAAGGATTTTCATATGGTTTTCATCTAATCTACACCATAATTCAAAAGAAGAAAACTAAAGCCGCCAGAGCAGCATCAAGCCAGCATTAATAACTTGGTTGATCTTTATATCAACAAGAATGAAGGTAGTATGCCAACTATAATCTTCAACCATGGATAGTTAGCATATGTAATGATTCATTAAGTACTTTTCTAGGCACTCTAAAAGAGTTAGCCTAGAGCTTCATAGCTCAATCCGCTGTGGAGAAGCGAGAACTTAGCTTATCTTTGACTATATATCATCGGTATTAAAGGTATCGACGAAAAAGAAAGGTAACCAGTCAGTTTTAAGCCCAATTAGCTTATTTGCACCTTTAAGCAATCAACTGAAGATTCTATTGCGAAAGAATACTACCCAAACAAAAATATACGCAAAAAAATTTGATATCATAATCCGGCCTAAGTTTATATAGCCTTAGTAACCAGCTTTCCAAACACATTCATTTAAATTGAAGCTTCGATTTATAAACGTATTGAGTAGCTGGCTAGCTTCGAAAAGCTAGCTTAAAGAATAAACGAAGGATCTTAGCAACGTTCAATTCGTAGATTGAAAGTGGTTGAACATCTGAATTTTCCCCGATATCTCTCAATTGTACCCTAAATCTCCATATTTTGCAAAAGCGTTTATTGATACTGTTGCTGAAGCTCGGTAAAAATTGTTGAATTGTGTTATTTAACGACAACTGAAATATCCAAATTATCTTTCATTTTATGACATCATTAAAGTTCCTGCTTTTGCTCCTACTTGCTACCGTAGCAACGAGCCTGAGGTATTTGTTTATTGATATAGCCTGGTACGCAGCTTTTGAAGCAGTCTCATGACCTCTGTAATTGCCTGACTATAAAGTGGTATGTCTTCTGGGATTACTAGAGTACACTTGTTGGTAGTGAAGATGTACAAAACCATGCTATTGAGCGTAAAAGTGGCTCAAATGCAGTGGTAAAAGCTATACAACATAGAGTATGGAGTTTATTATTGAAGCTGTCAAGTATTTGTGACTTAGTGTTCGCAATCCTTAACAAGGGCGTATCTATCGCTATAAAAAAGGGTATTAGAAGCCAAAACTAGCTGTAAAAATAAACTCATCCAGCGTCCAGCTTTCTGAACTTAGGAGTAAGCCAAACCAAGAAAAAGAGTGAGGATATAAAAATTAAGAAGTAGTTATAAAGTTACTGAGTGTGATGAAATTTAGATTTAGGCGTAAAGCTCTGGAAATGGTAGAGTACGAAGCTGGCGAAGCAGGTAGAACAAATCAGAGATAGGAGTATTCTGAAGATCGAAACAGAGTTTGGATTGCCTAACTCAGCTGTAAAAGATGATTGACTAAGGGTAAGTTTTAGCTGAAATAGATGTATCCTCATTGAAAATAAGCGTAACTCCAACCCAATCCAGACGTAAGAAAACGTGGATCCAGCGTAATTTTGGAATAGAGATAGAAGTTGGCTGTTTGTCATTTAGAGTGAGTTTTTTGAGAAATAGACGTTATTTGGTTGTAAGCAAGTGTACTCAACCATTTCTGATAGGCGTTTGTCAACTTCGAATCAGAGTATACCTTTTGGCAAATGCAGGAGTAAAGTCAACTCCAATAAGCGTTGTTACTTGCTTATCCAGGTGTAAATCCATTCAAATTCAGCGTATCTCAGCCTTCAAAAAGAAGTAATCATTCAATTAAGCAAGTGCGGTACAAAGAACATCAATCAAGGAGTAGCTTTTGATCAATTCAGAGTATCACTATTAAAAAAAGTCACCCAAAACAAACTTCAACAAGTTCAAGTATCGGTTAATACATTCAGTGTAATAAAAGGGAGAAAAAGTTGTATGAGATTTTGTAGATAGTGCGTACCTAATTGGTAAAGCAGCGTATTGTTCAACTTACTCAGAAGTAAATCCTTTCTGATGAAGTGCAATCTTCGAATAACCAAGGGGTATATCAGAAATGAGGAAGAGTAAATAACAAATAAAGTAGAAGTAGTGATTGATTTATTCTAGTGTTCGTTTTTGGTGAGCATAGGCGTACAAGATTGAATACTCAGGGTAAGCAGAGTTTAAAATAGATGTAGGACAGATCATAGCTAGGGTACATACTCAACAACGAAGGCGTAGATATTGAAGCATTTAGGGTAACAGAATAACGAACCAGTGGTAACACAAGGCCTATTTTCAGGGTTGTTCCCTCAAAAACATAGTTGTACCCAATCTTTAACCTTAGGGTACTCTTTCAAGTTATCAAGACGTTAATATTTCAGTAAAACAGAGTACCCAAAATAACAAAAAAGCTGTACCATATTTGTTATCAAGTGTACATGGGATAGGAGATAGGCGTAGAATAAGCTTAAAGTTAGAGTATATTCGCCATAACTAAGCTGTGAGTTCTTCTTGGAGATAGAGTAAAAATAGTGAGATATCCAGTTGTATATGTTTGAAGATTGAGGGTTCTCTTTGTTCGAAACAGCAGTATTTTTGGAGTGATTAAGTGTGAATCAATGCTTAAAAAGGCGTAAGCATCTTCTAAGGAAGGGTAAGTTACAGCTGATTGAGACGTCCCTGATGTACAGAGGATAACACTCAGGATGACTGATGAGTGTACAGCTGGCACCACAAAGAATGAAGCAAGGATCAAGTTCGACCCTGATTCACACACAATCCTAAACCTGTCACCATTTGAGCTGATTTGTCCTCACTTTTTAGTTAGAAACCCTTATTATTTGGTAATAATCATGCAAGATCTCATTTTACAGATATTATAAATGCATAGATTCACGACATTATTTTTCAAGGCATTAGCTTTAACCAAAGTAGGTGTTCCCAAACCTTCTATCTTTGGCTATTCGCAAAGTCAATCCAAAATCAAGCTGCTTCGTGAATTGACTATGAAAAGTGCAACTGATTACAAGGCAAACATCGAATTGGGAATATTACTGGCAGCAGAAAACCAATACAAATAAGCCATTTAATGTTTGCAAAGTGCACTAAAGGTCAACCCTTAGCTAATCGAAGGATACTACAACCTCGGCTTCTCTTATCTCAAACTAAACGAGATCTAAAAAGCATCAGAATGCTACAAAAAAGTTATAGAAATGGACCCAAATGATGAGCATGGTTACTATTATTTGGGTACAATCAAACAAATGACGAACAATAACCAAGAGGCTATAACATACTTCCAAAGAGCAGTTACCATTAATCCTCACTATTTTGAAGCCTTGCTTAATCTCGGTACAGCAAACTTCTAAAGCAGCCGCGTCTCAGAAGCAGTCAGTAGCTTTACGAAAGCATTAATAATCAAACCGAACAACCCAATCATCTATTTTAATTTAGGTCTATGTTACTAAGACACTGGCTCGTTAACAGCTGCCAAATAGCATTACACCAAAGCAATCTAGCTAGACCCCTCTTTAGCCGAAGCCTATGATAATTTAGGCAGCATTTATCTGAGAGAGGATAGGGTTGAGTAAGCGAAAGCATCGTTTTAGAAAATCATCGCAATTAATCCCAACTACTATGAGGCTTACAACAATTTGGGACTTATTTATGAGCATCGCTTCAAAAATGATGAGTAGGCCAAAAAACTATATGGGAAGACTTTAGAGATCAAACCTGACCACTACCGAGCTTATTAGAATTTGGGCAACATCTACCAAAAGGCTAACGATGTCCAAGCCGCTATAGAATGCTATCAAAAAGTTATAGAGATCAATCCTGAAGTATCTGAGGCTTACAGCTGCCTAGGCAACCTATATATAAAATAGGCCAGAATTGAAGAAGCAATCGGTTTGTACAAAAAGGCAATTTTCGTGGACTAAACTAATTTTGAAGCCTACAACAACCTAGGCCTAGCCTATAAAAAGTATGGCTAGATACGATAAGCCATTGAATCATTTGCTAAGAGCATCCAAATCAACCCTAACTACTAATAGCCTCATTACAATCTCGGTCTGATCTGCGAGGAAAACAACCAGCTTTAGTAAGCAATACAGTGCTACCTCAGCACCATTAGGCTGAACCCTGGGTGCTACAATGCCTACATCAATCTGGGCATTCTCTATAAGTCGATGGGCAGAGTGGAGGAAGCTATTGGGGTTTACGAGAAGGCCATCGAAGTCAACCCCAGTCATCCCAATGCTTACTATAACTTAGCTAATGCCTATTACGAGCTTGAGAAGGTGCCGGAGGCGAGGGCGAACTATGAGTTGGCTCTCAAAATGGATGAAAACTATGTCAATGCTTTATTCAATTTGGGACATTTGCTGGTCGGCTAAGGACTGATCCGAGAAGCTAAAAAATGCTTTCAGAAATGCGTCAAACTCGACCCAAAAGACTAGGATTCAAAGGAGCTGATTGCGATGCTTTAGAATTTGAAAGAAAAATGATTGACTTATGTATTTATCTGAGGCTTAATCTCTGCCATTAAACAGCCCAAAGAAGAATCACTCTCCATCTAAGTGCCTACCTTTCGTGGTTCAATAAAACACAGTCTGGTCATTCAACTTGAAATTTCATTCCGTTTCTATATGTTGGTCGTCAAGGGCTGGAGCCGTTTCCGAAAAAGACTTGTTCTAGACTATTTACCTAAGCCTCTTCAGGAAGGCAATAATCTTGATTATCTTTTGATTCCTTTAAACTTTTTCCAGGTTCGGAGTATAGGGATTATGCCTGCATTTTCTTTATTTGGGCTAAACTCGGACAAATATCTGCCTGATAGTTATATAAATATATGAATAATACTTTAAATATCGAAAAATACAGCATCTCAAACGCCAGCAATAAGTAGCAAAATGGCTGAGGTATTCAATTGTTTGAGCTCAAGTATTTCAGACAAAAAATCCATGACGTACGTTCTTTGGCTATATTAATACAAGAAACTAATGATTGTGCTCAATGGCCAGGAAGGATGCTAGTTTCCTGGTAGACTAAAGCGGCTAATAGAACAAACTACAGTTTAGGGGTCTAATCTGACTGAACTGGGCAAAGATGCTTTGGCTGGGCACATGCAAACTCTAATTTCACAGAAGACACATCTTGATAGTTCCAAGAATATGTGTTTGCAATGTAAAAGCATACTCTAGAGGCATAAGAGACCTCTTACATCTTTTGAGATACGATTCTATGAGTCTCTCTTAGATTTAAGACTCGATCACGATTAGGAAAGTCATCTAAAGATAGTTTTGCAGAGAACGATATTCTATGTGCAGACGGCAAACGAGTTCCTAAGAGAGATCGAAAAAGAAGCAAAGTGCGTAGCTCTGATTCTTACGAAAGAGCGCGAAATCATCAGTGTCTCTGAGAAATGATTGGTCACAATAAATAACTATTCAAAACTGATTGTTTGCTCACCCGTCTTTATTATTTATCCTTTATAGGTGTTCTTAAGAGTCTTTTGAGATCTGAGTGTCTACTTTGATGTTATATAAATCACTCCCTTAGAGCATTTCTGTGGTCTTAACTACTGACTTTTCATTTTCATTGCTATATCCTGCATCTTTGAGATTAAT
>Ga0316217_10005465_pt1 | contig 13174 bp, 5 predicted proteins | sample 1anoAmetaG_FD_203633 | JGI IMG/M metagenome (GOLD analysis project Ga0316217, IMG submission 203633) | Freshwater microbial communities from Trout Bog Lake, Wisconsin, USA - 1anoA | ecosystem: Environmental > Aquatic > Freshwater > Lake > Hypolimnion/Profundal zone | place: USA: Wisconsin...
GCAAAATGAATGTTTACATCGGGAAGCGTCTAAGTCCCCCCAAACCTACATATAATCCACCTCAGTATGACATTAGTCCTGAGTCTATTAACAGACTTAGCAATCATCGAAATTAAAATAGGTCATGTCGAATCAAGACTTAGTATTTTCCCAAACCGCATTTGCAATCCTATGACAATAGAGTTCCTGGGCCAGGGGCATGTAACTGGGGTTATATTAAGATATCAAGGAGTTGGCAGAGCACAGGAACTGCAGAAATAATTCAACCACTACTTTTGGGGTTTAGGAAAGATTGAAGGGTTGTAAAGTAAGCAATATAGGTCCAGGCAAATAGTAACTTATTTTGTATTTAGTAACATTTTTTCCGAATTCGGCTAAGATTACTGAATTTTTGATTGATTATTTATTCTATATTGTACTAATAAAGCAAAAATATAGAGTTGCAAAGAATTCGAAGTTTTGCATATTGAGAGATGTAGCTTCATCAATATAATAAACCCACTGATTTCAGATTTAGAATACACAATTCCCGTTTTCAAGCCTAATCTATTTTGAATCATACTGTTAGAATCTCTGAGTAGAGAAAGGCAAATAAGATGAGTCCTTATTTTTTCTCAACAATACATTGATAATGTTGTTATGAGGCGGCCTTATATAAAACTTATAACTTCCTTTTGCTATTAAAAAATAAATTCTTCTATAAGTAGCAATGGATTAAAAATGCCAATTAACCATCAAGGACTTTGAGGACATCAAAGAGCTGGGCTCTGGAAGCTTTGGAAAGGTTAGACTGGTGAAGAAGCTGTCAAACGAGGTTCTTTATGCTTTGAAGACAGTGACTTTGAATAGGCTGAGTCAAAAGTAGAAAGAGAATGCTTTGAACTAGGTACGCTTGCTTGCTTCCATTGATATTCCTACGGTAATCAGATACTAAGGCTCCTTTTATAACCTTGAAACAAATGAACTCTGTGTTTTGATGGAGTACGCAGATGGTGGAGATTTGCAGGTAAACAATTCATAACTCAGCATAAAATAGTCTAAAGAGAAAACAGCAATCCAGGTGATGGGTTTGAATAAAAAGCTATTTGGAAGCTAGCCTATGAGATTTTACAAGGACTCAAGAGCCTTCATAAAAGCAATATTATTCATCGGGATATCAAAAGTGCAAATGTATTCTTCGTCAAGGGAGTTGCTAAATTAGGCGATTTGAATGTTTCCAAATTTGCTGAGGATGGGTTCTGCTCAACTCAAACTGGAACGCCTTATTACACAAGCCCTGAAGTATGGTCCGGAGAGAAGTATGGAAATAAATGCGACATTTGGTCACTAGGATGCTTGATCTATGAAATGTGCACTTTGAAGGTGCCTTTCAAGGCTAGTGACTTTCCGTCTCTTTACAGAAGAATAACAAAAGGTGAGTATTCAGAAATCCCCTCCAAATATTCAAGCCAACTCAAAAGCTTGGTAAGGATGTGCTTGACTACGGAAGAATAAATGAGACCCTCAGCTAGCTAGCTTTTAGACAATAGTATGTTCCATAGCATGCAAAGATAGTTTCAAGATGTCAGAGGTGGAGAAATTAATATGGTTGATACTATCCGATGCCCTAAGATTCTTAAATTCTTGAACTCAAGACTGCCTAAAGCCAAAAATGAGGAAATGGGAAGCAGAAAATTAGTGACATTCGCTTCAAGAAAATAAATTGACGAGGAATAAAAAGGTCCTTTTAAGGAAAATGTGCTCTCAAGAAAAATTAGATCTGAAAAAGTGATTCAATGGAGTGAATAATAGCAAATAAAAGCACCCCGCTCCCATCTCGTCAAGTTTCCTCGATTCGAAAAAGAGCAGAAATAGCAGCCTTCTGAGAAGAGCATCGGAAACGGTCTATGTTTCTCGACAAAAAAGGTAATTTTGATGTAATTTAGCTGAAAATGAAACCAACTTCGACCAAGCTGATTATGATGGATTTCTCTAACGAAGAGCACATCCTATGATTTATTTGACTTCGATGTTATAATAACTATGACGTTAAGCTATAACTATTAATTTAACATATCTTATTCACCACATCTTTAATGGCTTCTCCTTACAAAAGCATTTAAGATCGGATAGCGTTACCTAGAAAACAAAAGATTTAGAAGAGCGCAAGTAAGTTTCAGCCTATGTAGAATTATTCAAGCCTCTTGAAGATACTAAACTGGATAATAACTATGAACTGAGTTAGCCTCTTTTACTCAAAACAAATGATTTGGTCTAGGAACTTAACAATACGTTCTAGGTCTATGAATCTCCGAATGATTTCATATTTACCTTCCCCTAGAGCATGTTTCCTCCAGTTGCACCTGGATAAAAGAACAACATCAGATATGAACAAAAAATGGTCGCATAGCAAGAAAACACTTTTAAGGACAGACTTTCAGAGGAACAGCTTAAAGACATCTAACAAACCGGGTAGTTCAAGGTGAAATCTAACATTTAGTATATAACTCTTCCTTACGTTTGGAAAATAAATCCCACCTTATTTTGGGGGAAAACTAAAGTGCGATAGATATGGGCTCAATCCTTGGCTGTAATATTCGGTTATTTTTGGACAGCAAAAAAGTTTTTATTAGAACAAATACCTTAACAATTAAAGAATTTGACACAATACCCTAAAAACTTTCTAAAAATTCTTATTGGTTTAAAGTCTATACATACAGTTGTTAATGTTGACTATGAAAGAGAGATTTTTAAAGATTTTTGGAACAAAATTCTGAGCGAATACTATCATTAGAGTGAGGAATGGGGATCAGCTCTTTGGGACTACTTATATGTTTACAACGATCCTGAATTAGCCCGCCCTATAGAAAGCTAATAGTTGTCAAAATAATAGCGCAAAAGAAAGGAAAATGAAAGACAATAGTTGAGGAAGCAGTTTGAACTTGCACAAGACAATTCGAAGCTACAAAAGCAAAAAATATTAGCGGTTCATAACGTTTTTGAGCAATAATGGGCAAAGTTGAGGAAAAAAGTCATAATTTAGATCACTGAAGAAGTAAACTCATTAAATCTGTCGGACCATAAATCTTAGAGTGAGTAGTAGTTGCTGCTAAAAGCAGGGAATGAGAGTATTTCAACAGATGATAAAATTTTGCAAAAGCTAGCTGAAAAAAAGTTTACTCTTTACATCGACTATATAAAAGCATAATTGCCTAAAAAATCAGTGCCTTTATAAGTAATTAATGCAATTGTGTTTATAATCAGACTATTTAATGTCATACAGTCAAAAGTTATCAAAAATAACTAATCAAGATAGAAAAAAAGACAGGAAACAATACAAAAAATAAAAAGTTAGCATAAAATAAAAAGCCTGTTTTAGCCATTCTTTAATTAGCTACTGAATGCTTAGCTAGAAATAATTGACAAAGCCCTTGAATAAGAGCTATATCACTCTATATAAAAGGACAAAGATATCGCCAGAATGGTAAGGAAAGATCAGCTATAAGCAATCAAAGAATACATAAAGTTGAGATTTAATCATGATGCTTTGATTGAAGCAAAGAAGAAAAGTCTGCTCTAATATCATGGGCCTACAAGAGTATTCTATTCAAACTATCCTTTGCTGCCTCCTTACAAGGTTCAAAGAGACATTCAGAATAGCACCTACAGTTTAAAGAAGGTTTCTGATGACTTGACTGTAGATACAAGTACAAATTTTTGGAAAGCCAAACTTTACTGGATGCGCTTTAAAACTTGGACAATTAACTGTCTAGTATTTTTGGTCTTTTCTGCTTGGAAAGGACCTGTCGGATTGAGATGCTTATGGGGAACAAAAGATTTCAATTATGAAATGAACATTAATTACCAAACTGGAGAGATTTTCTACTAAACTAGAGCCACAGTTATAGGTACTTTCAACAATGTACTTGACGGAATCTAACGAAGCAGAAGGGCATTTGAATAGGCTCCTGACTTAGGCCTGTTAGGCAAAAACATTAGTAGATTGGCAAACTATCTTGAATGCTACGTATTTAGGTTCTTATTTGTGGGTGTTATCATTACTTTAGTTGGCTACCCCATTTTGATAGTATGCGCATCAACGTTGATAATTATCCTTGTGGTAACCTTCTGGGCCTGGATTCCTTTAATAATGGTGGTTTGTTATCTCTTCAACATCTTAATAAAGCAATTCTAGATAGAGGAGGTCCTAGATTACAGCTTTTTCGCGAGAACCTTTCCTATATTCAGACTTGTCTTCGGAATACTCAAATGCATTTCAATCATTCTATATGCAATTGTAAATCTGCTATTAATCGCTCCTTTCAGGGCCATTTTCATCTTTATTTACTGTTCCATTCAAAATCTCTTTAGAAGGCTACTAGATCGCATCCTTTTGTTTGCCTTCAGACGTGTAGGAAGAACACCTAGCAGAGATACGAATATAGCTAAGAAGATATCAGGTCCAGGTATGTCAAAAGAGTTTTATATGTCCATAAATGAGGACGATGTCTATGTCTTGGTCCAAGCCAAAATGGAAACCCTCTACCTGAAATAATTTGACAGAATTGTTCGGCTGAAGATAGGTGAAAATAGTTCGATATTCAGCAAATTTATGGCCAAAGTATTAAAGCCCTTCTCACTCAGCTATTCTTCAAGCAACTTAATAACGACAAATGTATCTGAATTGTATGCTACTTATAACAAGCAGTACACTCAATACATTAATAGGTATCCTAATTACCCAAGAAATGTACGTTTTACTCAGTAGGAAATAGACAACTACTTTGATAATACAGTGAATATTGTGAGGAGGTTTGTGGAGAAGAATTAGATGGAGGGCTGGATTTTCGATAAATATCAGCTTTACTAAGGAATGTACGATGAACTCACTCGAAGCGTTTGGATGGAGATTTTTGGGTGTGGAGAAGAAATATTTTAGCCTTTGGAAAAGCTAGACACTAGATTCAAACTTTAGGACCAATACAAATAAAACGACGGGTTCAACTACTAGATGAAGAAGGGAGTGGGGTCTGTGATGAGGGCACTTGAAGGAGAAGTCAAGCTACACCACTAGCACAAAAAATTAGCCCCATTCAAGCATAGTCTCCTTTCCAGATAGTCACCTATGGAGCAAGTCAGCCAACTTTTGTCTTATCAACAACAAAACTCAATCAACAACGTTCTGGTTGATTACAACAACATCAAAACTTTGTTTGTTCCTAACCTCAACATAAAAGAAATCATCACCATCGACAGCGAATCCAGGGTCAGAAGCATAAAAGCCCAAAGACATATCATTGATCTATGAATCTCGCTTGGCTTTCATTCATATTTACACTCGATGATGGCATTTTGGACAGTTATAATTAAACAATTTATAATAGAGGTTAAAGCTTATGCGAAGATAGTTGGACAACTAATAACTCAAAATCAAAATCATTATGGTGGGAGATTCTGGTGTCGGAAAGTCGAATATAAGAGAAATGCTGTGCCAAGAAAGATTTAATCCTTTCTCAGTCTCCACAGTTGGAATACAAGTATCAAGTCGCAAGTTTTACGCTCCATTTGAGGAGAGGCTGCAAAAGTTTAATGCATGTTTTTGGGACGGTGCAGGAAAGCTCTAAAATAAAGACTTAGTGCCTAATTTTTACAAAAGCATTACAGGAGTTGTATACGTGTTTGATCTGACGAATAAGTAAACTTTGGAGCATTTGAAGCTCTGGAAGAGCAAAGTGGAAGAGAGAAACTCTAACAACAAAATATACTCTTTGCTGGTGGGCAACAAAAAGGATTTGAAGTACTTTCGGGAAGTGCCGCTTTAGATGGCATTGAAATGTCAAAAGGAGCTTAGAATTGATAGATATTGCGAGGTCTCGGCTTTGTAGTCTCTTGTCAACATTTAACGAGAGTTTGGTTCTTACATTTAATTCATTGCAGAGAACTTCGAACTGGATTTAAATAAACCTACAAAACTTCGGCAAATTTAGGCTCACCACAGATCTTGCATTTGATCATATTTTTCAATCACTGATCTCTTTGCGATATACAATCAAAAGTTCTAAAATCATTATTTCTTATCCTTCTTGAAGAAGGAGAGTTAACTCAATTTGGCTTAGTTCACTGTAAACCACTAATATTCAATATTTTTAGCCTCCATCTCTTTTCTCCTGCTCACATTCTTCTTTATAATCTCAGCCATGCCATATATGAAGTAAAAAGATTGTAGATGAATTGCCAATATTAAAAGCTTCAGTATTGTACTGATGTGCTTATCCAATAAGGCTGGGATCAGCAAAAGGAGGGGCGAAATTATTCCTCTTGCCAGGATATAGAGAACTAGATGAGATATTGTTTACAGAAATAAAGGTTTTAAGATAGTTAACAAATTTTAGTGTGTTTTAGGCCTAAGTTTCTAAATATTAGTCGCATGTGCATTGGAAAATTTGATATTTAGGAAATAGAGAGGCCAACTAAGCTGTAAAATGACCCCTTATATCCCAGCAAACATAGCAAGAGAGCTGTTATGACCACCAAATGATGGAAAACAAGCCAAGCATCTAGCAACTTGTAGCAATAGCAGGCAACTGTGTCATAGATGAAGTAGGAAAGCGAAATCAAGATAAGTATATTAGTAGTGTGAGAGTTGCCTTTGCTGAATAAAGATGAAGGTACCTCAACAAGTCAGGCTGAATAAGCAGTGCGATGCTGCAAAGCCAGAAAGCTAGGATTCCGTGAAGAATGGAAACGATTCGATTTTTTGTGTCGTTTATTTTTTATTGGCTCAGACCTGAAAGTTTTATTGTATAGTTTACAAACAGAAAAATTAATGTCCAAATAGCAGTAAGGCCGAGAGTACTTAAGATTTTTGTTTTAATGTTCATTTTCTGATACCCTTATATAATTTTTGAATCATTTCAGGCGTTAATTGAAAGATGAGGCAGTTTTAGATTGATTTAAAGATTAAAAAAGATATAATGTTAACTTAGAAGTTGATTCCCTAGGTTATCAATTAAGATTCTTGAGATCAAATTGAGAGTAATACATGAATAAGCTACTAGATATGAAACACAGCTATCAAAACCTTTAGATTCTTGTTTAACTGTTTGTGAGAAGTTTTACGGAGTGTGTCTTTGAAGAATTGGCAAATTGCAGCCTTCAATCATAGACTACTATAATCTAGCCATTATTAATAAGCTACCATGAGCAACTAAGATTCAGTCGTCGACTATAACCTTCAAATCACACTGAGCAAGGTTCCTTCCAGCTAGTACCCTCACAAAGAGGAGGTATTCCAACTCAAATATGTCCCACCTACTCCGATCAATCTTGTCCAGCAAGGTGAAGTAGTTGTCAGAAATCTCTACTTGTCTATAGATGCAACAATGAGAATATGGATTTCTGGGGTTAAGACCTACATGGATCCAGTAAAACCTGGAGATCTTATGAAAGGCATGGGTGTCGGTGAGGTGATATTTACAAAAGATCCCAAGTTCAAAATCGGGGATAAAGTTTTGGGGCTAACCTACTGGCAAAAATACTCCATCATAAAAGCAAAAGAACTGACCCTCCTCCCAAGTAGCTACAAAGACTACTCCGACTTCCTGGGAGTTTTGGGAATATCCGGATTAACAGCATATTTCGGGTACAAGAAAATAGGCAACCTTAAGAAAGGAGAAATCGTGGTGGTCTCAGCGGCAGCTGGCGCAGTGGGCGAGCTGGCAGTCCAGCTGGCAAAGGCCGAAGGCTGCACTGTGATAGGTATCGCTAGCTCCAAATAGAAGTGTGACTACATCAGATCTATTGGAGCCGATTATACGATTGACTATAAAACAGATAACTTGCTGCAGAAGATGAAGGAATATTGTCCAAGAGGATTCGACGTTTACTTTGATAATGTGGGAGGAGAGATGCTTGATAGTTTGCTGATGTGCATTAGAGATGAGAGCAGAGTAATTGCATGTGGGTCTATCAGCACATACAACCAGTAGGCCGGCAAACCAAGGTATCGCCTCAAAAACTACTCAAGGATAGTCATCAAAAGAGCAATCATTCAAGGTTTTATTTTCACTGACTATGTTAAATAGTTTCCTCAAGCGATAGCAGAGTTGGCGAGTTTGATAAAAGAAGGAAAACTGAAGTACAGGGTGGATTTTGTCAATGGCTTAGAGGAGGCTCCTAAAGGATTGAAAAATTTGCTGACAGGGAAGAATAACGGAAAAGTTATCGTCAAAGTGAACAGTTCGAACGTTGGATAGGCAAAGCTATGATTTAAATCTGCCTTTAGTCATCAAAAATTTAGGGATCTTAGAAATTTCTTAATCAGTATTTTAGATTATAATTGCAAGTTAATTAGATTTGTGTTTTATAGCTGGTTATAATATACTAATAATTGTTATTTTTTGAGACTTCTCTTGGATGGGTGCTAAAAGCTTTCAGTTACAGACGGTTAGTTAGTTGAATAAGGAAGAATGGTAGCCTGTACCTTTGATCCCCTATTCAGACATCAAAGACCCTTTATATGGAAGTAACTTTCGATTGCTTGCAAACAAGTTGAACATGGCGCTATAAATAGAAAAGTACGAACTCTTTTTTACTTCATACAAGCAATACTCCTAATACAAGGAATCCATCAGTTGGAGAAACAATAACAGGTTTACAGTTCAAGTTAAATATGTCTCTGAACCCCAGAAGCAGAATATATGTGCTTCTTTTTATCAGGGTGCCATCTACATTGAAAGAATACCTATCAGATTGGTTGAAATTGAGGATATTTCCATCTAATAGGGGCTTTGCATACTTAATGCAGCTTCTCAAGGTTTTTAACAGGTTTACTAAAAATTTGGGTACTTTTAAATTCTGCCGGAGCACGTTTGCTTCACTAAAGAAGGCTATGTCAAGATTTGGGTCAATAGAAATTTATCTAAAAACCTGCCTTAATCTCTTTTGAGGTAAAACAGGGCTGAAAGATACGACTTTTTCATTGAAAAGTTGGTTAGCATAGTAGAGAAATTGATCGACTTTGGAGGTAAGATCACAATTAAAGCTTTCATTGAGCTGAGCCATATTCAAAAGCCTTACGAAAACATCCATAAAACTCTTGAGCTATATGCAATATATGCGAAAGTAAAAGTCCCTAGATATATATCAAAGATAAGAAACCTCTGTTAGAAGGACGATCCTAAAAGAAGGATGTCAGTTGGAGCCTATCGATTTGGAAACTGCTATCGCAACTAGACTTTACTGCCAGCAGAAAACAGCAAATCATTGGAGATTGACAAATATGTGGTGAATATTGCCATTAAACCTGCTACAAAGGACTACCATTCGCCGCTTACTCAGCCTAATCACTATTCAAATCCTCAAACCCATCATTAATTTTATAGGGCTACTGGGAATAATGTGAGAGCTCCCAAAATAAGATTCAGCTACAACAACAGTAAAATTCTCAGCTCAGCAAGGGTAAACGAAAAAGTGCCAAATTACTAAGAAAGATCATTTTTGAAGAATAGTCCCCTCAGCAGTTCTACCGCCTTCTAATTTATCAGTCTCAAAGAAAGCTATTCTTTTATGGACAATAAGCAACCAAGGTACTTATCTGTCTTCGAGAATGAGTAGTTGGAAGACATTACATAGTCTTTTAGGAGATACACTAGATTTTGATTTGATTATTTTGATAAGTTAGAATATGATTGTTTTTTATCATTCTTACTTGTTTTTGTTTTTCTACAATTCAGAAGAATTCTGTGATTTTGGTGCTTTCTATTTCTCCTAAGAGACCACCTTTTTAGTCTTCCGCTTGTTCTTTTCAACGTACATTTCAGGCAAATTTTGCAATTTTTTGAAATAGTCCATCTGCATTAATTACTCAGGAGTGGCACGTAGCTCAGGATCAGGCTAAAACATTCTTTTGAAAACTTATATTAGCTACTGAGTGAAGAATTCTTCATTCTTTTTAGGAACGAAGTCTTAGAGGAGCCTTTAGGGAAATGTATTTGGGTTTGTTTCGATTTCTTTCATCAGTTAAAGGTTTTCTATGCTGTTGTAATTGTATTTTTTATACATTTAGAGTAGTTTCTTGCCTCCGACTAGACTTGCAATAGCTCTAAGATTGCTGGTTTTGCAATTAAACAAAAACGGTTTTTGGTCAGTATAAAAAACGAACATTACTACTCCCAAAGCCCAAACATCGATAGCTGGAGTGATGTGATAAGTGCGAAAGAGTTGCTAAGGTGAGTAGTAGCAGGTAGTGCCTTTTTTCCCAAAGATGTCTACCCCTGTATAGTAAAAGCTGGCGAGGTTCCAGTCGATGAGCTGGATTTAGTAAAATTTGAAGCTAGGTCCCACAGAGTTTACCATTATGTTGCCCATTTTCATGTCATTGTGTATTATGCCTGCTTTGTGGGTCTTTTCAAGCTACCTCAAGATTTTATAAAAGATGAGGGGAACTTAATTCCCATCAAATTACAATTTCCGCAAAACGATGGACTATTTGAATGGAAAAATTGAGAGAGTGTTGAATTTTTCAGGGTTTAACTGGCATTCGTCAGAGCTGCAATCTTTTGCCCATCTCATTGAATAATTGAGTTTTTTCATGATGTAGTTTTCCCTTTTAAACTAGCTGGGCCTTTATTGAAAAAATCTTTTTAGTACTTTCCCTTCTCCTGTTGTTTGTTCTTCCACCAAGTAGACCTAGCCAGACCCTCCAGCGTCAATAAACTAGTGGTAAAAGTACTTAAAATCCTCATATTAAAGCTAATGCTACGTTTTGATAATCGGCTCAACATAAAAGTTGGAATAGTAGTTGGGTAGTCTCTCTATTTCGAGATCCTAAATTGGTATGGCGTCTGAATCAACTCTGTTGTGCTTGACTCGGCATCTTTTATAGTAGCGAGAGTAAAGAGAATTTACGCCTATTGAGATTACAAAGCATATTAGAATGAGTTTTAGTGTCATTTATCTGATTATAAACATCACAAACATCCTGGATCACTACAATCAACAAATAGCAATTGAGTTATAGCAATAATAGCTCTCAAGAGATTCTGATAAAATTAGTTTTCAATAAGAAAAATGAATATTTTATAAATTGGGTTTTATTGGTGTGTCATTATTGATTAATCAAATGAAGGAAAATACAAAAAAAAAGTAATTAGTTTCCAACTACTTTTAATGTCCCATTTGCTATGAGACATTCAACATTGATAACAGGTTCGCAAGAGTCCTTCAGTGTGGGCACACTATCTGCTAAAAATGCATTTACTAGATCATAGGAACCAACTATGAGTTTAGATGTCCTTTTTGCAAGGCTAACCTAGGCAAGCTTCGAGTTGCCCTTACTTACCGCAACTATACCTTGATGAATCTGATGGAATTGAATGAAATCAAGCATAGGACTGACTAAACTGGATAGCTCATCTACACAATATCGAAGCAAACTTTAGAGCAAATTGTTACAGAACTAGACAAAGCACCGAAGGGAGTTACGGGATTGGTTATTAAAAGATTGAGGGATGACAAAAATACTACTTTTGACAGTGACATAGTTAGGAGTAACAAACATTCAATGAGGTTCTTCAAACTTTTGGTTAAGTTTAACAAACTTAAAAAGTTTGAGTTATGGTTGAAGTTTTCGTTTCATGGCTTTGAGGAATACTTGGCTGAAACTCTCTATTAGTTGGATCATTTGGAATCAGTGAAAATAGTTAATGCCTATGATGAGTACAAAATGGCCAGTGATCTTATTTCTTTAGTAGGTAATCCCAAGATAGTTTTTGACATCCAGATTCGTCAATGGCAGTAATGATCTTAAACCTTTCTTTAGTATTTAGCTTTTACTATTGATTAAAGATGGAAAAAGAAAGTTATGAAATAGCTGCGATTCTAGCTGAAGCTCCGATTAACTTACTAACAATCAGATTGATAGATATTATCCATTACAAAGTATAAGTTGCCTAAAAAACATGAAAAATCATATTTGTTAATAGTAGTCTTCCTAAGCTTCAAAAGCATTTGATAATCTTATGCTTTTTGATATATATTGTGGGGTTGTTTAACTTGCCCAAATAAAGAATTCATCTTAGTATTTCTTCCTGCATTAGCTCATTTTCTCGTAAAAAGTATTAAGCTACTCTAAATCTCTAAAATAAAAGCAGAGTCCGAAGGAAGGGTCTATAGAAGTTGCTTTACAGATGCGGAATGAATCACAAAAGTAGCTCTGCAAAATGTCTTTTGTATTTCTGTCAGCATTTTGGACATAATGAGGATCTAGATAAATAAATGACTCTTTTCCATGAGTGCCAATTAAGTAGAGAGCTTTACCTGGTTTTCCTCCAATTACTCCTGAAAAAGCTTTAAAGCTCATCATTTCTGACAATACAGGAAGGTATTTTGTTTCAGGAGAGTTAAGTCCGATTCTGGCAAGGACAATAATTCCAAGAGACAATGAACATTTATTGCATGATGAACAAATTATTTGACAATTCTTTTTCCTCCCGCAGTGACATTAGATTACGACATTTACGTCCACCATAACTTCAACTATTTGGTCATAGAAAAGATTACCGCTATTAAACACCAACGTTGAAAGTTTTAGCCTAGATTACAAAGCGGATTGGTTGATCCTTGAAAGAATATGTGATATTTGAGAAGGATTGTACCAGTCGCCCGGTAACACTACAAACTCTCTTCTTGCTAACTTACTTATTTTTTGGATTGAAAAAGGTTGAGAGCCATCATAATCATTGAACCATTATATGACTTAAGCCATTTGTTCTATTGAGGTTATTTTCTGGTGCCTTCTAATCAGCTGAGCAAAGGCCATTTGTCCGACTCTAACCATACATCCCCAGCCAGTATCTGTCACGTATGTACCTTTGAGATCATGATAGAGCTAAGGAAAGCCTGATCTATAGGTGAGCCATGGTATTTGTGAGAATAAAGCGAAAAGCAACTGGTTTTGCTCCTCGGCATTCTACTTCTCAATTTGTAATTTTTCACCGAGTATGGTAATGGTGTCACCTGGACGAGCGATTGAAGCCTTATCATAGGCATCAAAGAGTCCTAAGAAGTTAAACCGCAAATTGAAGCCTAAATTGGCTATTTTCTATAAAAGAGTCAATGTTCTAGGTTAGCTATTCATTAAAGAATTGTATTATATAATAACTCTAAATTTTCGGACAAAAGAAAAGGGGTTGGG
>Ga0316217_10005467_pt1 | contig 13169 bp, 3 predicted proteins | sample 1anoAmetaG_FD_203633 | JGI IMG/M metagenome (GOLD analysis project Ga0316217, IMG submission 203633) | Freshwater microbial communities from Trout Bog Lake, Wisconsin, USA - 1anoA | ecosystem: Environmental > Aquatic > Freshwater > Lake > Hypolimnion/Profundal zone | place: USA: Wisconsin...
CCCTGGGCAGCGGCACCTCCACCGTGGCCCTGGTTCTCACCGGCGCCAACAGCCTGACGCTTACCGGCAATAACACCTTCACCGGCGGCACGACCATCGGCGGCGGGACGCTGGTCATCGGCGATGGGGTCACCAGTGGCTCCCGCATCGCCGGGAACATCGCCAATAACGGAACCTTGACGGTCAACACGCCCGCCGGCGATCCTTGGACCTATAGCGGAAATATCAGCGGCGGCGGCGTGCTGAACCTCACCGGCGGCACGCTCAAGGTCACCGGGACACTGGCCAACAATCAGGCCGACCACATTATCCTGGGCACGTCGATTACGGCCCCGACCAGCTTTACCAGCAATACGCCGGCCATCACCCGCACCTTCGCGAAAGGCGCTTCCTATGCCAACATCGGGTCGTCGATCAATACCGATCGGCATACTACCGCCAGCTTGCTGGCCGGCACCATTGTTAACGGCAACAGCGACAACAGTGACAATGCCGTGAACCTGGGCATGGCGTGGCGCACGCCCACCACCGGCGAGAGCTTCCTCTTCAGCGATGTGGTACGCCTGACCGGCATGACCTTCAACAGCACCACCCACCAGACCGATGACTTCGTGCTGGCAATGAGCTACGACCCGAACCAGACCGGCGCCGGCAGTCCCCTGTTCCTGGGCACCTTCGTGGGCAACGGCTGGGTGAGCGCGGTGAGCCAGAACATCATCACGGCCGATATGCTACAGGCGGATCCAACCACGGGCGAGTATGCCGGGCGCTACAACTACTCGTGGCAGACGTTCCTGGATAATCACACCGGCGCGACGTTGGCGCAGGACCTGGGGGCCTATGGCATCGACTTGAATGGCCATACCGTCTGGGCGGTGCTCGATCACAACAGCGACTTTGCCGTTATCCCCGAACCGACGAGTTTGGGATTGCTGGGCTTGGGAGCGTTGGGTCTGCTGGCGCGGCGTGGCCGCAAGAGTCGGACGTAATTTTCACAAGCCTTCCAAAGTGAGAGGTCTCGGCCGTAGGTGACTCCCCGTCATCGACGGCCGATTTCCTTTCAATAAACTATCAATTGTCAATAACGAACCAAGATGTCAGCTCCGTTCAGAGTGTGTTATGCGAGGACTTGGTGCGGGCCGTAAAACTTGAAACGACCCTCGCCGTCAGCCACTGCCTAAGGTGTCAATAAGCGATTGGCGGGCCTGTGGCGCAGGACCGTGGGCATCGACCGGACCAATCGCGGCACGCATGAACTCCACCTGAAGTGGTTGCCAATTAAGCTTTCGGCCGCGGGCAACATCGCGGCCAAGTTCGCCAGACCTTCTGACTTCTGGCTCCGACTTCTCTCCCGTGCCCAACTTCGCGACCGTCCGTGGCCAGTGGTCCGTGGCAAGCGCCTGCGGTTTGACTGGTGTGGTGCGGCTATAAAGCTCCGCGCAGAAAATAGCCCCTGGCCCGGCGCGCACCGGGGGGGCGATGGTTCCTCTTCGCGCGGCGTTCACACGATATTGTTGATTCGCAGGAACTCCGGGGACGCCACAAAGTCGGCGAGCAGAACATTCTGGGCGATGCCATTGGCCAGCAAGCTCTTGTAAGTGGTCAGGCTCAGCGGGTCGGCCGCCCGGTTCAGGTACGTCTGGTACAGGCTGTTAATCACCAGCCCCAGACTCTCATCGGAGTAGGCAATGCGTTGCGCCACGTCGCCGATCGTATCCTGGCCGGTGTTCAGGATGGTGGGCCACACTCCCAGGCCCAGGGGATCCGGGTTCCGCTGGAGGATGACCTGGTAGAGGGCGGTGACGTAGCCGCTGTTGTTCCCGCCGGCCCGCGCAAAGAATTCCGGCGAGCCCAGCAAAATGGACTGGATTTCCATGGCATTCATGCCCTCCTGCATCTGGGCGATACGCAAGGCCAGTCCAGGTGCATCGGGCTGGCGGCCCAGGCAGGTGACATACAGGTTGGTAGTCACGTCGGTATCATATTCCGGCGTGTTGGCAAACTGTTTGGCTACGGATTGGTAAGACTGGCCGCTATCGAGCATGCCCGCCCAGATGTTCATACCGTACAAATCAGCCTGCCGATGCAGCAGATCCGCGTAAAGCAATTCCACGTAGCGCTGGCTGGGCGTGCCGATGAGCTGGTTGATGGCCATGGACGTGCTGCCGACCCACTGGGCATCGCCGGCATACGCCGCGGTGATCCAATGACTGCCGATAAAGAGGTTGCTGGTGGTGAAAGACGCGTGCCCCTGGGCATCGAGCATGCCGGTGCCCAGCACGGTGGACCCTTCGCTGAAGGTGACCAGTCCGGTGGCGGCCGGGCCGGCACTGGCGATCACCGCGGTGAAGGTAACTGGTGCCAGGTAGGCCGCGGGATCGGCGGAGGTAACCAGGATAGCGCTGGTAATGTTCTGGCTGATCGCCAGGTAGCCCGGTGCGTAGGTGATGGTGTAGTTGCTATCGACAGCGCCGGTCGCGGTGATGGGATACGGACCGCCGCTGACCGGGCTGGCGGCCGTGGCGGTGGTGGTAACGGTGGGCGAAGTGGTCAGGCTGGCCACGTTATCTCCGTTGACAAAGCCGGCATAGCTGGCGGTCAGGGTCGGCAGGGTGGCGCCGTAGATCTTGGTCTGGTTGTTGGCGGTGATCGTCAAGGCGGCCGGGGTTATCGTTAAGGCTCCGTTCGTGTAGCTGATGGTGTAGTTGCCATCGACGGCGCCCGCTGCGGTGATGGTATACGGACTACCGCTGACCGCGCTGGTGGCCGTCGCCGGGGTGCTTAGCGCCGGCAATGTGGTCAGGCTGGCCGAGGTCTCACCATTGACCAGGCCGCTGTAACTGGCCGTCAAGGTCGGCAGGGCCGCGCCGTAGACTTTGGTCTGGTTGTCGGCGGTGATGGTCAAGGGGGCCGGGGTGATGTTGGCGGTGGTGGTGGTCGTCGTGTTGCCCAAGGTGTAATTGCCCGCATCGGCCCCGCCGGTGATGGCGATTCCGGTGACGCTCACAGTCTTGGCCGTGCCGGCGTTCGGTGTGTCGAACGTGGCATTATAAGTCAGCGTGAGTTGATCGCGTCCCAGGGGAGGCGTGAGCAGTGCGAGGCCCAGGCCCCGGCCCAAGCGGTTATCCAGCAGCGTCACGGTGGCCGGAGCGGTGCCGTCATAGACCTTGTTGATGCCGGTGGCAGTGACCGTCAGGGTGGCTTTGGTGATCGTGGCGGTGGTGGTGGCGCTGGTATTGCCCAGCGTATAGTTCCCGGCATCGGCCCCGCCGTTGATGGTAAGGCCGTTGACGGTAACGGTTTTGGCGGTGCCGACGTTCTTATCGGCGAACGTGGCGTACATATACGTGAGGCTCAGGTCATCGGTGCCGAGGCGGTTGTCCAGCAGGCTCACGTGCGCCTGGGTGGTGCTGGTGTAAACCTTGTCCAGGGCGGTAACGGTGACCGTCAGAGGGGCGGGGGTGATTGTGCCCGCCGCCGTGGCCGTCGTTACCGTGTAATCGTTGCCGCTGTTGCCGTCGTTAACCGTGTAGCCCGTCACGACCGCGGTGCTGCCGTTGGGGCCCTTTACGTCCTTGGACGTATACGCCTCGGTCAAGCCCGTCACGGTGTCGGTGCCCAGGAGGCCCGAGACGCTCGGCGTGGCCGTTGCGCTGGTCGTGGTGTCATACACCTTCGTGTCGGTCGCAGCGCTGATCGTCGAGGATGCCGGCGTAATGGTGCCCGCCGCCGTGGCCGTTGCTACCGTGTAATCGCTGCCGCTGTTGCCGTCGTTAACCGTATAGCCCGTTATGGCCAGCTCACTGCTGTTGAGGCCCAGTACGTCTTTGGACGCATAAGCCTCGGTCAAACCGGTCACGGTGTCGGTGCCCGCGAGGCCCGAGACGCTCGGCGTGGCCGTTGCGCTGGTCGTGCCGTCGTACACCTTCGCGTCGGTCGCCGCGGTGATCGTCAACGCCGCTGGCGTAATGGTGCCCACCTGCGTCGTCGTATATACCGTGTAATCGTTGCCCTGGTTGCCGTCATTAACCGTATAGGCCGTCACATCCAGTACGCTGCGATTGTCGCCCTGTACATCCTTGGACGCAAACGCCTCGGTCACGCCCGTCACGGTGTCGCTACCCACAACGCCCAAGACCGTCGGCGTAGCCGACGAGGCGGTCGTGCCGTCGTACACCTTCACGTCGTACGCCGCGACGAGCAACAAGCTCTTCGCCCCAATGGTGCCCGCCGCCGTTGCCGTCGTTACTGTGTAGTCGTTGCCGCTGTTGCCATCGTTGACCGTATAGCCGGTCACGACCAGCGTGCTGCCGTTGGCGCCCAGTACGTCCTTGGACGCATACGCCTCGGCCAAGCCCGTAGCTGTGTCGCTGCCCAGCAGGCCCAAGACATTCGGCGTGGCCCACGAGACGTTCTCACCGTCGTACGTCTTCGCGTCGCCCGATGCGGTGATCGTCAATGCCGCCGGCGTAATGGTGCCCGCCGCCGTTGCGGTCGTTACCGTGTAGTCGTTGCCGCTGTTGCCGTCATTGACCGTGTAGCTGGTCACGACCGCCGTGCTGCCATTGGCGCCCTTTACGTCCTTGGACGTATACGCCTCGGTCAAACCTGTCACGGTGTCAGTGCCCACGAGGCCCGAGACACTCGGCGTGGCCGACGCGCTGGTCGTGCCGTCGTACACCTTCGTGTTGGTCGTCGCGCTGATCGTCAAGCCTGCCGGCGTAATGGTGCCCCGCGCCGTGGCCGTCGTTACCGTGTAGTCGTTGCCGCTGTTGCCGTCGTTAACCGTGTAGCCGGTCACGACCGTCGTGCTGCCGTTGGTGCCCAATACGTCCTTGGACGTATACGCCTCAGTCAAACCGGTCACCGTGTCGGTGCCCACGAGGCCCGACACAATCGGCGTAGCGGTCGCAGCGGTCGTGCCGTCGTACACCTTGGTGTCGGTCGATGCGGTGATCGTCAGTGGCGCCGGCGTGAGGATCTGGGTCACGGTGCCGCTGCTGCCGGTAAAGCCTTTGCCGGCGGTGTAGGTGGCCGTGAAGACGTCCCCCGCCGTGACATGCAGGGCGTTGGCAGCGCTGGCCGTAACGGCCAGCGTCCAGGTGGCATTGGTGCCGCTGCTGCTGCCAAAGGTGCCATTGCCAAAGTCATGGCCGGTGGTCGTATCGGTGAAATCCACGTTGCCTTGGGAGGGTGCGGCACTGCCCGCGCTGGCCGCAACCGTGGCGGTGAAGGTCAGCGCCGTGCCGTAGGTGGCGGAAGGTTGCGCCGCGGTCACCGCCGTTTGCGTGGCGGCCGTACCGGCGTCCTGGTTCACGGCAATCTGCTGCCCCAACACAGTGATGTTGGCGGTGCGGGCGGCCCCGGTGTTCTGCGTAAACGAGAAGGGAATCACGCCGGCGTTGGGGGTGCCCACGGTCAGCCATGGCTGGTCGCTGGTGGGGGCAAACACACCCGTGAGCGACTGCGTAGCGGACAGCACCGGCAGCAGTTGGTCCGACCCGGCCAGCGCCGTTTCGCCCAAGGCCGCGCCCGGCACGAACGCCCGCGGCAACACCTTGAGCGCGTAGTCCATGGTATCGGCGATATAGACGTCGCCCGCGCTGTTCACCGCTACACCAGCGAGGCTGCTGAGCCCCGCGGAAACCACGCTACGGACCGCCTGCGTTACCGGATTCCACACCTTGAGCGCAGCGTTGTAGGTATCGGCAATATACACGTTGCCCGTAGCGTCCACCGCGATGGCCATTGGGGTATTGAGGCCCGTGGAGACCAGCGTGTGGGCCGTGTACGTTGTGGCGTCCAACTTCACGATAGTGTCTGTGCCGCCGTCCTCGGCGACGTAGAGATTACCCGCCTGGTCGAACGCGACGCCGGTCTGGGCCTGGAGCGTGTCGTTGAAGGTGGTCAGTGTCTGCGTCACCGCGTCCCACTTTTCGATGGTACCGTTGGCCTGATCGGCGATGTAGACATTGCCCGCAGAGTCCACCGCCACGCCGGTGGGGTTATAGAGCCCCGTGGAGACCAGGGTTTGGACCGTTTGTGTCGCGGCGACCCACTCCTCAAGCGCTGCATTGCTGGAATCGGCGATATAGACATTGCCCGCATTGTCCACCGCGACCGCCCTGGGGAGGTTGAGTCCCGTGGAAACCAGGGTACTGACGGTCTGCGTCGCCGCGTTCCACTCTTTGATGGCGTTGTTGGCGTAATCGGCGATGTAGACGTTGCCCGCGTTGTCCACCGCCAGACCAAAGGGCCTATTGAGCCCCGCGGAAACCACGGTAACCGGGCTGGCCGCCACATAGCTGCTGCCGGCCTGGGTAACCGTCAGCGTCTGGCCGGCGACCGTCAGGCTGCCGGTGCGCGTGGCACCGGTATTGGCATCCACGGTGAAGGTGGCCAGGCCGTTGTCCGTCCCGCTGGCGGTCGAATGCAGCCACGTATCGTTGGCCGCAGCCGACCAGGCGCCCGTGGCCATGACAAGGTCGGAATCGGCGCCGCCCGCCGGGCCTTCCAGCAGGGCGCTGGTTCCGAGGCTTGCGGGAGGAGAGGGCGTCGTGAAAGTGGTCACGGGATTGGTATAAGTGGTACCGGCGCTGTTGGTGGCAAAGGCCACGTAAGAGTAGCCGGTGCTGGCCGTCAGGCCGGTGATCGCTTCGGTAAACACGCCAGTTGTTGACGCGGCATCGTCCACTTCGGTCACGCCGGTGCCGCCAATTTGCGGATTGCTATTAACCGACGTGAGTGCATAGACCACACCCCGTGCGGTGATGGTGGCGCCGCCATCGCTGGTTACATTGCCGCCGAGGGTCGCGGTGGTGGCCGTGATGCTCGTATCGGTCGGCGTCGTGACGGTGGGATCCGTGGCCGAATCCGTAAACACGTAGGCCGCCCCCTGATCGATGCCGTGGATCGTGGCGCCGAGCGCCCCGACCGCCACCGTGCTGCCGCTGACTGCCACGCGGCAGAAACCGGCGAACGACAGGCCATCGGACGCGGTGAGTTTAGCGGTTTCGGTCATGTTGAACCAACCGGAGCCGGATTCCGTGAATTCGTAGGCCGCGCCCTGAGCGCGGTGCCCGTTGACCGTGACGCCGTACGCCCCGACCACCACGGTGTTGCCACTAATAGCCACCGAGATGCCGAAAGTATCGCTCGCTGCGCCATCGGACGAGGTAAGTTTGGCGGTCTGAGTCATATTCGTCCAAGCGGAGCCGGGCTCCGTGAATACGTAGGCCGCGCCCTGATTGGTGTTACTGCCAATTTTGGCGTTATACGCTCCGGCCACCACCGTACTGCCGCTGATAGCAATTGAGTCGCCGAGATAGTCGCCCGCTGCACCGTCGGAGGCGGTGAGTTTGGCAGTCTGAGTCATATTCGTCCAAGCGGAGCCGGGCTCCGTGAATACGTAGGCCGCGCCCTGATTGGTGTTACTGCCAATTTTGGCGCTATACGCTCCAGCCACCACCGTACTGCCGCTGATAGCAATTGAGTCGCCGAGACAGTTGCCCGCTGCACCGTCGGAGGCGGTGAGTTTGGCAGTTTGGGTCATATTCACCCAACCGGGCCCGGGTTGCGTGAACACGTAGGCCGCCCCCTGTTGGGTGTTGCTGCCAACCGTGGCGTGATACGCTCCAGCCACCACCGTACTGCCGCTGATGGCCACCGAGTAACCGAAGTTGTCATTCGCCGCACCATCGGAGGCGGTGAGTTTGGCGGTTTCGGTCATATTCGTCCAAGCGGAGCCGGACTCCGTGAACACGTAGGCCGCGCCCTGGTTGCTGTTGCTGCCGACCTTGGCCTGAAGCGCTCCGACGACCACCGTGCTGCCGCTGATGGCAACCGAGCAGCCGAACGTGTCGTGCGCCGCGCCATCGGAGGCAGTGAGCTTGGCGGTCTGGGTCATATCGGCCCAACCCTTGCCGGACTCCGTGAATACGTAGGCTGCGCCCTGACTGGTGTTGCTGTTGACCGAGGCGCCGTTCGCCCCGATCACCACGGTGTTGCCACTGAGCGCCACCGCACAGCCGAAAGCGTCGCCCCCTGCGCCATCGGACGCGGTAAGTTTGGCGGTCTGAACCAATGGATCGATCGTGATCTGCCCCTGGGCTCCGGCGGTGTTCACGTGGATCAGCAGACTCTGATGGTTGCCGTCGGTCTGCACTTCCAAGGTGGCGGGCAAGGCTTTCCCGGTGGCGTCATAGACCGTCAAGCCGTTGTAGCCCAGGGCCGTCGAGCCATCCGGCCGCGTCAGGGCAAGGCCGTCGCCCGCCGCATTGACTACTCCGGTAAGGTTGCCGCCAAGGGCCAGCGTTACGGTAAGCGACACGCTGCCATCGGTTGACGGTGCGACGTTAAAGCCCTGTTCCAAACCGGCCGGGCCGTTGATGTACCAGGCGTCGATGGGGCCGTAGTTGCTGTCCACGCGGTTGGCGCTGGCGGTGGTTTGCGCGGTGCCCAGGGGCGCCCCCTCCGCCGTGGCGCCATAGCCGGCGGCCAGGAGGGTCATGTTCCATGAGTCCGCGCCTGCCGAAACCTGCAAGGCTCCCGCCTGCACCGTGGCGGAAAAGGCGTTGGCGGGGTTGGCCAGCGTAACGCCCGCGGCAGTGGTGGTGGCATAGTAGGCCGACTGGTCATGCCCGATGGCGGAAGAAATACTCTGCTGCGCGGCAGCGGGCAAGTCGGCCAGGGTTTGGGGCGCGGCGGTGGCGCTCATCAGCAGGCGCGGCTCCAGCCGGTTCAGTGGGGAGAGATTGCGGCAGGCGATGCGCCACGTGTGGCCGCGGCGGGCACGGAGCGCCGCGCCGGTTCGCCCCCTGCCTGCACCCCCGGTGCGCGCCGGGCGGGAAAGGCACGCCGTGGTTTGACTCAGGGATCGGCGGGGGAGAAACAGACCCAGGAGCGCCACGAGAGCTTGCCGCGCGTTCATACTTTTCCTTCCAGAAGCGTGTTTTAAGGGGGGAATTCCGACAATAAAACAAGCCAGCACCCCACTTGGGCACTGGCTTTGTTCCATCAGACTTAACGCATTAACATGCCATTAACAATTAAGTTCACCATACCATGGGGGACGACGTTACCCAGACTCCCGGCCGGGCATTGCCGGCACGCCATCCCGCACGATGGGACTACCCCATAGGCGATGTGACCATCGTCCGTAGAAACAGCCGTCAGCACCCGTGTATGGAGCAGCGTGATGCATCATCTTAGACGTCTGCTGGGCGGCGTCAAGGAAGAAATCAACACAATTAAATTAAATAATACAAGATCGTTAAGTCCCGTGGCGGTGGGCGGCCGACACGGGAACGCGGTGTGCGCGAAAATTGTCTGGTTGTTTGGCGGCACCACCGCCCCAAGGTATTTCGCGACGGCTTCTGCGGCCCGTGGCGCGTTCGCCAGGGGTATTCACGTCCATCGATAAATGACCGGCGTATTGGATTCCCCTCCCCCCGCCGGCGCCCACCCCGGTTCATACCGCAAGTACGCCACGTTGGCGTGCCACATACCACGGCGTTTCCGCCAGGCCGCCCCAGCTCTCGGGCTGGTGGTTGGCCTCGAATACTTGCCGCAGGGTTGCGTCATAGGGCAGCAGGGCGGCCCACAGCACGCCGGGGGAATTTTTCCAGCGGGCGTCGGGCGTGCCGCCGTCGATCCGGCGGAATCGAGCCCCGCCGATCTTCTGGTCCCACATATAATCGCGATTCGTCGCGATCAGCCGGGCGATGTCTGCCTGGTCGAAGATGAGCCCATGCTCGAAGGCGGCCACAATGCCGCTTAAATCCGCGGCGTAGTAGCCGCCGTTGGGGTGTACGCCCACCCAGTGCCGGGTGGTCTTATCGGGATTGTAGTCCCACGGTCCGGCGGGATCCCAGTAATTCCACACGTAGAACTTCCCCTCGCGCAGGCGCTGGCGCGATTTCATGATGCGGAACCATTTCTCCGCCCGCGTGCGATAGATGGGTTTGCCGGTCCGGTCGTGCATGGCCAGCAGCCACTGGGCGATGAAGTTCTGCTTGTTGGCCGGCAGCGTAAAGCCTGTGGTCTGGCGGGTTGCGTAGCCGCTGGTCCAGCCGTGGGTTTGTTTATCAATGCCAAACTCCGGCACGACCCAGACGCCGCCCTCTGAAACCTCCCGCCAGGCACACCGGGCATCCCACTTGGCAAAGACCTGTTCGGACAGGGCGACATACTGGTCGGCCTTGGCGCCGTGTTTGGCTTGCAGGGCGGGGGATCGGCCAATGGCCCCGGCCGCCCGAATCACCGGCAGCAGCGCCATCGCTTCGCCGAGTATGTTGTCGGTGTACAGGCCGGGAACCACTCCGGTGCTGGCACCATCGTCCTTCGGCCATCCGGTGTATCCGTCCGGTTCTTTAATGCCGCGCCGAATCCAGGCGTCGGCCCAATCCAGCAGGCGATCGATCCATACCGCATCGCCGGTGGCCAGGTATCCATAGTAAAATCCGTGCAGAAACGGGCTGACCAGCCAGCCGAGTTCCTCGCCCATTTCCTTGTCGCAGTAGCGGTTACGGGCGTCATTGAGAATCGATTTCTCCCACCGGGCCAGCCAGTCGCGGGCCAAAGCGGGATCGACGCTGTAGGCCCCGGCCGGTGCCGTTTCCACCGCCCAGCCCAGACGCGGGGCCACCGCCGCCACCAGGGCCGCCGTAAGCAGTTCCCGGCGGCTCAAACCGGTGTTTGAGAACTGAGCGTGGTTCATGGGTAGGGCTCCTTCTTGATAGGCACACGGGCATTATACCGGGGACGTCGAACGCTGAACGATTTCCAACTTCGAACTTCTTCTTCGTGGTCCTTCGCGGCTTCGTGGCCTCGTGTTTATGTCTTTGGTCTTCGACATCCGTACGCCCGGCCCCGAGGGCCGCCGCTAAATATTTTGTGTTCCGGCTTTTGAACAATAAGGCCCCGCCGCAGACGTTATACGATTCGCCGATCCGAATTGGGAGTTTTATGCGTATGCGCACGCCGACGTTGAGCGGCATTCTATTTATTCTGTTCCTGATGGTTCTCGGCCACGCCGTAATGGCGGTCGGGGCGGCGGGGGAGCCATGTCAACTCGATGGCGCCCAGTGGATCTGGTTCACCACCGATCCGAAGCTGCCGTTGGACGAGTTTCCCGAGGGCGCGGTCTACTTTCGTTCCGCTATCACCTTGCCGGACAAGGCGGTGATCCAGTCGGCCCAGGTCGCCATCACGGCCGACAACCTGTTTTCGCTGTATCTCAACGGCAAACCGGTGGGCGAAAGCGAATTGAATTCTGACAGCTGGAGTAGCGCTAAGCGGTTTGATGTGACCCCGCTGCTATCGCCGGGGCGCAACGTGCTGGCGGTGGAGGCGGTCAACACCGCGCCTGGGCCCGGGGGACTGATTCTTAAACTGGTGGTACACCTGGCGGGGGGGCAGGATGTTGTCGCGGTCAGCGATGGCACCTGGAAAGCCTACGATACGGCGGATGTAACCTGGCAGCAGCCGGGTTTTAACGACAACACGTGGGGCCAAGCCCGGGTTCTGGGCCCCTGGGGCATGGGGCCGTGGGGACGCGTAATGGCGCACGCCGCCGCCGGACCAACGGCCGAACCGGCCGAAGAATCCGCCGATCCGCAAAGCGCCAACTTTCGCTGGCCCGAGGCGATTGCATTTATCGGGGATGATTGCAGCCTCTACCGCCCGCGCGGCGGGGCGGGCAACAGTTTCGACAGCCTCTCGGTCACCATCTTCAATCCCAATAACTCCAACGCCTTTCCCGAGCATGATCTGCCGGCCCCCATGAAGGTGGGGCACAAGCTTTTTGTCCTTAAGCCGGCGCGCCCGGGCACAGAGCCCAAGGTGCTCTGCGATGCGGGGCAGGGTGCCATCGGTTCGCCCAGCGTCTCGTTTGATGGGCAATGGATCTATGTTTCCCTCGCCCAAGCGGGCGAAGGGTTCTTCAATCTCTATCGCCTGCCCGCCGCCGGGGGGCAACCCCAACGCCTGACACACGGGCCGTTTCATGATATCGACCCGGCGGAAATGCCCGATGGTCGCATTGTGTTCACCTCTACGCGCATCGGCACATTCGAAGAATATCATTCCCCACCCTCCCGCGCCCTGTTTACCATGAAGGCCGACGGCAGCGATATTCGCCCGCTCACGCACACGTTTGTCTTTGATAACCAGCCCAAGGTGCTCGCGGACGGGCGCATCGTCTTTATCCGCTCCGACAACTTTTTTGATCGCGGCAAGGTCGAGACGCTGCTTCACGCCATGCACCCGGACGGCACCACTGGCTATACCGAGGCTGGCTTGGAACTTGGGCCGGAGTATGGCGGCCGCCTGCGCGCCTTTAACTGCGGCAGCCCGGCGCCGCTGTCCAATGGCCAGGTCGCCTTTGTCACCGGCAGCGGCATTGCTGTGGGATGGCCGGGTGCAAAGAACTGGAATAATCTGCCCGTGGCCGCCGGGGAGGTGGCACCGCTCCCGGATGATCGGCTGTTGTGTACCCTGCGGCGCCGGGCCCCGGCCATGCACCCGGGGCAGAAGTTGAAACTGGGTATGGCCCCGACCGCCTATGACAAGATCGGCATTATCGACCCGGACCGCAAAGGTGCCCGGGCGGCGGTGCTCTATGATGGCCGCGGAGAGTCGTTGCATTCGCCGGTGTTCCTGGGTGCCCGGGCGCGGCCGCCCGTGATCGCGTCGCGGGTGGATCCCGCCACGGACGACCAGCCGCAGGCCACGGGGATATTCTATTGCCAGAACGCGCGGCTGACGCGCAATACCACCGCCGGCTGGTCGCACGTGCGGGCGGTGCGCATCCTGGCCAGTACCGGCCTGGAACTGCGTTCATCGCACTCGTACATTGTGCATGCCGGCAGCGTCGTGACCGACCTGGGCACCGTGCCGCTGGCCCCGGATGGTTCGTTTGCCGTGGAGGTTCCGGCCAATACCGGCATTGCCTTCCAGGCGGTCGATGCCGAGGGGCGCTCGGAACTCAACGAGATGTCCTGGATATTTGTGCGCCCCGGCGAAACGCGGGGCTGCGTCGGCTGCCACCACGACCGCCAGAACACGCCGCCCACGCTGCGGCGCGGGCCGATCCAGGCTCTCCACATGCCACCGCTGAGCTTTCTGGGCACCGGCCCGCTGCTCAAGTTCCGCGGCAATAACCCGGCCGT
>Ga0316217_10005468_pt1 | contig 13165 bp, 6 predicted proteins | sample 1anoAmetaG_FD_203633 | JGI IMG/M metagenome (GOLD analysis project Ga0316217, IMG submission 203633) | Freshwater microbial communities from Trout Bog Lake, Wisconsin, USA - 1anoA | ecosystem: Environmental > Aquatic > Freshwater > Lake > Hypolimnion/Profundal zone | place: USA: Wisconsin...
TGGCCGTCCAAAACCTGCGCGACAAGGTGCAGGAAAAATATCATGTGAACCTCGAGGACGTCCGCAGCGAGTGCATCAGCATCACCCACGCCGACGAGGGCCAGCCGCAGGTGCAGACGCTCACGCCCGAGGAGATGGCCGCGAGCGGCGCGGGCACGGATTGGAACGCCGTGACCGAGCAGGTGCATGTCTTGCAGACGAAGCTCGACGAAATGGGCCCGGTCAACCTCGTCGCCATCGAGGAATACGAGGAGACCGAGCAGCGCCATCAATTCCTGTCACAGCAATACGAAGACCTGGTCAACGCCAAGACCGAGCTGCTGGAAATCATCAACCGCATCAACACGCAGACGCGGCAGATGTTCATCGAGACGTTCGAGAAGATCCGCGACAACTTCCGCCTGATGTTTGTGGACGTCTTCGGCGGCGGCAAGGCGGACCTGATTTTGTCCGACGAAAACGACGTTTTGGAATCCGGCATCGAAATTGTGGCGCGTCCGCCCGGCAAGCAATTGCAGAGCATCTCCCTGTTGTCCGGCGGCGAGCAGACGATGGTGGCCGTGTCACTGCTGTTCTCCATCTATCAGGTGAAGCCCAGCCCGTTCTGCGTGCTGGATGAATTGGACGCGCCGCTGGACGAATCCAATGTCGTGCGCTTCGTGAAGATCCTCGAGCGCTTCATCGCCCACTCGCAAGTCATCATCATCACGCACAACAAGCGCACCATCGGCATGGCCGACGTGCTTTACGGCGTGACCATGCAGGAGCACGGCATCAGCAAGATCGTCAGCGTGAAGTTTCACAAGGCGGAGGAAACCCCGCAGTTGCCGCAAAATGCCGCGCCGGCGCTGGCGTAGGCAAACAACGGGACGCCGGGCATTTCGTGCGGAGACAGTTTTCCGACCGATTTCCGCGCCATCCCAATCAAGGCGCTCACCACGAATAATGCACCGTGTAGGTCACGGTCTTTTCCTCGTCGGGCTTGACGGGAATGCGGAACTCGATGGTCTGGGAATCTTTCTTCGTGAACTCAGCGGACTTGGCCTTGATGTCCCAGTTGCTCCAGCGGTAGAGATGCTCGACGACGCGGATTTCCACGGCATCCGTTTTCTTGCGGTTGCGCAGCTTGATCTCAAACGACTCCTCCAGCCATTTGTCGGCGGTGTCCACGTGGAAATTCGTCTGCTTGCGCTCGCCGACGAGGTCGAAGGCATTGCCGGTGGTCACGCGGACGGTTTCGTTGCGCGGCGTGTGGTCGATGGTGTTTTCGCCGACGAATTGCAGCTGTCCGTCGGCGTCGCGGCGGTAGAAGCGCAGCTTGCCGGCGGGCAGGGCAATGCCGAGCTGGTTGGTCTCGGCATTCTTGAACTCGCGCTGGACGATGATCTTCTTGTTGTCACTCTGGCCGTAGCCCCGGTCATAATTCAGTCCGTAAAAACGGTAGCCCGGCGCGCTGTCATAAACATATATCGTCGGCGCATACATCTTCTCGGCGTGGACAAACTCCACCTGCTTGGTCTCGCGGTCATGCAGCGTGGTCGGGCGGGCGATGGAATAGAGGTGGAATTCATCGAAGGCCTTCTCGGAGACGGCCGGGGCGGCGGCCATTGCGTCCAATCCCAACATTTCTTTTCTTGCCCGGGCAAACCCCCAAGGTTGATTCGGTGGCTGGATCTTGTTCACGTCGCCGGCCAGCAGTTTGATTTTGGCGTTCTCAAAGGTTTTGCCGCTGGAGTTGTTCATCGTGATCCAGCCGACGAGGTCGCACTGGTCGCCCTTCTCCGGCGAGACGAGGTTGTAACTGGCGCTCCAGTTGAAACCGCCGGTGACGTAGCCCACCTCGGCGTCGAACTGGCCGGGCTTGTCGGATTGCAGCAGCCAGTTGAAGGCGGGCTTGAGAATCGTGTCGCTGCCGAGGTCGGGAAACAATGGCTGGCCGGGCAGGGAAAATTGCAGCTTGCCGCTCACCTCGATGATGGGCTGCTCGTTGCCGCCGCCGGGAACGAAGCCGCTGCGGACGACCTTGCCGGGAATCAGTTCGCGCGTCATGGTGTTGTCCTTCAGCCGCTCGTTTTGGAATTCAATCGTCTTGCCTTCGAACAGCGACAACAGCAGCGGCTCGCTGACCGGGTCGTTGCGGTAGTTTTGTTCCAGGATTTGCACCGAATGTTTGCCCGCCGGGTCGCGGAGGATGACGGAATCCGGTTCGACTTGGGCGGTGGCGTTGGCATAAGTCACGGCATTGGGGCCGGCCTTCAAGGCCAGCGGCACGGAGTCGCGCACGACGGCGAAGTTCTGGTTGTAGATGGTGAGCGCGGGCTGGGCGGATACCGCGAGCGTGACGGCGGCACCGATGGCGAGAAGGGACGCGATGGTTTTCATAAGGGTGGTTTGGTCGGGTGGTTGACCTGCGGCGGGCCTGATTTGTTCGATGAAACTGCTAAATAAAACAATCATGGCAAATTCGCAAGCGGTGAATCAGCAGCGGTCATCCCTCCAAGACCTCGACCCAGGCAAGTTTGGATGGTGGTCCGGATGTCCGCGTTCATGGCTGATCCGGCCTGATAATCGGTTGCCGCGCGGAAGTTTTCGCGGTGAATGTTGATTGCTTGCAAACGGCGGCAACGGTGGCAATAATGAAAATTTCCCAGCACATGAGCAATTTGTTTGTCGCGTATCGGCCAACAAATTAGAAACCATGGCGCACTTCGGCGGAAGAATAACAACATGAAATTTAAACTCATCATCGGAATGGCCGCCTTGGTCCTCGCGGCAAATGTTTTGGCCGCCAGCGAGCCGGCCATCATCCCGCAGCCGCAAAAAATGGAGCGGCGCGAAGGCGGGTTCAAACTTGTGCCGCAGACGCGGATTTACACCGACCCGGCAGCGGCGGACACCGGCAGCTGGCTGGCCGCGCAGCTGCGCAAATCCACCGGCTGGAAATTTCGCATCAGCGGGAAGACGCCGCCGGAACTGGCCGGCACCGGCGGCATTTTGCTGACGACCAACGGAGCTGATGCCAGCCTCGGTGCGGAAGGATATGAACTGGTAGCAAGCAAGGATGCCGTGGTCATCCGCGCGCCGGCCCCGGCCGGCTTGTTTTACGGCGCACAGACATTGCTGCAGCTCTTGCCGCCGGAGATATTTTCCAACGCCGTCGTGAAGCATTTCGACTGGCAGATTCCCTGCGTGAAGATCACCGACCAGCCGCGCTTTGGCTGGCGCGGGCTGATGCTGGACGTCAGCCGCCATTTTTTTACGAAGACCGAGGTGAAGCAATTGCTTGAGGTCATGGCGCTGCGCAAGTTGAACACGTTCCACTGGCATCTCGTGGACGACAACGGCTGGCGCCTCGAAATCAAAAAATATCCAAAGCTGACGAGCGTGGGCGCGTGGCGCGGCGGCGTGGGATTTGGGCTGGCCACCAATTCGACGACGGCCTACGGCAAGGACGGCCGCTACGGCGGGTTCTATACGCAGAAGGATATCCGCGAAGTCGTGGCCTACGCGCAGAAGCTGCACATCACCATTGTTCCCGAAATCGAGATGCCGGGGCATTCGCTGGCGGCGCTGTCGGCCTATCCGCAATTCGGCAGCGGCGACGGGCCGTTCGTCGTGCCGCTCAAGGGCGGCGTCAATCTGGGCATTTATTCGCCGGCCAAGGAGGAGACGTTCCAGTTTTTGGACGACGTGCTGGCGGAGGTGGCCGGATTGTTTCCGTCCAAATACATCCACATCGGCGGGGATGAAGTGCCCAAAGGCCCGTGGAAGAACGATGTGGCTTGCCAGGCGCTGATGAAACGCGAAGGGCTGAAAAACGAGGAGGAGTTGCAAAGCTGGTTCATCCGCCGCATCGAAAAAATTGTCAATGCCAAGGGCAAGACGATTCTCGGCTGGAGCGAAATTCTGCAGGGCGGCCTCGCGCAAAACGCGGCGGTGATGGACTGGATTGGCGGTGGCCGCGAGGCCGCGAGCCAGGGACATGACGTGGTGATGACCCCGACGAAGTTCTGTTATTTGGATTATTATCAGTCCACGAACCGCGCCGCCGAACCACGCGCCATCGGCGGTTTTCTCCCCTTGGAGAAAGTCTATGCGCTCGATCCGGTGCCGGCCGGCCTGGCGCCGGAATTTCAAAAGCATATTTTGGGCGCGCAAGGCAACATCTGGACGGAATATATTTCAAATTTGAGGCAAGTCGAATACATGGCCTTTCCGCGTTTGTCGGCGCTGGCCGAAGTGACGTGGTCGCCGCCGGAACTGCGCAACTTCGAGGATTTCAAACTTCGGCTCAAGACCGACGAGCAGCGGCTTGACCAGCTGGGCGTGAATTACCGGCGCGAAACTTCCAATTAAAATCAAACCAACCATGAAACCGAAACAATCCCTGGGACTTCTGACCGCCGCCTTGGTCATTGTGTTTGGCGCCGCCGCCGTGGAACCGCCCGCGCCGTTCGGCCCGGTGCCGAGCGCGCGCCAGCTCGCGTGGCACGAAATGGAATTTTACGGTTTTGTCCATTTCACCGTGAACACGTTCACCGACAAGGAATGGGGTTACGGCGACGAGCCGGAATCCGTCTTCAACCCGACTGATTTCAGCGCGAAACAGATTGTGCGGACGGCCAAGGCCGCCGGCATGAAGGGGTTGATCTTGACCTGCAAACATCACGATGGTTTTTGCCTCTGGCCGTCGCGGTTCACGGAGCATTCCGTGAAAAATTCGCCGTGGAAGAACGGCGGCGGCGATGTCGTGCGCGAAATGTCAGACGCCTGCCGCAAGGCCGGGCTGAAGTTCGGCGTCTATCTTTCGCCGTGGGACCGCAACCGCGCCGATTACGGGAAGCCGGAATATGTTTCGCATTACCAAAACCAGCTTCGCGAGCTGCTCTCGAATTACGGCCCGATCTGGGAAGTGTGGTTTGACCTCGCGAACGGCGGCGACGGTTTTTATGGTGGCGCGCGCGAAAAGCGGAAGATTGACGGCAGGACGTATTACGACTGGGAAAACACCCGCAGCATCGTCCGCAAATTGATGCCGGGCGCGGTGATGTTCAGCGATTTTGGCCCGGACATCCGCTGGGTGGGCAACGAACGCGGCATCGCCGGCGAGCCTTGCTGGGCCACGTTGAACGTGGGGGATTACGCCGCCGGCCCGGTCTATCAAAAGCGTTTGAATTGCGGCGACCGGCTCGGCACGAACTGGTTGCCGGCGGAGTGTGATGTCTCTATCCGCCCCGGCTGGTTTTATCACGCGAAGGAGGATGCGAAGGTGAAGACGCCGGAGCAACTGGTGGACCTCTATTTCCAATCCGTCGGTCGCGGCGCGTCGTTTTTGCTGAATCTTCCGCCAGACCGGCGCGGGCGCATCGCCGATCCGGATGTCAAATCGCTGGAAGAATTCCGCCGCCGGATCGACGCGATTTTCTCCCGGAACCTGGCCGCCGGCGCGCAGGCTGTCGCGAGCAATGTGCGCGGCAACGACCAGACTTACGCCGCCAAAAACGTGCTGGCCGCCGGCGGGAAAAAATATTGGAGCACCGATGACAAGGTGAAAACGCCGGAGTTGGTTTTGGACCTGGGCAAAATGAAAACTTTCAACATCGTCAGTCTGCGCGAATTTCTGCCGCTCGGCCAGCGGGTCGAGGCGTTTGCGCTTGACCGGTGGCAGGAGGGACAATGGGTCCAATTTGCCGCCGGCACAAGCATTGGCAGCCATCGCCTGATTCGCGGCGAGCCGGTCACGACCGACAAGATCCGCTTGCGCATCACCCAGGCGCCCGTCTGTCCGGCATTGTCTGAAATCGGTCTGTTTTCCGAAAAACAATGAATGCAACCACCCGTCACCTGACATTTATGCAAACTCTCATCACCTTGTTCACCGCCTTGCTGCTTTTGACGCCGCTGTCAGCCCTTTGCGGGGCGGAAATATATGTGGCGGCGGACGGTCGCGACGACAATCCCGGCACCAAGGAAAAACCGTTGGCGACGCTTGAAGCCGCGCGTGATGCCGCGCGCAATTTGCCGGGGGCAAAAACCATCTTCGTGCGCGGCGGCACCTACGAGCTGGCGCGCACCCTCACGCTCGACGCGAGAGATTCGGGAGCGACTTGGCGCGCCTACGCGAACGAGAAACCGCTGGTCATCGGCGGCCGCCAAATCAGTGATTTCACGGCTTACAAAGGCAACATCCTCAAGGCGGCTGGCATCAAGGGCGTGTATTTCCGCCAGCTTTTCTTTGATGGGCGGCGCCAGACCCTCGCTCGCTATCCGAATTACGACGAGAAAAATCCCTACGGCGGCGGCTGGGCTTATGTGGATGGCAAGTCGGTTCCGATGTATAAGGATATTCCCGGTGAAAACAAACATACGCTCCAGTTCAAACCCAGTGATGCCCGCCAATGGGCGCATCCCGAGGAAGGCGAAGTGTTCATCTACGCGCGTTACAACTGGTGGAACAACATTGTCCGGATCAAGTCGGTTGACGCCGGTTCCCATGCCCTGACGCTGGCCGGCGACTGTTCCTACGCCATCCGGCCGTTTGATCGTTACTATGTGCAAAATCAGTTCGAGGAACTGGACGCGCCGGGGGAATGGTATCTCGACAAGCGGGATTGGACGCTTTACTTCTGGCCGCCAACGCCGCTGGCGGGGAAGCCGGTCCTGGTGCCGACGATGCGCACGATGCTCGAGATCGGTTCCGGTGCCAAAGATGTGGTGTTCCGGGGATTCACTTTCGAGTGCTGCGAAGGCAACGCGATTTCGCTCAAGAACACGACCAATTGTCTGATTGCCGCGAGCACGATCCGCAATGTGGGCGATTACCACGGCAGCGGTGTCAGCATTAGCGGCGGTATTCATAACGGCGTCGTTGGTTGCGACATTCACGACACCGGCAGCGACGGCATCTCCATCAGTGGCGGTAACCGGATCACGCTTACGCCGGCGGAAAACTACGCCGACAACAATTACATCCATCATGTCGGCGTGTTCTTCAAGCAGGGCGTTGGCGTCAGCCTCACCGGTTGCGGCAACCGCGCCTCGCATAATTTAATCCATGACGGGCCGCGGTTCGGCATCCAGTTTGCCGGCAACAATCTGGTCATGGAATACAACCACATCCGCCACATGGACCTCGAAACCGATGACACCGGCGCCATTTACACCGGCGGCCGGGATTGGATCGGTTCGCGCGGCTCCATCATCCGCTACAATTACATTCACGACATGATCAGTTACGGCCACGATGACAAATCCACCCGCTGCCCGCCGGATTTTGCGTGGGGAATTTATCTGGACGACAACACCGGCGGTGTGGATGTGATTGGCAACATCGTGGCCCGTTGTTCGCGGGCCTGCATCCATCTGCACAACGGCCGGGATAATTTTATCGACAATAACCTCTTCATCGAAGGCGGCCTCTCGCAGATTGAATACAGCGGCTGGACGCGCAAAAACCGGATGTGGGTGGAGCATTTGCCGACGATGATCAAAGGCTACGAATCGGTCGCCAGCCAGCCCGCTTGGAAGACGATGCGCCACATGGAACTGCATCCCAACGATGCCGTGCTTCCCGACGACACCGTGATGGCGGGCAACGTGCTGACCCACAACATCGTTTTTTACCAAAATCCGAAGGCGAAGCTCTACGCCTATCGCAACCTGTCGTTCGCCTATAACCGTTTTGATTCCAATCTCGTCTGGCATGCGAATCTGCCGCTGGCGACCGGCGTCCAAAAAATCAAAAACGCCACCGGCCCCAATCTTGCCCCCAATCCCGGCTTCGAAGCGGCCGACGAAAAAGGCGCGCCCAAAGATTGGCACTGGCAGGTCCGGCCCGGCGATTCCAAGGCCGCCATTGATGCCGCCGTGAAATCCTCCGGCGCCCAATCGCTCCGTCTTGACGGTCGCGGCTCCTCCACCGACGCCAAAGGCAACCAGCTTTGGCCCAATTTTGTCAGCACCGACATCCTGGCCCGGCCCGGGCAATCCTACCGGCTTACGGCCCGCATCAAGGCCGCCGAACCCGGCACGAAATTCTCCTTGATGGTCCAAAGCTACCAGGATAAAGCCTATTTCTGGAACAAGGAAACCGCGGCTGCCGCCGGCACCGACTGGAAGGAATATGAAGTCGTCTTCAAATTTCCAGCCCCCGGCGATTCCGGCTACAAAGCGCAGATGAAATCCTTTCGCATCCGCCTCGATGTGCACCAGCCCGCCGGCACCATCTGGGTGGACGATGTCACCTTGCGCGAAGCCGTCCCCATGGACGAATGGGACTCCTGGCAAGCGACCGGCAATGACGTTCATTCGGTGGTGGCCGATCCGCTTTTTGTCAACGCCGACAAAGACGATTACCGGCTGAATCCCGGCTCGCCGGCGTTCAAAGCGGGTTTCCAGCCAATTCCCGTTGAAAAAATTGGTCCATATCAAGACGAGCTGCGCGCCAGTTGGCCGATTGTTGAGGCCGAGGGCGCGCGCGAAAAACCTTCCTGGCCCGTTAAGATGTGAGCCGAATTTATTTTATGCACGCTCCCAAACCTGCCCGTTACGATTCGCCCGGGTTTTACCGCCGCTGCGGTCGTTCCGGCATCCGGCTGCCGCTGATCGCGCTCGGTCTCTGGCACAATTTTGGCGCGAAGGATTCTTACGAAAACGCCCGCGCCATCGCCTGCCGGGCATTTGACCTGGGCATCACGCATTTTGATCTGGCCAACAATTACGGCCCGCCGGACGGCGCGGCGGAGGAAACCTTCGGCCGGATTTTGCGCGAAGATTTGAGGCCGTGGCGCGATGAAATGATCATTTCCACCAAGGCCGGCTATTACATGTGGCCGGGGCCGTATGGCGAATGGGGCTCCCGCAAATATCTGCTGTCCTCGCTCGACCAGTCGCTCAAGCGCATGGGGCTGGACTACGTGGACATTTTTTATTCCCACCGGCCCGACCCCGACACGCCGCTGGAGGAAACGATGGGGGCGGTGGCGCATGCCGTCCGTTGCGGCAAGGCGCTTTACGCCGGCATTTCCAACTATCCGCCGGCCGAGACGGTTCGCGCGGCAAAATTGCTGCGCGAGATGGGCGCGCCCTGTCTCATCCATCAACCGCGCTACAGCATGCTGGACCGCTGGGTGGAACCGCAGTTGCTCACGACGCTGGAAGCCGAAGGCATCGGCGCAATCGTTTTCTCGCCGCTGGCAAAAGGGGTTTTGACGGACCGTTATTTCAAGGGCATCCCTGCCGATTCTCGCGCCGGCCATGACCAGCGGTTTCTCCGGCCCGCCGACATCACGGAGGCGGTGCTGGCGAAGACGAAAAAGCTGAACGACCTGGCGCACTCGCGCGGCCAGACGCTCGCGCAAATGGCGCTGGCCTGGGTGCTGCGGCAGCCGGTGGTGACCAGCGCGCTCATCGGCGCCAGCCGCGTCAGCCAGGTGGACGGTTGCGTCGGCGCGGTGCGAAACCTGAAGTTCACCGGCGAAGAGCTGGCGCAAATCGAGAAAATTCTGGCCGGCTAGGTTTGCTTTGCCGCTCCGACCGGGTTTTTCTTTTTCAGAGAAATTTTATTTATATAAACTGCATCCCGACATTTTTTAATTATGAACAACCTGCTAAAAATCAACAAATACACCTTGGGCGTGGGCGACCGTTTTGCCCATCAGGCCGCCGCGCAACTCCAGGCCTGCCTGCTTGCCGGCCAACGTGGCGTGGAGATTTCGCCGACGTGGAACAAGTCCAACCGCGAGCATACGATCATCGGCTCCGAGCCGGTCAGTGTCCGGGCGGCGGCGGATGCGGCGGTGAAAGCCGCCGGCTGGAAGCAACCCTATTATGTGGACGCCGACCACATCGGCCTCAAGACGGTGGACCGGTTCCTGTCCGCGTCGAATTTTTTCACGATTGATGTCGCGGATTTCATCGCCCAGCCAGCCGAAGCCGGCGCGGTGAAAGCCTTTGTGGACGGCCACCCGGAACTGGCGGGGCAGGTGCAGATCGCCGGCATTGAACGGCCGTTCGCCATCGCGCGCGCCGAGGTGGAGCGGATTGCGACGAAATATCTTCTGGCCGTGCAGGAAGCCGGCAAGGTGTATCGCCACATTGCGGCCGCCAAGGGCGCGACGCCGTTTGTCACGGAAGTTTCCATGGACGAAACCGATTCACCGCAGACGCCGCCGGAGTTGCTGGTGATCCTCGCCGCGCTCGCGGATGAGAAAATTCCGGTCCAGACCATCGCGCCCAAATTCACCGGCCGGTTCAACAAGGGTGTGGATTATGTCGGCGACATCGCCCAGTTTGAACGCGAATTCAACGAGGACCTCTGCGTCATCGCGCATGTCATCAAGCGCTATGGTTTGCCGGACACGCTCAAGCTCAGCGTCCACTCCGGCAGCGACAAGTTTTCAATCTATCCGGCCATCCGGCGCGCGCTCACGAAGCACGGCTGCGGCGTGCATGTGAAGACGGCTGGCACGACCTGGCTGGAAGAAATCATCGGCTTGGCGGAACACGGCGGCGAAGGTCTGGCGCTGGCCAAGGAAATCTACGCCGAGGCCCTTGCCCACATTGACGAACTGTGCGCGCCCTACGCCACGGTGATTGACATTGACCGCGCCAAGCTGCCGGCGGCGGCGGCGGTGAACGGCTGGACCAGCGAGCAATATGTCCGCGCGTTGCGGCACAATCAGGCCGACCCGCTGTTCAATGCGAACCTGCGCCAGTTGCTGCACGTCGGGTTCAAGGTGGCGGCGAAAATGGGGCCGCGCTACTTGAAAGTGCTGGAGGACTGCGAAGCCTCCGTTTCGCGCAACGTGACGGCCAATCTCTTTGAGCGGCACTTGAAGCCGTTGTTTCTCGGCCAATAAAAGCCGCGCCGCCGCCATTTTTGGAAATTCTCCGGCCATTGACGGGGACAATGATTAAAATGAAAACCACAAGCTTGCTGACGGCGCTCGCATGGGCGGCCGCAGTTTTTTGCACCCAGAACCTCTCCGCCGCCGGTTCGCCGCGCGAACATCTCTCGCTCGACGCCAACTGGAAATTCCATCTTGGCGACGACTGGCCGAACGCGCTGCGCCTCGATAAGGCCGGCGCCAGTGCCGGACCGGCGTCGGAAAAATTTGGCGACACGGCCTGGCGAACGCTCAACCTGCCGCACGACTGGGCGATTGAACTGCCTTTCGACCCAACTTCCGACTGCAGCCACGGTTTCAAGCCGGTCGGGCCGGGCTTTCCGAAAAACAGCGTCGGCTGGTATCGCCGCGCGTTTGAACTACCGGCGGCGGATTCCGGCAAACGCATCTGGCTGACGTTCGACGGCGTGTTCCGCGACGCGACGGTGTGGGTCAACGGCTGGCTCATCCAGCGGCACGAGGGCGGTTACTATCCGTTCCGCGAGGACATCACGGACGTGGCGCATTTCGGCGGCAAGAACACCATCGCCGTGCGCGTGGACGCGACGAAATTCGAGGGCTGGTTTTACGAAGGCGCGGGCATCTACCGCCACGTCTGGCTGGACAAGACCGCGCCGGTGGCCATCGCGCCGGATGGGGTTTTCGTTTGGAGTGAATTTGAAAAGAACATTCCGCAGGGAAATCCCGAGGTTAATGTGGAGGTCTGCCTGCTTGACACCCTGACCAATGCCATCAACACCACGGTGAAATGCGAAATCATTTCACCGGACGGCAAATCGCTGAAAAAAATCTCTGAATCTGAAAAATTAAAGCGCGAATCGCAGCGCGTGGTTAAATTGGAAGCAAAACTTTCTTCGCCCGTTCTCTGGTCTCCCGAAAATCCAAAGCTTTACAAACTCATCACGACGGTTTCAGTGGACGGTGAAGTGGTTGACCAGAAGGAAACTTTTTTCGGCATCCGCACCGTCGCGTTCGACAAGGACAAAGGCTTTTTGCTGAACGACAAACCCTACGAACTTTACGGCACCTGCAATCATCAGGACCACGCCGGCGTCGGCGCGGCGCTGCCGGATGCGCTCCAGAATTTTCGCATCGCCAAGCTCAAGGAATTCGGCTGCAACGCCTATCGCACGTCGCACAATCCGCCCACGCCGGAATTGCTCGACGCCTGCGACCGCCTCGGCATGATCGTGATGGATGAAAACCGTCTGCTCGGCAGCGATTCGGAAAATCTCCAGCGGCTGGACACGCTCATCCGCCGCGACCGCAATCATCCCAGCGTTTGCGTTTGGAGCATCTGCAACGAGGAACCGCGGCAGACGCATACGGATGGCGCGCAAGTGGGATTGACGATGCAGCACCGCGTCAAGCAACTGGATGCCACCCGGCCGGTCACCGCCGCCGAGGATGTCGGCGATGTTTTTGACGGCTTGATGGGCGCGCTGGAAGTGCGCGGCTGGAATTACCACATCGGCACGAACATGGACAATTATCACGCCAAGCATCCCAGCCAGCCAAATGTCGGCACGGAGCAGGGCAGCACGGTCGGCACGCGGGGAATCTATGCCAACGACAAGGAGCGCGGTTATGTCAGCGCCTACGATGTGAACGCGCCGCCGTGGGCGCACACCGCCGAGACGTGGTGGAGCTTTTTCGCCGACCGCCCGTGGCTCGCCGGCGGTTTTGTGTGGACCGGCTTTGATTATCGCGGCGAACCGACGCCATACAAATGGCCGTGCATCAATTCACACTTTGGCATCCTCGACGTGTGCGGTTTCCCAAAAGACAATTATTATTATTATCAATCATGGTGGACGACTAATGTCGTTTTGCATTTGCTGCCGCACTGGAACTGGCCCGGCAAGGAAGGTCAGGAAATCCGCGTGGACGCCTTGAGCAACTGCGAGGAAGTGGAACTGTTCCTCAACGGCGAATCGCTCGGCAAACAAGCGATGAAACGTAATTCCAAACTTTCCTGGAAAGTGAAATACACGCCCGGCACCGTGTCCGCGCAAGGTTTCAACGGTGGCAAACTCGCCGCCTTAATGAAAGTCGAGACCACCGGCGACGCAACGCAAGTTCGACTCTCGCCACGTCGCAAGTCGGTCAACGCCGATGGCGAGGACGTGAACGAGGTCATTATTTCTGCGACGGACGCGCAAGGCCGCTTGGTGCCGGTGGCGCAGAACAAAATTTATTTTACCATCGAAGGTGCCGGCAAAATTCTTGGCGTCGGCAACGGCGACCCGAGCTGCCAC
>Ga0316217_10005469_pt1 | contig 13158 bp, 9 predicted proteins | sample 1anoAmetaG_FD_203633 | JGI IMG/M metagenome (GOLD analysis project Ga0316217, IMG submission 203633) | Freshwater microbial communities from Trout Bog Lake, Wisconsin, USA - 1anoA | ecosystem: Environmental > Aquatic > Freshwater > Lake > Hypolimnion/Profundal zone | place: USA: Wisconsin...
CATCTAACCATAACCCTTAGTCGATGACAACTATTACAGAGCACAAGACCAAACTTTCTCAACTCAAAAATGCACCTTTTTCGGCATAGTACTTGGGGTAACAATCTACCTATCCAGCTAAACCTTGCCCAACCACTCTTAAATCTAACAATACACCGTTATCAATGCGAACCGAGCGACCAGTAATCAAAACATGTAGCAGAAAGACCACTTCTAACCCCTGAGCTCCAAATCATCAATATCGTAGGAGTAATAGTTAAAATATTCAGCTGGAAAATAGCAGAATAATTGGAATATTCAAGGCTAAAGAAAAGAGATAGCAATGTCTACAATTAGATGAAGTAACTACGCAAAACACTCAAAGCCATCCTAGTAAATATCCACCCAATTAGAAGTCTAACTAGGACTACAGGGTCCAGCTTTTGGCTAGCACCCAGGAAAAGGCAGAGGTCAAGCTCCAGAATGTAGTGCTCATGAAGCAGCTTGAGCATCTGCAGGGCTAGAGGGACACTTGGGAGATAAAAAGAGAACATTCGTAGAATATGGAATAATTGTTGAGAAATAAGAGTGAGGCAAGCAAGTAGTTGTATACAAAAAATATAAGCCGGCTCGAGACGGAGGTGACTAAATTAGGTGAATAGCTATAGTTCTAGAAGAAGAGAATAATAGAGCTGGAGGCATATAACAAAAATCTGTTCCAGCAACTAACCCTCGCTAGATAGACGTACAGAATCTAGCTGTAAAAGCTGAGTGTGGATAAGAATGAACTCATCAAAAGATTGTAGATTCAAAATGAGCAGATTAGACAATTGTATGCATAGAACGAACGCTAAAAATAGAAAGCAAATGTCTGGCAGTCATATAGCAATCTATCAAAAAATAACGAAAGGTAGTCGCTGACCAAAGTCAAATAGATGTAAACCAGCAGCGATCAACTTAGGGCCAAGATCTATATGCTGTAGAAATAAATATAGCATCTGCACCGGGATAGGAGCAGCACTCTGGTAGAATTCAATACCAATCTAGCCCATATAAATCGCAGACTAACGTAGGAAAAAGAGCTGAATTCGATCAATACCATCCAAATCGCACAGTACCAACAACAAATCGCTTCATTAGAAATCCTACGCCAATAGCTACCTGCTTCCAGGCATCACACCCTCCTGATATAAGACCTAAGGCTGACCAACCGTAATTTATAGTGCAGACTAGCAGACACTCAACGCAGCAAAGCAGACATAGATCAACTCCTGCGACAGTAGCAACTAAACAACCATGCTCTTTTAGCCGAGCTGCGCAGGCATAAGCAATAGTTCGACCATAGCTACCAGTAGCTCTTAAAGTTGAATGAGGATGAGGTCGAGAGTGAGAAGGCTCAGGCCATCAACAAACTGCATAGGATAACCACTGATTTGCTGAATGAGAGGCAGAAGAATGAGTAAATTACGAATGAGTTGTAAGTGCAGCAGCGAGCACTGGAGCAGCTCAAAAACTAGCTGGAACTTAAAATGAAATAGAATGGGTAGAGCAGGTAGCAAATTTAAAGACTGGTGGAAAAGACGAAGGAGTATGACATCCATCGTATTTAGCATGCTGCTAAATTACTCGAGCAGTAGTATCTGGCCAAAAATGCTCAAAAGAGTTATGAGTAAGCCGCCAGCATATATCAAGCATAGATAATAGAGCACCAGCAGGCCACTTTGAAACTTCAGAGCGAGCTCGCTGAACTCAGGCTCAACTATTAACAGTAGAAGATGAGCTTGAACAGACTATTGGCTAGTCTGCAGCCCATAGCAAGCTCGATCCACAAAACCAACTAGCCAGCGTCTATCTAGCAATTTCGAGAGTAGTCGAAGATGGACCAAAATATAGGAGAGCAGTAGTTATACTTGTCATCGGACTCTTAATACTCTAGCAAGCAGATAGCGCAATAGCGGCTAAAACTAACTTAGGAAGCACTCGCCAGCACCCCCTAAATTGTGAATCATGCAGGTCAACTGCAACCGCATAACCAGCAGAAAGGCCAGATAGTCGGACAGCAACTAGACGGCATCACCAAGCTAAATAGCATGATCGGGTAGCTGAAGAACTATAACCACTCACTTTAGGCTGAAAACCGCACCCATGAGTAACATCTCAACAAACTCACTCGCCAGCTCCAGATCTGCACCCGCGACCTGGCCGAAAGAGACCACACCATCTCGCACATGCTCTCCACCGTCCAGTAGAAGCACCAGACCACATCCACCCATATACAGCATCTCGAGGCCGAAATCGTCATGCTGCGAACCAACAACCACCAGCTCAGAGACAGATACCTCGCCCTCGAGAAAGACTACAAGAGATGCAGGTCCAACCTGGAACTAGAACTGTAACTCTGCCGCCAGGACATCAACTCCAAACTCATCTAAAACATACGCAGCTTGTCAGCCGAGATATCCAAGGCTGAAAAAGTAATGGCCGAACTCACCCACCCTCCCCCCAACTCACTCCGCAAGGTACCCAAGTGCTCACCTAGTTCGTCAATCTCATAAACGCTACCCATCGGCAGAACCTGAGTCGCTAGATCGAGAAGGTCATGGAGTACTACGGCAGGGTGGAGTAGAGCAAGGCGCAGCTGCAGAAGCATCACAATAATATGAAGATCATGGTGAATGTGGCAGTACCGCATTCATACATCAACGGGGAGAGGGTTTCGCCGAGGAAGTCCCAAGTTTCACCCCGCAAGTCAGAACAATGATGTTTATGTAATGAAATGGCTGATGCATGATTAAATGGTAAGATGATAAATGAGCAATTGTTTGGTGCATGATTCAATCCAGTGTAATTTATTAAAATATTTCGTTCAACATAATAATAGCCAGAACGTATTTAAAATTAAATAGGCAGCCAAAAGATCAACGGGTAGTGCATATATTTGCCTATTCCTTTTTTATGCTGGCCCTGCAGGTTTCTGATATTGTCTTCTGCACTCCCCGCACCATTTTATTGATTCGCGTGTGCAGCAGAGAGTATCGGTTGAAATGTTACCCCAGCTATTACACTTAGGGATGAGGCTACGAAGATTTGTTATTTTCCACTGCGTTAGAAATATGCACATACTATATTAAATGGCAACTACCTGATTTATGAACAGTTATCTTTGGCCCTGCAGCTAGCTGAGCAGTTTGGCAATCTGCGACAGATCTTGGTCTACTGACAGCAAATACTGCCATAATCCTCTATTTATTGCAGATCTAACAGCCGTAGGCGAACTGAACTCTTTTGGGTTGAATTTTGACTATTGATTAATTGGCTGGTTGAGACCGGCAGTGATCATGTTCAAGCCCTCAAGCTGCACAACCAACTCTTCAATTCTAGCATTATTGGCCAGGAGTTCAGCACTCACTCTCGATAGTTAATCGTTAAGCGTCTAATTCTACTGCTTCAAATTGGCCATCTACTGCTCCAACTTCTATTTCTACAGCTGGTACTCCTGACCCATTTCTATATGGACCTGCTGCTACCTCATCTGCTGCTAAAGTCGCTAATTTCTGACCCTTAGTGTTTCAACCTTAATTGACTCGTCGCTAAACAGCTGCGACAAATTCAGCAGCTGCTGCTATAGTTGCCGAGTCTTGGCCTGATAGGGTCTCAGCGACTCCACCTATTTTCGGAGCTACTCCTTCTGGTTGAATATCTCGACCAGCTGCTTTTTGAATTTGTCCTGCTCATTCTTCAAATTCTAGTGAAACAGCTACATCCTGCTTTGCTACAGCTACAGCATCTGCGCCTTCAGCAGCTTCGAGGATCTCGACTTCTTTTAGATTATGGAGCTGAGTTTCTATCTCTCGCATTCGAAATTCGATACCTTCGAGAGGAGATCGTTGTTTTATAGTTTGAGGGTGTTAATTGTTGATTGTAGTTTGGAGTTGTTGTAAGCTAGTTGAGCCATATCTTTCTGGCTGCTAGCTATGGTTAATTAGAGTGCATGCTTTAGTTGGTGAAGCTATTGTTGTCTATTTTTTAACAATAGGAAATTGTTGCGCGAGTTATTTAACATATGTTCAACTCTGCTCTCGATATCGAGCTGCCCATGCGCATCTTATGGTTAACGGAATTAAATCAATTTTATTTAATTGTTATTGGGTGGCTATTAACCCTACTTTGGCAATTTCAGCAGTTATTGCTCCAAAAACTGTATTTTTGGCAACAATCTCTATAACACCGCACGACACCTGCTATTTTCAGTTTATCTAGCTGCCAGATCCACTAAAAGCTGCTCATTCCGAATTGATAGCTATTTGGATAACTGGCCGTAATGCTGACACTGCTTTAGCAAATCATTTATTCTCTAAGAACTTACATATTCCTTACTTTACATCAATCTGTGATTCTTAAGCTGCTCCCTGTATATTTCCACCTCAGCATCTGCTATATTTTTCTACCTATGCTTCAGTCCCTCTCTGAGCGAACCGAGTTCTACTTCCTTGGCCCTCGCATTTATTGCATTTTGAGATTTGGTCTAATTGAGTTGTTAGACTAATTGGGTGTTGCGTTACTGGAGCTGCTGGATTCGAGCTTACAGTTCGAGTCTAGCATGCAGCAGTTTGTCCTTTTAGTGGTTGAGAATGTTGTGCTTTTATATTCCTTATTTGATCTGCTTAACATAATCCAGAATCTAACCCTATTTGTTCTTCAAAAGCTATTTCAAATGTAATTTATCCGCCTCGGCTGCCTGCAGGCTCGAAATTAATTACCCACTGGCCTGATCTTTCATTAATATCTAATTCTCCAACTTTGCAACTTGTTAATCTTTCTAAACGACGATCCTGTTTAACTATCTTTTAAAGGACATCATCCATTAGCTCTCATTATTTTGATGCTCGAATTCCATCTTTTAGATGTACATCTGGTTTTATTAGATTTCGTGGAGTTGTTACTCGCACGTTTTCTGTAGCTTGCTCAATTAGTCAATCAGGCATTTATTTTAATCTTATAGACGTTTCGTCTTTTGCTTTAACTATGCAAATTATGAGTCTAATTTAGGTTTCTATAGTTGTTGAACTATTCGTGCTGCCTTCTATCTTTCAATCTCAGTTTACAGCTAAACGATCATTTTCTATCTTGTCTATACGACAGCACCCATCTACTGAACCTTTCTATGCAGCAAAGCTATTTCAGTGTTCAAAGTGCTAATTACTGATGTCTTTTATTCCAGCAGCTTCAGCTTTTATTAGTTCACCTTATAGCTTTCTTCTTTGCTGGAAGAATGCAGAGCTTGAGTCTTAGCTAGGTACTCTTTGGTGATAAGTAGCTATCTGTGGAGACTTTAGCAGCTGACCTACAGCTTGGCATAATTCTGGAAAAGGCTCTTATAATTGCATTCAATAATGGTATTCTTCTCAGCTAGCGAGTAATTGTGCTCCTTGCATTTTTGCAGCTATTCGTGTGTCTTTATTCTTTAGGCTTCTAGATTGTTGATTTCCCGTTAAAGTTAGCTAACTTTGTCGATTTTGGGTATGAGAGTGTTGATATTGTTTTTTAACTCAGCAATGATGATATCTCTTTGCTATACTTAGGTCTGTCTTTAGAAAAGCTGCAGCTAGTTCTTCCTTCTGATCCTTTACTAATTGTCTTTGAGGACCATTAACTCTTTCTGTAGCAAACTCAACTCACTTTTAAGTTTCCTATTTTGTGAAGCCAATATTTCATTTTCCTTTTCTACTAAATCCAGCTGTTTCTTCGCAACTGCAGTATGAAGCGAGATCTTGGCTCTCTTTTCTTAGACATTGGCCATCTCTTTTCGGTATTATGAGGCTATTTGCTATGTAAAGAAGGATTTACAGAGACGCAGTTTGCCACATTTTTTGGCTAGGCAAGAGGATTGGGACTTTGTTTGTTAATTTTGGGCTACTCCGATTTAAATGAAGTTAGTTTGGATTCTTTTTTGGATCTAGATTATGTTTGGATTACCTATTTTAAGGGTTTTGTATATTTCGACAATATTTTAAAAATTCGGTTTTTTAGAGCTAAAGTTGTTTTTTTAAATGACTTTTTGGTCCTCCCATCTCAAGCAACATATGAATATGATTATTTCCTTAACTTCATAAACCAGGTTCTACTTCGCATCGGATTTAGGTGAAGGCAAATTACATTCGTTTGAGCGGTAGGTTTCTGACTATAATTTATTGCTCATTCTTTACAGCCTAGCTGCCTCTCTTTGCTTAGCATTTTTATCGATTCCTGACCTCATCAGCGTTAATTGATAATTAATAATAACAGCGGGGCTGATTATCAACAAAGCTGAACTTTTAAAAACCCTCATTCTCTCCTAGTTAGAGCGTAAAATGCCTAAAAACTGAAATTCAGCTCAATGCAATGTATTAGTGTGTTCATGATCAATCGAAGCTGCGATTATAATAATTATTTAATTCCATTAAATAAAGTTTAGCAGCATCAAAGCTAATTTATCTTTCCTTCAATTTCTTAAAGCACATTCTTTGCAAAATCTTTCCTTCTTTTCTTAGAAATTTTTAGCATCGTTTAGTTTGTTTATGAGGCTCACTTTCTTGTAACGATAGTTGCAGCCTTAGCAAAAAAGCCTTCCTTGACCTTTAATTTGTTTCTCACAAGTGGGGCAGTCTCCATTTCTTTGCTTTAGGGAAATAGCGCAAGACCAATGGAAAAAGTGTCCACACTATAGTCTTAGATGAGCATTGGGCTAAAAATCAACTGAGCATCTTTCTCTGGTCACAAATTAGATATCCATCATCTAAACCCATTCTTCAGATTGACTTTGCTATCTTTTGTAGTTGATTGCTCGACCTATATCAGTGTTTTCGATTTCTTGTAAATTTTCGATAGACATAGTTTTCGTCTAAACAATTTAGACTTTCTATTGCAAGTTTGGCATATTGTTGACTATTTTATTTCTTTCACGCCAGCATTTTTTTCTCAAAAACACTATTACGACTATGATAGTTATTAGTGCAACTGCACTCATAGTGATACTCCCAATCGTTAATGTTGTGGGCTTGCTGGCTTATTTCTATGTGGAGTTGCTTCTATTTTTCCCATTAGTTTTGTTTAATTCGGGCTCTTTAGATTAAACCTTCGTTGGAGCCAACTCTGAAATAACTTTTTTTGTCAGGTTCTATTGAGTGGGTTTGGAAACTATTTGACAATCAGAGTTTATGTCTATCTTATATCCCACTACACAACTGATACATTTAGAACCATTACTGCATGTTTCGCAACCCAATTTGCACTTTGAGGCCTTAGTTACTCCACTTTAGTAATATCCCTTTACAGGTACGCATCTTCCTAGAGACCCATTTAAAACTCTGAAATCCTTGCTGGCATCACAAGTACTACAAGTTGCGTTAGAAGTACAAGTATAGCAGTCATACAGACAAACCTTGCAAGTAAGATCAGTGTTATTGGAGTAGGACCCAGCAGGGCAGCTGTCATAGCAAAGATTTGACTTAGCAAAGAAATAAGGAGTATTATACTTGCAATAGTTGGTTTGAACAATAAGGTAGTTGTAGAGAAAATAGGAGAAATTGTTGGTTGTAACAAAGTTGAGAGCATTTGGATCAGTTATAGAGAAGCCGAAGTTGAGATTGGAATTGTTTTGGATGCAAAAACCAGTCATTCCGAACATAGTATTGAAATTAAAAGAATTTTCCACAGTTTTGCTATATAAAGATTGGCCAGATGTAGAAGTCACATTGTTTAAATCCATTGCAAAGTTGCCTATGCCGAAATTGACTATAAAAGGGTCAAAGCTAATCCAAGTAAAGCTAAAGGATTCGACATATGTGGGGATGATCTATTTACACCCTAAAATGACAGAGATTGCCGTCGAATTTATTTGTATAATTTCAAGGTAGATACCTAAAGTGTTGCTGCTATCTGTTGCAGCTATGCTCAAACCAATCAAAGTATAGAACACTTTTGCTGATTTTATTATCCCAACTGACTCTGGCAATTTAGGGTAAGAGAGAGTGTAGTTTTTGGTGCTGGAGATATTTCCTAGGGGTTTTGCGGATGCTGAAAAGCTGACAAAAATGGGAGACTGTGAGTAAATGGAAGAGGCAACATAAACCCTAATACTCAATTTCTTAATTTTCATGGCTTAACCTACCTTAACTCCTACATCCATGCACGTATTATTGATAGCAATTATTTAGATGCTAATATTAATCTTTGAGCTTCCAAAATCGGTATTAAGCTAGTCATAGCTCAGAATCGCCATTTGGTTGGAATCAGAAACAGGATAGGGATAGTTGAATGTGTATTTAGAGGGTGAAGCACCATTTACCACAGTTCCATAGGTTTGGAGATCTCCAATTGTATATCTATCTGATTTATTGAAGGGTTACTGGTGAAGGTATATTTAGTGTTTGGAGAAATTGAAAGTGGAACTGCTAGAGTTGAACAGGAGATGAATAAAAGCGAGAGGATCGAAAGAGTGGTGAACATTGATGAACTTAAGACAGTTATAATTCAAATTATAAAGTGTTACTAGATAGACTTATTTCGCAAATTTCAAGAAATTTAATAATAACAAAGTTGTTTTTGAGGAAGAAAAAAAAGGCTGCTAAATTTCAGCAAACGTAGGCAATGATTAAGCAAAAGTTTAATAAGGCCTCATTCATTTTGAAGATATTGCAGTAAATAACCCGAATTCTCGTATAAAATCTATAGAATCAATTATCACAAATGACCAGAACATTACGTTTATCTTCATCTTTCAGAAATTCATAAAGCTGAAGCACCATGAAATTCTTGCATTCATAATTTCGCCAAAGATGGAAGTATTTCTGTGTCAAAGATTCGATCAAGTTCCCCATCGTCACTCTCATGGACCTGTGTCTTTGTATCTTAATCGATTTGTAAATGCTTATAACTATCAGGATAGTTACTATCATCAAGCAAAGCCCACTATTCACACAAAACGAAGCAATAAACAGCCCATCCGCCTTGAAGAAAGGATTTTGAATGTCGTTGATGTTTGACTAGTAAATGACTTGGATGATAGGGAATATGCAGGAGCCAGCAAGCAGACACACAGCCATTTAGAAGAGAGACCAAGACGGAGTTGGTGGTATCACAGATCTCATCGCATAGATGAAGCTAATATAAGTAGCCACAATCAAAGTAGAAGCACCAATCTTATAGCCACGGATTTGATCTGCAGATGAAGAAGCACTGTAAAGGAACTAGACTAGGGTGATGAAAGAAAGGAAGAAGATGGGAATACACAACTGAATGATAGTTCCTAGTGAAGCCTTGAGCATAGGTATATTCATAATGACGTTGCAGAAAGATTCTTCGATAGATCTGTCTCCTTGCGGCAAAGGTTTGTATTCTTAATTTGATAATTTCCTTGTATTGCCGTCCATTTAATTGAAAATAACTCTGCCTGTGGATCCTTCCATATTTTGGATATCATTTTCGTCAATATTCATGATTTCTTTTCTGCAGAAGAGGCAGTTTTTCAACCTCTAGTAGCAAGTTTGCTAAGTCTGTATTTGTTTCTGCCTGGTATAGTAGGCCACCACATCTTTTTCAATGATCTTATAATATCCAAACTAGGTAGCATTCTTCTTAAGTGGGAAAGAGATCTTCAAGTCTCTGAAAAAAGGGTGGTTTCTGTTCACAATAAACTCTTCAATCAAGGTCTAGTCATCTAGTTCCTATCCTTTGTTTTATATCATGTATAGTTCTCTTAAATGCTCTATTAAAATCGAATTCTCCTCAATTTTTTTCTTTAGTTGGCTTTTATCAAGGGATTTGTTCTTTTCAGAGATTTAGAGACTCATGCAGTTGAATCGGATTGATATGTGTTGAAATTTATTAGGGTTTTATTTTAATGGTAGCTTTGTCTTGAGTGAGGTTAAAGTGGTGACCTGATCCAAAAAGTTCTGTTCCAAAGGAAAGAAAAAGATGTCAGAATGCAGTCCAAATTTGAACTCTCTAGTGATCTGTAAATTGCTATAGATGCGAGTAATTTATTAGCTCTTGTACTAAACTAATTAAGCACGCAACAATCTATCACTATCAGAAACGTTTGAACTGAGGTCTTCCTACATATTTACCACAAAGTCGTTTTGAAACACAATCTTCAGCTCCGATTTGAGTTTTTCATGCAATAATTCTGCAAATTGCATCGCTTTTTTCTTCTCTTCCTAGGAAGAATATTTTCCTAAGTTATTCATATGTTACCTAAGTAGAAATCTATGTTCATGGTAGCAATAAAGCGTGAAGAAAGGTTTTGTATGTCCATTTCCGTCATGTTTCTGAAATGAGTTCTGACGTAAGCTGGCACGTAGATAATAGCTTGTCTATCGTGCCTTTAGATATATTAGACGAAGGCGAGTGAATTTTCATGATAAAATTCGTCCTAAACATATCTATTGCTCTAGACATAGTCCTTAAGAAATCCTTTTTCAATGTTCTTATGCTTGTTATTTTTAAAGTAGTTTTGAATCACTTCATAGCAAATCTCCGTTTCTTGGTTTTCGCTTTCTCCGTGCTCTTTTTCTATCATCAAGTAATTATATTTGTATTGATTTCAGTTTAAAACTCAGCTCAATAAATCAAACGATTAATATCGAATTCTTCAGATAGTGAATAAGATATGGTGAAGAGAAACCTTTTGATAGTGATTGTGCTACTGGCCCTGCTTGGTGTTGGTAGTGCTCGTTGGACTTAAAAGCAAGCTTTTGACTGGTATGGCCAGTATCTCTGGGGAGCTGGAGTCAACTACATCCCAGCATATGCTGATAACTAAATCGAAATGTGGGAAAATCTGGATTTAGATGCGATTGATACCTAGTTGAAATGGGCGCATGAACTGGGCTTCTCCAAGCTCAGAGTTTTTCTGCACATTGCTCCCTACATGAAAAACTCAACACAGTATCTCAAGGATATCTTTGCGTTTTTGGCTGTAGCAAAAAGTAGAGGACATCACGTTATCCCTGTTCTATTTGACGACTGTTGGAAAGCAGTGTGGAATGATGGCAATCAACCAGAACCTACTCCCGGCGTTCACAATTCGCAATGGGTTCAGTGCCCTGGCGCAGTCCAAGTTGATGACGCAGCCTTGAAGAGTTATGTCGTTGATATTGTGGGAACCTTCAAAAACTCAGATACTGTCGTACTTTGGGATCTTTACAACGAAGTTGGTAATTCTGGCAAAATAGTAAACAGCTTACCATTCTGTATCAAGATTTTTGAGTGGGCACGCTCAGCCAACCCCACCCAGCCGGTTTCTTCAGGCTGGTGGAATGGAGACATAGCTTTTGATCCAATCAACGAATACATTCTTACATAAAGTGATGTCATCACCTTTCATGCTTATTGTGATGTGGAGTGCACTAAAACAACCATCAACAAACTCAGAAGTAAGTATAAGGATACTTAGAGCACAACAGGCCAATCATTTGCACTTAATACATGGCAAGGGCTTTGAGCTCAAAATTTGTGACACATTTACCAGTGTTTAAAAGCTAAAGTGTTTGGGCAATCAACTGGGGCTTCGTTTTTGGAAGAACACAAACTTACTATCCTTGGTGGTCAAGAGAAGGTGATCCAGTGCCTGAAGAATGGTTCCATGATGTTCTGAAGCCAGATGGAACTCCCTTTAGCGCAGCTGAAGCTCAATTCATTAAGAATATCACAATCGTGTCCCAACCCCAATTATCCTAAGATTGATCATCTTCATGGTTTATTAATATGGATTGTTTTAATAATGAGAATTTATCAAAAAGGATTTGAAAGTCTAAAAGCAGTAACAAGATTCAATAATGTAAAGTAGAGAAGGTTTAATAATCAATAGATGAACTTGGGGTCAGCCAGCCAAATTTTTTTCAATCCTCTTTTCCTATCTTCACTCGTCAGAGCAGAGCAAATGGTATAGCTTTACAAGAATTACTTATTCTTCATGTAAAACGGTTCCTTGGTAAAAGATAAGTAGTAATTCTCCATAATACGTAAGTAAAAAATCGGCGATTTGTACTCACTCTCATCATTTTTCATAGCTGTTTCACGTTTCCCTTCATGACATACCAACTGGTGACTACCGAATGAACCCAGAATGAAGAAGCAAGTCTAAAAAAAAAGGAAATCAATAACAGTTAGTTGTCCTAAGATATATCTTGGAGAGTGCTGCTGAAAGAGATACTAGCAAATTGGTTTAATGTAGGCAGAACACTCTAAGATGATGATTAGCTGCTTGTAACACTCCTAATCTAGTTACTCCTGAGTTCGCTCTTCTGCAGCATAATCTCCCAGCTTCAAAAACTAAATAATAGTTTGGTTCTGCTTCATAAAGTAAATTTAGAGTATTTACTGGAGTTTCGCCTAAGTTATGAAGGATATTACTCTTGTTTGAATGTTTAAGCCTAGAAGTTCGTTGTGATTGAACTTCCTGCACACATATGTCATAATTGGAAGCTAGCCTTTGATGATCGAATCGCTGTGGATCAAAGCAGGCAGCTGAGTTTTGTCGATCTTGAATTTGCTAAGACGACAAAAAACTTCCTTTGGAAGCTATCTCCGCTGTTGCTCTATTTTTTCAAGGTGTATTTAATAGAATTGGATTTCTAGGTAACAGAATAAGTTTCTGATAGGTTGCAGCTGACCGCGGAACTTAAAGTAAATTAGGATCGGGATTTGTTATAAATTTGTGACAAAATCCATCGGAATGTTGATTATTAGTTTTTATTATTAAACTAAGTAGAATTCAGCACAAATTAAACATTTCCTTAATTTTTCCTCATCAGGAAAACTTAATTTTCCAGGTATTTAAAACTATAACGGTCAAAACTTTTGATTAAGAGTATGATAGAAGTGGTTGTAATCTAGTTTCCAAATAAATCTTAAAATGGGCTTGTTTTTCTATTTGATATTACTCAAGCTGAGTTTTTTTGCAATTTACAGATTAATACAGAAGTAAGATCACATGATAAATTTTTAATTGCCCAGCCACACTTTTCTCAGCCCATTGGCCTTCTATTCGTTGACTTTCTATGATATGATCAAAAAACTCTATAAATATTCTTTGTTTATGGCGTAAAAAGGTTCATTTTTCATCGATTCTAAGTACCTATTCATCAATTCGAGATAGTAGGCATTTGGCTTTTCTAAGAAATGAGTCTTTGAAAAATC
>Ga0316217_10005470_pt1 | contig 13158 bp, 15 predicted proteins | sample 1anoAmetaG_FD_203633 | JGI IMG/M metagenome (GOLD analysis project Ga0316217, IMG submission 203633) | Freshwater microbial communities from Trout Bog Lake, Wisconsin, USA - 1anoA | ecosystem: Environmental > Aquatic > Freshwater > Lake > Hypolimnion/Profundal zone | place: USA: Wisconsin...
CTGGTGCGTGATTATGAACGTACCCTCTCCAGCGCCGAAGCCTGGGTTTATATCGCCATGATTCGAATCCAAATCCGCCGTCTGGCTTGATTTTATATCTATGCCCATTTTTAAAACAGACTCTTAGGTGCCTCTGAGCAGAACTACACAATTACTGGTCCCGATGGCGAAAGTACTGCAATCGCGAACGTAGCTGCTGGGACCTGGGTTGCAAACCAGGCGACAGGCCAGTGGATCACTCCCGTAGATCCTAGTACAGGCACTTCGAGCCAAAACGTTGGCTTGTATACCTACACGCGGACGATTGACGGCATCGGATTCTTGAGCGGAGAGTTTGCCTCTGATAACGGGGGGGAACTTTTGGTCAACGGTGTCGTTGCGATGCACACTCCTGGGTGGGAAAACACCACTTCCGGAGACTATGAATCATTTACCTCGTTCAGTGATATTTCACTTAACCAAGCAGTGAACACCATCGAATTCGAAGTGTATAACCCCAGTTGGTCATCTTATAATCCTACTGGTCTCCTCGTGTCTGGAACCTTTACCCCCGTTCCCGAGCCCACCACGGTGGTTGCCGGCGCCATGCTGCTCCTGCCGTTCGGCATGAGCACCCTGCGAATGTTCCGCAAGAGCCGCATGGCGTAAGACTTGGCGCAAATTGTCTCTGAAAACAGTTCAGGCCGGTCGCAAGACCGGCCTGATTTCTTTTTGAGGCGTGAAAATGGTGGAGGCGGGCAGAAATTGTTTGAAAAATCGGGTCTGGGACATTGAGATCGCCTTGGTTCCAGGCGCGGGACGCATGGAGGGGCGCGCCCTACCGGTCTCCGCACAGCTTCGACCCGGCAAGCCCACGCTGGTCGCAAGCGAAATCTCCGGCGTAGCTGGTCCCTGGTTCCGTGGTCCGTAGTCCGTGGTCTGGGGCCGGTGGTTCCCGAGTCTTCCGGACCCCACTGGCGTCACCGAGACGGTCAAGACGCGCGCACTGTCGCCCTATCCCGGCACGAACAATCTTTTCATGGCCATCCGCGTCTGGCTCACCCAGGTGCCGGACGGACCGTAAAAATCCAGGAACCTGGGTGGGGCGGCAGATCGGTTGACGGGTGCCGATGTGCCGATGGTTTCGTGGCATCCCGAATTGTGGACCGACGTGCGTGTTAACCAGCCATTTCCCCCATCTGGGGCAGGCAGTGGCGGTGCCAACGTGGGTGAATCCCAAGCGCGCGGCACGGTGGCAGGATTGCGGCTTGGGCCGAACACCCGCACCCGGCGGTACATTCCAAGTCCATGAAGATCTTGACCAGCCACTTGAATAGGACACGCAAATCCCTCCAAGCTCAGCTGTGCCCGAGGCCAATTGATTCATGATCTTAATCAAAATCCATGGGGGGCATTGTGCTGACAGATGGCTCGGGTGGGTTGGATTTCTTAACAGGCGACTTTGGTTGATTTAGTTCAACATGTTGTTTTTGTGGAGTAGTGGTGACAACATTGGATTTTACTTGCTGCGTGGTGATGGCGGGTGACTTTGGTTGATTGGGTTGTATAGCAGGTTGCTTTTGTGGAGTAGTGGTGACAACATTTGATTTTGGTTGATGAGTGGTGATAACCGGTGATTTTGGTTGATGGGGTTTTATAGCAGGTTGTTCTGGGGGCTTGGGTTTGATTGCGGTTGATGGCTGGCCTGATTGAGGGGCAATTTTCCGTATCCCAAATTTTGGCAGCAGTCGCTTTATCCCTCTTTCGACGTTGGCGACGGCTCGGCGAAGCTTGCCAATTTTCCCCTCCTTCGGTTTCAGAGATTCGAGCCGCTTTGGTTTTTTCGCATTGGGATCAACCGGCGGAGAGAAAACTTGTGCGGGGATGGCTTTCTTCTTCTCCGGGACTGAAACTGGTCTTCCGGCATCGTCTGCCTGGGTCTTTCCCCCCATGCCGATGTCAAGTCCGGGCGCCGGCGCGTTTGATCTGGCCGGTTGCAGACCGGGGTCTGCGCCCTCCGTATTGGCCGTTTGGCCGGCTGTACCCGTGACTGCTTGGCTGTCTTCGAGGGGGACCACTTCCGATTCGGCTGGAATTTCTCGAGGTTCGTCCTGCTCGCTCTCGTCTTGATCTGGTGCGATCTCAATTTCGGGTTCGTTGGGCGCGTGGCCTGTGGGCACGAGGACGATTTCCCTTTGCTCCGGGACTAAATCTAGTCTTTCGGTGTCGTCTGCCGGGGTCTTTCCCGAACCCAAACCCATGGCGATGTCTGGTCCGGGCCCTGGCGCGATTATTCCGGCCAGTTGCGGGCCGGAGGCTGCACCCTCTGGGATGGATGGCTGGTCGTCAGTCCCCCTGTCCTCTTGGTTGATTTCGACAGCGACCAGTTTCGATCCGGCTGGAATTTCTCGAGGCTCTTCAAGTTTGCCGTCGTCCTGACCCGGGGTGGGCATGATTCCGGGCTCGTCGGGCGCCTGGCCTGAGAGGATGGGGACGATTTCCTTTTCCTCCGCGGTTGGAGCGGGAATGCTGGCCTCGTCTGCCTGGGTCTTTTCCGAATCCATGGGGATGACGGGTCCGGGATCCGGAACGCTTGATCTCTCCGGTTGCGGGTCGGAGTCTCCACCCTCCGGGACGGACGGCTGGTCGTCGGTACCCCTGCCCTCTTGGCTGGCTCTGACAATGACCACTTCCGATCCGGCTGAAATCTCTGGAGATTCTTCAAGTCTGCCGCCGTCCTGACCCCGGGTGGGCATGATTCCGGCTTCGTCGGGCGCCTGGCCTGAGGGCGGGTCATCCGGGCTTGAATTCGGCAGGTTTAACCAGAAGGGCATCCAACCATTTTCCTCCATAGGTTCCTCCAAGCCATCGCAGAACCACTTGTGCAGGTCGGTGATATCGCGCTCTCCGAGTTGCAGTTCACTGTAGTAGGGATAGGCGGCCTCAGGCATGGAGGAATCATCCCAGCTGAAGGTGGGTGGACCGGATATCTTTATCTTTGGCAATTGAATCGAGTTGGCCCCCTTCCGGTCGCTGAGCTGCATGGTGTCCAGCGAGAGAAAAAGCAGTGAATCATATTCGGGATTGAGCCACTCGAAGGCCTTGAGCGCCACCTTGAGTTGACCTTTGCATCCGGGGTATGCCGCCCACTGTGCCTTGATCCTGGCTTTCAAGTTCTTTATAAAACGCTTGAACACGATGGAAGGATCTTCGAACAAGTCGCAACGCTGCTTGAGTTCCTCGGCCAGGACTTTGGAATCAAAGGCGGTGCGGCACACCGCTCCGGCCAGCCAGATCACCGTGTTGTTGTTGCCTTTAACCGCGACATGATGCCGGTAACCGCGTCCGAAGGCCTCGGAGGTTCGGGCGATGGGCCAGCCATCCGGGCCGGGCGCGGCCAGCACAACCATCCGCAGTTCTGGGCCTTCCAGCAATTTGATGAATTCGTCGTGGTTGTGGAGCTGGTTAGCATGGAATTTTTCCAGTGTGACCCGGCAGATTTCATCAATTTGGGGACGGTTAACGCGTTTGTAGGAGCATTCGCCAGCGTGAATCAGCCGGCCCATCGCCGTTGGCAGCGCAAAGCCAAGCCGGCGGCTCATCAGCCAGCTGCAATCAATGGCCAGGGCGCTGGACAACCGAGGTGTATAGGCGCCTCCGCCCGGGAGGCATGATCGCACCAGGCCGCAATGGAAGTGCGCACCCTTGTCCAGCGGATGTTCGCACCACAGGAATTTCAGGCTGTCCACGCCCATTCCGGCGTTGATCAGAGATTCCGTGGTGTGCATGATGAGCTGGCGGTACGGTGCGATCTGTTCGTGGCCCTCGTAAAACCCGACGATCACGTGGCTCAGGTGCTGCCGGCAATGGCCCACCCGGCGCTGTTTCTTCTTGCTCTTGACGTGGGGCGGCATCATGCAAACCAGCAGGTCCTCGGTTAACTGCGGACCTGGGCCGATCCACTGTGGTTTATAAGGTCGATCTTCTCCTTTGGAGTCTAGTTTTGACAGGAAGTAGTCAATCAGATCGCCGGCAGGTATGCATTTAATGGACATGGAATTTGAGCTGGTCGGTGATTTTAAGAAACCGTCTGGTTTGAGATGGATACTTCCACCACCGCGCTGGCGGCCTGTTCGATTTGGTCAGCCATGTCATTGAGGTTTGCCTGTTTGAGCAGGATTTGAGCGGTTTGCGCCCGGGTCAGGCCGCTGTCGACCGACAATTCATAGAGCTTGCCGTTCATCGGGTTGCTGAGCGGAATTCGGACCGAACCGGCTTTGGATGCAGGCCTCCCAGGCGGGTTCTTGCGCGTGGTGGTTAACAAGGCTTGGTCGCGGTCCTGCAGTTCGCGCCGGCGTTCCCAGTGCAGGGCCCGGAGCTTTTGGGCGGTCGCCTGGAGTAAGGGCTGGGCTGGGTCAAGCACCAGATATTCCGCCAGCAAAATGGCCGCCACTTCGCCAGGGCTTTGTCCCGTCGAACTGCATAGCCGGTCCAAAGCGGAAGCCTCGGTTGAGGACATCTTGACACAAACTTCGGGAGGCGGGGGATAGGGCAGCCGGGACGCTGGCCTTTCTTGGGGATTGGTTTTGTTTTCCATAAAAAAGTTACGACACTGTAAAGTTTTGGGTTACGACACTGTAACGGTGTCTGAGGGTGTCTCGGGCGTCCTGGGCGTTTCCGTGGAGGGTTCCTGTGTTGTAGGGGGTTCCTGTGTTGTAGGGGGTTCCTGTGTTGTAGGGGGTTCCTGTGTTGTAGGGGGTTCCTGTGTTGTAGAGGGTTCCTGTGTTGTAGAGGGTTCCTGTGTTGTAGAGGGTTCCTGTGTTGTAGAGGGTTCCTGTGTTGTAGAGGGTTCCTGTGTGGTGGGCGTTGTGGGCGTAAACGACAATTGGTACAACCCAATTTGAATGGTCCAGGGTGCAGCCGTTTGACGGGCGGCTTGCTCCACCAGCGGCAACAATTTTTCCAGGAGGGCCTTAGTGTGTTTCGCCCAGATCTCTGGTTCCTTTGATGTTTTCGTGGATGTCTGGGTTTCTGTGGGAGTCTGGGGTTCCGTGGATGTCTGATCTCCTGTGGACTTGAGCTTACTCCGTTCTGAAATGCTTCTTACCTCAAACAAGGCCCGGCGCACAGACAGGTCTCCTTTGATGAATTTCTGGGCCGTCTCCGGCCCCTGGACGATGGCGATGATTTCGCTGATCCGAGATTTTTCCAGTTCGGCCTTGCGCAGGCAGCGTCTAAAAGCGGGCAAATCATGCCGTTGCTCGCACCCCAGCTGGACCAGTTTCTGATAGATTCCCGGTTCGTTGTGCTTTTGGCTGAGCTCGTCCACCAGCCGGGTCACCTCATTTTGCAGACGGTCGCCCTGCAACCGCCTGTGGGTTCGGTGCGCAAACAGGTAGTCAATCTCTTCGAGCCAACAGTTCTCCCATCCTTTGGGCGCGGCTTCATTTTTGAGCCGGGCCGGAAGGAGGTGTAATTTCCCTCCGAGCCGGAGCCAGAGGTCAATCATGTGTTGAACCATGCTTTCCTCCATGCTCCAGGGCTCCAGTCCATCCAGCTGCTGGATGAATTGCCTGATTGCCTGGTCCAAATCAATTGGGTCCTGGCCGTCGCCAGACGGTCCTGCTTGCAAGGTAGTTGTCATAAGCTTTGCGGGTTGGCCGGGAGATGGTTGCTGCCGGGCGGTTTGGGTTCCAGATGCAAGGTTCCATGGCCGGTGACCACCACATCGAAACCACCCGGGCCAGTCCGGGTTATTGTAAATGAATCTTTAGAAAGCGTGTCAGGACGATGACGCTCCAGGCGGCGAACGACACGACCGATCAGCTGCCGTGCCAGCAATTTCAGAGCGTGGTCGGCCTGCAGCTCCTGGCTCTGCTTCAGCTGTCGCGATTTTTGCAGGGCATCGTTCCATGTAATGGTTGGATGTTCCTTAAGCAACTGCGCGCGCAACGGTTTGCACTCCAGCACGGACTTGATTTCACTGGCCCTGGATGTCCTCATACCTGACGAAACGAGCAGCCGACGAAAGCTTTCCGGATCCCTGCCCCACTCGACGGCCAGCACGCAAAGCTGAAAAAGCCTCCCCTGATTTTCCCGGCTGTCAGCCAGGCTGTCATCCGACAGGATCCGACGAACCTTCGCGGTCACAAACTCCCACACCAGCGCCAGCGCCGCAGCCCAGGAGCTGGGCTTCTCAGCGCGCAGAAACTGGTTGAGCGCATCCTCGCACTTGAACAGAGCCTTGATGTTGCCCGCCAGCGTGTAATTCAAGCCTGCCTGCAAGAGCCGTTCCTGCAGCACCTCGGGATCCTTGAGCTCGGTGCGGCAAAGTGCACACAAATCGCGCAGGGCCGCCTCGTTGATCCGGTTGGCCCGAGGGGATGGCTGATTCAGCTGAACGACCAATATTTCAATCGGCCCGGACGCAGGAATCTTGGCAACAATGGTTGGTTTGTCATTCATGATTGGCATCACTCCTTCCATGATCCCGGCAACTTGCGCTCTGCAGCCCGGTGGGAGCCGGGCTGGAGGCTTCGCACTCGCTCAGCTTGAAGAGCAACATGGTTTCCTGGCCTTGGCGTCGGAGGCGGATTGTTTTAAGGTGCAGTTCGACGGCCCGGCCATCCTCCCGGCGCCAGGCGCCAACAATTATGGTGTCACTAGGCCGGCCGGCGGGATGGTTGGAGACGTGGACGGCCAGGACGCGGAGGATCTCGCCGGCCAGGTTGTAGCCCAGGGCCGGATCCATCTCGGAATAATCCCTCAGGACCTTCCACGGCACCAAAACCCGGTACCGGGGGATGCCAAAGTGGCTGGCGCCATGGGTGAGATCCACTTCGTGGGCCCTGCCAGACCCGTTGGTGCTGGTGGCAGGGGTGCGGAGTTCAAGCGCTGAGTTCATGGTTTGTTCCTTGATTGGGGAGGTTTGTTCTTTGTTCCATGGTTGCTGGATGCTTTGGGCGGAGCCCGCCATGGGCTGGTTCAACGACCGCGCACCGCAGCGATCGGGGTGGTGCTGCGCACCGCAGATCAGGCAGCTCCCATGGCGCGGCAGGCCGCGGAGTGGGTCCCTGAATTTTAAGTTTATCATAATAATATAGTAACAATTGGCGGATATCCGGCCGGCCGCCCCAGATTGGGAATCATGGCCGATCATCCGATCGACCTGCAGCCGCCGGGGATAAATCCCCAGTTCATTATGTAGCAATTTTTCCCGCGCGTGTGATTTCCAAGATTTTTTTTTGCCCTGGATTGGGGTTCCGTTCCAGCGCATGGCGTTTGGGGGGGCATTGGGACACCGGCGGTGGCCTCTCCATGAAGTCAATTGCAGAATTACCGTCGGCCAGGAGGAGAATCGCTTCCTGATACGCCGCGACGGAATTTCCACCCAGACCCTGGGTGGAATTTTCAATTGCATGAATCCTCGAAAACCATGGTGTCTCAGATGCCACCCCGCCGTGGCGGCAGGTATGCAAGGTGCGCAGACTCCGTTCCCCTTAGCCTGGAAATGCGGCGGGGTTCATTGAATTTCACGGTCGCCCAGCCGGTTAAGCACCAGGCATTCTTGCCCTTGCCGCCGTGAGCGGGACACGCTCAGGACGACTTCCACACCGCGGTCGTCCTGGCGGCGGCAAAGACCCACCGAAAAGGTGTCCTGCCTTTCCACCGCGGGCAGCGCGGCCAGATGGCGGCGCAGCACTGACAGGACGACCCCGATAATGTTGTACCCCAGGTTGGGATCCATTTCCCGATAATCCTCGATCACCTCCCTTGCCAAATACACCCGTTGGTCCGCCAACCGATGGTGCGCCGCGCCGCGCGAGATATCGATTTGAGGAATCACCGGCCGGCGGGATGAGGTGGTGCGTGGTTGATTTTGTTCGAGCGTGGTTGTGTTCATAGGTTCGATGTTGTTGGAAGTTGTGTTGTCTTCCACTGCCAGCCTTTTTTAAGCGTAAGCTGTGCCTTTAAGCCGACAGGGGGCAACCATTGGCGGTGGGCCAGTCCATGCAGGAGGCAACCATGCCAACGGCGGCCTCTTGGTCGCGCCAATTGAACGAGCCAGAAAAGTCCATCTCCCGTTGGCGGTGCGCCCACCAGACCCTGGGCTGGAATTCCGCGGCAGCGCATCGGGTCCATGCCTAAAATGCCGCGGTGAGGATTGCCGCGTTGGCTCAATGGCAAGAAGCTGCGCATAATCCGCACAACCCGGCAACCGGCCCTGCAAGCCGAATGCCCCGACAGCCTTGATTTTGAGCACGGAAGCCGCGGTTCCCAGTTTTTGAAGGCGCCCTTCGCCGGAGGTGCCCGGGGTTGTCAGCCTAAATCTCCAGTTCTATCTCCGCCGCGGGTAAACCCGGCGGCAACTGTTCCTTGACCAGTTCCAAGACCCGGGCTGGCGATTTTGGCGCCAATGCGACAACCGCCTTTGATGGGGCGAGGACCACTGACTCAGGAACCTCATGCCTGAATTCGGATTTCGATGTTGTCGGACAGCATCCCCATCCGGGCCAAAAATCTGTCCGACAGCCCGCCGGAACCCTGTCCGACAGCGATTGGAATTACTGTCCGACAGACACGGGGATACGCAATCAAGAAGGATGGCCCAAGTGGAGGATTTGTTTCCCGGTGAAATTGCGTATATTTTACACCAGTTGCGCAGCAACCAAACCAAAGAGAAGCATCATGAACATCAAAACAATTACCGTGCTGGATGCCGCTGGCCGATTCTTTGAAGGTGAAATCCCAGGGACCGTGTGCTTTGTGCCAGACAATTTGGTCCAGGGAGAAAAATTGGATGAGGGGCGGTATGTGCTGCAGGGCTGGGCCGCACGCAACCTCAGAGCTCAACCCGATGACCGGGGCGTCGGCAGCCACCTTTTCCCAGACCTTCAAAAGCCCTGCGACAACCAAGTCGTGTGCGCGCGAATCGCGGAACGCATCCGGGGCCGCCATCGCCAATGAGTCATGCTGCGGCGCGAGGAGTCCGCAGGGAAGGTGCGGGTGGAAAAATAGGACGACGCGCACCCACCGGCTCATGGCCTTTGGCCCATTATTGCCTCTCTTATTTTGGGTGAGCCGGTTTGAAAACGAATTGGATCGCCGGCGGATAGGATCCGGCGGATTTAAAACAGCGGCAACTGCCGGGCGCCCGGAGCCTGGAGGTTGCTGACCCCCAGCCCCAGCAGGCGAATGGTTCTGCCGAGCAGTTTGTGGCGCTGCAACAACGGGTAGGCTGTGGCTGTGGCATAAATATCCTTGGCGTCGGCCATCGGCTCGGCCAGCGTGGTTTGCCGGGTCAGGGTCGTGAAATCGAAATAGCGGACTTTGACCTGAATGGTGGAAGCTTCCTTTTTGGCCTCATGCAATTGCGCCTCAATTTCGGCCGCCTGGTTCCACAGGCACTCCATCAGAACCCGGGCGTCCCGGGTGTCGTGGGGAAAGGTCTCCTCGCAGCTGATGCTCTTGGCCTCGGTGTCCGCCGCCAATGGACGGTCATCGACGCCCAAGGAGAAGTTTTTCAGCCGCGCGGCCGATGATCCGACCAGCGCCGCCAAATCACCCTGGTAATCCCGCAAATCACCAATGGTGCGGAGGCCCGCCTGGCCCAGGATTTGTCCGGTGACATCACCCACGCCGTACAGCTTGCCCACGGGCAGCGGTCGCAGGCGCCGGACCTTTTCCTGTTCGGTGATCAGCACCAAGCCCTCAGGCTTCTGAAGGTCGCTGGCCAATTTGGAGAGCAGTTTATTGGCGCCGATACCAACAGTGCAGGTCAGCTGGCGCTCGCAGCCAATGCGCTGCTGCAAGTGCCGGGCGATGGGAAGGGCCAGCTGCAGGGATGCGTCGGCGTCGCCGGCCTGGCACTGGCTGGTCAGGTCCAGATAGGCCTCGTCGATCGAGACCTGTTCAATGAACGCTCCGCTCGCGGCCAGGATTTCCGTGATGTCCTCCGACTCCCGCCGGTAAACGTCCATGCGCGGCCGGACAAATATGCCCTCGCGACAAAGTCTGCCGGCGGTGACGCTGGGCATCGCGGAATGGACGCCGAACTTTCGCGCCTCGTAGTTGGCGGTGGCAACCACGCCCCGTTGGGTGGGCTGGGCGCCGACAATGACCGGCTTGCCCCGCCACTCCGGGTGCCCCCAGCTGTTCGACCGAGGCAAAATAGGCGTCCATATCCAGATGTGCGATGACTCGATGCATAAATTTTCAATGTGCCCGGCGTGCCTTGCGGCGGAAAGTCAAATTCAGATGAATCCCGCGGCCGCAACGGTATTCTGCGCCGCAGCCGGGCGTCGCTGGCGGCCGGTCACAGCTGGCGCACTTTTCCCAGGCGCAAGAAAAGGGCCTCATTGCCAATTTCGTTCCGGCAGGTAATTCTCACCTCGGCGACAACATTCTCTCCATCGCCCCGGCGCAGCAGACATACTGACATGATGCCCTCAACCAAGATCGGACGCCGGAAAGCCAACACCGAAAAGACGGCTTCGGCGGTGCTCAAATCGTCGCCCAGAGACAACGCGCTAAACTCAAGGAGGAGGCGCGGCTCCACGAAGACGTGGGCGCGAATGCCGAACTGGGCGGCCAGCCGGGAGAGGCGGCAAAACCTCTCCTTGGTCTGGCCTTGATCGCGATGGTGAATAATTTCGTTGGGGGTGCAGGTGTTGGTCATAATGTTGTTTTGTTGTGGGACGTTGATTTCGCGACGGTGATTTTCTCCAGCGGAGCGCTTTTGAATTTTCAGGAAAATTCATCAAAGTTTCGGCAGCGTCTGGGTCAGCACTTTGGTGTCGAGATCGGCCCAACCGGGATGCAGGTCGGGCCAGGCCGAAGCGGGCTTCAGCGGACGCGCAAACAAATGGCTGTCAAACCGGAGCATCCGGTGCATTTGATGGAAGGCCAGGCCCTCCAGATCCAGCTGCTTTTCGAGTTCCAAGCCGGTGCCAGCGGCAAGCCCGGCGCGGCCAGCTTTGGTTCGAAAGGCCGTATGATTCATCAGGTTGAGAACGCCCATCTGCCAGTCAAGCTGCTGGTGGTAATAGGCGCGCATCGCGTAGGGGTTGAGCTGGCGTTCGGACGTGCTTTGCCGGTTGGCCAGCCGCAGGTTTCCGCCCAGCCACGACTCCGTCAGGTGCGAGGACAGCGGGTAGGTCCTAAAGTCCGGATCCTTGCCCAGCTCCCGGATCATGCGCATGAAATTGGTGTAATACGGTTCCTGGCGCTGATAGAAGTTGTATCCCCGGATGGCGGCGTGCGAGGTGGACAACGTGTACGCGGTCAAATCGCCGGGCTGATCCAGCTCCATCCGCCAGTGGGTCAAAATGACCGCGTAAACCAGCGGCTGCATTTCCACAGGCAGGCAATAGGGCAAGCCATCGTGGGTGACGGTCCCCCGCAATAACCCGGTGGCATCCTCAAAGGCGTCACGGTCCAGCTTGAGCAGTTGCTTGAGCTCAAGATCGAGGGTCGCATACACGTAGGACTGGCTCTTGCGTGCGGTGACCCGCTGCCCATTTGGCAGCAACATCGGGCCAGCCTCGTGGTTGTTAAGCCTAAAGTCATTGATCGATTCGAGCGCCCGATCAAAGGGATAGCCATAGTAGCGATCAGACCGATCGAAATAGGCCAGAACCCGCCAGGGATCCGGATGACATTCCATGACCGGGAATGAGAATCCGCCAGTGGCCGGCAGGATGTCGGAGAAGATCGGCGCCGGCATGTCCGCCAGTTCACCCAGCGGGGTGCCCGGATACAGGTATTTGCCCGGGAACAGTTGGGCCGGCATGAGTCCGCGGGCCAGCGAGCCCAGGAACATAAAGGACTTCGCCGTCTGGATATGCGGGGTCAGCGTGTAACCAATTTGCGGCAATGCCAGCACCAGGGTGGTGTTTACCCCCTGCAAAACCTTGGGCTTCAAATCCTGCCACAATTGGTGGTGGTACCGCAAATGCCGGGCATTAATGCCCAACCAAGTGGAAGGTTCTTGTCCTTGAAACCACGGTACGCGGATCAGGGAGGCATGTTCCTTGGGAAGCATTTGCATTTGCGGCAACTGCCTGAGCGCCCGGATTTTTGGCGCATACGTCCAATTCTTCAATGCGGCCGGAAAGTTCCCCGTGACCGAAGCGTCAAAGCAGTCACTTACGGTGACGCCCGGAGGCAACTGGAAGTCGGTAAGGGTCTTGGCCCGGGCCAGCGGAATGGCGCAGTTCAGAACCTTGCGCTGTCTTCCGTTGACCTGCAAGAACTTGGAAAAAGCCCGCGCGGTATGATGATCGCCCGGGTTGGCCAAAGCCGCCCAGCGGTCGACCAAACCCTTATTTTGCTCTAGCTGGTTGTGATTCACTTATCGTTGCCTTTTATTGAGCGGAGCTCGACGCGTTTTCGAGGCGTTGCGCCAGGGCGCCGCTCGGGCGCGGAAGTGCCTTCAAGTTCACGGATGGGCGCGCGCCCGACCGGTTGCCTCGAATTGGAACCGGGGGCAAAAGCCCAAAGAGGCACTTGCCGTCATGGTTTTATCCTGGGGTTTTCTGACAAGCTCCAGGGACGGTTGTGGGGCCGGTGCCAGATCGGGCAGCAGCGCAATGGCGGCGGCGAGCTTGGGCGGGCTCATCTGCGCGTATCTCCAAGGGGGGGGCGTTCTAACTGCACCACGTTTGGCGCCCGTCCCGACATTCGTGCTGCCACCGGATCAGGACCTTTGCCGGGCAACTCGATTTTCCGCACTCACGGGGTGTTCGGGATGTTCGGATTTCACCTTATGAATGCCCAACTTTTGGTCGTCAAATCGCCGGGTCCAACCTCCGCTATTGAGTGTCCCGGCACCTGTTGCCTGCACCCGGAAGATTTTCTGAAAGCAAAGCCGGGTGACATTGCCACCTCGGCAGAGTTCATCATCAAAAACTGCGTCAAGACCTCGCGCTACGGGCACGACCGAGCCCACACGAACCATGCCTGCCGGAGCCAAGACGTTTCAAGAGTTTTTCGAGCGGCTTCGTTGGGCATTACCAAGTGTTTTCAGCGAATTGAAGTTGGGCATGCGCGCGAACCTTTTCGATTTCGCCGGCGCGGATCAAATCCAGGGGCCGGCGACCGCCTAATTGTTGTCGTTTTACCAGGAAGTACCGAACGATCCTCCAAGCATCGTCACTTTGAAATACCGCGAGGATTTCG
>Ga0316217_10005471_pt1 | contig 13157 bp, 11 predicted proteins | sample 1anoAmetaG_FD_203633 | JGI IMG/M metagenome (GOLD analysis project Ga0316217, IMG submission 203633) | Freshwater microbial communities from Trout Bog Lake, Wisconsin, USA - 1anoA | ecosystem: Environmental > Aquatic > Freshwater > Lake > Hypolimnion/Profundal zone | place: USA: Wisconsin...
CGGCCGGCGTCTTCCACCAAACAAACCTTCGCCGCCGCGCCCGCGCCCGCGCCGGCACCGGCCAAACCCGCGCCGGTGCAAACGGCGACGGCGACGCCGGCCAAACCAATTGCGCCCACGCCGAACACAACGGTCGTTGCCGCCACCGCAACGCCGCCGGCCGAAGCGCCCCTGCCGGAACCCGCGCCGGAAAAAAAATCCGGCTTTTGGCACCGGCTGTTCGGCTCGAACAAAACGGAGAGCGCGCCCAACGAGCCATTTTTGGAAAAAGGGCTGACGCCGCTGCCCGCCGGCGGCGAACCGGCGCTGCCCGCGAAAGCCACCCCGGTGGCGGCCGCGCCGGCACCGGCAAGTTTTTCGCGCTACACTTACACGTCGCCCGGCAAACCGGCGGCGGGCGACCGGCGGGCCGCCAGCGGCGCATTCACCAAGGCGCAGATGTTTGAGCAGGACGAGAAGTGGCTGGACGCGTTGCAGTGGTATCAGCAGGCGGCGGACATGGACCCGGCCTGGTTCGAGGCGCAGTTCAACACCGGCGTGCTGGCGCACCGGCTGCGGAATTATTCGCTGGCACTGCCGCGTTACGAGCTGGCGCTGGCCATCCGGCCGGACTCGCCGGATGCGCGCTACAATTTCGCGCTGGCGCTCCAGGCGGCGGGCTGCGCGCCGGACGCGGCGCACGAGCTGAAAAAAATGCTCGCGGCCAATCCCGGCGAGGTGCGCGTGAACCTGGCGCTGGCCAACCTCTGCGCGCAATCGCTGAACGACCCGGCGGCGGCGCGGCGGTATTATATGAAGGTGTTGGAACTCGACCCAAACAATCCGCACGCCGCCGACATCCGGTTCTGGCTGGCGGCCAATCCGAAGTAAAGAATTTCGCTGGTGTTTCGGGCAAAGCGGGATAAAAATCAAACCATGATTGCCGCCATCGCGCAAAAAACTTCCTGGAGCCTGGAAAAACTCATGTTCAACTGGTTCGACGTGATGCTGGTGGTGATGGTCCTGTTCGGCCTCTGGCGCGGGCGCAAGCACGGGATGTCCAAGGAATTCCTGCCGGTTTCGCAATGGGTCGTCATGGTGACCGCGAGCAGCCTGGGCTATGCAGCGGTGGGCGACTGGCTGATGCACTCGGAGGAGATCAAAAGCATTTTTGGCCAAAACCTCACCGGCCAGACGACGGCGCTGGTGACGGGCTATCTGGCCATTGCGCTGCTGGTGTTCGTCATTTTCGTGGCGCTGCGGCGGAAGTTTTCGCCCAAGATGGAAGGCAGCGCGATGTTTGGCACCGGCGAATATTATTTCGGGATGATTGCCGGCGTCGTCCGCTATTCGTGCCTGACGATCACCTTGCTGGCGCTGCTGAACGCGCCGATTTATACGGCGGCGGATATCCAGGCCAAAAAGGCCTTCAACAATCGCTGGTATGGCGGCGGGGTGAAGGAATTCAACGGCGACTTTTTCCCCAGCCTCGACGAGGTGCAGGCCAGCGTTTTCAAGACGTCGCTCACGGGGCCGTTCCTCCGGGATAATCTGAGCGTCCTGCTCATCAATTCCGCGCCGCCAGCCAAGGGCAAACCCCACCCGCAACACTGACGTTCCGCCGCATGGCCGGTTTTCTTTCCCCCGCCACGCGCGAACACATCCGCGCCGCCAGCGACATCGTGGACGTCATCGGCGCGTATGTGCCGCTGAAAAAAAACGGCGCGAACTTCACCGCGCTCTGCCCGTTCCACAAGGAGAAGTCGCCCAGCTTCAACGTCAATCCGCACAAGCAGATCTTTCATTGTTTCGGCTGCCACAAGGGCGGCGACGTGTTCACCTTCGTCAAGGAATACGAAAACATCGGCTTCATGGACGCCGTGCGCCGGCTGGCCGAGCGCGCGAAGATTCCGCTGGAATTTGAAAACACGCCTGGCGCGCAGGAGTCGCGGCACCTCAAGGACCAGTTGCTCGACATCCATGAACACCTCACTGCGCGCTGGCAAAACTGCCTCGCCAACGAGGCCGCCGGCCAGCTCGCGCGGGATTACCTCGCCAAGCGCGGCGTCTCGGCGGACGCGATAAAACTGTTCCGCATCGGCGCCGCGCCGGAGTTGTGGGACGACACGGTGAACTGGGCGAAGAGTAAAAATTTCGACCCCGCCACCGTCGAGCAGGCCGGCCTCATCATCAAGAAAGAGGAAACCGGCCGCTACTACGACCGCTTTCGCGGGCGGCTGATGTTTCCGATCTGCGACGAGCAGGGCCGCGTCGTCGGCTTCAGCGGCCGCGTGCTGGCTGGCGATGAAAAAACGGCGAAATACGTCAACTCGCCGGAGACGCCGATTTTCACCAAGAGCAAAATCTTCTTCGGCCTCGACAAGTCCAAGCGCGCGATTCTCGACGCCGGTTGCGCCATCATCTGCGAAGGCCAGTTGGATTTGATCGCGTGTTTCACGAACGGCGTGCAGAACATCGTCGCGCCGCAGGGCACGGCGTTCACCGAACAGCACGCGCGGATCCTCAAGCGTTACGCCAACGAGGTCGTGCTCTGCTTCGATTCCGACAACGCCGGCCAGAACGCCGCCGTCCGCGCGCTCGACCATCTGCTCGCGTCCGGCCTCGCCGTGCGCGTGGCCGTGGTGCCCGCGCCGCACGACCCGGACAGCTTCATCAAAGCCAATGGCGGCGCGGCTTTCGCCGGGCTCGTCCAGCGTGCCGAGGGATTCTTCGACTACTATTTGAACCGCCTTTGCGCCACGAACGAAATCACCAGCGACAAAGGCCGGCTGGCCATCTTGCGGTCCATGGCGGAGGCGGTCCACAAGACCGGCAACGGCGTGCTGATTGACACCTACGCGCAAAAAACCGCGCTGCGGCTGGGCGTGACCACCGAATCCGTCCGCGCCGAATTCAAGAAGATTTCCACGCCGCACCTCGCGGCACGCGAAAGCGAGGAGGATTCATTGGAGGCCGCCGGGCCGGCGGCGGAAACCGCGCCGCCTTTGCCCCTCGAACTTCATCTGCTGAAACTTTTGCTGCTGCACGATGAACTGGTGCCCGCCGCCGCGCTGAATCTGGATGTGAACTGGATTTTGCATCCGCACATCCGGCAGATCGTGGATTTGCGTTTGGCCGCTCAGGAACACGAGACGTGGCACAGCCTCGCGGAATTTCTCGACAGTTGCGAATCGGCGGAGCAGCGCAGCCTCATCACCGAAGCCGTGGCCGAAGAACGCAAAATTCCCAATCCCGAAATACAGCTCGCCGACATGGTGCTGAAACTGCGGAACCAGTTTCTTGACCGGCAGATCGGCGCGCTCACACAGAAAATCAGCCAGCCGGAAACCAACGACACGCAGAAACTGGAATTCCTCCAAGAACAGCAGCGGTTGAAGCTACAAAAACGTCTGCCCCTGTCCACCCTGGGCGCGGCGTGATGGGAAAAACCTGATTTTGACGATGGTGGAAAATCTGCTATTCTAAAGTGGCACTGGAACAAAATCACAACAACTAAAATATGAAAATCCAACATCTCATCCTCACCGTCATCGCCGCCGCGGCTTTTGTCGTGGCCGGCTGCAGCAAAAGTGGCAGCGCCAGCGTGGACACCTCCAAGCTGACGGCGGCATTTCAAAATGCCTCAACGGACGCCAAGCAGGCGGCTGATTCGGTGGTCACCGCCATCAAGGGCGCGGATTACGCCGGCGCCGTGACGCAATTAAAGGCGCTCGGAAACAAATACAAGCTGACGCCGGAGCAGCAGCAGGCGGTCAACGACGTGATTGCCAGCGCGCAAAAAGCCATCGCGGAACTGGCCAGCAAATCTGCCGGCGACGCCAGCAAGGCGGTCGGCGACATGGGCAAAGCGCTCAACAAGTAACCACCCCGCTGGTTTGAACAAACGCCGCGCAGCTTTGAAGCTGCGCGGCGTTTTCACTTGGAATCCGGCCTGGCGCCATTCCCGCGAAGGGCCCCGGCGGGCGGGCGGAAAAATTATTTCGCGCCCTGGTCAATCCACGCACGGAGCAGGCCGATCTGTTCGGGCGTCAGCGGCTTGATGCCGGCCTTGTTCTTGAGCGGCGGCATCCATGAATCATGGTCCTTCGTAAGATGCGCGACGGCTTGGATGATGAAGCTGCTGGCGCTGTCACCGGCCTTCAAGATCGGCCCCATCTTGGTGCCCTTGAGCACGCCGGCGAGCGTGTCCAGCTTGAGATGAGCCTTGGGCTTGTCACCGCTGTGGCATTTGACGCAGGCGGTGTCAAAAATGGGTTTGATGTCGGTGGCGTAGGTCACGCCGGCCTTGACGGCGGCCGACGGCAGCGTGGCGTCCTGCGCGCGGGCACTGGCAGCGGCCACAAAACCGGCGGCCAGAGTGATGACGAAGAGGTGGAATTTCATTTATGGCGATGATTAGTAATTTTATTACCGAACGCAAGTCCAGATGACGAGCGCCCGGCAAAGGTTGACCAACCATTCCAAACAATCATCCGGCTGGCTACTCGTTTTCCCCGTTCTGGTTGCCCGGATTGGCCGGGTCCCGCAGGGCCGCTTCGGCGGCGGCGCGTTTGGCTTTCTTATTAATCTTGGCTTGCGGGTTGTGCTTGCCGGAGCCGGGGCCGGGGTCAACGTAACCGCCGGCGGGGTTGAGCTGGTCAAGGACGGTTTGCAGGCGTTTGCGGGCGGCGGCGGCATCCGGCGTGTTGGTGGGCACCAGTGGCTCGGCATACGGCGCCCGGCTCATGTCAAACAGGTTGCCGGCCTCGTTCAATTTCCAGCCGGCATCCCGGTCATACCAGTGCCGGCCCAGCTCCACAAAAATCCAGTCGCGCGGCCACGCGGCGGACTGACCGAGGAGTTCGGGCCGGAGGTCCCGGCCGTCAACGGTGACGCCCGCCGGCAGCGGCGCGCCGGCGACAGCCGCCAGCGTCGGATAAAAATCACAGATGTTGACCAGTCCGTCCGTGACCTGGCCGGCCGGGATGTTTCCCGGCCAACTGGCAAAACAGGGCACCAGCGCGCCGCATTCCAGCATGGTCGCCTTGTGGCCGGAAAGCTCCTTGCCGCCATTGATCGTGCAGCGCACATACCACGGGCTGGCCGTGCCGTTGTCGCCGGCAAAAACGATCAGCGTGCGGTCGCGCAGCTTGAGCCGGTCCAGTTCGGCGACGAGCTGGCCCACGATTTTGTCCAGGTAGGCGACGTTGTCCTGGTAAATTTTGAACTGGTCCCTGGTGCCGGGCTTCGTGTCCGGCGTGGGCAGGATTTGACCGTGAACATGCGACAGCGCGTAATAAAGATAAAACGGCCGGTCCTGGTGGCGCCGGATGAAATCCACGGCGAACTGCTGCATCCGGTCCGGCAGATATTCGCCGTCTTTCAAGGCCACTTCCCTGCCGTTCAGGGTGTAGGTTCTGGCCCCGGCCTGGGTGTTCCAATATTTGCCGCTGCCTTGGAAACGCAGATACTCGTCGAAACCCCAGTCGCCGGGCTGGAGCGGCAACTGGCTCCATTTGCCGCATTGCGCCGTCACATAGCCCGCCGGTTTGAGCACCTTGGGCATCATGATTTCGTTGGCCGGCTTGAGCAAATAGCCGGTCTCGTTTCCGGTCATGCCGGTGCGGAAGGCGTAACGGCCGGTCATGATCAGCGCCCGCGACGGCCCGCACAACGGCGCGGCGTAGCAGTGTTGAAACCGGATGCCGCTCTGGGCCAGCGCATCCACGTTGGGCGTCTGGAAATGATCCGCCCCGTAGCAGCTCACATTGCCGATGCCGAGGTCGTCGGCCAGGATGAAAATGATGTTGGGTTTCGCGGCGGACGCAGCCGTGGCGGCCGGGATGGCGGCGGCCAGCATGGCGGCCAGAACCGTGACAGTTTTTTTGATCATGGCATTGTCGGTTAAACCAGTTGTTGAAATTAAAATGCCGGCTGACCGGAAAGACGCCTCATCTGGGTCAGACGGCTTATTTGAAAAAAGGTTTCAATGAAAAATTCTTGAAGACACGCGGCTTGCGCACCCCGGCGCTTCCGGCAAAATTCCGGCGTGCAAAGTGAAGATTTCTCCGACGCCGCGCTGGTCGTGCTCGGCCACGGGACGGACCTGAACGCCGCGTCCGCCGCGCCGGTCTGGGCACACGCGGCGGAACTACGCCGTCGGAAAATCTTCCGCGAAGTCCGCGCGGCCTTTTGGAAACAGGCGCCGCAGATCAAAAAAGTCCTCGCCGAAATTTCCGCGCCGCGCGGTTTCATCGCGCCGCTGTTCATCAGCGAAGGCTATTTCAGCACCGAAATCATACCGGCGGAACTGGGGTTTTCCTTTCCGGACAACTTAAAGCTAAAAACTAAAAATTCAGAACTGCATTACTGCCGCCCCGCCGGCACGCACGACCGCATGACCGGCGTGATTCTCGCCCGCGCCGCCGGCGTGGTGAAGCAATTCCCTTTTCCCCGCGCGCCCAAACCGGCGGAGACGACGCTGTTCATCGCCGGCCACGGCACGGAACGAAACGCCGGCTCCCGCCAGGCGATCGCGCGGCAGGCGGAGTTGATCCGCGCGCAAAAACTTTACGCCGGCGTCTACGGAATTTTCATGGAGGAAGCACCGCGCATCGGCGACTGCCACGCGCTAGCGCAAACCAGGCACATCGTCGTCGTCCCGTTTTTCATCAGCGACGGCTTGCACGTCGTCGAGGACATCCCGGTTCTGCTCGGCGAACCGGAGCGCGGCGTGAAGGAACGCCACGCCGCCGGCCAGCCGACGTGGCGCAATCCGACGGAAAAACACGGCAAGCTCGTCTGGTATTCGTCCGCCGTCGGCACCGAACCGCACATGGCTGACGTGATTTTGGAGCGAGTTCGCGAGGCGGCGAAAAATTTATGAACCCACTGCGATTCGGTTTTTTGAGCACGGCCGGCATCGGCCGGAAAAATTGGAAGGCGATCTTTCATTCCGGCAACGGCGTCGTTTCCGCCGTCGCCAGCCGCGAAGTGCAAAAAAGCCGCGCCTTCATTGACGATTGCCAGCGCGAACTGGCCTTTCCCCAAACGCCGCGCGCCGTCGGCAGCTACGAGGAACTCATCACGGCGCCGGATGTGGACGTCATTTATTTTCCGCTGCCGACCGGCCGGCGCAAAAAATGGGTCGTGCGCGCGGCGGCGGCGGGCAAGCACATCGTCTGCGAAAAACCCTGCGCCGCGAATCTCGGCGAGCTCGACGAGATGCTGGCTGCCTGCCGCCAACACCAGGTGCAGTTCATGGACGGCGTGATGTTCATGCACAGCCCGCGCCTCGCGCGCGTGCGGGAAATTTTGGACGACGGCCAAAGCGTCGGGCCGATCCGCCGGGTTTCCTCGGCGTTCAGTTTCAATGCCGGCGAGGATTATTTCCGCACCAACATCCGCGCCGACGGCGCGCTCGAACCCGCCGGCTGCCTCGGCGACCTGGGCTGGTATTCCATCCGGTTCGTGCTGTGGGCGTTGAACTGGCAACTGCCGCACACGGTCACGGGAAAACTCCTCGCCCAGTCCGCCGCGACCGGCGGCCGCACCTCCACGCCCTTGGAATTTTCCGGCGAACTGGTATTTGCCGGCGGCGTTTCGGTGGAATTTTACAGTTCGTTTCTCACGGGCCGGCAGCAATGGGTCCACGTCAGCGGCCGGCACGGCTGGCTGCGGATGCCGGATTTCGTCCAGCCGCTGAACAGCTACGAACCCGCGTTCGAGGTGAACGAAAAAAATCTCACCGTCGCCGGCGACGTGAAATGTCCGCCGGGCATCGACCCGTTTCTGCGCGGTCACCCCACCGCGCAGGACACGCAGATGTGGCGCAATTTTGCGAAGCAGGTTTTATCCGGCAGGCTCAACGAGGACTGGCCGATGTGGGCGCGGCAAACCCAAGTGGTCATGGACGCCTGCCTCGAAGCCGCCCGCCGCGAGGCCCCCGTGAAAATCCAACCGGCAGCGCAGCCCTGAATTTCCCTTGGCGCGGCCCCGGTGGCTGATAATTTCTCCGCGATGCCGGACATCGTCCTCACCACGCTCAACGCGAAGTTCATCCACGCCGCGTTCGGGCTGCGCTATCTGTTTGCCAATCTTGGCGAATTGCAGCCGCGCGCGGTCATCGCGGAATTCGACATCAACCAGCGACCGCTCGACATCGCGGAAAAAATTCTCGCGCACGAGCCGGAAATCATCGGGTTCGGCGTCTACATCTGGAACGTCACGGAAACCACCGAGGTCGTCGCCGTCATCAAGCGCGTCCGGCCGGAGGTCAAAATCATCCTCGGCGGCCCGGAAGTCAGCCATGAAACCGACGGCCAGAAAATCGTCGGCCTCGCCGACCACGTCATCACCGGCGAAGGCGATTTGAAATTTGCCGCGGTGTGCCGGGATTTGCTGGGGGCCGTCCGCAAGGACCTGCCAAAGATCATTCCCGCCGAACTGCCCGACTTTTCGCGCCTCGCCCTGCCCTACGATTTTTACACGGACGCGGACCTCGCGCACCGCATCATTTACGTCGAGGCGTCGCGCGGTTGCCCGTTCACCTGCGAGTTCTGCCTGTCGTCGCTGGACATTCCGGTGCGCCAGGTGCCGCTGGATCCCTTTCTCGCGACGATGCAGAAACTTCTGGATCGCGGGCTGAAGCAGTTCAAGTTTGTGGACCGGACGTTCAATCTCCACCTCGCCACCAGCCGGACGATCCTGGAATTTTTCCTCGCGCGCCATCAGCCCGGCCGGTTCTATCACTTCGAGATGATTCCCGACCGGCTGCCCGCCGAGCTGCGCGAGGTCATCGCCAGGTTTCCGCCGGGCGCGCTGCAATTCGAGGTCGGCGTCCAGACGTTCAATCCCGAAGTCGGACAGAACATCAGCCGCCGGCAGGACTACGAACGGCTGGCGGACAATCTTGATTTTCTGCGCCAGAAAACCAGCGTCCATATCCACGCGGATTTGATCGTCGGCCTGCCCGGCGAAACCGTCGAAAGCTTTGCCGCCGGCTTTGACCGGCTCATCGCCCTGGGCCCGCAGGAAATCCAGGTCGGCATGCTCAAGCGGCTGCGCGGCACGCCGATTGCGCGGCACGACGCGGCCTGGCAGATGGTTTACAGCGCGCAACCCGCTTACGAGCTTTTGCAGAACAAGCTGATTGACTTCGCCACGATGCAGCGGCTGCGCCGGTTCGCGAAATACTGGGACCTTGTCGGCAACAGCGGCAACTTCGTCGCCACCACGCCGCTGGTCTGGTCGGTGGGGCGAGCGTCCTCGCGAGCCGAAATGGAAAGCGGTGCCCGGCTCGCGCGGACGCTCGCCCCACCAGCGCAGCCGTCGCCGTTCCATTCCTTTCTGCGCTTGAGCGACTGGCTTTACGCGCGGCTGGGACGCACGGACACCATCGCGCTGGCGCGGCTGGCGGAACTGCTGTTTGAATTTCTCACCGCCGAATTGAAGCTCGACGCCCAGCTCGCCGCCGAAACCTTGGGGCGCGACTGGCAGCGCGCCGGCCGCCGCGACGCGCCGGAATTTCTCCGCGAACATCTGCCGGCGGAAACCGCCGTCCGCTCCCCAGCGGAGAAATCTTCCCTGCCCAAACGGCAGGCGCGGCACGGGGCGCGGTAAAAGTTCGCTTTCCGCCGGCGGCAAAATTATCCTGTCCGCTTTTGATGAACTGGATTGAAGCCAGCCTGCTCTCGGCATTTTTGCTGGGCCTCTACGACCTCTGCAGCAAGCACTCCGTGCGCGAGAACGCGGTGCTGCCGGTGCTGTTTTTCAGCACGCTGTGCGGCGCGGCGGTCTGGCTGGCGCTGCTGGCGGCGGATTTGATTTTCCCGCACCGCCTGCCCGCGCCGCTCGTGACCGACCCGCTGACGCTGACCCAACACCTGCAACTGCTGCTGAAATCCGGCATCGTCGCCGCGTCGTGGGTCTGCACCTATTTTGCGGTGAAACACCTGCCGGTGTCGCTCGCCGCGCCGGTGCGCGCCACCAGCCCGCTGTGGACGCTGGCGGGCGCGCTGATAATTTTGGGCGAACGCCCGACGGCGCTGCAGATTGCCGGCGTGCTCACCACGCTCGCGGCGTTCGTGGGGCTGTCCTTCGCCGGCCGGCGCGAGGGCGTGCATTTTCACCGCGACAAATGGATCTGGTATCTCATCGCCGGCACCATGCTCGGCGCCGTCAGCTCGCTTTACGACAAATACCTGCTGGGCCGGATGCATTTCACCGTGCCGACCGTGCAGGCGTGGTTCTCGATCTATCTGGCGGTTTTTTTCACGCCGCTGGCGCTGGGCTGGAAACTGCGCTGGTGGCCGCGCGGCAAATTCCACTGGCGCTGGAGCATCCCCTGCGTGGCGCTGGCGCTGCTGCTGGCGGACTACGTCTATTTCAGCGCGCTGCGGCAGCCCGAGGCGCTGGTCTCCGTGGTGATGAGCCTGCGGCGCGGCAACACGCTGGTGGCCTTCGCCGGCGGCCTGCTGTTCTTCCACGAGGTGAACGGCTGGAAAAAACTGCCCGCCGTCATCGGCATTTTGCTTGGCATTTTGCTGACGATTCTCGGCTGAACGGGCGGCCAAGCGGCCGGTCATTTCGCTTTTCCGCCGCCGCCGTTTCGCCTAGCCTGCCGCATGACTTTCACCGTCGCCGAACTTTTCGACCTCACCCAGACCGAACACGCCGCCCTCTTCGACGGCTGCGAATTTGCCTGGGAAGCGCTTAAGAAAATCGAGCCCTATCTCGCCAAGGTGACGCGGCAAAATCCGCCGCCGCGTTTTCCCGGCGCGAGCATCGGCGAGCGCGTCATCATCGGCGCCGGCACGGTGGTGGAACCCGGCGCGCTGATCAAAGGCCCGGCCATCATCGGCAAGAACTGCCAGATCCGGCACAACGCCTACCTCCGCGAGAACGTCATCATCGGCGACAATTGCGTGGTGGGCAACGCGAGCGAACTCAAGAACGCCCTGCTCTTCAACGGCGCGCAGGTGCCGCATTATAATTACGTCGGCGACGCCATTCTCGGCCACCAGGCGCATCTCGGCGCGGGGGCGAAGATCTCCAACGTGAAATTGTTTCCCGGCAATATCGCGGTGGAAGTGGACGGCGTGCCGCGCGACACCGGCCTGCGCAAGTTCGGCGCGCTGATGGGCGACGGCGCGGAAGCCGGCTGCAACGCCGTGCTGAACCCCGGCAGCATCCTCGGGCGCGGCGCGGTGGTTTACCCGAACGTCTTCTGGCGCGGCATCCTGCCCGCGAACAGCATCGCCAAGAACAAGGCGGAGATTGAAGTCGTCGTCAAACGGCCGAGGTAACTTGTGGTTTTGAAAATGAAACCGAACTCTTTCCACTTTCAAAGAAGCCTGCTGTTGTTATTTACGATTTTAGGTGTCAATGGAATGCTTGGCTCCGAACCAATTTATCAAGGCGAGCCAGAAAGCTATTGGGTTAATCTTCTCACTAATTTGCATTCCACGCCTTTAGCAACTAAATGGCGGACACTGGGAACAAACGCGATCCCTGTGTTAATTAAAGGTGTCGAGCAAAAGAACGGGCCTAATGCGGCGGCTATTCGAACCAACGCCGCTATTATTTTATCCCATACCGGGGATCAAAAAACCCTGACAACCATTGCAAATAAGACTTTTGACTCCCATGTCAGGCTTTTCATTTTGAATGGATTGGTTTTCAATGGCGACCGGGATGTCACCGATGTAATGGTGAATGCCCTACGAGACAAAAATCCAGATGTTCGGGCAACAGCCTTGTTCGGTTTAGGGCTTACAGCTAGAGAGAAGACTGACGAAGAATTGCCTGCATTGATTAAATGCCTTCAAGATGAAGACCCCAATGTGCGTTGTTGGGTAGCCAAACTTTTGTCAAATTACTCATATCCCGATACCAAACATCCCGATTGGGACCAAACAAATGCAGACGCCTTGGCTTATGTTGAAATCAAAAAGGCTGTAAATAATCCAGACCCCCACATCAGCAACGCTGCCTCAATCGCACTTGGAAAGTTTTACCAATACCCGTTGGATGAGAAAAAGGTTAGCCAGATACTAGAACCCTACAAAAGCTATGAAATATTAAGAGGTAACAATCGTGTATTGAATGCTTATGCGAGAGAACTCGCTATTTACGTTTCTGAGCTTCACGGTTCCAAGTGGACTGCAATGCTTCGTGTAATTGATGACGACGGCAAACCCCTTTCCGGAGCGGCTGTGTCCGTATCTTACGCAACTCCGCCGGAGCCGGATGAAAAAGAATCAGATGATACGTGGAAGATAATTAAGGAAGATACCAGCGTGAATGGTGAGTTTACAGCTTCACACTCGGATTCATCTGGCGTCCTGGGTTTTAACGTGAAAAAGGAGGGATATTATAACTCACGAGGCAGTTACAAATTCGCCTTTTCAGGGCAATTCGATAGCCAAAGAATGACTTCAAATCGAAGCCCTGTCGTAACTGTTTTGCTGAAAAAGATAATCCACCCCGTCCCTATGTATGTTAACCGAGTGGATATTGCTCATCGGGAAAAACCAGACACGGACAAACCCGTTGGATTTGACCTCACCATCGGTGATTTTGTGGCACCGTATGGAAAAGGGACTAACGCTCAAATATTTTTTACCTGGCACGTTGAATACGTTGATACAAACAGCGCCCAATCTGACTGGAAACGTTCACGAAAAGGTTGGGACGGCAGAATGACGATCAGTTTTCCAAACTCTGGCGATGGAATTCAGGAATTTGATCTGCCGGGACCTTTCGACAATGACTTCACTGTGAAAAATGTCGGCAGTGAGTTGCGTTCACCTCAATTGGCTCCGCTGGATGGCTATCAATACCTTTTGGTTAAAACCAACAGATGGAATTTTGGCAAGCTTGGCAGCGCGAATAACTATGATCATTTGCGTAAAAATTATTTCCTTCGCGTAAATACGGTCTTGAATGAAAAAGGAAACATAATAAACGCTCAATACGGGAAAATTTATGGAGATTTTGAAGAAGCGTTAACAACTTATTTAAACCCCGAACCAAATTCCCGCGAGCTCGAATACGACATGAAACACAATTTAGGGAAAGGCGGAAATAATTTTTATATTACTCCTTAAGATTTATTCATCTTCATGCCCCTCCGCCTCTTAAGAATATTCCTCGTATTCGCTGCCATCGGCTGAGGC
>Ga0316217_10005472_pt1 | contig 13155 bp, 7 predicted proteins | sample 1anoAmetaG_FD_203633 | JGI IMG/M metagenome (GOLD analysis project Ga0316217, IMG submission 203633) | Freshwater microbial communities from Trout Bog Lake, Wisconsin, USA - 1anoA | ecosystem: Environmental > Aquatic > Freshwater > Lake > Hypolimnion/Profundal zone | place: USA: Wisconsin...
TTAACAATGCGGCACGATTCTGGATTGCGCCATGGATGTCGCCGCTGCCGGTACGCTGGACGATGAACCGGGCAACGTGCTGCCGCTGCAAATGCTCGTGGCCACGATCCTCGAACCGTCCATGGTCGGAGCGCTCTTCGAAGTCGCCGCGCCGGCCATTCACCTGGTCAAGGATCCCACGACCCCGGCACCGGCTACTCCCGCGGCGCCCGTCGCAATCGCGGCCCCAGCCGCAGCGGCACCGCTGGCGCCGTCCCTTCCGGAAACTCCCCTGGCGGCGCTGGCGCCGGCGACCCCCGTAGCGCCCACCAAGGCGGCGGCTCCAGCCACGCCGGTGACCTGCGGGGAGGCCTCCCTGCGCGTCAATGTGGGCGTCCTGGAAACGCTCATGAATCTCGCCGGCGAACTGGTCCTGAGCCGCAATCAGCTCATCGAGGCTATTGCCCGTGAAGATCTGCGCGCCATTGGCGCCAGCGGACAGCGGATCAACCTGGTGACGTCCGAACTCCAGGATGCCATCATGCTTACACGCATGCAGCCGATCGGCGGCATCTTTGGCAAATTCCCCCGCGTCGTGCGCGACCTGGCCAAGGAACTAGGCAAGGAAATTGAGCTGGAGATGGAGGGCAAGGACGTCGAGATGGACAAGACCATCATCGAGGGCCTCAGCGATCCGTTAACCCACATGGTGCGCAACGCCGTCGACCATGGCATTGAATCGCCCGCAGCGCGGCGCCAGGCGGGCAAGAAGGCCACGGGAACCGTGCACCTCAAGGCCTACCACACCGCCGGCCAGGTCGTCATCGAGATTTCCGACGATGGCAAGGGCATTGCCGCCGACAAGGTCGTGGCCTCCGCCCTTACCAAAGGCCTGATCACCGAGGCGCAGGCCGCGGCCCTGTCGGAAATGGAAAAATACGCCCTGATCTTCCTGCCAGGCCTCTCGACTGCCGAAAAAATCACCGACGTCTCAGGGCGCGGCGTCGGCATGGACGTCGTCAAAACCAACCTGGACAAGCTTGGCGGCAAGGTGGAAATCACCTCCGAACCGGGGCGCGGATCAACCTTTCGCATCAAGCTGCCGCTGACCCTGGCCATCATCCCGTCGCTCCTGGTATCGGTGGCCCAGGAGCGCTTTGCCATTCCCCAGGTCAACGTTGACGAGTTGATCCGCGTACGGGCCGAGCAGGTCCAGGAGCGCATCGAAGTGATCGGCGATGCCGAGGTGTTGCGCCTCCGGGGCAAGCTTATTCCCATTGTTCACCTGGCCCAGGTCTTGGGTATGGAGCGCACCTACGGACTGGAGGATGAAAGCCAGCGTGAATTTGAACGCCGGCTCCAGATCGCCGACCGCCGGTCGCCCCGCTATCCGCAGAATGAGCTTACCCCCGCGGCCCCTGTGGCCGCGCCCGAGCGGGCGGCCGATCAGCGCCGCACCCCCGGCGGCCGGCGCGTCAGTCCCCGCAGCGATGTCAACATCGTCGTGGTCACCGCCGGCACGATCCAATACGCCCTGATTGTCGATGAACTCCATGATACGGTGGAAATTGTAGTAAAGCCCATGGGCCGCCATTTCAAGGCCCTGCGGGAGTATGCCGGCGCGACCATTTTGGGCGATGGTCAGGTGGCCCTGATCCTGGATGTGGGGGGAGTGGCCACCAAGGTCGCGCTAACCAGTGTGGCCGCCAGTTCCCGCGCCCAGCAACTTGCTGCCGAGCAGCAGCACCAGGCGGCCCGGGATGTTCAATCGCTCCTGCTGTTCCGCAACGCCGCCACGGAGCCCTGCGCCGTGCCGCTGAGCCTGGTGGCACGCGTCGAACAGATCCAGGCCAGCCAGATCAACCGCCTGGGTGGCCGGCGCACCATGCAATACCGCGGGGCCAGCCTGCCGCTGGTGGCGCTGGGCGATGCCGCCCAGGTCGGCCAGATCGACGCCGCGCAGGAGCAGGTCGTCATCGTTTTTGACATCGGCGGACGGGAGATTGGCCTGCTGGCCGCCAAGCCGCTGGATGTGGTCGAGACCCAGGCCGCAATCGATCAGGTCACGCTGCGGCAAAAAGGCGTCATGGGCTCCCTGATTCTTAAAGATCAAACCACCCTGCTGGTGGACATTTTCGAACTCGTCGAAGCAGTAGCGCCGGACCTGGTAACGCGCCGCCGCTCCGAGCGTTCCCTGGCTGCGGCCGCACTGATACCTTCCGGTGCCACGACCATCCTTCTGGCCGAGGATTCTGATTTCTTCCGCAACCAGGTCAAGGCCTTTTTGGAAAGCGATGGCTACAAGGTGCTCGCGGCGGCCGATGGGCAGGCCGCCTGGGACCTCTTGCAGGAAAATACGGACCAGGTGCAATTGGTGGTCACGGACATCGAGATGCCCCGCCTGTCCGGCCTGGGTTTGACGGCGAAGATCCGCCAGGACACGCGGGTTTCCCATCTGCCGATCATCGCCCTGACCTCGCTGGCCAGCGAAGAGGATATCACCAAAGGCAAAGCCACGGGCGTTACCGACTACCAGATTAAGTTGGACAAGGAAGCCTTGCTGACGGCCGTCCGCCGCCTGTTGCCCCACCATCCGGGTAAAGCGGCGGCCTGAACCGTATTCAATACTCTCAACTTGTGAATTTGAACGCCGTATTCCAAAGGAGTTCGTCGATGCTGTCAAACCTGAAGATCGGAAAACGTCTGACCATGGGCTTTGCCGTGGTGCTGCTGATGGCCATCGTCCTGGGCCTGCTGGCGGTCTCGCGGATGTGGACCGTCCGAGAGGCGGTCATCGACCTCAATGAACATAATATGGGATCGTTGCGGGTGCTAAACGAGTTTGAACGCCACACCATGCTGGCCCGTTACGCGATGCGCATGTTTGCCGAAACGCATAATCAGGCCTTTCTGACGGAAGGCCGCGGGCACGTGGCGGACATGACCACCGCCGTCAAGCAGTGCGCCGCGCTGGCCAAGGAACATGACCTGGTAGCGTTGCACGACGCGGCGGCCAAGGCCCAGGAGGCCCTCGATCAATACAAGGGGCTCATCGACCAGACCGCCGAGATCGTGGGGCAGATGGATGTGATCCGTGGGAAAATGAACCCCGCCGGGGAAACCCTCGCCGAAGAGTGCGATAAGTATTTTGAATCGCAGATTACCAAAGCGACCGAGGAAGCAAACCAGAACACCGGCGCCGCGAAGATGGCCGAGCGCCTCCATAAGCTAAAAGTTTCCCAGGACATGCTGGTGTGGTCGGGGCAGATTCGCTTGGGCAATATGAAGATGCAAGCCTGGAAAGATGCAAAATATATTGATGCCGCTCTGCCGAATTTCGAAAAAATCGCGGTGGCAATCGATGAACTGGTCAAGATTACCATGCAGGACGTGAATAAAAAGCAACTGGACACGGTCCGCCAGACCACCCTGGCTTACCAGGGTCTCGTTACCGACTACATTAAACTCGATGGCGCATTGCAGAAATGCAATTCCCAACGTGCCACCCACGCCGACATGATGATGGCCATGGCCAAGCAGCACGCGATCGGCAGTCTTGATGAGGCGGCACACGCCACCGCTGGGGCGGCCACGATGCTCTCCTCGGCCCAGATGACCATGTCGATCGGCCTGGGTATCATGGTCGCCGCGGGCATGGTCATTGCATGGTTGATCACGCGGGGCATCACCCGTCCGCTCACGAGCATGGTGGGCTTCCTTAATACCATCGCCCAGGGCGATATCTCGCATGACGTGCCGGTGGAACTCTCGGCCCGCAAGGATGAAATCGGAATCCTGGGCAACGCCGCCGGGGCCATGGCCGCCAACCTTAAGAAGATGCTCCAGGATGTCACCAACGGCGTGCAGACCCTGGCCTCCTCGTCGACCGAACTCTCCGCCGTGTCCACCCAGATGTCATCCAATGCCAGCCAGACCGCCGGCAAGTCTGCCAGCGTCGCCACCGCCGCCGAGGAGATGTCCGCCAATACCACCTCCGTGGCGGCCGGTATGGAACAGGCCTCAACCAACCTGGCCAGTGTGGCCACTGCCACCGAGGAGATGACCGCGACCATCGGCGAAATCGCCACAAACAGTGAAAAGGCCCGTAGCATCACCGCGGATGCCACCCAGCAGACCGCCAAGGCCTCGGGCCTGATCAAGGAACTCGGGCACGCGGCCCGGGAAATCGGCAAGGTCACCGAAACGATCACCAGTATCTCCTCCCAGACCAATCTCCTGGCGCTCAATGCCACCATCGAGGCCGCCCGCGCCGGTTCTGCCGGCAAGGGCTTTGCCGTCGTCGCCAATGAGATCAAGGAACTGGCCCAGCAGACCGCCACCGCCACCGAGGATATCAAGAGCAAGATTACCGCCATCCAGAACTCCACCGCCGGCACCGTGCAGGACATCGAGAAGATCAACGATGTGATCAAGCAGGTCGGCGACATCGTCGCCACGATCGCCTCGGCCATCGAGGAGCAATCCACGGTGACCAAGGACATTGCCGGCAACATCGCCGAGGCTTCCACCGGGGTCAAAGATGCCAACCAGCGTGTGGCTCAGACCGCCAGCGTTTCGCAGGGTATTGCCCGGGAAATCGCCGGCGTTAACCAGGCTTCCGGAGAGATGACCACCGGCAGCACGCAGGTCCAGACTTCTGCCGGGGAGCTTTCCAAACTGGCCGAACAGCTTAAGGGTATGGTTGGTCGTTTCAAGGTTTAACCGCACCAGCCGCCCGGTGGCGGTGGGTTGCACGAGCGCCGTAAAGGAGTACATACATGGTTGACGCAGTGGGTAGTCGTGGCCTGGGAACGCGGATCGTCGCCGCGGCACTGGCCGTCCTGGTGGCCGTCGTAACGGTCAACTATATCGTCTTTGCCGTGGGCTACCGGTCGCGTGCCATTGATGCGATGGTGGAAAAGGCCAAGGCGTTCACCGCCGTGGCGGATGAAACCAAGAACCATGTCAGCGTGCTCCACAGCAGCGGGGATTTTGATAAAGCACTGGTCGCCGAACTTAAGAGCGACCTGGCAGCCGGCAAACGGGCCGACGAAACACGCCTGTTCAAGACCATTCCCGTGGTCGCCGGATGGTCCGCCGCCCAGCAGGCGGCCAAGCGGGAGAATATCGAGTTTCGTATCACTGCGTTCGAAGCCCGTAATAAGGAGCGCGAACCGGCCGCGGGCACGTTTGATGAAAAACTCCTGCGCCGCCTGACCGATCAGGTGGCCGCGGACAAAGGCGAAACGATCTATGATATCGACCCGGCCACCAACTCGCTGCACTTCCTGCGGGCTATCAAGCTCAACGAAACCTGCCTGGCCTGCCACGGCGATCGGGGCAATAAATGGGATCCGGCCGGAACCGGAAAGGACCCCACCGGCACGGCCATGGAGGGTTGGAAAGTCGGCTATATGCACGGCAGTTACCATGTGATCATGCCGCTGTCCCCGGTGACCGGGCAGGTGGTCTCTTTTGTTACCAACGGTCTGCTGTGGAGCGTGCCGTTGGCCCTCCTGGCGGCCGGTGCGCTGATCTGGCTGACCCTGCGCATGATCAGCCGGCCGTTGCAGGCCTTAACCGCCCGGGCCGGCGAAATTGCCCAGGGCAACCTCACCCAGGATATTCCTGCGGCCTTGCAGCAGCGGCACGATGAGATCGGCCACCTGGCCCGCACCATGCAGGCGATGGCCGAAAGTTTACGCGGCATCCTGCGGGACCTGACGCGTGGGGTCCAGACCCTGGCGTCGAGTTCCACGGGCCTGTCGAGCGTCTCGGCGCAGATGAGCAGCGGCGCCAAGAGTACCGCGTCGATGGCGCACACCGTGGCGGTGGCGGCCGAGGAGATGTCCGCCAATACCACCTCGGTGGCGGCCGGCATGGAGCAGGCCAGCACCAATCTGAGTTCCGTGGCCACCGCCACCGAAGAGATGACCGCGACCGTCGCCGAAATTGCCTCCAACTCGGAAAAGGCCCGCACCATCACCGCCCAGGCCACCGCGCAGGCGGCCAGTGCCACCAACCTGGTCAAGCAACTGGGCGAGGCGGCGCGGGAGATAGGTAAAGTAACCGAAACGATCACCAGTATTTCCGCGCAGACCAATCTGCTGGCGCTCAATGCCACCATCGAAGCGGCCCGGGCGGGCGCGGCCGGCAAGGGCTTTGCCGTGGTCGCCAATGAAATAAAGGCGCTGGCCCTCCAAACCGCCACCGCCACCGAGGATATCAAGAACAAGATCAGCGGCATCCAAACCTCCACCGGCGGGGCCGTCGAGGACATCGAGAAAATCAACGCCGTCATCCGCCACGTCGGCGAGATCGTCACCACGATTGCCACGGCCATCGAGGAACAATCCACGGTGACCCGCGACATCGCCGGCAATATCGCCCAGGCGTCCACCGGCGTACAGGACGCCAACCAGCGGGTGGCCCAAACCGCCACCGTTTCACAAGAGATTGCCCGGGAAATCGCCGCGGTAAACAAGGCTTCCACCGAGATGGCCACCGGTTCGGAACTGGTCCAGTCTTCCGCCGGGGAACTATCCCAACTGGCCGCCGAGCTCAAAGGCATGGTTAGTCGTTTTAAACTGCAACAGGACGCGTCGGCCGGGGCCGTGCCCATGACGGCCGGTCCAGCCAAACAGGAGTAACAGGTATGATCGCCCAAGGGATGCTTGACGCTACGCAGACCCAGTTGATTGCCACGTTCCAGGTGGCCGGAACGCTCTGCGGTATTGACGCCATGAAAGTGCATGAAGTCGTGCGCCTCGGTCAGGTGACCCGGGTGCACCAGGCGGCCGCCCAGATCGTGGGGATCATCAATCTCCGCGGGAAGATCGTCACGGTCCTCGACCTGGGCGCGGCGCTGGAACTGGGCCCGCTGGCCCTGGGGCCGAACAGTCGTGTGTTTATCGTGGAATGCCATGGCGAGTTCGTCGGCCTGCTGACCGATGCGGCCGGCGATGTCGTCAGTGCCCTTCCGGAAAATATAGCGCCGCCGCCGGCCAATATCCACGGCGTCAAAGGCCGGTACTTTGAAGGTGTCTACCCGACGCCGCAGGGCCTCATTGCCCTCCTGCGCCTCGAGGCGGTACTGGCCCAGCAGGATGAACCGCGATAACTCTTGACCCCCTCCCCCCGGCGAAGCATGAGAAAGTGCAGTGGAATAGATGAGCCTGAGAGTCCTGGTTATTGATGATACCGTCCTGTTCCGGCGTGTGGTCAGCGACGCCCTGGGCAGCCTGCCCGACGTCGCGGTCATCGGCACCGCGTCCACGGGCAAAACGGCCCTGGCCCGCATGGCCGAGCTTACGCCGGACCTGGTCACGCTGGACATCGAGATGCCCGACATGAGCGGCCTGGAGGTGCTCGCGGAAATGAAACGCCGCGGCCTGACCGCCGGTGCCGTGATCGTCAGCGCCATGAGCATCAAGGGCGGGCAACTGACCCTCCGGGCCCTGGAGTTGGGGGCGTTCGACTTTATCACCAAGCCCACCGGCGGCAGTGCCGAGCAGAACCGGCAGGCCATCAGCACGGAACTGGCGCCGATCATCAAGGCCTTTGCCCAGCGGCACGAGATCAAGTCGATCCTGCGGGGCCAACCGCCGCTGCCCCGGGTGGCCAGCACGCCGGCCCGGGCCACCGACGGCCTGGCGGGCGTCGCCCAGCGCATGGGCCAGGTGGCCGCCAAGGTGCGGCCGGAAATGCTCCTCATCGGCGTGTCCACCGGCGGCCCGGTGGCCCTGGCCGAGGTGATCCCCAAGCTGCCCGCCGACCTTAACGTGCCGGTGCTCATTGTCCAGCACATGCCGCCGACCTTTACCCGCTGCCTGGCCGAAAGTCTCGACGCCAAGAGTGCCATCCGCGTGCGTGAAGCCGCCGACAACGAGCGCCTGCTGCCGGGGGTCGCGTATATCGCCCCGGGCGGCCGGCAAATGAAAGTTGTCCCCGGCCTCGACGGCGCGCGGTTCGTGCGCATCACCGACGACCCGCCGGAAAACAATTGCCGGCCCGCGGTCGATTACCTGTTTCGTTCGGTCGCCCATGGCTTCCCGGGCAAGGCCCTGGCGGTGATCATGACCGGCATGGGCAGCGACGGAACCCTGGGCCTGCGCCTGCTCAAGCGCACCGGTTGCGGCACCCTGGCGCAGGACGAAGCCAGTTGCGTGGTCTTCGGCATGCCGGGGGAAGCCATCAAGGCCGGCGTCGTTGATGTGGTCGCACCGCTGGGCGAACTGGCCGGGCGCATCACCCGCATGATCAGGGGGTATTAATGCCGCCACGCATACAACCTGACGAGATGCGCGTGCTGGCATCCTTCATCCGCTCCCTGAGCGGGATCCACCTGGACGATTCCAAGGCGTACTTGATCGAGAACCGCCTGGGCGGGTTGCTGGCCGAACTGGGTTGCGCCACGTTCAGCGAACTGTACTTCAAAGCCAAGTCCGATCCCACGCAGGCGCTGCCGCGCCGCATTGTGGATCAGATCACCACCGGCGAGACCTCCTTTTTCCGCGATGGTTCCCCATTCGAGTTGCTGCGTCACAAGATTCTGCCCGAGCTCATCGATCGCAAGGTCCGTGCCGCCAATGGCCGGCGGGACCTCAATATCCGCATCTGGAGCGCGGCCTGCTCGACCGGGCAGGAAGTTTACACGATTGCCATCGTGCTCAAGGAACTCCTGGGCCATCGGGAGGGGTGTACCCTCCGGTTGCTGGGGACGGATCTGTCCGACCGGGCGGTCGCGCTGGCCAGTCGCGGTGAGTTTAACCGGATCGAGATTGAACGGGGTCTGCCCGCGGACAAACTCGCCCGCTACTTTCTGCCCACGGCCGATGGCTGGAAAATCCGCGATGAGATCCGCGCCATGGCCAGCTTTCGCAAGGCCAACCTTATGGAGGATCAGTCCGGCCTGGGCCGCTTTGACATTATCTTCTGCCGCAACGTGGCCATCTATTTCACCGAACCGGATCGCGCGGCGGTCTTCCACCGCATTGGCAAAATGCTCGATACCGACGGGTCACTGATTATTGGATCCACCGAGTCGCTGGTCGGACTGTGCCCGGAGTATGAAGCGCAGCGCTATCTGCGGACGGTCTTCTATCGCCTGAAGCCCGCGGCGTAGGCTTGGCGGCCGGTCCGATAAGGACCGGCGCACGAAATGTAGCAGGCACACTCCGTGTGCCGTCCGCTACGGCACACGGAGTGTGCCTGCTACCGTTCAAATAATGCCGCCCGGTGTTGTGGTCGAAGATCAATGGACCTGCGTGCTCCTTACTCCAGTGCCATCATGGTTGGCGCCCCGTGCGCTGCAGTGCCCGAAGTTTCCGTGTTTTTTTGTGGAATGGCAGATGCCCAAGCACGCGCCACCAAATCCCGTGGACCCTTCCGCGCGTTGTGCGCCTGCCGGCTGTCGTTTGCCATTGCTGGTGCTGGCCTTGGGCTTGGCGCTCAGCGTGGCGGCCTGGCATGCGCTGACGACGCAGGATGCCGGCGCCGATGCGGCGCGTTTCAGCCGCGCCACGTCCGAGCGTGCCACCGGCATCACTGAACGCTGGAACCAGACGCTGGAAGATTTACACACCTGTGCGGCCTTCATCACGACGGCACCGGAAGTGCAAGTGGCGGATCTGGAATCCTTTGTAGCCGCGCTGCGCTATCCCGGTGGCCACGCCCCGATAGCCCTGGCCTGGCTGCCCCGGGTTTCCAGAGCACCCAATGGCCCCTCCGCGGCCGAGCGCTTTGGCGTGGTCCTCGCCGAACCCCACCTCCCCGGATCGGCGGGCTTCGGACTGGTGGATCTGACGGCCGATCCGTTATGCCGCCCGGCTATGGATCAGGCGTGCGCTACGGACACGCTGACCATTACTCCGGCGCTTGGCGGCGCGCTGGGCAAAGGCCCGCAGGTCGTGCTGCTGCTGCTGCCGATCTACACGCGGGGCCTGCCCCACGAAAGCGTGGCGCAGCGCCGTGCCGCCCTGCGCGGCTTTGCCGCCGGACTGGTTAAACCGGCTGACGTGGTCGATCAGGCCATGCGTAACTTTCAACCCATCGGCATCGACACCCAACTGCGCGATGTGACCAATCCCGCCGCCCCCGCGATTCTGCACAGCCACGCCTCCCTGACGCGCAGTGCGACGGATCGCGCGACGTTTTCGCAGGCGCACCCGTTCCGCGGCGCTCCGGCATACCGGGCGGTGCCGTTGTACGTGGGTAACCGGCACTATGAACTGGATTTTGGGGCGGCGCCGCGTTTTTATGCCGGAAAGGAGGTCTGGGGCCAGTGGGTCATTCTCGGCGGTGGCAGCGCCGTGGCCCTGCTCCTGGCGCTCTATTTTCGCTCCCTGGGACAACGCGAATGGCACATTAACAAACTCGTCGCCCAGCGCACCGCAGACCTGCGTGCGACCAACACCCAGCTCCATGTCACCACCGCCGTGCAGCGGGCTATCCTCGATACCTCCAATATGATTATCATTTCGACCGACAGCCGCGGCATCATCAGTTCCTTCAATGCCGGCGCCGAACGGATCCTGGGCTACAAGGCCGAGGAACTGGTGGGGCGCCACACCCCAGAGATCATCCACCGCGCCGACGAGATGCACACCCGGGCCCAGAACCTGAGCGCGAAGTTGGGCCGGCCGATCGTTCCGGGCTGCGAGCTCTTTACCCTGAGCACCGTGCACGGTACGGATGGCGAATGCGAATGGACCATGGTCCGCAAGGACCAAAGCACGTTGCCCGTCTTTCTTTCGGTTACGGAAATCCGCGACCAAAATGGTGCGGTTACCGGGTGCGTGGGCATAGCCCGCGACGTTTCGGAAAGCAAAAATGCCCGCGATCAACTGCGCCAGCTCTGGCATGCTGTCGAGCAAAGCCCGGCTACCGTAGTGATCACCGATACGCGCGGGAACATCCAGTACGTCAACCCTAAATTCGTCGAAGTCACCGGCTACACCGCCGCGGAAGCACGAGGCCTTAACCCCCGGGTGCTCAAGTCCGGGGTCCATCCTCCCGCGTTCTACAAGACGATGTGGGAGACGCTCGCGGCCGGCAAGATCTGGCGCGGGGAACTGTGCAACAAGAAGAAGAACGGCGATCTGTATTGGGAGCTGGCCTCCATCGCCCCGGTGCGCCAGGATAATGGCGAAATCACCAATTTTGTTGCCATCAAGGAAGACATTACCCAGGACCGCAAGGCGGCGGAGGAACTCCGCCATGCCAAGGAGGCCGCCGAACAGGCCAGCCGTGCCAAGGGCGACTTCCTGGCGGTGATGAGCCACGAACTGCGCACCCCGCTAAATGGCGTCATCGGCATGGCGGGCCTCTTGAAGACCACGCCGTTGGACGCGCGTCAAACCCTCTACCTTGAGGCGTGTCATACCAGCGCCAATACGCTCCTGACCTTGATCAATGACATCCTGGATTTTTCGAAAATTGAAGCCGGCAAACTCGAACTGGATAGCCACGAGTTTGATCCGGTGCAGACCGTTATCCAGGCCGTGGGCATCTGCGGGACCACGGCCTATGACAAAGAACTGGATCTGGCGGTGGCCCTGGCCCCGGAAGTCTGCCGCACAGTTCGCGGCGACGCGGGGCGCCTGCGCCAGATCATCATCAACCTGATCGGTAACGCGGTTAAGTTCACCAGCGCGGGCGGCATTACGGTACACCTGAGCGCCACCGCCCCGGATGGGCAGCACCTGCTGCTGCGGTGCGCGGTGACCGACACGGGCCCGGGCATTCCCGCGGACCGCCTGCCGCGGCTCTTCAATCGCTTCAGCCAGGCGGATTCATCGACCACGCGCAAGTACGGCGGTACCGGCCTGGGGCTGGCCATCTGCAAAAGCCTCGCCGAAGCCATGGGGGGCCAGGTGGGAGTGGACAGCACGCCCGGGGTCGGCTCGACGTTCTGGTTCACCGCGTCCCTGGAACTGGTGGCCGGTCGTCTGGCCCCCGAACCACCCGGCACCGTCGAACTCCGGGGCCAGCGGGTATTGCTGGTGGATGCCAATGAGGCACGTCGCCATTCGTTGACCCGGCACCTGGAATCCTGGGGCCTGATCTGCCACACCGTGACCGACGCTGCGGCCGCCATTGCCGCGCTGTGCCCCACCGAGGCGGCCTTTGACCTGGTACTGCTCGATGAGCCGCCCGTAGAGTCCGGGCATTGGCTCCTCTTGGAATGGCTGTTGGAGCACCCCAGGGCGCGGGCCCCACGCATCGTGCTTATGGCGCCTTTCGGGCACGAGCCCGAAATGGAAGTCTGCCGCCGCATGGGTATTAACGCCTGCCTGACCAAGCCGGTGGTGCCCGCAGACCTGCGTGCCGCGCTGGCGCAGCAGCCCCGTTCCACGGCGCCGTCGGCCCCACCCGCACCAGAGAATCCCCCGCCGGTGGCGGCGGTGTCATCCGCGCGGGGCCACATCCTGCTGGCCGAAGATCAGCCGGTCAACCAGTTGGTCGCCCGGGAAATACTCCGCGGTGCGGGTTATACCTGCGACGTGGCCAACAACGGAATCGAGGCGGTGGCGGCGGCCTGCAAAGGCACCTACGACCTGGTTCTGATGGATGCGCAGATGCCCGAACTCGATGGGTTCGATGCCACGGCCCAGATTCGCCAGGCCGAACAGGAAGGCACCCTGGCCGGCCATGTGCACATCATTGCGCTGACCGCCAATGCCATTAAGGGCGACCGCGAGCGCTGCCTGGCCGCCGGGATGGACGACTATCTGAGCAAACCCGTTGAAGCCGACACCCTTGTGGCCAAAGTCAATGCCGTTCTGGCGGCCCGCCGTGCCGCCAAGGTTTCCGCCGGTGCCCTCCCGGTCACCGCCGTGGCCCGTCGCCCCGCCGCGCCCGCGGCCAACGCCGCGTGCCCGCCCGCTATGCCTCAAAGTCCCAAAGATGCATCTCTGGACCAGTTGCTTTCCAGAATGGATTCCATTCTCTCTCCCGACGGATTGGGCGTGGGCGTCCCCGATACGACGATCGAGTGGCCGGAAGCGAAACCTGTTCCGGCGCCGCTGCGTGGTTAGATCCGTATAGCCGTTGTCGCAGTGGCAACGCGGGGCGAGCATGGGCACGACCCCGACCGCGATCTTGACCAGATGAAGGTATGCGTATTTCCCCCGCAAATCAGCGATGTTGACCACTCTGAGAAGGGGTCGTGGGGTC
>Ga0316217_10005473_pt1 | contig 13155 bp, 8 predicted proteins | sample 1anoAmetaG_FD_203633 | JGI IMG/M metagenome (GOLD analysis project Ga0316217, IMG submission 203633) | Freshwater microbial communities from Trout Bog Lake, Wisconsin, USA - 1anoA | ecosystem: Environmental > Aquatic > Freshwater > Lake > Hypolimnion/Profundal zone | place: USA: Wisconsin...
GCAATCTCGGAAGCCTCCAGGTGTGGGCGGACCCGCCGGATTTGACGCGCCTGGGGGCGCCGCAATGGCAACAAACCGCCTATGCCGTCGGCACGAATCTGTTCAACATCACGGTGGGCGGGCTGGGCAGCGGCGACGTGGCGGCCATCCGGTTCAGTGATGGCTACGGCACCAACGCCCGCGCCTACACCGATGCCACTGGCGCGACGAATTGGAATGTTTTCCGGCCGCCACCGGTTCCGTCTTCGCCAAGTTCATTCACTGCGGAGGATTTTGTTTATGGGAATGGCTCTATAGGTGGTGACGACGGCGGCACGAATTGGAGCGGGCCGTGGACGACCAGCAGCGGTCAAGCGCTGGTAAGCGGTAACCACCTTACTTACAATGCGGGAGGCTACACCGTTGCCCAGGCTATTGACAGCGGCTCATTCTATAGCGGATATACCAACTATCGAGGCGCTTTACGATATACTGCCATACCACCGCAGGCCGATGTTTGGTTTTCGGCCTTGATGCTGGCGTCCAACAGCATGTCGCAGGTTTACCTCGGCTTTAATACAACCACGAATAATACGAGTCTGAAAAACTATGATCCGTCTTCAAACTACAGCGTCGGCCTCTCAAACAACTGTCTCGTCGTTGGCTACGCGGGTAACAGCACGGGAAATTCCGACAGCTACCTTTGGAATATGGTCGAGGTAATCACAAATAACACGCTCGCACAAGGCAGCCCCCACCTGATTCTTGGCCGATTGATTTTCAACGGAGGTGAAACCACCGTTGAGCTTTGGGCCGATCCTCCGGATTTGACTCAACTTGGTGCGCCGCAATGGTCGCAGACGGCATATAACATAGGCACCGGCCTTCTGGACGTGTGCGTTGGCAGTCTGAATTCTGGCGCGGTGAGCGCCCTCCGGTTAAGCGGCACGACCACGGCTTACACCGATGTCACCGGCGCAACAAATTTCAATTCGCCGCCGCCAACGGTAGCCATCAATCCCATGCCGGCCATCACTGGCAATGGCAGCAACTTTACTTTCACTGCCTTCACCACGGGAAGCGGTCTCGGCTATCAATGGGCTTTCAACGGTGTCCCGATTTCCCATGCGACCAACAGCACTTTGAACGTGACGAACGCCTCGTCGGCCTCGCGCGGTTATTATTTTGTGGGCGTTAGCAACGCCTTCGGTCGGGCCACCAACTCGGTCGCATTGGATGTAACGAACTGCTGCCTCACAACCTATGCTACATGGTGCATGATTTGGTGTGACCAAAGTAACTGGACGACCACGAGGAACGCTACAAACTGGTTGAGGGTTACTGATATTATGGGCGCTTTCCCTTCCGTCAACTGGACCGACAGCAGCTACATCATGTCGTCCCTCGACTGCATTCAGGAGAATGGTGTGAGTGCCGTCATCTGCGACTTGACCAATGGCTGGGGATGGTTGAATAGCCGGGTTCAATATATTCAGAGTCTGGCGGCGGCTATGGGGATGAAGGTATGCATCGCGGAAAATTGCGGTGGGAATCTCACCAAGTTTGACAGCTATTGCAGTGACGTGTGGAATTTGTTTGCCGGTCCGTCGGCTCCGAATAATTCCACTTACCTGATGAAAGATGGAAAGCCGCTAATCGTTTGCTATGAAGTTCGTTCGAATTATGATGCCGAGATGGCTAGCACGGGAACCAACCGCCAGAATTTCACTTTGGTTTGGGCTTCCGGCGAAGATCCCAACATTGACAAATGGGGGTGGCAGATCACCCCGGCGGTGGGGGCGATTGCTTCCACAGACAGTGTGTTTGTAACACCATCCATTAAGTATATTCAGACCAACGGGAATGTTACTCCAGTTTCCCCGGATGCTTGGCGCAAGTCCCAGGCCTGGCTGGACTATTCCTTTAGTGTAACCAAGAACAGTAATCCCGCCTTTGTAATCGTCGGAGCCTTTGATGATGTTTCAGAAAGAAATTCCTGGATGCAATGCGACACGACCCTCTGCACCAATGGACTGCAAATGCATGACATCACCGGCGCGATTAGCGCGACGAATTATTACAATCGAGTGCGACAATGGATTCTAGGCGCTCCGTCGGCCATTGCCGGAGGCGCTATCGCGGATGGCTGTTATGTGGTGACTAATCAGAAAAGTGGACTGTGCTTGAACATGCAAAACAGTGTGGGAACCAATTACGGTTATGCCGGACTTCAATTAATTCAATCCATTTCCAGAACCAATCTTGATAATTATTTTATGTTTTACCATCTTGGCACGAATATTTATCGCATCATTTCGTTAGACAGCGGACTGGCTCTGGAAGCGATCAACAGTAATGCTCATCTGCCTATCCAACAGGATTGGGATGGCACTGGGACAACGCAGCGCTGGACGCTGGTATCCGCCGTCAACGGCAGTTACTATCTTCAAAATCAAGCCAGCGGCAAAGTGCTGGATGTGGTGGGAGCGATCAACAATGGTGCCCCCGTGGTGCAAAACAACATGACCAATGGAGCTGCCAGCCAGCAGTGGGTCTTTGGCATGGTGGCTAGAATAGAGCTTGCGCCGCCGAGCTTGAATGCTTTCAAGCTGGTTTCCAATGGATTCGCAATCACTTTCGGCGGTCCAAGCGGTCAAACCTATAAGGTGATCAGCAGCACAAATATCGCCGTGCCGATGTCAAGCTGGAGCGTCCTGACCAGCGGCACATTTGGGGCCAGTGCGGTAATTTATACCAACACGCCATTGACTGGTATGCAGCAGTTTTATCGTGTCACTTCGCCGTAAGCAATCTACACGAACAGCCTGCCAACGGCGCAGCAAATGTTTTTCCGGCTTGTCGCGCGCTGAACACCGCCGGTTGATGGGACTGAAAACCCAAACGGTGGTTGGATCTTGGTTGTCGCGTTTTCGATAAAAATTGACGCGCTGGTGCGTTGCGAAATCCTACGGAGCTTGTAGAATTGTACCATGACTATAACTAGCAACACCACACAAACTGAAACCTGCGCAATGAAACATAAAATCCATGCAATGAACACGCCCAGCAATCTTAATATGGCAATTGTGTCGCTGGTTTCAATTCTAGCAAGCCTCGCGCCAGCTTCCCTGGCTGCCCCCCCCAAACAGCCCAATATAGTTTTCATTCTGGATGACGACCAGCCGACCAGGGCGTTTGGAAGCGTTGACCCTTACTTCAGCACGCCATGCATGGATCAGTTGGCCAAGGAGGGTGTGGCTTTTGACAATTTCTTCGTCACAACCTCAATTTGTTGCTGCAGCCGGTCCAGCTTCTTAACCGGGCAATATGTGTCACGCCATGGCATCAACGGATTTGATCCCGCATTGAGTCGCGCCCAGATGAAGCAGAGCTATGCCGGATTATTGCGCCAGGCCGGCTATCGCACGGCCTTTTTTGGAAAGTTTGGAATTGGCCACCCCCGAAGTTCACCGCTAGATTTGTGCCTACCGGCAGATCAGTTTGATTGCTTCTATGGATTTACCCAGGATGACCCCAAGGGCGTGATGGTAGATGGCAAGAAGCGCTACGCAACAACGGTAATGGAGGAGAAAGCGATCGCCTTCATGCGTGACAATACTAATGGAAAACCATTTCTCCTGATTATGTCTTTGCTGGAGCCCCACGGCCCATTTGATTACCGGGATCCGGACTTTAAGTTGGAGGCGCCGACTGGTCCGCCGATGCGACCCAAAACGATGACTCAGGAGGCGTATGACCGTCTGCCCTTGGCTATACGTGAGAGCCGGAACGACCATGGCTTCAAAGCAACGGAGGCAGCCTACGATAAATACATGGCTACCGTGCGCTATTACACCGCGCGCGCCGACCTCGACGTGTGCCGTATTCGCCAAGCGTTGCGGGATTTGAAATTGGATCAGAATACAGTTGTCATTTTTGCTTCCGACAACGGCACCATGTGGGGCGCCCACGGGATCGAAGAAAAATTTAACATGTATGAGGAAAGCATTAGGGTGCCGCTTATAATTTACGACCCGCGTTTGCCCGCACCCACTTGCGGACATCGGAGCCAAATGGCCCTTAACATTGACGTTGCGCCAACTATTTTGGCCCTGGCCGGGGTGCCAATCCCGAATACCATGCAGGGCATAAATCTTAATCCGATCTTGCGCGATCCCAAAACTGAAGGGCGAGCGGACTGGTATTATGAACATGACGTAGAGACAAAGTCCAAAGGCAAGCCGCTGCCGCGCTGTGAAGGGGTGCGCGGGGAACGGTGGAAGTATATTCACTACTTGGACACCCAGCCTGTTCAAGAGGAATTGTTTGACCTGAAATCAGATCCAAACGAGGAGACGAATTTAGCTGGCGATCCGGCTTATGCCGACAAGTTGGTGGAACTGCGGAGTCGCTGTGACGAGCTTCGAAAAGCTGTGAAGTAAAATTGGGTTGAAGCGACCAGCATGCAAATTCCAGGCGGCAAATATTTTAATTACGAATTGACCGCGTTAAGTTGTTACATTTAGATACATATCCAGGCCGGTCGTCGCATCCAGCAACTATATCGCCACCGTTGAACTTCAGTCGGAAGTTCGGGTGCCGGCGGTATTTGCGATTATTCGTGCCATGCGTTATATGATTAGAACTTTTATATTTATTGCTGTTTGCTTTGCACTAAATAGTTGGTCTGCCGTGATTATTTCCCCGGTCACGGATGAGACTGGAGCGAAGAATCTGGCTGGCATCGAGAACGAATATGTAAGGCTTTCTTTGGTTCCTGCAACCAGAGGAGGCCGGGCAAGTGCCAGGCCAGTCGTGGAAATCCGGACAGATTCAGGCTGGGTCGAAACTCCTCTCGACGCCTCGGCGGAGTCGTATCAGGTGCTTTCTGCTCCACTTGGAGTGAACATGGAAATCACAACCAGCGGGTTTTTTCCGCACTGGTCTGACAAATCAAAAACCAACGGTGCGTTCTCGCAAGTGATTTGGAATGCGGGGACAAATTACGAGGCAATCATTGCTTCCGTGACTCAGATGGACGCGCATCAAATTAGATTGCGCTTTTATTCTCTTGCGGTCGGTTCGCTCGAAGCCGTTTGGAATCTGCCTCCTGGCGAGAAGACGATCAAGGTTTCACTAGAGTTCACCCCAGCCCGTGATGGGCAAATTTCGCTGGGCTATTTCCTCTTCAATCGCAAGCCGATTGAGAACGTTGATGAACTGTTGATGCCGATGCTGGTCCAGCGCAAACGTTTTCCTGCCAAAGATTATACACTGCTACAAACGCAGTGCCCAACTCCCATGTCCCTCATGCAAGTTGGGGCGTTGGCTTGGGCTGTTTCCGGTGATCGCGATTCAACCCCTTTTGAGTTCCCAGTTCCGGCCCAATCCCGCTACGGCTTGCATATCCGCAACCCTCGAGGGCAGGTTCAGCCCTCGATCTATGGTCCGCTCATAGGCACGCCGGACGCACACGCCACAAACGGGCGGCCAATCAAATTCACCTTTCGCGTGTTGGTTCAGTCTGGAGACTGGTATGCCGGCTATCGCACGGTGGCGGATGAAGTGTTTGGCTGGCACGATTACCGCCGGAATGGAGAAGTGTCGCTTACAGAGGCCGCGCTCAACATGATTGACCTCTACATGGACGACGTATATGGCGGTTGGTGGGAACGAGCCAAGGCGCCCTATCAGGTTGAGTCCAAGAATGGATCCACTCAATCGTCCCCGCTCACGGCCGTATCGCTTTATTACCTTACCGGCGATACCAACCTTTATCAGCGGCGCACTCTGCCCACCCTCGAATTTATGCTCTCGCGAGACGGTCCCCACTTTTCTCCCATTCCCGACAACACCGGAGGTTATCCGAAGGGCACCATGAACGGCCCGGTTAATATTTTCGGATCAACCGTATATGGGAGCTTGTGGGAGATGATGAACCGGCGCACGCCTGTGTTCCAAGAAATCGCCTTCCCAAAGGGATCTGTTCGGTCAACCACGACACAACAGAACTTTGAAACCCACAACCAACCCTTCGATGAATGGTTGGGGCGTTACCTTTTAACGGGTGACAAGGCGGCATTGGAACGTGCGATCAGTGAGGCGGACATTTATATCGCCCAGGAGATCAACACGCCCCCAACACGCGAATTGGGGAAGAACCCATTTTTTCTGATGGCCTACACCCCGGCCTGGGAAGGTCTTTTGCGCGTCTATGGTGTCACAAAAGAAAAACGATTTCTGGATGCGGCGGTCAAGGGCGCCCACCTGGTCATGACCGGAATGTGGACGCAGCCCACGCCTGCCATGGAAGATATTATGATCAATCCCGGCGGCTTTTGTCACGGGGACAAAATGAATGTCATGCTGCATAAAGGTGCCGATGAATTTCGACTGGGCTGGCCCCCCAAGGCCGACAATACTCCGGAGAAAAAAGTCCCTGGCTGGATTGTCTCAAATGTGGGCCTCGGATTTGAGCAGCCGACCACGTACACCTACAAAGACAACGGCGGACGGATAATCTTTCAGGCTCCTTGGGCGCCCGGTTTTCTACGCTTGGCCCAATACACTGGTGACCGGCAATTTGAAACCTATGCTCGAAATGCCACCTTGGGACGCTGGGCCAACTACCCCGGCTACTACTACTCGACATTTACCGATCTGATGCAGAATCCTCGTTACACTTACGAGGGGCCTGATGTGAGTTTTATCTATTACCACCACATTCCCGTGCATCTTTCCTGGACGCTGGACTATTTGGTGAGCGAAGCGCTGCTGCGTTCACAAGGCAAGCTCGCGTTTCCGGCCTTGCGTCAGTTTGGGTATGCCTACTTTGATAATCTGGTGTATGGTCATGCCCCCGGGCAAATCTTTGGACAAGCGGGCGCATGGCTGTGGTTGCGCAAAGGCTTGGTCTCCCTGGATAATCCCCAAATTAATTACCTGACAGCGCATTCGCATGACAAATTCTTTGCGATTCTGATGAATGAAAGTTCGCAGCAGGAATCAGTGACCGTGGCCTTTCATCCAGAGAACATCACTAAAGGGTCTGAATCCTTCAGTGCTGCGCACGTGGTTTCAGGTGAGGGCGGCGAGCTGGCATTGAAAAACAATGCTGGGAACATCACCATTGCCCCCCGAGGACTCTTGGTCTTGCAGGTGGACGGCCTTGATATTGATGTGCCTAGCCATCACATCCAGCCGGAGCCGGGATCTGGGAAATTTCCGGGCTTCGTCAAGACCGCGATCGGCAAAGATATGGAAATGCGGGCTGCTGCGATTCAGATGGAGCCTGGTCCGTGGGAAGCGTATATTTGGTGCACCGCCAAAGCCGGCAACCTGCATGAGATCAGCTTGAATTGGAGCGTTGGGAATCAGACCGGTACGCTAAAAGATGTAGATTATCCTTATGAGTTTTCCGTTCCTGTGCCTGCAGGGCATACTAAATTCCGTTTTAGCCTCAGCGCCATCAAAGCGGATGGCACCACCTTCAGCACTACCGAGACAAACTTAAGAGTAAGTGAGAGCAATGTGATTCAGCCTGCCCAGTAATGAATAAAAAGCTCGACAAGTTAGGGGTTGAATGCCACATGACCTATCCGGGAAACGTGGACAAACAATTTCATGACCAAATTGTTTTCCTGGTTCAAAAACACATAAAATTGATGATTAAAACTCTGCAGAACATCGGCGGTACCTGGCGGCTTGCTCTCCTGCGTTTACGCGCGAGCTCGCGGTTGCTGGTCGCTTTTGCCTCCGGATGCTTGTTTGCAGGAGCCTTCATGCATTCCGCCGCAGCGCTGACCTTTGATGTGGCTCAGTTCGGCGCCTTGGGTGATTGTATTCATGACGATGGACCTGCCATTCGAAAAGCCATCGCTGCTGCCGTTCAAACTTCGGGTGATGCAGAGGTCGTATTCGCCAAGAAGAACTATCGTTTGGGGGAATTCCCGGACCACGACTTCCAATTTGAACTCAACCACGTTAGCGGGTTGACTATCAATGGGGTCGTCCGCAATTTTGAATTGGATTACGATCCACTGCCCTTTACGCAAGGCACCATCAGCGCCATCAACGCAGGCCAACGAACTATTGCTGTGCAAATCCAGCAAGGCTATCCGCTTCCTCCGGCGGACGAACTGATTAAGAAATATTACGGCGCAAAAGGTTGGGATTGGGGAGTCGTCATTGACCCGGTGGAGCGGCACCGGCGCTGGGACGTGAGGGATCATTGGTATGTGGATTCAGTCAACCCGCTTCCTCGAACGGAACGCACATTTCAGATTGTTATTGATGAAGCCTATGCGGAGGCGCTCAAGTTGGTGCGGACCGGGGATCGTTTTTTTCTCCCTTTGCGCTATGGAGACTCTCGCACGGGCGCACACAGCGAAGGCGGCAACGTGGTGGTGCGAGGCAGCACCGATTGCATTTTGGAAAACATCACCCTCTTCAGCGCTCGCAGCGGCATGGATTTCGCCATTATAGGCAACGAAGGGCGCATCACCTTGCGCGGCATCAAAATCACCTACAAACCCGGTTCAGACCGGGTAGTGACCACCTGGAAGGACGGCATGCATTGCAAAGATAACAAGTTGGGACCTATCATTGAGAATTGCCTGTTTGAGGGAATGACGGATGACAGCATTAACATCGGTGCCAATACGTTCATGGCGGCAAAGGTGCTCTCGTCGTCGGAATTCCAGCTCACTTCATGGGCGGAGTTTCAGCTAAACGGCTCGCCGTTCCACGAAGGGGATGCCGTGATGGTTTTTGATCCCCAGTCAGGGCGCGTGCTTGCTGAGACAAAAGTTGCCGCGCTCCGGGTCAAAGACAATCAGAACACCGTTGTTCTGGGTCAACCGGTGCCCGGGGTGGTGGCCGGTGAAAACCGCCGCAACATTGATTCGCGCGCCACCCATTTCTACAACATGACTTACTGTGGTTCCGGATATGTGATCCGAAGCTGCACGTTTGGTCCCCAGCGTCGCCGTGCGTTGCTGCTGCGCGCACCTTGGGGCGTTATTGAGGGCAATACCATGGACAGCGTGGGTGAAAGCGCGATCTATCTTGGCAATGAGTTAGGTTCTTTCTATGAAGGTCCCTTTCCTTGCCACACAGTCGTCAGCAATAATGTGATTCGCAATCCCCAAGGCCCGGCCATTGTCATCGCTACTGAGAGTCTGTCCAAAATCAACCAGCAAATCCTGGACATCCGCGTGATTAACAACCGGCTTACGCTTCTGCCTCAAAAGTCCGGCATTATCGTTCGCAAAGCCCGCGATATTCTTCTTCAAGGCAACCAAATTCGTGATGGTGCCGGCCATGACCTTGGCACAAAAGCGATCCAAGTGATAGATTCCACCAATGTCTCGATTAACTAGCGTTGTGACATTGCTTATTAAAACATGTTCCCATTTGCTGGGACTGTTGACAGTTGTGTCCCCCTGTCTCGTTTTTGAAACTCAAGTTGCGGCTGCAGAACTGGCGCTTCCGACTATTTTTTCGGATGGGATGGTGCTTCAACGCAACAAGCCTGTTCCGGTCTGGGGCAAAGCCACTCCTGGAAATAGCATCACGATAACTTTTAATGGCCAAAATCTTGCCACCACGGCGGATGATTCTGGGAATTGGAAGGTGATCCTCTCCCCGATGACCGCAGGTGGGCCGTTCGTCATGAGCATCCGTCAAGCGGTTGGCGAACATCTTGAGGTTAGCTGTCGTAAAATCGGCGCCCAGCCATTGATTTGCGTGAACATCACCCCGTCGCCAACCATGACCAATGTGGTGCAGGATGCGTGCGATTTTATCGAGTATTGCAATGGTTCCGTGACCTCGAAGTGGGGAGCCATCCGCGCCGCCAACGGCCATCCCGAACCCTATAACGTCAGGCAGTGGGAGATAGGCAACGAATAGTAACCAATGGGCGCGTCTAACTATGTCAAGGTCGTGCGCGAATTCGCTCCTGCGATGAAGAAAAGGGATTTCATTATCCAAATCATTGCTTGCGGACGCGGTGTCATCGCCATGCAGGCGTGGAATGCCCAGGTGCTAGCCGAGTGCGCCGATTGTTTCGATTACCTCAGTATCCATTACTACGAAAAGCCCGACCGTTACGCCGAAGGCCCCGGCGATAGTGCTTTGTTTTGGCATCAAATTGGCAAACTAATCGCGGCGTCAAATAATCTAAGGATCAAACTCTTTGTCTCCGAGTGGAATGCCCAGAGTATTGATTGGCGCACTGGTTTGTATTGTGCCGGCATACTTAATGAGTTCGAAAAAGCCAGCGATCTGGTGGCGATGGCGACGCCCGCATTGTGGCTTCGCCACGTCAGCGCCACGGATTGGAACAATGCCTTCATTAACTTCAATCACTGCACCTGGTTCCCGGCACCGAATTACGTCGTGATGAAGCTGTGGCGCGATCACTTTGCGCCGAATCTTCTCACGCTCGAAGGCAATCCTGGTCCGCTCAACATCACCGCCACCAAAGGTGCGGAGCTTATTTTGAAAGCCGTCAATCCCAGCACGAATGCTGTGCCCGTGGTGTTGTCCGTCAAATCCGGCTATAAATTCAGTCAGGCGGAATTTCTGCTGATCAATCCAGGCAGTCTGCAAGCCCTAAACTCTCTGAACGAGCCGCACAGAGTTCATCCCGCTCCGGCAGCGCTGACCATCCAAGGCCAATCCGTGCGCTTCACAATGCCGCCGTTTTCCACTGGCGTCGTTACCATAAAGTGAAGATAATAAACTATCCAATGAAATTACTCTTTGCAGTCTTTTGTTTTGCGATGGCCGCTACAGGTACGGAAGTAGGCACTGACGTCGTTGTCATCGGTGCCACGCCGGGAGGCATTGCCACGGCGGTGACAGCGGCGCGGCTTGGTCACAACGTTGTGCTCACGGAGTATCACCGGCACATCGGCGGCATGAGTGCCAGCGGACTTGGCGCGAGCGACATCGAAAACCGGCGCATGATTCAGGGATTTTTCCGTGAGTTCGTGGATCGCGTCAAAGCCAACTACGTCAAGAAGTATGGGGCGGCGTCAATGGCGGTAAAGCTCTGCCGGGATGGTTACTGGTATGAGCCGTCGGTGGCGGAGCAGGTCTTCGAGAGTTTTATCACCGAGCAGTCGAAGATCACGGTGCTGAAGTATCATCAACTGGGCAGCGTGGAGACGAAGGATGGTCGCTTGGTGGCCGTGACGGTGAAGGATCGTTCCAGCGGCAAGATATTGACGCTACATGCGAAAGTCTTTGCCGATGCCACCTACGAAGGCGATTTGCTGGCAGCGGCAGGTGCGGAATTCCGGCTTGGCCGCGAGTCGCGCGATGAGTTTGGGGAGCCTCATGCGGGCCACATTTACAACCGCTTTGGCGGCGAACGCCTCGGCGGCACGGGTGATGGCGACAAGCGACTGCAAGCCTACACCTTCCGCATTCCGCTGTCCTCGAACCCCACAAATCAGGTGCCGCTTACCGCGCCGCCCGCAGGCTATGACCGCACGCGTTACCTTGGTTACTTCGATGATCTCAAAGGCGGCAAGATGGGCGACAATCTTACCACCATCGCTTTCACCATCCGCAAGTTGCCGAATGACAAGATCGAACTGAACATGAAGCCCACGCCGCTGGGTTTCGCCTTCGCCGAAGAGAACGCGGGCTACATCGAGGCCGACTGGTTCGGACGCGAGCGCATCACCGCGCACATCCGCGATCTTTCGCTCGGTCTGCTTTGGTTCCTACAACACGATGCCGAGGTGCCCGCCAATGCCCGTGCCACCGCGATGAAGTATCAGCTCTGCCGCGATGAATTTGTTGATTGCGATCACTTTCCCTTTCAACTCTATGTGCGTGAAGGCCGCCGGCTCGTGGGCGAGTTCACCCTCAGCGAACGAAACATCACGGAGCAGCCCGGACTTCCCTCCGAGCGCTTTCATGAGGACGCCATTGCCGTCGGCGAGTTTCCCATTGACACCTTCCCCACGCAGAAGCGCCACCCGGGCGATACCGTAGTGCTCGAAGGATACCTCGGCATGATGAAGAAGATCACGCGGCCCTATCAGATTCCCTATCGCATCATGGTGCCCAAGAAAGTGGACGGCCTCATCGTCCCCGTGCCAGCGAGCACCACGCATGTTGCTTTTTCCAGCATCCGCCTCGAACCGACCTGGATGGCGCTCGGCCAAGCGGCGGGCGTGGCTGCGCATCTTGCCATCCAGCGCGGGGTGGATCTGCGAAACATTCCGATTGCCGAAGCTCAAGCAATCTTGCGGAAGCAAGGCGCTGTCTTGACGCCCAATTAACGCCAAACCGCCGAGGCTTTGCGGGATGAAATGGAGGTGACGCAAATTTGGAAAAAACAGACGCTCTGCTGTATAGCCGGAACAGCCGTGACAGTTTATTGTGAGCGAGTTCAAATGCGAACAACCAAATACCGAGTGTTCAATCATTAGCGATGCAAAATCCACTCACAGATGTGCTGCTGCTGGCGATCCTTGCGCTTAATGCGTTGCCATCGCAAGGTCGGCAGGAGCCGGGTTCGCTCCAGACGGAGGTCTCCACCTTGGAACTTGCCAATGACCGATTTGTGATCCAATGGCAGCGAATCACCGACGGGTGGCATGTCAGCACGGCCACGCTCACGGTTGTGGTGGACGTGGTGGCTAGCTATCCCGAACTGACCACCAGCGGCATCGGCGACACCAATATCTAAATAGTTTATTATGAAGGCAATAAAGATGGGCGTTGTGAAGCGGTATCGAAGGATGGTGCCGACACTGTTTTGCATCATGGCGCTGTCGCTGTGTCTGCAGGCGGCGTATGGCACGTCGGTTTTTACCGTGGATCAACTCGTCAGCATGAAGTCCAGAAGCTGGACCTATTCCGTCAAGGAAACCGGCGACTTGGGCGGCAAAACCTCACGGCACGGGTGGCTTGCGATTGACCCGATCCGGTTTGAGGGGGATGGTGTAATTGTGAAAATGACTTGGACACCTCAGCAAATCCGTTTGCGGGTTGCAACTTTGATGGAAGATATGTATGCACATTAGAAAGCGTAAAACATACTGCTGTCTTGGAAAACAGGCTGCCATAGGCATCTTTGTAATACTGCTGATTTCTTTCCAAGTGGTGGGAGCGACAGAAGCGACTCTCCAGTCCCCAATCCAAGGATACAAG
>Ga0316217_10005475_pt1 | contig 13149 bp, 9 predicted proteins | sample 1anoAmetaG_FD_203633 | JGI IMG/M metagenome (GOLD analysis project Ga0316217, IMG submission 203633) | Freshwater microbial communities from Trout Bog Lake, Wisconsin, USA - 1anoA | ecosystem: Environmental > Aquatic > Freshwater > Lake > Hypolimnion/Profundal zone | place: USA: Wisconsin...
TTTCGGCCGAGATCTTCTGGATTTTCTTGCCCAACAACCCTTCGCGGGCCGCGAAGTAAAACAGGCCGCCTACCAACAGGATATGGAAGACCAGCGAGATGGTCAGATTGACCTTCGAGGAATTGGCTTTTTTGCGTTGTTGGGATTGGGGCAGCATGGGCGGGGGGATTAGCGGGCCACATCGGTGGCCAATTCCACCTTGGCCAAGTTGGCCTGCTGGCAGATGTCCAGGATGGCCCGGATTTGTTTGTATTTGGTCTTGGCGTCGCCGCGCACGATGATGTTTAGATCCGGGTCATCGGTGCGCAGGCTGATGAGCCGGCCCAGCAAATCGTCCAGTTTGAGGGGCTCCTGATTCAGGAACAACAGGCCGTCGGCCTGCATGGAGATGTAAAAGGCCTTGCGCGGGGGATCTTTTTCATGCCGGACGGCGGTGGGCAGTTTCAAGTCCATGTCCTTGACGGGCGGGATGGTGGTGATGATGAAAATGACCAGCAACACAAACGCCAGGTCCAGCAGGGGCGTGATGTTCAACTCCGTCAGCGATTCGTGCGCGGATTTGGAACATTTCTTCATGAGTCAGATGGCCGGGGTGTTTTCGCCCATTTCGACTTTTGTCAACGCCCACGCGATTTTTTCCTCGATATCGCGATTGTCCACGTAGGTATGCTCAATCTGATTGGCATAGCGCGTGGCGTAGCCATCCAGTTCCTGCGTTAAATGGCGGATGCTAGTTACCATGAAGTTATAGGCAAACATCGCCGGAATGGCGACCAGCAGGCCCGTGACCGTGGCCACGAGTGCCGCCGCCACGCCGGGGGCCATGGCGGTGAGACTGGCCTGGTTTTTCTCGGCAATGCCGGCGAAGGTGGACATGACGCCCCAGACGGTGCCGAGCAGACCGATGAACGGGCCGCCCGCCACGGCGGTGGACAACACGATCATGCTTTTTTCCAGTGCCATCGCTTCATTGCCGGCGGCTTCTTCGAGCACTACCTTGACCGCGTCAAAGGAGGCGTTGCTGATGCGCCGCTCACCTTTCACGGTAACTGGATTGTTTTTGAGCTGGTACTCCAATTCATCCGCCCCGCGAATATAGAGTGCATAAGCCGGCGCGCCTTCAAAGTCTCCGCCCTTGCGTTTAATATCCAGCGGATCGCGCGTGGCATTGTAGGCGGCATAAAATTTCCTCGACGCCCGGCGGGCGATGTACAACTGGCGGAATTTGGTGATGATGATGGTCCAACTGAACATCGAGAGCAGGAACAGCACACAGACGGTGGCTTTGCCTTCGGTGGTCGCGTTTTCAATGGCATAGACCGCGGCATTGGCGGCGAGGATGGAATGGATCATAAAATAATATTCGAGGAGTGATCGTTGGTGGCGGAGGCAATTGGTTTATTTTTTTTCCGGCAAGAGCACGGTCACACGGCCGACTTTCTGTTCCAGCGCAATGTTTTTTTTCTTTTTTAGCTCGTCGTCTTCGTTCGCATCGGCATTGGCGCCAACGGTGTTTGCATTGTCCGCCACCTGGACGTTTTGCGCGGCGCCGACGGAGGGCGAACCGAGGCTGGCGCCGCTGGTATCGCCGGAGGTGGAGACGGAACCGCCGCGGACGGCGGCATCAATGGCGCTGCCGCTGACGCTGACGTCGCCGCCGCCGATGACCGTGCCCGAGACCGTACCCGAGGCGCTGATGTTCACATTGCCGCCGCTGACCGCCGTGACGTCCACGTTTTGTTGCGAGGTCACGGCGACACTCTGTCGGCCGACCACGACGCCATTGATATTGCCGCCGGCCTGTAATTTGACATTGTAACCGATGACGCCGGACCCGGTGGCGTTGATGTCCTTGCCGGCGGTGACGCTGATGGTGTTGTTGGCCGCGTCCGCATTGTTGAAGGCGATTTGCAGCACGCCGCCGGCACTGGAATTGACGCTGCCATTGGGCGCGCTGATAGAGATGTTGCCCAGCGCGGCATCCGAGCCGAACTCCGTGGTGGCAATAATGCCACTAAACGGGATGGTGGCGGGAATGGCGATCAATTGTCCCGTGGTGGGGTCTAGTTGCAACGATTGGAAGATCACATAGCCTTGGCCGCCGGCGCCGGCGTTGATGTCACCTTGCTGTGAAACGACGCTGACATTCCCGCCGTCGTAAGCGGCAATGCGGGAACCATCCACGTTCACGTCACCATTCGCCGTGACATTAACGCTCCCGCCGCTCGTGGTGAAAATTCCCTTGGGCGCGCTTTGAGAGCCCAAACTCGTCGCCGTACCGCCAACATCCAGTTTGCCGCCGACATTTAAATTGATCCCGCCGTCCAAGCCGCCGTTGGCGATGTCGGTGGCCGTCAAATCAACATTGCCGAGGGCGGTAATATTCAAGGTGGCGCCCTCCGGCGAAATGGCGGTCAAGGCGGCATCCGGCGCGTTGGGAAAATCGGCGTTGATGCCGCTGGACAGGCCCAGGGTGATGTTGCGCGCGGAAAGGTTGAAGTTACCTGGACCGGCCAGAGTCAGCCCGGCGGGTTTTTGGCTGTCCGCATACAATGCCTCGACGGCGTCGAGTTGCACCGTGTTCAGGCCTTCCGCGGGCGACAGCAGGAAGTTCAAGGCCGTCGCCGACATCTGGCCGTTAATGGCTAGGCTGGTCCCGCTGTCCGTCAACGTAGTCGTGGAGCCAAGATCGCCGCTGGCTGTCAACGCGGCCAGGACGTTGGCCGGCAGCGAATCCGCCGAGGCCACGGGCACACTGGCGGTATAGAGCGTCGTTGGATAATTGATGTCGCCCGCCACGGTGATGGCGGTGGTTTGCGACGCCGAGAGATTCTGGCCGGAAAAACCGAAATTATAGGTGCTGCCGCCCACAGTGATGTTGGCAAAAGTCGGAACAATCAGGTCCAAACCGTAGATGCTGCCGCTGACATCCACGGTCACCGGCCCGGGATCGGCAAGATGCAGCGGCGTGCTGGCGTGTCCGGAAAGATCCGCATAATCCGTCAGCGTACTGTCGGACATCGTCAAGGTTGGCGGCGGGTTGGCATTGCCGGCCATGGTCAGGTTGCCCCCGTCGGAGATGTTGAGCGAACCCGAACTGGAAGGGAACAAAACGATGGAATTGAAAATGGTGATGCCGCCGGCGCCGGCGGTGAGGCTTAAACTGGGGCAATACACCGCCGTCAGGTTACCGGCGCCATTGCCGGAGAGTGAGGTGGTGACGCTGCCGAGGGTGATGCTGTTGCCCGCCCACAGGTTCGCCGCTGCGGTGGACGAATAGTCAAACAGGCCGGAGGTCGTCGCAGCGTTGGGATTAGCCGAGCCTTCGGGATTGCGAACTTCCAGGAGGTAAAGGTCATCCGCCGCATAGAGATTCCACTGGGCGCCGCTAGCACCGCCAATCAAGCCCAGGGTCACGGGCACCAGTGAAGTACCGATGCCGCCCTCGGCATTGAGCGTCGTGACCTGTCCGTCATTGACACTGACGCCGGCGAGCAGGGTGCCGGTGCCATTGGCCACGTTGAAGGTGCCATTAATTTGGTTGCCAGCGGTCAAGCTGACATCCCCGGGCGAGTTCCCAAACGCTCCGGCCACGGCAGTTTTATTTGAAGCGATCGGATTAATGCTGCCACCGGCTGTCAGCGTGAGATTGCCGCCATCGTAAGTACCGATGCCACCGTAGAGGGTGCTGACGCCGTAGGTGTTGTTGTCGCTGTCAATCGAGTAGCCGGTATTGTTGTTGCCCACTTGGGCGACGCCGGTGGTGATGTCGCCGCCCAACGCATCCGCGTAAATATTCCCGCCGCCGGTGGTCACCGCATAGCCTTTGCCGATCAGAATGCTACTGCCGGCTTCCAGAGAAATCGAGCCTTGGGCGGTTTGAATATAGCCGTTCAGGCTCGAGCCGGGGCCGCCGTTTAGATAAATGTTGCCGAGGCCGGATTGGAGCGTCGGCGTGGTGGCCGAAAACCCCGTCACGCCGGCATAAAGTGAAACACCCCAGCCGTTGGCGTCCGTAATCCCGGAATTGTTGCCGAAGGTGATGTTGCCACCGGCCTCCAATAAAAGCTGGCCGCTGCTCTCGCCGGTGCTCCGGCTTAAATTCCAGATCGTACCGGCGTTGAGCGAAATGTTGCCCGTCGCCTGCAAATCAATGGCGGAGAATCCAGCATAAGCTTTGTTAACATTGATCGCACCATTGGCCGTGGACGTGCCCAGAACAATGTTGGCCGGATCCAACAAAAGGGTGCCTCCGATCGAGCCGGCTTGCGCGGTGGCGTCCATCGTGGAGTTGAGGGATTGAAGATCGGGCGCGCTGATTTCGACATTGCCGCCATTGCCCCCGTTGGCCCCGCCGGTGGCGATAATTTCGCTGCCGGCGGCGTCGGCAAAGGTGTGGTCCGACTTCAAGGTGATGTTACCACCCGCGCTCCCGCCGGCGGAGTCATCGCCGCGCGCCGCAATCTGCGAACCGGACTCCAGATTCAAGGCTTCGGACGCCACCAAGGAGATGACGCCATTTTGGTTCCGAACAGAATCGGCCTGGACCAGACCGCCTTGGTTGACGACTTGGGCCTGCATCATGATGTCACCGCCGGCAGCCGTGATACGGCCGAAATTATCCACGGTCCCCTGGGGCAACGTCACAACGGCGCTCAAGCCGCGGCCATCCGGACTTTCGCTGACGAGCACGCTTTGGCCGGCGGCCAAATCCACGCTCCCGCCCGGGGCATTGAGCGCGCCGTGGTTCTCGATGTCGGCGGCGATGAGAAAGAGCGACTTGCCGGTGCCGACTTGGATCTGGCCGTAATTGACGATTTGCGCCGAAGGCGGAGGTCCGGAGAACTGCCAGGCCGCCCCGGCGCCAAAATCGGCCGGCAGCGTCGTGGTGGTGGCCAGAAAGCTGCCGCCGACACTGATCATGGAACCGGACCCAAAATAGAACCCGCTGGCGTTTTCGAGAATGACGGTGCCGTTGGCGTTGAGGCTGCCGAAGATTTGGGACGGGTTGGCGCCGCCAATGATATTGAGCACCACCGAATTGGCCGACGGTTGCAGGAACGAGGTTGTTTCCCCGGCGTTGATATTGAAGCTTTGCCAATTCAATACGGCCGCCTGGCTGAGCGTCACGTTGAGTTGGGACCCGAGCTGTTGGGCGGTGGCGCTGCCGGAGACCACCGTCATGCCCGTGGGATTAGCCAGCAACCGGTTGTGTCGGTTCAAGGCCACCAGCGCGAGAAAGACGCAAAACCATTTGCGGCCGGTAGGATGCGGGTTAAGTGGAGGTCGGGCATTCATGGGTTTTCAGAATTGGGCGCCGATGGAAAAGTAAGCCTGCGCTTCTCCGGCGCGGGTCGCCGGCGTGTCGAGCAAGGCCCAGGCCAGCGTCAGGCGCGCGTCGAAGTCCGCGCCCAAATTAAGCAGGAAGCCCAGGCCGGTTCCCCATTGGAGATAGCTTATATCCGTGGTGCCGCCGGCCTTGACGGGACGGTCAATGAGGATGGCGTTGCCATAGTCCATGAACCAGGAGCAGCGCAACTCCGCCGGGACATCCCGTGAGCGCAGGGGGAAGTTGCCCACGCCGATCGGGGGGGCGCGCAGGTCAAACATGGCGCGCCAGCCGTCGTCGCCATAAATCTCGCCCTGCTGATAACCGCGCACGCCGCCGGTGCCGCCGAGGGCAAATTGCTCGTTGTTGATCAGCGGGGCGCTCGCCCATTGGCCGCTGACGTTGACCAGCGCGGAGAAGCCGGCCAGGAGTTTTTGATCGCGCGCCAGACCCGCGTTGACGGTGGTGTAGTTGCCCCCGGCGGCGGGCGCGCCGGCCACCACCTGGAAATTCGTTCGCGCCGAAGCCAGCGCCTCCAGAAAGATGCTCTGCGAATAGCTGAAGGCGAAGCTGCCCCACGGATCCGGTCGCGACGCCGACCAACCCCAGGAAAGCGGCAGGTAGTTTAATTGCTCGCGGGAGTTGGCGGGCAGGGTGATGGTTTGATTGGTCACCAGGACCCGGTTGCCGAGGGCGTCCTGCGCATAGAGGCTGAAATAAGTCAGGTTGGTTGAAAACGATGGCGCATCGTAGTTTTTGATATCAATCCCCAGCGAAAAGGCCGAACGCACCTTGGCAACCACGGGGAGCGGATAAGTCAATTTAGCTCCGGCATTATTATTGAAGGTGAAGGTTTGTTCCGAGGATTGCGAGCGGATGCCGGCCAGATCGTTGGTGAAAATCACGGCGAGGGGCCCGTAACGAACGGGCGTGGCGGAAGCCGATCGCGACGCGTAAAAAGTCAGGTCCGGGTGGCCCGAAGGTGGCGGCAGGTTGAACTGATGCGTGATTTCATCGTATCCAAACGTCGGCGGCTGCTGCTCCAGGGTTTCGCGGCGGCCGGTTTCAAAATCGAGCGGCAAGCGGTAATAAGCGCTGTAACTGGTGATGAGCGGCAGGTCGTAAAAACCGGAGCCGCTGCCGGGCGGCTTGTATTCCTGCGGCGAAAAATTGTAATCGAATCCAAGCTGATGCTCATACTGCCAGAGGTTGTCATACTGTAACGCGGTGTCCACGCGCAACAGCGGGGTGCCGGGTTGGGATTTATCGTTGACCTCCACGTACCCGTGCAAGGGCAATTGGTCCTTCACTTCCAAGTTCAAATCGGTGGTGCCCGGGTCCGGGCCGGGACTGACGACGGGGTAAATCTGCCGGTCGCGGTTGGCATTGGCTTGGTCCAGTTCGGGTTGGAACCACTTGGAGTTCAGCAAAACGTTGGTCGTCAGGCTGGGCAGGGCGCGCCGGATATTGTGGTCGCTGAAATAGCGGTTGCCGGTGAGGTTGATCTGGCTGACCCGGCCCTCGACGACTTTGACCTGAACCATGCCGTTGGTGAGTTTTTGCGGCGGGAGCGCGACGCTGATGGTGGAATAGCCCAAGTCACGATAGCGGGCCTGCAATTGGACCAAGCCTTCGCGCAACCGGGCGAAGTCCACATTGGTGCCGGTGTAATTGGTGAGCATCCCGAGGTTTTCCGGCGTCAGAACCGTGTTGCCGTTTACTTGGTAGCCTCGCACGTTCAGCCCGGTCGTTTTCGGGGATGCATTCGTCGCCACCGGCAAGGGCGAGGCGAACAGGTCTTCGATCACGGCCGGCGGACGGGTTGAATTCGCCGCTTGGCTGAGCCAGGTGGCGAACACCAGCACTGCCGCGAACACGATTCGAATTTTCATTTGCTGTGGTTGACCTCTCGACAAATTACTATGGCCAGGCGGGACCGGCTCCGCCGGCCCCGCCAGAAACTTGCAACACGATCTACCGGCTCATGGTGTGCGCACCACCCGGTAATAACCCGCGCCGTCGGTGTCAACATGCGTGAGGGAGTCAATGTTGCCGTCGCCCACCAAGGAGCCGCCGGCCGCCGGCCAATTGGTTGAGCCGCCCAGGGTGTTGGTATAAAGCAGGGAATAATTGCCGCCCAACCCGGTGCTGAAGCTGATGGTGTTGACGGTGCCCGACCGGTTGATGCCGGTGATCACGGGTGTTGGCGGCCCGGCGGTGAAGGAGAGAACGCCGGCTGCATTGATGGTGAACGTGCCAATGTAGCTGTCCAGCGGCTTGGCGGGCGCCGTGCTCGGCGTCACGGCGAGGAATCCGAAGGACCCGGGCGCCACCGTTTCCACGGTGAAGGGCGCCCAGCCCCCAAACTGCGGTAGCCAGTCGTTATGAACATAGCCATCCGCACCCGCCGCCACCCAGTTGTCCGACGAAACAATGCGGTCGTAGGACAAGACCGAGGAGGGCGGGAACGCGTAGGAGACCTTTTGCTGGCTGGCGGGCAGATACAGCCCGGGCCGCGTGCCCACGGCATTGATCCGGCTCCAGGCCGCCTGCCACACGGATGGCGATACGGTATAAGCCGTATGGTAAGGCTCGATGCCGTTGAGCCAGAAGCTCTGGGGTAGCGCGGCGCTGAAATAGGCCGTGGGGTTGGCATTGGTGGGACTGGTGGCGGCAATGAGGATGACACTCACCCCGGTGAGGTCCGTGCCATAAACGGCCTGCAAATTGGCCAGGTTCCAACCGCTGACCGTGGTGGTATAACCATTGGGATGGCCCAGGAAGTTGTTGACGCTGCCCAAGTCAAACTCAACATCGTAATTGGGGCTGGGGTAAGTGCCCGGCGTCGCGCTCTGGCGAAAGATGAGCAGGACATCGCCTTCAGTATAGGTCCAGGCCGCCGCCGGCAAAGCCGGCCACAGCGCCAGCGCCGTCAGGGCGGAGTAAATTATTTTTTTCATGGCTTCGAGTTGGTGCGGAGGATTGCGGTTATTGTTGCCAGGTAATGGGCCCGCCGTCGAAGGAGCGCTGCACCTTCAACTGGGAGTAAGACACAAAGCTGTTCGTGAAAATGGAACTGTACGAACTGGAGAACTGGGACACGGGATTGGTCACGCCATAAAGCAGGTTGGTGATGACCGTCAATTGCGCCGGGGTCGGCGCGGTCGAACCGGAACCGGCCCAATAGTAGTGCTCGTAGCCCCAAAGCGGATAGGCGCCGGTGATGACGTTGGAAATTGTCAGTGGGCTGCCTTCATAGGCCAGCGCGATGTTCGTTTTGACGTCCTGCAAAGCCACCGTGCCGATCGCGTTGGTCAGCAAATTGACGAGCACGCGAATGGGCGAGCCACTGCCCTGTCCGCCGGCCGGGTCCAGAATCGGCTGGCCCGAACTGTTGGTGGTGTAGGTGGCCGGCGTGCCGGTGAAATAAATGTTGGCGTCGGTTTCCGTCCGCACCGCCGAGGCGGTGTTGCGACCCACGAAATAAACCGCGTCGGCGGTGCCAGTGCCGCCGATAAAGGCGGAATGAAAATTGGTCCCGGCGGAGCCCTCCAGATAAGCCGCCTGCCGCTGCGTCAGATTCGTGACGGTCGCCAGCCCGGGCGCCTGGGCCGCCAGCGGACTCTTGATATAGGCATACGGCGTGACCAAGGATTTGGCTTCCGTCAATCCGGACGAGCTCAAGCCCACGGCATCGGGGGTGGTGCTGGAAATGACCACGGTGGGAATGTTGGTCGCCACCCCCAGCGCGTTGGTTTCCACGTTGCCATTGATCAGGTCTTGCAGACCGCCCACGGCGCCATTGAGGATGAAGTCAAGCTGCACGTTCGGACTAGTGCCGGGCAGGCTCGCCAGATAACCTTGGAACGAACGCACGGTGGTGCTGGAAGTGGAACCGACCGTCTTGACGGTGCTGGAGCCGCCAAAGAAATTGGTGACTTGGTTCCAAACCCAGGCCGAAGAGCCATTGCCTCCGGAAATGGTGACTTCCGTCAGGGATTGCGCGTGTGAGTGTGCGGCCAGGGCCAGGCTGGCCAGCAGGATGCCGGTTGTGAGTCTTTGTGTATTGGATGTCTTCATGTTTTTCGTTTTGGTTGTGATGGTTATTCAGAACCTCCGGTCATCCGGTCAGCCTCTGGTTAGTTCTTGTTTTAGTTGGACGATGCCTCCGTGGTTGGGTGGGCTAAATTGCAAATCAGATGCGCGCGATATGCTTGTGGTGCAGCCGGTAGATCTGTTCAAACACCCCGCCGTCGGCAAAATGGACCGCGTTGGCCTTGGCCCAACCGCCGGCAACCTCCTCCACCGTGAATAATTCCGCCGGTTTGTAGCGCGTGGAATAGCGCGCCAGAATGGCCTGGCTCCGGGGCCGGAAAAAGTGGGCCGCCGCCAGTTCCTGGCCGGCGTCGCTATACAGATATTCCAGATACGCGCGCGCGATTTCCGCCGTATGATGCCGGTGGACATTGTAATCCACCCACGTCACCGGGTTCTCGACCAGAATGCTCCGCGGCGGCAGCACGACTTGAAAATGATTGGTGGGGAATTGTTGCTGCAGCCGGGCGGCCTCGCTTTCCAGCGTCAGCAGCACGTCGCCGACGCCGTAGCGCGCGAAGGTCTTGGCCGCGCCTGGTCCGCCGGTGTCGAGGATGGGCACGTTGGCGAACAGATTCGCCACGAACTCCCGAGCCTGTCGCTCGTCACCGGCGGATTTCTTCAGCGCATATCCCCACGCCGCTAAATAACTGTATCGGCCGTCGTCGGAAATCTTCGGGTTGGGAACTGCGATCGAGAGATTGGTGTCCAGCAAGTCGTCCCAGTCGCGGATGTCCTTGGGATTGCCCGCGCGCACCACAAAGACCACCGTGGAGGTGAACGGCACGCTCTTGTTCGGCAGCCGCGTGGACCAATTGGCTGGCACCAGTTTTCCAGCCGTGCGCAGCATATCCACGTCGGCTCCCTGGTTGAGCGTCACCACGTCCGCCGCCAGTCCTTTGACTACCGCTTGGGCTTGTTGGCTGGAACTCCCGCGGGATTGGCTGAAGCTAACGCTGAGGCTGTTACTGGTCTTCCCCTTCCAGTACGCCGCAAAGGCCTGGTTAAAATCCTGATAGAAATCGCCGGCGACGTCGGTGGTGGCGTTCAGAAGATTGACCGTCGCCGCGCCGGCGCATGGCCAAGGGGCCAGCCCGTTGGCCGCCATCGCCGCGCAAAATATGACGATACTCCAGTTCCGCATGGATAAATTGGTGTCTTATTTTTCATGGGAACTTCCGGTGGTCCGGTCAGCCGCCTTTTAAAAAAGTTTGGTGCTTGGTGGTCAGGTTTGGTCGGTCCGGCTTTCATTCTTGTCCAGCCGCACCCGCTCGGTTTTCTCAATTTGAATCACCCGCGAGTCATGCACCACGATCTCCACCACGCCGTATCGGAGCGACTTGACGTGTTGCACGACCAGCTCCAGCCACTTGGTTTCACCGGGGCCACCCGGCGGAGTCTTCTGTTGAATCTGGCTCATATAAATATCCATCCAGTAGGTCGTTATTGTGTTTAAAAAAATTAGAAAACGATGAATGACAAGGACTCATCAAGTTCTATAGATCTTAATAACGATCAACTAAGTCGTAGTGTGTGCGATTTTTAGAAATTGTCAAGCGATGTTTATATTAAATTTAAATCCGATTGGAAGGTGCTTGCGGCGAGGGGCTTGGGCGGCTGGATCAGCGTTTGGAGTTCCACGGCAGCTTGGCGAGCAGCAGTCCCATGCCGCAAAAGTCGGTGATGCCGGCGAATATCAAGCCGGCGCCGACAAATGCCGACAGGCCAAAAAAAGCCCGATGCACAAACCAGCCCAGGAGGACCCCAACCAAAACCAGCGCTCCGGCGGCGATCCGGACTTGCCGTTCGAGACTGATCACCCGGCTCTGGCTGCGAACTGCGGGAAGGTTGGCTTCAAGCCACGCCAGCGTGCCTCCGGCAACCACCACGGGCCGGGTGAAACCCGCGCGCGCGAGCCGTTCGGCGGCCTTCGCGGCGCGTTGACCGCTGCGGCACAGCAAATACACCGGTTGTTCCTTGGCCAGCGACAAGGCATCCGGCGTAAGGTCATCCAAAGGAACGCTGCGCGCCTGCGGCACGTGAACTTCGGCGAATTCAACGGGCGTGCGCACATCCAACAACGCCAAGTCCGGTTGCGCGGCCAGAAGGCTTTGCAGTTCCAATGGGGAAATGGTGGTCATGAAATCAAGGCCGTTTCAGAGCGCGCAGCGCGCTCACCAAGGCGTCAATTTCCTCCCGGGTATTATAGAAGGCCAGGGAGGGACGGACGCTGCTGTCCAAGCCGAAATGGCGGATGGCCGGCTGCGCGCAGTGGTGGCCGGCGCGGACAGCGATGCCGTGCCGGTCGAGGTGGCGGGCGATGCTTTCATTGGGCACGCCCGGGATGACAAAGGCCAGGACGCTCGCCTTGCTGGCCGCCGTGCCGATGGGCCGCAGTCCGGGAACGGCCGCCAGCGCGTGCGTGCCATATTCCAGCAGCGCATGCTCATAGGCCGCAATGGCCGGAATTCCAATTTTGAACAGGTAGTCAATCGCCGCGCCGAGACCGACCACGCCTGCAATATCCGGCGTGCCCGCCTCGAATTTTTCCGGTGCGTTTTGGTAAACGGTCTTCTCAAAGCGCACGTCTTTGATCATGTGGCCACCGCCCTGCCACGGCGGCATGGCTTCCAACAAGGGCGCCTTGCCGTAGAGCGCGCCGATGCCGGTGGGGGCAAAAATCTTGTGCCCGGAAAACACATAAAAATCCGCGTCCAAGGCGGCGACATTCACCGGCAAATGCGGCGTGGATTGCGCGCCATCCACCAGCACCGGCACGCCGCGCGCATGGGCCAGGGCGATGATTTGCTCGACGGGATTGATGGTGCCCAGTGAATTGGATACATGCGCCACGGAAACAAATCTGGTCCGTTCGTTCAAAAGCTGGAGGAATTTTTCCAGCACCAACTCGCCGCGGTCGTTGATCGGGATGACCCGCACGACGGCGCCAACCTGTTCGGCGAGCAACTGCCACGGCACGATGTTGGCGTGATGTTCCAGTTCGCTGACGATGATTTCGTCGCCGGCGCCGATGTGTTTGCGGCCGTAACTTTGCGCGACGAGGTTGATGCCTTCGGTCGTGCCGCGCACAAAAACAATTTCCTTGGCATCCGCCGCGCCCAGGAACCGCCGGACCTTTTCGCGTCCGGCTTCGAACAATTCGGTGGCCCGCCCGGCCAGCGCGTGGGCGGCGCGATGGATGTTGGAGTTGTCGCGGCCGTAAAATTGGGAAGTGGCGTCAATGACCACCTGGGGTTTGTGCGTGGTGGCGGCATTGTCGAACCAGATCAGCGGTTTGCCGTGGACGAGTTGGTGCAGCGCGGGAAAATCACGGCGCACGCCCTCCACATCAAACTTCGGGACCGGCACGGCGTTGCCGGGATACGACTGGCACGAGGACGGGGATCTGCCGGAGGCCTGACCGCCGTGGAGAAAATAATACTCCGGCGCGGCCGCGGATTCGGCCTCGGGAAAACCGAGCATGGGACTGGCATTGGCGGTTTTTGTTTGCGGTCGGCCATCCTGGGGACGATACGCGTTATTGCAGCGCGGTTCGCCGAAAGCGTAACTCTCGTCAGACCCCGGCGCGTGCGCGCCCGTGGAGGTCTGTTCCGGCTTGGACAATTTCGGCGCGGCGGGCTGCGCGCTGGGATGCACCGGCGGCACGGAGGAATCTGACGCCGGGGTTGGCAGATCCGGGATCACGGGAATTTCCTGCGGCGCGC
>Ga0316217_10005476_pt1 | contig 13146 bp, 8 predicted proteins | sample 1anoAmetaG_FD_203633 | JGI IMG/M metagenome (GOLD analysis project Ga0316217, IMG submission 203633) | Freshwater microbial communities from Trout Bog Lake, Wisconsin, USA - 1anoA | ecosystem: Environmental > Aquatic > Freshwater > Lake > Hypolimnion/Profundal zone | place: USA: Wisconsin...
CTGTTTGTAAATATTGCTGTGTTTATGGAGATCATTCATTCCGGCTTGAGGATATACCGGCTGATTTCTTCGTTTATTAAGAAATTACTGGTAAAGTTGTTGGTCTAGGGAGTCCTGCTGGAGGTTGCTTGCCATACAATAAATTTATAATCTAACTAATTATAACATTTACTACTTTTAAGCTAGCAACTTTGGAGAGAGATCATTAAGTCTTTTAAAGCAAGCTACTCTATTGAAAGCTTTAGTATTCTTTCTTTAGCTTAGAATGCCTATAAAGATAATAACTAAAATAAGAAGAATAGCGTCTAGGCTGCTTTTATTGTGTTATATTAATTATCATTTGGAAAACCGGGAAAATTAGTGAAGCTATTAATACTTTGTCTTACAGTGTATAACTACTATCTTTAATATCTTATGGATATGTTAATGATATGAAGTAAATGATCTTGCTTCTCAATGAAAAACTGATTCTTCTATATCTTCTTACCTAATGATTTAGCCAAAACAAGAGAACTATTTGTTATTATTTTCACTCACCCAGCGATGAATCGTGCCACTATCTTACAGAATCATGTTCCGCCTTTGATTGGCCGCTTAGGATTGCACTTTTTTACCTCCCTTTGTGTTTTATTAGTCTCTTGACCCAAAGGCTTCGCGTGGTAAAGGAGGTTTTACCATAATCTAAGGTTTTTCTTTAATTTTTGGATTTATAGAGTGTTTAGAGTCTATTTATAAGCCTAGAACTATACTACTAAAGTCTTAATTCTCTCCACTATTTTTACGGAAAATAGGCTTCCTATCTTTGTCTAGTGATTTAGCTCTTGAATTTTTGAGTTAGAACTGTTGATGGTAACGAAGCAATTGAACCTATGCTTAAATCTTTTCAATTTTGGCTAGAACTTCTGATAGGTCTTGATGAGTTTTATTAATTTGATTGATGCGACGTACTTCACTCCTGAGCTCGTAAATATTTTTATCGATAGACTTAATTTTAGATTAGATCTAGACTTTTATATCTTCGAAGATGGAAAGTACTTCATTCTGTACAATTTATCGAATGAATTACTCTTGTCTAAAGACGTTAGAAGAGCCAAAAGCTGTACCTGTACTACTGAATTTGCCAGACATTTGGACCAGTTTTTAAAAATATTATATTTTGCTTAAATGAGTTAGCTTTTATTAGAATATAAGCTTAAAGAGAATTGTCTTAACACCAGCTAGGCAATACATTAGAAACAGTATAGAATGATGAAGCTATAGATGAATTATATTTCACAATTTGAAAAGTTCTTCTGTCAACGTTTTTTCTACTTTCTTTGAGGGCAAGTAGCCATTTGATTATGAAAAAGAAGCTAATGGCTGTATTAGACATATATTTCGTTGAATATATAATAGCTTGTTGCCTGTAATAACTACTTATAAATTGGCTCATATGGCTAATATATGCGCAATACATAATAATATCACAATGTAAGATAATCCGATTGACTCCGATTCTTCGGAAAACAGTTTTGAAAAAGAGAGACATTTCAAAGCTATTTATGCACGTCAGGTGAAGAAAAGATATGCCTTGGAAGCCAAGAAAGTGGAGAAATAACGGGAAAAATAACGGGAAAAACAAGCTGCAATACTTTCAAAGCAAGAGAAGCCTGAAGAAAATAGAATGTAAGAAGAAACACCTACCCTAAATTTAAGCAAGCATACTCGTGGAATGGAGGTATAAGCTCTGTATCATCAACCTGCGTAACTCAGATGGCACATCTATCCAAAATGCCAAAGTATTGACATAAAAAGCAGAGTCCCGTTTCCTATGAGTTAGTTGCCGATCTTTCGTAAAAAAGACTAGATTTTGAACGCCATAATTACAAATCAGTTTGTGCTCGTCACTGGTGAGACGGGCTGTGGCAAATCCACTCAAGTTCCAAGACTAATATATGAATATTTACTTCAAATCAAAGACAAAAAGGCCAAAATAATGTGTGTTTAGCCTCGTAGGTTAGCTGTTATTAATCTTCAGTCAATTTTACAGAAACAAATGAGGGAAAGTGGGCTCATAGGGTATCAAATCGGTATGAAGTCTTACATTAAACCCGAAAACAAAATCGTGTTTGTGACAAATGGTATCTTCCTTCAGAGGCTAGTCCACAGTACTAAATTTTTCGAGGAATACCCTTTCATAATCCTTGATGAAGTTCATGAGAGAGACATTGATACTGACTTTATTCTGCTGACAATAAAAAGAGTAATTAGGAACTACCCTAAAGTGAGAATCATTTTGATGAGTGCAACTATAGATAACGACCTTTTTCGATACTACTTTGCTTCGGATCACATTGATAATATACTCTAAGAATAAAACTTTTACAAAAGGATCATTCGTTCTAGATTTGAGGGCAAGAAAAAGGAAAATGATAAGAATGACAGTTAGGATAATAGCGAAGAAGATAACTAAGACAAACTTTACCAAATGAATAGTTATACCTTTATGAAAGCAAAGCATCCCTGTCCAACAATAAATGTGACATAGCCAGGCAAATTCACTCGAACCTTTTACTATTTAGACACATTGAATGAGTTTTTGCCAAAAGACGTTATTAGTAGCCGTTGGGGTTCAATCATTTTCAGCTAAAAGTATCCAAATACCCATAAATAACTCTACGAATCTGTGTGCTTGGTCATCAATGAAATTTCTCGAAAAGACAAACAAAAGTAGAGTAAAGCTTCAGTTCTTATCTTTATGCCAGGACTTGGCTAGATCTAAAATCTAAGTGAATCAATCGTCTAATTTTTCAAATCAGACAGAATAAAAAGCTAGTTTGAGCTCATTCATGTCCATTCTTCCATACTAACTGAAGAAATAACACAAAAACTGCACTAGCAAAAAGGCAAAAGACATAGAATCATCATAGCAACAAACATTGCCTAGAGTTCAATTACTGTACCAGGAATTGAGTATGTCATAGATTTTTGTCTATCCAAAGAAATCAGGTTTGACCTCAGAAGTAGGATGTAAAACTTAGAGTTAGTTTGGGCAGGGAAGGCAAGTTGTAATCAGCGGGCTGGACGTACAGGCCGCGTGTGCAATGGAACCATTATAAGATTAGTTGAAAAGAATTTTTATGCTAAGTTGCCTGACTACTCAACGCCTTAAATGCAAAGATCCTCCCTTGATAAGCTGATTTTAAGAATCAAGCTGCTTCATGAAAGCGAAAATGACACTAAAATCTTTGAAGATCCAGGTTAAGTTTTGGGTTCAGCCATTCAACCCCCTCATTTGAAAAACATCGATACAGCAATCACTTCCCTTCATTATTGTGGAGGTCTTGAGTTTAAAAATGATCAATTTGAGCTCACTAACCTAGGACGCTTATACATAGACATTCCAATCGACATCACTTATTGCAAGCTCTTAGTGTCTTCTCAACTTTTTGGAACTTTCGATGATATGATAATTCTGGTGTCCATTCTAAGCCAAAGTAAAAACGCCATTCGAAGAGGAACAATATAGAAAAACTACATGAACTACTACAATCTGATAGACAATAGCTAAAACTGTGATTTTCAGGCACTCATAAAGCTTTATCGTAATACGTCTGCAAAAATAAGGAATAGATACGAACCCTCAAGGTACAGAGATGGGTTTCAGAGTAAATAAGATATAATTCTTGAGGTTTACTCTGAAGTAAACTAACTTATCAAAGATGTCACTCGGCGTATGGAAAAAAAGTAGATTTTGAATTTCAACCTACACCAGTCAGAAGGATACAAACAGTTAAGTAAGGAGCTATTTCATAACAGCTAAACCTAAGAGTATAATTTCAGATTTAAGTTGACTTTGACCTGTGGGTTCCTGTAAAATTTACTCAAGATAAGAGAACCTAGCTTTGATGATAAGCAAGAGAAGAGAATCAGGCATATGAAGAGGGAAGGTATACAACATAAAAACACGATTTGTGTGCTAGGATCAACCTTTTTAAAAAAGCCCGAAACTGCATAAGCTTAAGAAAAGCTTAAAAAGCACTGGGCAACCCACATTCATAGGACTAGTAATCTGAATAGCCAAGTAGATATCACCGTAACTTATGGACTAAGCTATCTACATTTTATGACAGAAAAAGATTTGCAAAAGTTTTTGTTTGTTAAATACATTGAAGAAAACAAAAAGACTTTCACTGATGACAGGTATCAGAATTCAGACAAAAAGAATTATCTTTCAATTACAGAAGTCCTAAAATGCTTGGGATAAATGGATCATATGCATTCAGGCAGACCAGTAACCTTTTGTAGAGAGCAAGGAGTCATAGTTGACAATTATTCGCTAAATAGAGTAATCAATTTCAACGAAGGTGATAATACTAAGTTTTTGATTTCAAACAACATCGCCAAGCAAAGTTCGAGGATGGTGGCTCGCTATACAAGCCTATTGCCAACTAATATTAAATATTTCGAACTTTTAGCTCATATGCTCTTCTACCCTTTCGTTAATATTCTCCCAAATAGGCAAAAAACGAAGTATGAATTTTTGCAGATTAAGAAGAAACACAAAATCTTGATAAATTACAACCTTTCTGAACAGTAAATCGAAAAAGCGAATAAAATCAGAAGCATATACAGAGACTATTTATCTTTCTAATCAAAATCTTCAACCAGTTACAAATACTTTAGACAGTTAGTTTTAGAGTTCATTTTTGCTGATAGACAAGAAGTAGTTTAATAAGAACGCTGGCAATAGATTTTCCTCAATTAGCTCTTTGAAAAGAATCCTAATTTGAAAAGTGCTTACAATGAGCTGAGATAAAACGAAATGGTCATATAAAAGGAAGCTGCTGATATTTAGAACATGTAGCTGGCTAAGTCATTCATGAATGAGATAAAACCTGTCAAGTTGCAACAGCATTTCTTTTCAAATCTGAATATAGGTGGACTATCTTTTGAGCAAAGAATGAATAGCTATAATGAGTGGAAGAAGGAAAAGCTTAAGGAAACAAAAGCTATTTAACGCAAGGCTATTGACAAAGAATCTTACTTGGCTTGTGGACAGGATTCTTGTGGATTAAGAATAGCAAAGATGATGAAAATAGGACCTGTCAATGGCGAAATTTACAGAGATCTTTTTTCCTATGAGACTGAAAATGTCAAAGAATTGCCATTCAATGAAGAAGACTGCCACTTTTGCACTCTACTGATGAGTAATTACATTGACACCGAATTCAAAACCTATGGATGTACTAGAGGTCATTATTTTGCAATTGAATTGTAGGGAGAAAAGAAACTAAAGATACTGCCTTTTTCACAGTTGATGACAATCTACCCTGACGGCACAGCAGAAAAAGCTAACTTTTAGAGGTTAGATGTAAAGAACTGGAAGCGTAAACACGATGAGAAATTGCACTAAAGGTACAAAATAGCTATCTCGGCCCACTGTTTTGTTTGTGACGAAATAATCAAAAGTTTCAAAGAGCTAGAGTACCATATCAAGTAATCTAAGCATGGATCTAATGTAAAAGAATTTATGAAATCGATTCCAGGGTAAATGAGAGATGTAAAAGATAAATACGAAGACTCAATATATTGATTTCTGTATAGGCTGAAATACTAAAATATTATTATTTAGGCAGCTTTTCTACCAAAATAAGGCTTTTATAAACCTAATACTAACATTTTTTGCATTTTGAAACTTTTCTCTGGTGATTTCGTAAATTCTTTGACCTTTAGAAAGTGATGAATCAAATAGCAAAATTAGCTTATTAAACTGATAAATATCATATCACTAAAGGCGCGTTAGTAGCTCTTTGTGCTTAATGAAATCTGGAAAGTTATGTGATGTTCTACGAAGATTGTTTTATTTGTTACGACGACTACCATAAATCTCACACCTAAAGTCTTAAAGCTAGCCTTTAGAAGGCTTCTTGAGAGACTGTGCTAATGATCTTATACGAAGCATATTTATCTCGCTGTTTTTATTTTACTCGTTTATTTGTGCCAAATACTATTGCTTGCGCTGAACTAAGCTGCTCTCAATATCTCTGTTCTTTTGGGTGACTCTATTCGAGGTGTATTATCTTGAATAGGGCTTGGCGGTGTCGATAAAGGGAAAGCACTTTGGAAGATAACGATAAGGGTCTTCAAGATAGTAACTCATATTTTAGTATTAAAATTTATAATCATAAAGCTATCTTTCAATACTATATTTTATTGGCCCTCTTAAATGCCTTTTCAAGTTCTTCATGACTCAATAGTCCATCACTGTTTTTGTCCATTGAGTAAATAAACTCGACTATTTCCAGATCTGAAGGTTTGTGAGAATTTCCCATATGGAGAAGTGATCCTTCGATCAGCAGCTTTACCTAGTCTCTATCAAGAAAGTTGTCATTGTTTTTGTCGTATTTTTGGAAAATGAAAGCCACTGCTTGCTTAATTTAATCCGCGGTATAGCCTAATTCATGGTGTTAGCTATAGTTTTTACGTCCCATAAATTTGCTGTAGAGAGTTGAAAACGAGCGCTAATGTTTGTTAAAAGGAGAACTAGATTTTTTAGAATTTGGAGAAACAGATTTGAGGTCACTCAATGTCTTTGGCTTGAAGTTTAGTTGCCTACGGGAAGTAGGGGAAAGCTCTTTGCTTTTTGTAGGGCTAAAGGCACTATTTTTATTCGCCTATGGCTGTTTTTTGCTGTTTCTAGGAGACTGCATCAAAAGATTTACTATCAACTAAATATAATTTAATAAAATGAGATTCCTAAATGGGCAGACAATCAATTAAATCCCCAAGCTTGAGCATTTGCTTCATTGTAAGCTTCTTTAGAGGCGAAAACTAAAGTAAACCGTTTTCCGGCCCCAAGATTCACACTCCATCGCTTATCATTTAAAGGTGCATGTTTGTAATCATCGATCTAATATCCAACTTTTTCGCTGTAGTTTTCTTCATTGTTATGGCCAGAAATCAAGCTAACATTGTCAAATTTAACTTTGCTTAGATCGATGTTCACTCTTCCCTCTTTATTGGAAGTATTTTAGACAGTGAGCAAAATAAAATTGGTTTCATAATGATAGCTTGTGTATTGTACTGAAGTTTTGGATGTTTCTACCTACCTGCCGGAAGAAACATTCAGCGATTCAAGGCTTTGAGCAATATGGTTAGGGTTTTTTTCATTGTAGACTCTTGAAAAATCGATTCTCTCAGATCCATAGAAAGCTAGATTGAAATAGTGTTCTTCACTTTTCCAGTTAACCGCGACAAAAACAGTGTAATCTCCAGGAGTTAGTTGCACCTACAAATCTAAGTTACGAGTTCCACCTGTATGATCTGATTTAGCTTATTGTTACTTGCAGAAATGTATTCAATTTCTTCTCCATCTTTTTGAAGAAGAATAGTTGCTGGAGAGTAGGAATAGTTGATATTAGAGGGAAACAGCCGATCGTCCCATTGACTAACTGTGAAAAAGCCATGAGTAGGGTTTTTGACTTTAAAGCTATAGGTTGAATAGAAGCCTAATCTATGTTTCGCCTGGATTGTTGAAGTAAAGTAAGAATTGTTCAAATTAGTAATAATTAGGTGGCTAATGTTATCTCTTAGTATCCCAGGAGCAAGCTAAAAGTTTCCCTCTGGCCGAAAAGAAGCTTTTGATCTTTCCTCGATAGTTCCCCAGCTATTTCTCAGTTCCAAACTGCCTTTTGCTGAAAGATTGATAACACTGTAAGAGTAGTTAGGATTCACTCCTAAATTGGATATCTTTTCTGTAGGAACGGCCTGTACAACTTGACCTGATGCCAAAGCTTTTTTTACAATGTTTTGAAGATCAGGGTAATCGCTGAATAAACTATAAGTTACAGAGAGTATTTTTTCACTGGAGCTCCAGTCAAGTCTCTGAGGTAATTTTAACGAGGATTGACTTTGGAGAAAACATCATACCCACCAAAACTCTTCGCATAAGCTTTTTCGATTAGAGAAGTGTGAAGATCTAATTCTCCACCTTAGGTATTACCGATTACACCTGCATTTTAACCATTCACAAATGGAATGGAGCTATCAACTGCGATATACCTCCAAACTGAATTAACGAAAAGTCTGATTAAATAAAAACCATTGCTGTTAGTCTTTTGATCTTAAATTAATCTTTTGGTATTTGCTTAAAGTTCAGAAACACCTGAAAGTGCACTGAGAAAGTGAGCACTGCTATAAACTCCAGGTTGAAAGTCATTAGGATCAATGTATTTACCAAAATTAACAGTTTTTGCAATTTCATTTGGTTTTTTCCAAACTGAGGCTACTTATTTGAGAGTTGCTCCAAGAGAAATCGATGAAGCAGGGAATTAGAAATCATGGAAATCGAAGTCGTTTAACTTTCTTTGCCGAGCTCTGTCTGTTTAGAAAGGCCTAACTACATCAACAGCAGAGTTAAGGGTGACATTTTCTTCAGAGAATTTAAAGTCCTCAGCTACTTTCTTGCCTTTTCTCAGCAGCCCTGGTTTATTGTATTTGTTTTTGTTACCGAAAGGATGAAGTACTTAAATTGTGATCTATTAGGGCTGTTGAGCTGGCTGGGTTGGTTGAGGAACTTCAACAGCTTTTTAACGCTGAGAGACTTCGACAGGTTTTTGAGGTTGAGGTTTAGAATACTCATTTGTTGCTGGTTGAGAAGTTTGCTTGGGCTGTGTTGTTTCGTTTAGTTTTTGCTGCTTTTGTTCAGGCACAGTTGGCTTTGAAACCTGAGGCTGAGGTTTATTGGATCCTGATTTATTAGGATCTACAAAATTGTTGATCTGGGGGTAACTAACGATGCCTATCGATGAGGAATTAACATCTTTGTCTTTTTTATCATCTATTTTGGCCAATATGGAGGGCTATTTGTTAAAATTTCCACTAGTATTTGGGCTAACTTTAGGTGGTTCCGGAACTTTAGTTACAACAACGGCCCCTGTTTTGGCGTCTTGCTTAGAGTTATCTTTTGATTTGCTGGTGTCCTTTACTTATTATTTTTTCTCCGCAGGGGGTCTTCTTCTGGCTGGTGCCATACCTCCACCACCAAAAAGCATATCATCCAAGTTCTTCTAGAAGTTTCCTCTTTTTCTGCTAGGGTCGAGACCTAAGTGAACAGTTATTTACCTCCATATTCGTCAGGTTTTCTAGCTTCATCATCATCGTCGATGTGTAAACCTCTTCTCAATCCGCCTTGCATAATATCTTAATAAAAATTATAACACTTGCCAATTATAATTTTCTGCAGTATACTCATTTATTTCATATAATCAATTAAGCACTTATGTTGAATTGGCGGCAGGTGAAGTTAATCAAATACTTAACGCAGCTTCCACTTTACAAAAAAGATTTTCCACTTTTTATTGAGCTAATTCTGAGTAAATTAATCCATTTGTTTAAGAAAACTTGAATAAAAGTGTTCATGTTATAATCATAATCAAATCAAGAAATCTCAATATTGCTGATTGCCTCCTTCATGTAGAATCATGACAGTGTCACCATAACGATAAACTTGAAGATGGCTGAATTGCCTAAGCACATCGATATACTCCTGGATGACTATTTTGTCTCTGAATTCTTCTCTAAATATCTCAAAGATGTATTTTTTCAATATTTTCTCCTCTACGTAGTCAGTAGTCAGCCCTGGGATCAATTTGAACTCATCAAGCGAAAGCTATTCTTTAAAGTATTCAAAGCTACTTTCAGTAGGATTTTAAGATTTTCCCTGTAGCAACTTTTCATATTAGTTTATACTATCTTCTTCTAAAATCTTCATTTTCCAAAGCAACATCGCAAGTGAAACTTCTTTGTAGCTGCAATACTCATCAGTTACTAAGTACTGTTGCATAATGTCAAGCTATAAGCTTAGAAATTAGGCTTAGAGTAGCACTGACTTTTTTCTTTTGTTTATATAAGCCTCGAATACTTTAAATGGGATTTTACCTCCGACTGATAAGCATTTAACTTACTGCATAAAGATAGTAAAAGAAAGGATTTTTAGCTTATTTGCAGAGGTTTACAAGGTTATAGGCAAGCGATGAATTGGCAAAGCAGAGATAGGACGTAGGATTTCAGTGATTTCTTTGACAAAAAGATCTTTAATGTTCGATTTTCTTGCCTAGTTGATATTTTTCTTTATGCTTTTATAAATCTAATACACAAACTCATTCTCATATTTGATTCCTTGGATGATCCAATCATCCATCTTATTAGTGAGTGCTTTATAGAAGCAAAAGTATTCAAGGTATATTTCTTTTGTCTTTCCAGATATTTGCTCTATCTTTTCATTTATCTTTACAACTCTCTTTTAGATAAAGTCTTTCAGTATGTTGTCAATAGTTTATGATTTTGCGATCTTGAATTTCTTTTATTTCTCTAAATAAAGGAATGGTTACTCTTTAGCCAAGATGGCAACTCACTAATGCACTTCTTAGTTTGATTACAGTAGTAATAGAGCCTGTCACTTACATAGTTGGAGGATTAGAAGCTAAAAATGGGTTCCAGATCAGGAGGAATACCTAAAACTAAAAACTCAGTGGCTATTTAGTCCTTTTTGCCCTCCAAGCCACTTTGCAAGTTATAAATGAAAAATATTATCTCAACTAATAAGCTCAGTTCATTTTCAAGTAAGTTTTTGGAAATTTAAACTACTTTTCGAACCTAATTTTCTAAAAAACTAGACTTCAAAACTTTTTATCTCTAAGAGACAGCTTCATTCTTTTTACCTTCTAAAGAAACCCACAAAGTATCATTTAGCTAATCAAGTTTGGAGATAAGATGTTTTGAAGCTTCGAGATCTTTTACAATATTAGTTTTCTCGCTTAGAAGTCTGTTGTAGTTTTCTTGGAAATTTAGTATTTTTCCCTAAATTATTGTATTATTACGGCTTTGTCGTCAGGTCTGTTGATGATACTAATAAAATTATGTTGAATTAGTCTAAGATTATCGCTAAATTCTTGCCTTAGCCTATCATAATCTGAAAAAGATTGTGTTATTTTAGTGAAATAACGCTTGTAGATATTGTTAAAGTTATTAACTAACTTTTCAGACTGATCCTTCGTTATATTGAGTTCAAGGCTTAAGTTCTAGGATGAAGAAATTGCTTGAGGAATGGCTTCTTCAGATTCTTTTATATTTTTTATTTCTTAATATCTAAGATCTAAATAGCTCTAAACAACCTTAGAAACTGCCAAAAGAGATTGCTCAATTGATTATTAGTTGCTAATTGTATGACATGCTTTGTGTTTGAATTTTTATATCCCAAAGTCTTAGTAAAATCTGCTTATTGGCTAATAGTTTAGTTTGATTATTTAAGCTTTTTATGAAGCCTGTCGCTTTTAGAGAGTCTCTTATTTAACATCGAGTTGAATAACTAAATCAAATGTACTTTGTTTTAAACGATTATCTTTTTTTGCCTTGGCAACTTAAATTATGCTTGAAATTGATTCTTTTGTTTGCTAGGCCTTTTGATTTATCTTTTATTAGAATGAGAGATAGCCATTGAGCTTAAGCTAAATGAGCTTTAATGTTTCTAAGCTTAAGTTTATGCCATCTAGTATAAAACCTTTTGTATAGAAATATTTTCTTTAAGCTGGAGGTTAATCACTAATCTCTGCACCTCCCTTTTTATTATCTTTCTTTCCTTTTTTTTGTAACTCTTAAAATTACTTTAAAGCTTTAGCATATCGTTAAGCTTATTCCAATTTGGCTGCTTCAAATTATTTGAGCAAATCTTATCCTTTTTTATTTTGGTAGTAGTATCTTAGCTTGAATTATATTGCTTCAAGGTAGTGTTATACTGTTGCTTGATCACTACTTTGAATTTTACTCATCATTTTTTGTCCCCATTATTTCAAAGCCGTTTTCTAAGGGTTTTACTATTCAGGCTTTTTTGAATCTTTCTTTTTCTTTGGATCTTAAGCCACAGGTTACTTGTTTAGTTAGAAGGCTTAATTCAAGATAGTAACTGGATTAATAATTATCACTCCATACTTACTAGAGATCTTTTGACTAATCGTTGTTTTGCCACTTAGCTTATTTCCGATAAAGCAAACTTTTAGAGGCATATACAATGGAACATCACTTTTTTCTGGTGCTTGTTTAGGTGGAAACGCTTTATCTATCAAATTTTAAAGGACAACTGAGAACTTGTAATGCTGTTTTTCATTTTTATCAAGTTGGCTCCAGTCTCCAGTGTTTGAAATATACTCTTTTGTAAGTTTTTAATAAGAAGAATCAACAAAACGAGATTGGTCTTTGAATTTTTTCTCATTTTTTTAATATTTTAAAAAATTTTATTCTATTCCCTTCCATTAGGAATGGCTAAAACCTTTATTCTTGTAATAAGAATCTTCATTGTAAACTACAATATGAACAAGAGCATCTAGTAAAGTTTAAGCAATGACTTTGTGTTTTTTTTGCCGACGCTCTAACCTTAGAATAGTTTAATCCAAATATTGTCTTCTTTTAAGGTTATATTCATTTTTTCTTGCTTATTAATCAACGTTAGAAGGAGGAAGCTCAGTAAATATCTTTCTTTTTGATTTTTACTAAATGACTTTTTTCTAAGCAAGTTCTTTGTTTTTATTTTTCTCTATCTTTTTACAAGTTTAAAGATGTCCCCCCATCTTTTTAGCATAGCTTTAAACAAGATTATTTTAGTTCCAAATCTGCTCTGATTTCAAGTTGGCTTACTTAACATCAACTTTTTTCTTATTTTATCTTTTAACACGATCTTTTCTTTCAATTTAATGGACTTTAATGTTGTCTTTGATTCTTTACATGAAGACAGTTTTGTTAAAGTGTTCTTAAGGCTTTGTTTTTGGTCTATCTGGATCGTGTTATAATTAGACTCCCTGCCTAATACAATTGAGTTGAAAAGCATCAAGACCTTAATTAAAAGATTTGATTTCATCCATCCTTAGGGATTGATAGAACTTGCTAGTTTTTTCATCCAAAAAGCTCTTTAGGGCATTATCTTTCTCTATTCTTTGTTTTTTGATTTGCTCGGTCTTTAACCAAACATCATAAACTTTTCTTTCGTGTTCTTTCATAAACTCATGATTTGTTCTTATTTTGCTAAGTTAGAACTGTCTATGTTCTTCAATCGCTCTTCTATTTCCTTAGATCTCTTTTTTGCGATCTTACAATGCTAAAAGCTCATGCTTT
>Ga0316217_10005477_pt1 | contig 13144 bp, 12 predicted proteins | sample 1anoAmetaG_FD_203633 | JGI IMG/M metagenome (GOLD analysis project Ga0316217, IMG submission 203633) | Freshwater microbial communities from Trout Bog Lake, Wisconsin, USA - 1anoA | ecosystem: Environmental > Aquatic > Freshwater > Lake > Hypolimnion/Profundal zone | place: USA: Wisconsin...
CGGCAGCGCCGACACCGCTGTGGGCCGCGACGCCTTGTCGCATAACACCACCGGCAACGATAACGTTGGCGGTGGCTTCCAGGCGGACTTCGCCAACACGACTGGCGGATACAACGTCGGCCTCGGTTTCCAGGCGCTTTATGGCAACCTCACCGGCAGCTACAACATCGCCGTTGGCTATCAAGCCGGCAATCAACTCACCCTCAGCAATAACATTGACATCGGCAACACCGGAAATGCATCCGACAACGGCGTCATTCGCATCGGCACGCCGGGCACGCACAGCGCCACTTATCTCGCAGCCCCCATTTGGATCAGCGGCAATAGCGAAACGGCGGTTATTGTTTCAGAGGACAACACCAGCAGTTACAACGACGCCAAACAGATTGTCATCCAAGGTTCTTCCGACGGCACCAAACAATTAGAACTGGGCTACAAGACCAGCGGCAACTACGGCGTGATCCAAGCCATCCAGCAAGGCAGTGGTTACCGGACACTGGCACTCCAGCCGCTGGGGGGATACGTCGGCATTGGCACCACCAACCCTGATTCATTTCTCAGCGTGAACGGTTCGGCAGACAAGCCCGGCGGCGGCTCCTGGGGCACGTTCTCCGACGCACGGCTCAAAGACGTGGGCGGGGAATTCACCCACGGTCTGGCGGATTTGGACGGCCTCCAACCGGTGTATTACCACTACAAGTCGGATAATCCGTTGAATCTGCCGTCGCAGCCGGATTACGTGGGATTGGTGGCCCAGCAGGTACAGCAAGCCATTCCCGAAGCCGTGGCGCAAAATCGCGACGGCTACCTTGTGCTCAACAACGATCCCGTCATCTGGACCATGCTCAATGCCATCAAGGAACTAAACCAGAAAGTCGAGCGCAAGGACGCCGAGAATGCGGCGTTGAAAATACGGCTGGATAAACTGGAATCGCTCGTCCGGCAGCTCGCAAAAACAAGCGAGTGAAATCTGAAATCCAAAATCCGCGCTCCGCCAAACGGGTCGCCCCTGCGGGCTTGGGACCGGCCAGAAGAATTTTGTCGTGCGCCCGCGCCCGGGCGGGGCGGCGATTCCGGCTTTGTTCCGGTCCGCCGCCGCGCTACGCTGTGGCCGATGGCCGCCCCTAACCCGGCACAGTTTTTTGAACGCACGCGCACCGCGAAAAAAGTCATGGTGCTCGACCTCGGCTTTTTGGGCGACACGGTGCATCTGTTGCCGGCGCTGTGGGTGGTGCGGCAGGCGTATCCGCAGGCGGAATTGCACGTGGCCGTGGCCGCGCACGTCACCGCGTTCATGGACTGTGTGCCGTGGGTCAACCGCGTCTGGGGCTACATGCGCTATCCGCGCCATGCCACGCTGCGCGAAAATCTGCAGATGGTCGGCCGCCTGCGCCGGGAACGCTTCGACGTGGTCATCAACCTCAATGGGTCGGACCGCTCGAGCTGGCTGACCTTTCTGAGCGGCGCGCGCGAACGCCTGGGCCGGCGGCCGGCGGACGGCGGGCCGCCATTCTGGAAATGGATGTTCACCGCGGAGGTCGCGCATCCGTTCACCGGGGAGGCGGTGTATCTGCAACGCTGCCATTGCCTGGCCAAGGCGGGTTTCCCGTTCACCACGGCTGAATTTCACACCCAGGTGGACCCGGCGGGCTTGCGCGCGGCCGACATTGCCGACGCCGACCGGCAGGGCTATTTCCACCTCAGCCCCTTCACGACCGCCGACACCAAGGAGCTGCCGCCGGCCCAGCTCGCGGAACTGGTGGCGGCGCTGGGCCGGAAGTTCCCCGACAAGAAACTCGCGCTCTCCTGCGCGCCCACGCCGCGCGAGCGGGAAAAACTGGACCAACTGCTGGCGCGGCTGCCGCAGCGCCCCTGGCGCGTCTTCGCCGGCAACCTCACCTTGATGCAGTTGGCCGCCGTCATCCAACACAGCGCCCTGCACTTCTGCGGCGATACCGGCCCCTTCCATCTGGCGGTGATGACCCACACGCCCACCGTGGCGTGGTTCTGGCCCAATCCCGGCCTGCGCCAATGGCTGCCCGCCGGCGGACCCTTCCGCGTGATCGTCGGCGCCAACCCGCCGGAGGCCCAGTTCCTGGACGCCGTGGCCACGGACGACCTGGTGACGGCCGCGCAATCCCTTTTGAATTCGGCGGCGACTTAACGTAGAATCCGCCCTTCATGAGTGTGCGCATCCAACCCGATATCGAGGAAAAGGAACTGGTCTGGAAGTTCTTCGGCCAGAGCCGGACCGGCCTTTTCGTGGAGGTGGGCGCGAATGATCCGGTGGCCGGCTCGCAAACCTGGCACCTGGAGCAAAACGGCTGGCGGGGGGTCCTGGTGGAACCGCAGTCGGCCCATTTTGCCAAACTCCGGGAACAGCGAAAGAATTCGCAGGTATTCCAGGTGGCGTGCAGCAGTCCGGACTTGGAAGGCGAAATGGACTTGTTGCTCGCGGATCAGGACGGTTCCTCCACCCTGCGGCGGCAGCGGGACACCCACGGCACCCATTTTGTCGGCACCGAGCGCGTCAAAGTCACCACGCTCGACAAGGTCCTGCAGTCGGCGGGCGTCGCCAAAATTGATTTTCTCTCGCTGGATGTGGAGGGCCACGAAATCGAGGTGATGCGCGGGCTGGATTTCGCCCGATATCAGCCGGCGTTGATCCTGATCGAGGATGGCGTGCGCGACCTGTCCAAACACCGGTTTTTGAAGTCGCGCGGCTACCGGCTCGTCAAGCGCACGACCATCAATAACTGGTATGTCCCGCGCGACGCGGACTTCCCGCTGAGCTCGCCGATGGAGAGAATCAAGCTGCTGCGCAAGATGTATCTGGCGCTGCCCTTTCGGAAGCTGCGGCTGTATCTGCGCCGCCGCGCCCAGGGCCAAACCTAAACCGCATGACCAAACTGCCCATCTCCGTCTGCCTCGTGGCCGGCAACGAGGCCCACCGCATCCGACGCACGCTGGACAGCGTGGCCGGCTGGACCAGCGAGATCATTCTGGCCATTGACGACAAGGTCACGGACGGCACGGATAAAATCGCGGCCGGCTATGGGGCCAAAGTTTTCAGCCAGCCCTGGCGGGGGCATGCGGCGCATCGCAATTTCGCCTCCGCCCAGGCCACGCAGCCTTGGCTGCTGGCCATTGATGCGGATGAAGTCGTTTCCGAGCCGTTGCGCGCCGAGGTCCTGGCCGCCTTTCAAAACCAGGATGCCCGCGCGCTGCCGGCGGCGTATAGTTTTCCGCGGCGGTCGTTTTTTTGCGGGCGGTGGATCCGCCACGGCGATTGGTATCCGGACCGCAAGACCCGGCTCTGGCGCAAGGAGGCCGGGCAATGGGAGGGCGACCCGCATGAAAAGCTCGTGCTGCAAGGCCGGGTGGTCCCGCTGCGTTCGGACTTGTTTCATTACAGCAACGAAAGCATTGACCAGTTTGTGGGCAAAATGGGCTACATCAATGATCTCTATGTCCGCCAGTCCCAGCAGCGCCATCGCCGGGTGCGGTGGAGCGACCTGGCGTTCCGTCCGTTTTGGAAATTTTTCCGCGCTTATGTCATCCGGCTGGGTTTTCTCGACGGCTGGCCGGGCTATTTGATTGCCTGGGCCAACGCGTTTTCCACCGTGGTGCGTTATGCCAAAGTCAACGAGGCGCAAATTAACCCCACCCAATCCAGCACCCCGCCCGGCCATGAATGAAACGTCCAGTCAAATCGAAAGCCGACGGGTCTGGGATTTTTTCAACCGGCGGCCCCAAGGGGTGTTTGTAGAGGTGGGCGCCAATCACCCCACCCAAGAAAACCAGACGTGGTTTTTGGAGCAACAAGGCTGGTCGGGCGTGTTGGTGGAACCCAATCCCGGGCTGTTCCAACTGCTGCGCGAACAGCGGCCGCGCAGCCGCGCCGTCCATGCGGCCGTGGGTGCGCCGGGCCAGCCCGGCGAGGTGGACCTTTTGCTGGGCCTGAATGACCTGCATTCCACCCTCGCGCCCGTGCTGGGCGATCCCTTGTCGGGCCAAACCGTGCGCGTACCCTTGCGCACCCTTGATTCCATTCTGGCCGAAACCGGCGTGACCCGGATTGATTTTCTATCCGTGGACGTCGAAGGCATGGAACTCCAGGTGTTGCAGGGGCTGGATTTTAAAAAGCACGCGCCGGAACTCATCCTGATCGAAGAACACCGCCGCGATTACACCAAGCATTTTTATTTGCGGCGGCAGGGGTATCGCCTCGTCAAGCGCACCGGGCGCAACAATTGGTACGTGCCCGAGGCCAGCCCGGCCACCGTGCGCTCGCTGAACACCCCCGCCGAACGGTTTCAACTGTGGCGCAAAATGTGGCTCAATCCGCCCTTCGACAATTTGAAGCGCAAACTGATGCGCCGGCTCGGAAGGGCCGGGCATTGAGCAAGGCACGGGCATGACTTCGCCTTCCATTTCACTGGTCATCAGCACCTACAACCAGCCGGCGGCGCTGGCCAAGGCGTTTGGCGGGGTGCGGCGGCAAACGCAGCCGCCAGCCGAAATTTTGATCGCCGACGACGGCTCCGATGAACCCACGCGCGCCCTCATCCGGAATTTCTCTGAAAGTTCGCCCGTGCCGGTCAAGCACGTTTGGCAGCCGCATGACGGTTTCCGTAAAACCGTCATCCTCAACCAGACGGTCGCGGCCGCCTGGGGCGAGTACATGATCTTCACCGACGGCGACTGCGTGCCGCATCCCCGGTTTGTGGCGGATCACGCCGCGCTGGCGGAAAAGGGCTTTTGGGTGCAGGGGCGGCGCTGTTTTGTGCGCCAGAGGTTTGTCCCGGCCTTTGAGGCGGAACTCATGCCCGCCCTGAGCTGGATGCTGACGGGCAAGATCACCGGCGCGGCCAAGGGCGTGCGCTGGCCATGGCCCATCATTCGCCGCGACACGCGGCAACGGGGCATCATTGGCTGCAACATGGCGTTTTGGCGTGCGGATATTGTGGCGGTCAACGGCTTTGACGAGGATTACACCGGCTGGGGCACGGGCGAGGATTCGGACATCGGCACCCGGCTTTACCATTTGGGCCGCCCCCGGAAATTCGTCTATGGCCGGGCCATCACGTTTCACTTGAACCATCCGCCCGCGCCGCGCGGCCATCATACCGCCAGCCTGGCCCGCCTGGCCCAGACCCTTGCCGACCGCAAGATTCGTTGCGCTCACGGCCTGGACCGGCACTTGTAGCCGAATGAAGAACATCCTGCTCATCCGGCTCAAGGCCATCGGCGACGTGATTTTCACCCTGCCGGCCGTGGCGGTGTTGCGGGAACATTATCCCGAGGCCAAAATCAGTTTCCTGGCGTCCAAGGAGAACGCGCCGCTATTGCAAGGTTTCCGCGACATCAACCAGGTGATCGCCTTGGATCGCGCCGCCTTGAAGAAAGGCAATCCGCTGGCCATGAGCTTGGAATTCCTGGGCTTGTTGCGCCGGCTCCGGGCGGGGCGGTTTTCCCTGGTCGTGGATTTTCAAGGGTTCGGGGAAACGGCTTGGATGTCGTGGCTCACCGGCGCGCCCCAGCGCTGGGGCAGCGTCTATGGCCGGGGCCGGCGCTGGGCTTACACCCGCGGCCTCCGCCGCAACGACCGCGTCCATCCGGCCGACTGGGATCTGCAAATGCTCGCGGAGTGCGGCCTGACCGGCCGGGCCATCCGAAATGAATTCGTGCTGCCCGCCGAGGCCCTGACGGCGGCGCACAATTTTTTCAAGGAAAACACCCTGGACGCCGGCCGACCCACGCTGGTCATCCAGCCGTTCACCAGCTCGGCGCAAAAGAACTGGCCGCTCGAAAACTTTCTGGCCGTGGCGCGCCATTGGCAGGCGCGCGGGGTGCAGGTGATCTTCGTGGGCGGGCCCGGCGACCAGACGCGCCTGGAGCCGGCCCGCGCCGAAAAATTCTGCGTGGCCACGGGCCTGCCCCTGCTGGTCTCGGCGGGGTTGGTGCAATTGTCCGCGCTGATGCTGGGCGGCGACACGGGGTTGGGGCATCTGGCTGTGGCCCAGGGCCGGCGCGTGATGATGTTGATGATGCACAATAATCCCGGCGCCTGCGTGCCGTTTCTTCATCCCGACTGGGCGATTGTGCCGGAGCGCTCCCATAGCATCCGGAATATCGCCCTGGCAACCGTCCTGACGGAAACGGAACGGGTGCTCGGTCAATCCACCAAGACGTAGTGTTTCTTGTTGAACTTGAGGCCGAAGGTCTGCTCCAGCCACAACATCCGGCGATGCTTCCTCTCCCGCGCCGTGAGGCGATGCTTCGGATCGGCTTGGAACAGGCCGTCCGCCGCCGGCAGCCAGTCCTGCACGACGCCGGGATGCGCGCCGGAAAACAACTTCAAGGCCGCCGGATCAATCTGTGAATAGTCCACCCGGGCCGCCGGCGCGTTTTCCCAATACTTGTGCGTCGCGCCGGACTTGAGGTTCATCTGCGCCTCGCTCCGCACCCAGCCGTAGTGGTAAATCGTCGCGCCGGTATGCGCCGCGCGCGGGTGGCGCGACGTTTTATGGCTGGTCACCACGTTGAAAAACAGGGATTCGCTCGACCAGGCCGGGATGGTGTTGCGGATGATGCGCACCTCGCTGCGATACCAGCCGGGCGACCAGGCAATGGTGTTTTTGTTGCCGTAAAAGTGCAGGTAATCGAACGCCAGCGCCTCCACCCGCTCGTCCGGCAGCCGTTGTTCCATGGCGGCGCGGATTTTCGGCAGGTCGTCCTCGTGCAAAACCTCGTCGGCTTCCAGATAAAACGCCCAGTCGCCGGTGCAGTTGAAGAGCGCGATGGTCTTCTGCTGGCCAAAGACGAACCCTTTCACGGAATAATCGCTCCGGATGCCCTCGTTCCACTGGGTGGGAATGATGCGAATCTTGGCGTCGCCAATGGCGCGAATCAGGGCCTCGGTGTCATCCTCGCACGGGCCCAGGGCGATGACGAATTCGTCCACCAAGGGCAGAATGGAACGGATGGACGCGACAAACGGGTAGCCGAGCTTCCGGCCATTGCGCAAAAACGTGAACCCGCTGACTTTCATTTCCCCCCAGTTTCAAAGTTCAGGCGGCAAGTTTCAAGGCGGATCCATCCTTACAAAGCTGTAATTTTCCAGACACCTTGCCGTCATGGTGCCGGGGTCGAACCTTTGAACGATTTAAAACAAATAACATATATGAATAGCAACACTACCAACTCAATTCGCAACCGGGTCGTCCTTTCGGCCCTCACCGGCGCGCTCGTTGCCGGGGGGGCGCTGGTCGCCCTCTCGGAGGAGCTGAGCCAGAAATCCGGCCACCCGAGCGTCACTGTGCCCTTGGATGAGAATGCGGTGCCGCGGGACACGCTGCCCCATGGCAGCTATGCGCCGGTGGTCAAGAAAGTCGCGCCGGCCGTCGTGAAAATCGAGACGACCACCGTGGTGCACCATAACGCGCAGGAGGGCATGCCGGAATTCAATGATCCCTTCTGGCAGCAGTTCTTCGGGCGCCAGTTTGGCCGGGGCTTCGCGCATCCGGAAAGTCCGCAGCGTGAACATGGCATCGGCTCGGGGGTCATCGTGACTGCGGACGGCTATATTTTGACGAACAACCACGTGGTGGACGGAGCGAGCGAAGTGAAGGTGTCGCTGCCGGATGGCCGCGAGTTCACTGCCAGGGTCGTGGGCCGTGATCCCAAGAGCGACATCGCCGTGGTGAAAATCAGCGCGACCAATCTGCCGACCGTGCCCATGGCCGACAGCGACAAGGTGGAAGTGGGCGACGTGGTGCTGGCCGTCGGCAATCCCTTTGGCGTGGGCCAGACGGTCACCAAGGGAATTGTAAGCGCCAAGGAGCGCGGGGGGATGGGCATTGAAGCCTACGAAGACTTCATTCAAACCGACGCCGCAATCAACCCGGGCAATTCCGGCGGCGCGCTGGTGGACATTGACGGCCGGCTCATCGGCATCAACACGGCGATTCTGAGCCGCTCGGGCGGCAGCCAGGGCGTGGGCTTCGCCATCCCCACCGAGATAGCCCGCAACGTGATGCAAAGCCTGATTGCCTACGGCCACGTGACCCGCGGCTATCTGGGCGTCTCCATCCAGAATGTCACGCCGGCGCTGGCGGACGAATTCAAACTGAAGCAGGCGGAAGGCGCGCTGGTGAGCGATGTGTTGCCCGACAGCCCGGCCGCCAAGGCGGGCTTCCAGGACGGCGACGTGGTGCTGACCTTCAACGGCAAGAAAGTCGCCGACAGCCGCCATCTGCAACTCGAAGTGGCGGACACCAAGCCCGGCTCCAAGGTGCCCGTGGAGCTGTTGCGGGATGGCGCCAAAAAAGTCGTGGACGTGACGGTCAAGCAGCTTCCCGGCTCGGAGACCGTGGCGGAGAATGATGCCGCCGGCGACAAAGACAACGGCACGCTCAATGGCGTGGGCGTGGCCGATTTGGACCCGCAGGTGCGCAACCAATACAACATTCCGCACAATGTCAACGGCGCGGTGATCACCCAGGTGGATCCGACCTCGCCCTCGGCCGACGCCGGCCTCAAACCGGGCCAGGTGATTGAAGAAATCAACCATCATGCCGTCAAGAGCGCGGACGAGGCGGTCAGCCTGACCGAACATGCCGGGGACAAGCACACCCTGCTGCGGGTCTGGACCGATGGCGGCAGCCATTACATTGTGGTGGACGAAAGCAAGGCGGGATGATTTAGGAACGGAGGATGAAATGACAGACCTCCCGCGCAGTCTCGGCTGCGCGGGAGGATTTTTTTGGCTGACCGCAGCTACCTTCGCCATGCCACGCGCTTGATCTGCTCGACAGTTCTGCTGGCTGGCCACGCGGCTGCGGCTGGTCTCTGACCCAGCCGCGCTCCGCCAAATGGCTCGCCCATGCGAGCTTTAGACCGGCCAGAAGAATTTTGTCGTACGCCCTGTCCTGTGAGAACCTCAAAACGACGTTGACATTTGATAACCGCAACCCAAAATCGGCTCCATGATCCTGCTGGCGCAAATCGTCAACCAAACCGGCCAGGCGGCGGCCGAGTCTGGCATTGGTCTCGGCTCGGCTATTGCAGTCGTTTGTTCGTGGCAGCGCAATCGTTCGATTCTGTGGGCGATCCTGGCCGGCATTTTGTCGTGGTTTTATGTCATTTATTTTGCGATGACACGCACCGCGGATGAGACCAAATGAACCACAATCTACTCTCTCGCAGCGCTTGTTTGCAATTGCAGCGGAGATCGTTATCAGTTGCCACGCTGGCCTTATTTCTTGCCGGTGCCGTATTTGTTTCTGGTCAATCTTCAACCATTACGATTACCTTTGAAGATGCGTTCCAACAGGCGAGTTATGCCGATTATGATGGTTTACAGTGGAGCAATGTCATTTTTACCTCCATCGTCGGCGAACCGGCTTCGGGCTATTTGAATGCCGCCGTTTCTGGAACCAACGTGGCTTTCAACGGCTATGGAGCTCCGGCGATCATCCGCAGCACAAATGCTTTTGATTTTGACTCGGTCTATTTAACCGCCGCTTGGAGAAATGACCTGCAAGTGGATATTCAAGGTTTCAGTGGCCAAAATCTTGTTTACAACGAGACGAATTCTGTCAATTCCTCCGGGCCAACCCTCATCAACTTCAATTACATGGATATAACCGAAGTCGTCATTAGCACCTCTGGTGGCGTAAATCCAGGCTATGCCGCGGATGGCACACAAGTCATTATGGATAATCTGACGGTGACTGAAGTGCCCGAGCCCGCTGCCGTTTCTTGTGCCGTATTGGGTTCAGCACTGTTTTTACGCTTCAGAAAGAAGCGGTGCGCGTCCCGAGTTGGATGAGGCTCACTGCATGGCCGGCAAGAAGCCGGGTGAGAACGTCCTTAAATCTCATTGATCCGCCCGAGTGAACTTCTGGCTGGCCACGCTGCGACTGATCTCCGACACCGTCCAGCTCCGCCCGATGGGCCGCTCATTCAGGCAGAAGAATTCCCTCTTACATGCCCGCCCACCGCACTTGCCGAACGGGCGGTTCATGCATTATTGTCACCCCATGCAACTGGAAGATCATTTGGGCGACATCATCCGCAAGGCCCGCGCGATGAGCGGGGCCACCGCCGCCACCGCCGCGGCCGCCGCCGGCCTTTCCGAAGCCGAGCTGAAAGCGCTGGAGGAGAGCGGCCTGGTCGCCGGACGCACAATCGATTTTGCCTCGTTGGCCAAAGCCGTCGGGCTGCATCCGCAAAAACTGGCGGGCATCGCCGCCGGCTGGCTGCCGGCGCCGCCGGACCTGTCCCTGTGGCGGGAATTGCGCGGGTTCACGAGCGCTGGCGAAGGTCTGACGGTGAATTGCTTCCTGGTCTGGGACGAAGCCACGCGCGACGCCGCGCTATTCGACACCGGCCTGGACGCGCAGCCGATCTTGGATTGCGTGTCTGAGAATCAGTTGGCGCTGCGGCACGTGTTCATCACGCATTCGCACTGGGATCATGTGGAGGCGCTGCCCAAAATCCGCGCGGCGTGGCCCAAGGCGCGCCTGCATTCGGGATCCAAAAGCGCGCCCGTGGAGCAGCGCAACAAGCCGGACGAAATCGTCCACGTGGGCGGCCTGCGCGTGACGTATCGCGAGACCCCCGGCCACGCGGAGGACGGCGTGACCTATCTCGTGGGCAACTGGCAGGAGGACGCGCCGCATGTGGCCATCGTGGGCGACGCCATTTTCGCCGGCTCCATGGGCCGCGGCAATCCCTCGTATGACTTGGCGCGGCAAAAGGTGCGGGAACAAATCCTGTCGCTGCCGCCGGCAACCTTGATCTGTCCCGGTCACGGCCCCTTCACCACCGTGGGGGAGGAAAAGGAGCACAACCCGTTTTTCTAAACGGACTCGCTACGCCGCCGCCCGCGCCGCCGCCAGATCCTGCTTGCGCTGGTTGAGGCTCTTGAAAAATTCATAGCCCTCGCGACAGCGCCGCACCAGGACGTCCTTGTCCTCCAGCATCGTCTTGATGATGCGCAAAATCGGTTTGGGCCGCAGATAATAGGCGCGATAGAAGCGGTCCACCGCCTCAAAAATCTCCTCTTTGGAAGTGCCGGGATATTCGAGCGTGCTTTGTTGCAGGCCGCCGGCTTCCACCAAATCGGTTTTATCTTTTTTCACGAACCAGCCGTTGAGCTTGGCTTGTTCGTAAAGCTCGGTGCCCGGGTAAGGCGCCGCCAGCGAGACTTGCAGCGAGAAGACATCCAGTTCCTTCGCGAAGTTGATGGTCTGCTCAATCGTCTCCCGGGTCTCCACCGGCAGGCCCAGGATGAACGTGCCGTGAATGACCACGCCGGCTTGATGACACGCCCGGGTGAACGCGCGCATTTCATCGGTGGTCACGCCTTTCTTGATGCGCCGCAGCGTGTCGTCGTTGCCGCTTTCATAACCCACCAGGAACAGCCGCAGGCCGTTGTCTCTGAAGGATTTTATGGTGTCGTAATCCAGGTTCGCCCGGCTGTTGCAGCTCCACGTCACCCCCAGCGGACCGAGCTTTTTGGCAATCTCCCGCGCGCGCGGCAGATTGGCCGTGAACGTGTCGTCATCGAAGAAAAACTCGCGCACCTGCGGAAACAGCTTCTGCATGTAGGCCATCTCGTCGGCCACGTTCTGGGGCGAGCGCACGCGGTATTTGTGCCCGCCAATGGTCTGCGGCCACAGGCAGAAGCTGCACTGCGCCGGACAGCCCCGCCCCGTGTACATGGAAATGTACGGATGCAGCAAGTAGCCGATGAAGTAGCGCTCGATCTCCAGATCGCGCTTATAGACATCCGCCACCCAGGGCAGCGTGTCCATGTCCTGGATCATTTCCCGTTCCGGGTTGTGAACAATCTTCCCCTCCCGGTTGCGAAAGGACAAACCGGCGATGGCGGCCAGCTCGCGGCCCTCGGCGACTTCCTTGCAGGTGTAATCGAATTCCTTGCGGCCCACCCAGTCAATCGCCGGCGAGGCCTTCAAGGTCTCCGTGGGCAGCACCATGGTGTGCGCGCCGATAAATCCGATCTTCGTGTGCGGCTTGCGGGCCTTGATGGCCTCGGCCACCTTGCAGTCGTTTTTCAGCGACGGCGTCGAGGTGTTGATGATCACGTGGTCGAAGTCCTGGGCAATGGCCAGGCACTTGGGCAGGTCCAAGCCGTGGGCGGGACAATCCAGCAATCGGGAATCGGGGGTGAGCGCGGCTGGTTGCGCCAGCCACGTCGGGTACCAATAACTGGTCACCTCCCGCCGCGCCTGATAGCGGGCGCCCGCGCCGCCATCGAAGCCGTCAAAACTGGGAGGTGAAAGATAGAGCGTCCTGGCTTTCAATCGGCTTTTTTGCCTTCGGCCACCGCCCCTTCACTGCCGCAAAAAGTCCCCACGTGTTCCTCATGGTGGCCATTGTTGGTGAACGCCCCGCGCGCGCCGGCGGCGGGCGAATTGAGCACGGCCTTGGCTTCGGCCAGATGGCCTTTGCCGATGGAAAAGCCGTTGTAGGCGCGCTGCTCCAGTTCCCGCGAGGCGGGATGCGGCTTGGGCCGGGGCCCGAAATTGTATTTGATGTTCTTCCAGTTGTCGCCGGCCTGATAGTTCGTGCCGAGCGCCCCGCTGGGATCATAGCCGCAATGAACCATGCAGTGCTCGCAGCGCGGGTCGCGCGCCTTGCCGTCCACCACCCCATAGCTCTCCCAGTTCACCTTCGCCAGCATCTCCTGATACCCGTCGTAATGGCCGTCGGTCATCAAATAACACGGCGCCTTCCAGCCCTTGATGTTGTAGGTGGGGATGGCCCAGGCGGTGCAGGTCAGATCGCGTTTGCCGGCCAGGAATTCCTGGTACACCGGCGTGCCAAAAATCGTGAAGGCCTTGCCCCACGCCTCGATGCGCGCGAACTTCTGCCGCGTCATGTCGCGCGTCAGGAAAAACTCCTTCGGGTCCCGGCCCAGGCGCTTGACCATGTCTTTCTTGGCCGCGTCATAATCATAGCCCGGCGAAATGGTGTGCCCGTCCACCTCCAGCGCGGAGAGAAACTTGAACATGTCCTCCAGCTCCGCCACCTCGGTTTCCCGGTACACCGTGGTGTTGGTGGCGCACTGGTAGCCCAGAATCTTGGCCATTTTGATCGCTTCAATGCACTC